>ERZ779626.183-NODE-183-length-42042-cov-10.216472_pt1 | contig 42042 bp, 33 predicted proteins | sample MGYA00514209_ERZ779626 | MGnify/ENA primary metagenome ERZ779626 (study PRJEB29562, sample SAMEA4376713) | mouse gut metagenome | isolation source: Cecum | study: EMG produced TPA metagenomics assembly of the A DSS colitis mouse model was used to assess the...
CACGGAGCTGCCCCTGGACTTTGCCATCGTGGGGGACGGCTTCTTCGCCGTCCAGGACCCGGAGGGCAACGTGGGATACACCCGGATGGGCAACTTCAGCCTGGACGACGAGGGCTATCTCTGCCTCCCCGGCTTCGGCCAGGTGCTGGACCCCCAGGGCCAGCCCATTTACCTGGGCACCGACAAAATCCGGGGCGACAGCCAGGGCGTCATTTACTTTGACCAGCCGCCGGAGCAGGGCGGGGGCGCCGCCATCGGCCAGCTGGGGGTCTACAGCTTTGAGGACAACCAGGCCCTGGAGCGGAACGACCGGGGGCTCTTCACCGGGGAGGGCGCCCAGCAGAGCACGAATTTCCAGATTTGGAACAAGTATCTGGAGCGCTCCAACAGCGACATGGTCAAGCAGATGACGGAAATGATTACCTACCAGCGGGCGCTGCAAAGCGCTGCCCAGGTCACGAAGATGTATGACCAGCTGATGACCAAGGCCACCAGCGACGTCGGCCGCTTCGCCTAAGGAGGAAGCCTATGAACCAATCCTTTTTCATCGCGGCCGTGGGGGCCCACCAGCAGCTGAAGCGGCTGGGAGTCCACGGAAACAACATTGCCAACCTGAACACCTACGGCTTCCGGGCGGAGAAGAGCCGCTTCGCCGCCTTGATGTACGACGACGTCAAGAGCGTCGGGACCGCGACGGAAGGCGCCGGAGAGGGAGCCGACGGCTTCGAGATGCTTCCCTCCGGCGTGGGCGCGGCGCTGTGGACCACGGACACGGACTTCAAGAGCGGCGCTCTGGAGGAGACCCGGCGGGACCAGGACTACGCCATCGCGGGGGAGGGCTTCTTCGCCATCGCGGACCTGGTCACGGGAGAGATTACCCTCACCCGGAACGGCGGCTTTGTGATTTCCGAGCTGATGCGGCCCACCGGCGAGGTGGACGAGAACGGTCAGGAGATTCAGGAGCGAATTTATTACCTCTCCGACAACGAGGGGCGCTTCGTCCTCAGCGAGACGGGGGGCATGATTGAGGTGGATGACGAGCACGCGCCCCAGCCCGTGGGTATCTTCGACTATATGAACTACGATGGCATGGAGCACGTGTACGACACCCGCTTCCAAGCCGTGGAGAAGAACGGGAGCATCCGCCAGGGCGGAGGAACGCTGATGCGGGGCTTCATAGAGATGTCCAACGCGGACCTGGCGGAGGAGATGACCAAGGTCATCGAGTCCCAGCGCGCCTATGGCATGGCGCTGAAAATGGTGCAGACCTCTGATGAGATTGAGACGACTATCAACAGTCTGCGCGGTTGAGAGGGAGGTAGAGAATGACCATAAAAAGCTATGACGAGCTCAGCTCCCTGGAGCTGGACACCCTGAAGGAGATCGGCAGCATCGGCACCGGCAACGCGGCCACCAGCCTGTCGGCCCTCATCGGGATGCCGGTGCGCATCCAGCAGCCGGAGGTCCGCATCATGGAGTACAATGAAGCCATCGAGTGGATCGGCGGCCCGGAGCCCATTACCGCCGGCGCGCTGGTGGGGATGAGCGGGCAGCTCAGCGGCATCATGCTGTCGGTGCAGCAGATGGATTTTGTAAACCTGGTGCTGGAGAGCATGATGGGAAAAACCATCCAGGATTACATGGAGCTGGAAGAGCTGGAGCGCTCCGCCCTGATCGAGGTGGGCAACATCATGATCTCTACCTTTATCAACGCCCTCAGCGGCTTGGCGGGTATCGAGATCAACCTGACGGTCCCTGCCTTTACCGTGGATATGCAGGGCGCTATCATGGCCGTGCCCATGGCGGAGTACGGCGGACAGTCCAATTATATCATGACCATCGGCGGAAACTTTATTTGCAATGGAAAGGAGATTCCCTGCCGTTTGCTGTTGTCGCCGGATATTCGGTCGCTGAACTTTTTGTTAAGGAAGCTGGGCGTGAACAGTGGAGAGTAAGATCACAGTTGGAATTGCGGACATGAAAATGGCAAAGGGCGGCGGCATGCTGATCACCTACGCCCTGGGGTCCTGCATCGGGATCTGCCTGTATGATCAGAAAATCAAGCTGGCGGCGCTGATCCACATTATGCTGCCGCTGAATATGGAGCCGGGCCGGAAGAACACCATGAAGTACGCCGACACCGGCATCCGGGAGACGCTGAAAATGATGGAGGCCAAGGGGGCGTCCCGGTCCCGCATCACGGCGAAGATCGCCGGCGGGGCCAAGATGTTCGAGATCAGCGGCGGAAACCTGGGGAACATTGGCCAGCGCAACATCGAAAGCGTCCATATGCACCTGAAGCGGGAGGGCATCCAGCTCCTGAAGGAGGATGTAGGCGGCTCCGTCGCCCGGACGCTGCTGTTCGATCCCGCCACCGGGCAGGCGTGCGTCCGGTGCTACGGCCGGCCGGAAATGATTATTTGACCGGCCTGGGGAATATTTGTATGAGATAGAGATACCACTGAAAGGAGTGTTCGGAATGTTGTTGGAAGAGGACAAGCGGGGCATTTTGCTGGAATCGGGCACAAATGAGATCGAGGTCATGGAGTTCACCATCAATGAGAGCCTGTACGGCATCAATGTGGCGAAGGTCAAGGAGATTCTGGTCTCCCAGCCGGTGAAGCACATGCCCCATGCCCACCCGGCTGTGGAGGGCATCTTCAAGCCCAGAGACAAGGTAATCACGGTGGTGGACCTGCCGACCTACCTGCTGGGAGAGGTCGGGGAAAAGAAAAGCAAGGACCTGTTCATCATCACTAATTTCAACAAGATGAACATTGCCTTTCGTGTCCACACGGTGGTGGGCATCAGCCGCATCTCCTGGAAGAGCATTCAGAAGCCGGATAAGACCGTGGCCGGAGGGAACGAGGGCATCGCCACGGGCATTGCCCAGTGCGGCGACGACCTGGTGACCATTCTGGACTTTGAGAAGATCGTGGCGGAGATCGCCCCGGAGACCACCATCCAGATGTCCGAGATCGACCAGCTGGGCGAGCGGAAGCGGAGCGACGCCGTCATCCTGGTGGCGGAGGATTCCGTGCTTCTGAGCAAGATGATCGAGGAGGCCCTCCATAAGTCCGGCTATGTCAACACCCGGATGTTTCCTGACGGAAGCAAGCTGTGGGAGTTCCTCAACAGCCTGCGGGGCCGCGATAACCTCGACGACGAGGCGGCGCTGATCATCACCGACATCGAGATGCCCCAGATGGACGGCCACCGGCTGACTAAGCTGGTGAAGGACGACAAGGACTTCAAGCACCTGCCGCTGATTATCTTCTCCTCCCTGATCACGGAGGAAATGCGCCGCAAGGGCAAGGAGCTGGGCGCCGACGAGCAGATGAGCAAGCCGGAGATCGGACATTTGGTCCGGGTCATTGACCACCTGCTGGAAGAAACCGGGCGGCGGGAATAATCGCGGAGGGATATCATGAGCAGTAAATATATCGTAAGGCAGCCGATCAAGGACTCCGAGGGGAAGATATTGGGGCATGAGATCCTGTACCATGGGGAGAACCAGGCGTTTACCGTGGAGAATCCCCAGGCCAGGGAATTTGCCTCTGCCGATACGATTTACAGCTTCCTCACTCAGAACAGCACGACGACGCTGAGAGGTTCCTTGAACTTCATGACTTTCACGACTACGCTGCTGATGAAGAAGACGCCCCGGCTGTTCGACAAATCGGAGCTTGTAATCCAGATCAACGACAGCGTTATTATCCATCCGCTGTCCATGCACTTTGTCAACCAGTTTGCAAAAGAGGGCTATAAGGTGGCGGTGAACGAGTTCCAGTTTGCCCCCCGGTATCTGGCCCTGCTGGACAGCATTGATTACATCAAGGTGAACATCCAGAGCACGCCGGAGCTGGCTATGCACAACATTGTGGAAGTGGCCCACAGTATGCAGAAAAAGTGCATCGTCACCAGTATCGACACGGAGGAGCAGTACCGCAAGGCGCTGCTGCTGAAGGCCGACGGGCTGGAGGGCGCCTACGTGGCCGAGCAGATGACCACCCGGGTCCACTCCAGCGCGTATCTCCAGTCCAGCTTCTTCCGCCTGATGGTAGCCATCACCCGGGATGAGCCGGACGTGGACGAGATCGAGCAGCTGATCTCCATGGACGCCAGCCTGACCTACAACCTGCTGAAGGTGGCCAACTCCGCCTATTTCGCCCTGCGGAATCGGGCCACGACGGTCCATCAGGCCATCATGACCCTGGGACTCGGGCAGCTGAAGCAGTGGATTTACCTCCTCAGCGCCAGCGTCAGCACCGAGTCCGCCGAGGCCGGGACCGAGGAATTCCTGAAGCGCTCCTTCATGCGGGCCTCCTTCTGCAAGGAGCTGATGAAGTACGCCAAGAATATGCCGATCTCCCCGGCGGAGGCCTATTTGATGGGCATGTTCTCCACGCTGAACCACCTGGTGGACGCTCCCCTGGAGGAGATCCTGGAGGAGCTGCCCGTGGCGGACGAGGTGCGGAATGCCCTCACCAAGAAAGAGGGCCGCTGCGGCAAGCTCTACGAGCTGCTGCTGAGTTATGAGACGGCCAACTGGAACGCTATCACCTCCCTGGCGGAGGAGCTGGGCATTCCCAACCAGATCCTGACCAACGTGTACTTCACCTGCATGGAGAACGTCAACGTCCTCTGGGAGCAGCTGAGCAGCGTCGCCCCCGACGCGGGGCCGGAAACGGCGCCCGCTCCGGAAACGGCGTCTGCGGCGCCGGAGAGCGGCGAGTAAGCGGGGAGAGGGACGCAGGATGCGTAATTTGAACAGCCCGGCGAACCGTGATTTCGCCGGGCTGAACAAATTTTTGGAGCGCCGGCGCAAATGAGTTGAACATTCCGCGGGACCATGGTAAAATAAGACAGTAGAGGCGGCTAACCGCCCCGAAGCCGGCGGAGGTCCCGGCGCACAGCGCGGCGGCCCAGAAAAAAGGAGGCCCCAAGCGGGGCCTCCTTCCCGAAGGAGCGGGCGAACGCCGCTTACTCCGGCCGGGAATGGTGGGGCGTGAGCATGACCTTTTTGCAGGCCTGGATGAGCTGGGCGGTGACGTCGCTGGCGAAGCGGCTCTCGTAGACGGTAAGGCGGGGGACCCGCTCGTTCTGGCTCAGGACCACGTACTTGGGAGGCAGATGGTTCAGGGCGTAGGCCCGGACGTCTACCCGGCAGGTGTCGCAGCAGCAGATGCCGAACATCTTCATGTACTCATCCGCCTTTTCCTCCACCAGGAGCTGCATGACGTTGATATAGCTGGGGTTCTCCTCTTCCGGAACAGGCTGGGGAGCGGGGGCCTCCTGGACCGGCGCAGCGGGCGATTCCTGGGCGGAAGCCGCGCGCGGAGCGGGAGCCTCCTGGGGTGCGGGGACTTCCTTCTGGATAGGGGCCTCCTGCTGAACAGGAGCGGGCTGCCGGCTGGGAGCTTCCTGCTGGACGGGGGGCTTGGAGGAGGGAGCGGCTGCCTCCAGCTCCGCCTCCAGAGCGTCCTTGATCTGGGAGGAGACGGCGGCGTCGGCGGTGATGGAGGAAATGATGGGGGCTACCGGCGCGGCGTGGGCGGGCTCCGCCTCCAGAGGGACGGCGGCCGCTTGAGGAGCGGCTTGCGCCTGGGGCGCGGCGGGCTCCGGTTTGGCTTCCGCCGCCTGGGGCTCGGGCGCGCTGCCGCGGTTTTTGCTGAGCAGGTTCATTACATGAGCGGTTTTGCTGCTGTTGTTGGATGCCATAATAATCAGAACTCCTTTACATTAGAAAGATAAAACAGTCAGAACCATTTGCCCCGGGAAACGGAGCGGGGAGCCGGGAAGGCCGGGCCCGCCACGGCGTCCACGATCTTCCTCAGGTCGGCGGAGGCCTTGGAGCCGGGCTGGTAAGTCAGGACGCTCTGCCCGTGGGCGGGGGCCATGGCCACGCTGACGCTGCGGCGGACCTTGGTGCGGAACACCTGGCTGTCCAGCTGCTCCGCCACGGATTCCGCCAGGTCCAGAATCTCCCGGGAGAGGGTCAGGCGGCGGTCGTACTTATTCAAGAGGATGCCCAGGACCTTCAGGTCCGGGTTGAAGGACTTGCGGACGGTTTCAATGGTGTCCTGGATTTGGGAGACGCCCACCAGGCTCAAAACCTCCGCCTCCATGGGGACGACGAGGCCGGTGGAGGCCACGTAGGCGTTGATGGTCAGGATGTTCAGCGCCGGAGGGGTGTCGATGATGATGAAGTCGTAATTGGGCTTCACCACATCCAGCTGCTGGGAGAGCATGAACTCCCGCCGGGGGGCCGTGAACTCCACCTCGGCGGTGGAGAGCATGATGTCCGAGGCGAGGATGTCGCCGTACTCCGTGCGGGAGATGGCCCGCTCGATGGGACAGGCACCGGTGAGCACATCGTAAACCGTTTTACACTCCCCAATGTCCAGGCCCAGCGTGAAGCCGAGATTGCCCTGGGGGTCCAGATCGACGCCCAGGACCCGCGCGCCCCGCTGCTTCAGGCCGCAGACCAGCGCGGAAACGGTGGTGGTTTTGCCCACGCCGCCCTTTTGATTCGTGACAGTGATGACCTGTGTCAAAGGATTTTCCTCCTTACTGTAAAAACTAAACGGGGACCTCTTATTTTTATTATACTATATGTCGATAAAAAAACATAGAGGAATATCAAAAAAATTCTAAGTTCGATGGAACCGGGCCGGGAACGCCCGGACGCTATTGGAATCATTGAAAGGAGTTGTATCCTCATGGCAGTCAGCGGAGTAAGCAGATCTACCAGCATTTACGGGAATCGAAATGTCATCACCGGCCTTGCCAGCGGCATGGACACGGAGAGCATGATCGAAAACGCGATATCCGCGTACAAAAACAAAATCACGGCTCTGACCCAGAAACGCACGAAGACGGAGTGGAAGCAGGACGCGTACCGGAGTATGATCAGCAAAATGTCCTCCTTCCTCTCGAAATACACTTCTTACCGCTCCAGCAACAACCTGATGTCCACCAGCTTCTTCGACTCGGCGGTGAAGACGGTGTCCAAGGGGGCCAACAAGGACCTGGTGTCCGCCACCGGCCGGTCCAGCAGCGATATCCGCATCGACCGGGTGAGGCAGCTGGCTGCCGCCGCCACCTACAAGCTCAGCGGCACCGCACTGGACGGCACTACCGCCGAATTTGGACAGGATAAGGTCACGTCCGCCGCCAGCGGGACCCTGGACCTGGACAAGGAAATCGAGCTTGGCAATTTGAACGGCTCCCTGACCCTGGCCTATGGCGGTTCCAACGCCACGAGCTATCTGCGCATCAATTTTGACGAGACCCAGACCTTTGAGGACGCCGACGCTCTGGTGGCGGAGATCAACAAGCAGCTGGAGTCCCAGAGCGTTTCCATCGGCACCAACACCTACACCGGCCAGGACCTCTTGGACAACGTGATCAAGGCCGAAGTGGGCTCCGACGGCAAAATTACCTTTACGGACCCGAAGAAAAACGGCGTTTACGTCAGCGGAGCTACCGGCAACGTCCAGGAGAAGCTGCTGGGCGGGCAAAAGCCCAGCACGAATGCCGACGAGCAGATCAAGTCTCTGACCCTTTCCGGCGACGCGCTGGACACCAAGTCGATGAACACCCTGGAGTATCTCTCCACCCGGGGCGCCAGCATGGAAATCACCCTGGACGGCAAGACCAAGACCATCAAGCTGCCGGGCGAGGACACAGTTAAGGGCCTGACCGGTGCGGACCGGGACGAGGCCTATATCAAGGCGCTGCAAAAGAACATCGACGACGCCTTTGGCAAGGGCAAGCTGACGGTAAGTGACAAAAATGGCAGCGAAAAGGGCATCCAGCTCCAGTTTGAAGCGCCCAAGGCGTCCACGTTTGCCATTGGTTCCAGCAAGGGCGAGATGCTGGGCTTCGGCGAGAGCGACCGGGTCACCAGCTATCTGAATACCGGCAAGACCCTGGGCGAGCTGCTCAAGGCGGAGGACTTCGAGGGCCTTGAGAAGGCGTATGTCCTGGATTCCAAGGGCAATAAAACCGACAAGCTGGCGACGGACGCCAACGGAAAGCAGCTCTATTCCTTCAAGGTCAACGGCAAGGAAGTCGGCCAGTTCAACGAAGATACGGCCCTGAGCACGGTCTTCAACGCCATGAACAGCAACAGCGAGTCCGGAGTGAAGGTGGCCTATTCCAAGCTGACCAACGAGCTGAGCTTCACCGCCAAGGATACCGGCGCGGCCAGCGAAATCAAGTTCGAGGGCCTGTCCGCCAAGCTGTTCGGGGCCCCCGGCACCTATGACGATGACGGACGAGGAAGTTATACCGCTGGCCAGGACGCCATTTTCGAGGCTACTGTCAACGGCACCTCCCTGGGAGAGATCACCCGCAGCTCCAACGAGGTGGATATGGACGGAATGACCATCAACCTCAAGGGGACCTTCGGCTATGAGACGGACGCGGATGGAAACATCAAATATAATGTAAGCCAGGCCAAGGATAAAGACGGCAACTCCATGTTCTATATCTACCAGGGCCAGGGCCAGGAAAAGCAGATCAGCGCCGAGCAGCTGGAGGACGGAAGATACGTTTTCCAGGACGAAAAGACCGGCAAAACCGTGTATGGTACAATGAATGCCGATGGGAATATGACCTTCCAGCATCAAAACGGCGACACGGTGTACGCCCAGGTGGATGGTTCCGGCAGACTGCGCTTTACCACAGACGAGACGCAGAAGCAGAACATGAGCGCCCTTATGGAGAAAACCGCCGTCACAGCCCCCACCGAGGGCGTGACCTTCGAGACCAGCTCCGACGCGGACAAAATTGTGGACGTGGTCAAGCAGATGGTGGAAGACTACAACGCCATGGCTAAGGAGATCAAGGACGCCTATTCCACCCTCCCCGCCCAGCGGTCCAACGGCGCTTACTATGAGCCCTTGACTTCCGAGGATGAAGACGGCATGAGCGAAAGCGCCATCAAAAACTGGAACGAAAAGGCCAAGGTGGGCCTCCTCTTCGGCGACCGGGACCTGGCCTCCCTCTACCAGCGCATGACCTCCGCCATCTCTATGACCGGCGAGAACGGCGCGGCCCTTCGGGCGGCGGGCATTACCGTCAACTACTCCAACGGCCTGAGCACCCTGGAGTTCGACGAGGACAAATTCCGCGCCGCCCTGAACAACGACCCCGACAAGGTCCGGGACGCCTTCACCGCCAGCGTGGAATCCGGCGCAAAGAGCAACGGCCTGATGCAGGCTCTGAAGCAGCCCCTGGAGATCTACGGCAAGACCGAGGGCGGCAAGGGCGTGCTGGTGGAAAAGGCCGGCTCTCCCCTGGCTCCCAGCACCATGTACAACAATACCATCCAAAAGGAGCTCAACCGCATCGACGAGGAAATCGAGAAGTGGCAGGACAAAATGAGCGACCAGGTGGATTACTACACCAATCAGTTCTCCCGCCTGGAGCAGCTTATCCAGCAGATGAACTCTCAGAGCTCTTATTTCTCCCAGATGATGGGCTGATTTTAAAAAGGCGGTGATCCACAAACAATGGATATGAAAGGCTACCAGCAATACAAGGAGCAGAGCGTCAATACCATGACCCAGGGAGAGCTGCTGCTGCTGCTGTATGACGAGTTGTATAAACGCCTGTCCCAGGCGGAGCTCATGCTGGACCAACAGAATTACCCCGTTTATGAAGCCTCCATTGAGCGTTCGGCCGCCATCATCGACTACCTGGACTCCACGCTGGACCATCAGTATCCCATCAGCGGAAATCTGGCACAGCTGTATGAGTACTTTACTTATGAGCTGAGCCGGGCAAAGATCGGCCGCCGCAAGGAGCTCCTGGCCCACGTGAAGACCATGGTGGGCGAGCTGCGGGACGCCTTCCGCCAGGCGCAAAAAAGCGGAGACTCAAGAAAGTAGGGATCAGGATGGAAGCACCGGCGCTGATGGACGCCCACGTACAGCTTAAACGAATTTACACCGCGCTGAACGAGGCGCTGGACCTGACCCGCCAGCTGGCGGACGCCGTGGACCGGGACGATCAGATCTCGGCGCAGATGCTGATCTCTATGCGGCAGGAGCCCACCGACAAGCTGGCCAGGGCCCAGCAGGCTCTGGAACAGCAGCGCCGCTCCCTGCCCGCTGGAGACGCGGCCCGCCTCTCCGCCATTTTGAAGGGCGCGGAGGCGGAGACGGCGGAGGAAGGCCCGGTGACGGCACAGGTGGGCGCGAACCAGAGGGTCTTGAAGCAGCTTGTGGAGCTGGACCGGGTGGTCAACCGCAAGCTGGCGCGAGAGAAGTCCATCTACAAGTAAGAGAAACCGCGAAAGCCGGAGCTCCGGCCGGCCGGTCCGGCCGGGCTCCCGCCTTTGCGCGCGTAGGGACGAATGCCGGAAACTGCCAAGCGGACGGGAAGTCCTTCCGCTTGAGATATGATTCAAGACTACGGGAGCGCAGAGTATGCCCACGATCACGCTGGAAAACGTCACAAAGAACTATAAGCTGGACCGCCGGCAGCAGAAGGAGCAGAAGGGCAAGAGGTACGAGGTCGGCGTAGAAGACATCAACCTGACCATCCGGCAGGGGGAATTCGTCTTCCTGGTCGGCAGCAGCGGCGCGGGAAAGAGCACGCTGCTGGACCTGATCTCCGGGAAGCTCAAGCCGGACAAGGGAATGGTGTGCCTGGACAAGAAGGACCTCTCCAAGCTGATTCCCTGGAGCCAGAACCGCATGGCCATCCTCTTCGGCAAGGTCCAGCAGGAGCACAGCCTCATTCGGAAAATGACCGTGGAGGAGAACCTCTGGGTGGCCGCCCAGGTGGGCCGCCGCCGCTTTGAGAGCGGGAAGCACGTGGAGCTCCGGGTGAAGAAGGTGCTGGGCCTGGTGGGAATGCGGGGCGTGGAGTCCCGGTATCCGGTGGAGATGTCCATCGGGGAATGCCGCCGGGTGGAGCTGGCCCGGGCCCTGATCAACAGCCCTCCCATTCTGGTGCTGGACGAGATCACGGCGAACCTGGACGACGACAACATCTGGGACATGTTTCAGCTTTTGCAGGAAATCAACCGCATGGGCACCACCGTAATCATGGCCACCCATGCCAGCCGGTATGTGAACATCATGCGCCGGCGGGTGATTACATTGGTGGATGGAAAGATTTTCGGAGATGTCGAGAAAGGAAGATACGGCGACGTGGTATAGCCTCGGAGCCGATGATCATAGATAAGGATGAAGCTACATAATAAAGAGGAGGAAGACGCAAATGATCAAAAATATGAAGGTCAGGCAAAGCCTGGTCATGGGGTATGGAATTACCATCGGGATCTCCGCGCTTATCATCATCATTTCCTTGTTCCTGATGACGATGCAGAAGGGCCAGTACACAAACATTCTGGAGCGGTATGTCGCGTCCAACGAGGCAGTGTTCGAATGCCGCATCAGCTACAATATTGCCGCCCGCGGTCTGCGGGACGCGGTTTTATCCGGCGACATGAGCAGCATTGACACAGCCAACAGCAAAATCAGCGAGCTGAAAACGGAGCTGGCAGAGCTGAACAGCATTTATCCCCTGGAGGATAAGACGGAGCTGAACAACTTTGTCGCGCTGGTGGAGGACTGGGAGGCCGAGGCCGAAAAAATTGGCCAGACGGCCCGGACGAACCAGGAGCAGGCCGCCAATATGATCGTAACCACCTGCACGCCCGCCCTGACCCAGGCCGCCGCCGCCGGCGATACGCTGGCCGCGAGGCTCCAGTCTGAACAGGCGAAGGTCATTGAGCGGCAGAACACGATTTCCATGATCGCGATCATTGCCATCATTGTAGCGATGGTCATTGCGACCCTCGTGGTGATCCGGTTTGCGCTCGTCATCATCAAGAGCATCGTGATCCCTGTGGAGAAGGTCCGGGTCGCCCTGGTGGGCTTCAGCGAGGGCAAGCTGGACATCCCTGTGGACTATGAGAGCAAGAGTGAGCTGGGCGAAATGTGCGACGCACTGCGAAGCAGCCAGCACACTTTGGACGGCGTGATCAAGGATACCTGCCGCCTTCTGGAGGAGATGGGCAACGGCAACTTCAACTGCCGCACCGAGGCGGAGCAGCTGTATGTCGGCGAGCTGCGCAGCATGCTGGAGTCCATCCGCGTCATCAACCGCAGCCTCAGCGACACCCTGGCCCAGATTAACCTCAGCGGCGAGCAGGTTTCCTCCGGCTCCGACCAGGTGTCCACCGGCGCCCAGGCCCTGGCGCAGGGCGCTACCGAGCAGGCCAGCGCCGTTCAGGAGCTGTCCGCCACCATTGCCGAGATTTCCAGCCGTTCCCAGAGCAACGCCAAGCGCAGCGAGCAGGCCATTGACCACTCCAAGAACGCCGACCTGCGGGTCCGCGAGAGCGCGGACTACATGGAGGAAATGGTGAAGGCCATGGAGAAAATCTCCAGCTCCTCCGAGGAGATCGGCAAGATCATCGCCACCATTGAAAACATCGCCTTCCAAACCAACATCCTAGCCCTGAACGCCGCCGTGGAGGCCGCCCGGGCGGGCAGCGCCGGCAAGGGCTTCGCCGTGGTTGCCGATGAGGTCCGGAATCTGGCCACCAAGTCCGACCAGGCCGCCAAGGCCACCAAGGAGCTGATCGACAACTCCATTACCTCCGTCCAGGACGGCAGCGAAATCGTCAAGCGGGTGTCCGAGTCCCTGGACAAGACGGTGGAGGCCACCAACGAGTCCATGTCCGCCCTCCAGGAGATTGCCAAGGCTGTCGAGGAAGAGGCCGAGGCCATCGCGCAGGTCACCGAGGGCATCGACCAGATCTCCAGCGTGGTGCAGACCAACTCCGCCACCTCGGAGCAGTCCGCCGCCGCCAGCGAGGAGCTGAGCAGCCAGGCCAGCCTGATGAAGGACCTGCTGAGCAAGTTCCGTCTCCGCAACGACAGCGGCTCCAGCAGCTACAGCGCTCCTGCTGCCTCCTACTCCGACGACAGCGCCGACGTCTCCTATGACGGCGGCTACAGCGGTGGCGGAAGCGCGTTCAGCAAGTATTAAGCGCTTTTCCGCCGGGAGGTCCGGCCAATTTAAGACGCGAGCTGCCGTGGACACGGAATGAACGCAGGACCACTCGCGCCATCCCGCACTGGCAGTAGAGTTCCCTGCCATGATGCCAGAAGGCGGTTCGGTGCCGCTTTCTGGCATCATTTGTGCCTCCGAGAGGCATAGAAAAGGAGCGTCTCTTTATGAAGGATTTGAGAGCCCAGGAGCAGGATCTGATCTTCGCCCTGGATATTGGGACCCGCAGCGTTGTGGGCATTGTGGGCAGACCCTTCGGGGGCCGGTTCAAGGCCCTGGACATTGAAATGGCGGAGCATGGGAGCCGCGCCATGCTGGACGGGCAGATTGACAACATCCATCAGGTGGGGGCCCTGGCCCGGACGGTGACGGACCGTTTGGAGGAACGCCTGGGCGTCCGCCTGGAGCGGGTCTGCGTGGCCGCCGCCGGGCGCGCCCTGCGGACCCAGAGCGGCAGCTTTGCCATAGACATCAGCGACGAAAAATCCATCAGCGCCGAAACCATCAGCCGCCTGGAGGCGGGGGCCCTCTCCGCCGCCGAGGAGGCCTTGCAGGTGGAGGATGAGGCACGGCGGCAGTTTTTCATGGTGGGCTACACCGTGGTCCAATACCGGCTGGACAACTATCCCCTGGCTTCCCTTCTGGACCACACGGGCAAGAAGGCGGAGGCGGACGTGGTAGCCACTTTCCTCCCCGGGGAGGTGGTGGAGAGCCTGTACGCCGCCATGCGGACGGCGGGCCTCCAGGTCTCCAGCCTGACGCTGGAGCCCATCGCCGCCATGAACGCCGCCATTCCGGCGGAGCTGCGGCTTTTGAACCTGGCGCTGGTGGACATCGGCGCGGGGACTACGGATATCGCTGTTTGCCGGGACGGCAGCGTCACCGGGTACACCATGGCGACCATCGCCGGAGACGAGATCACCGAGGCCATCATGCGGACCTTCCTGGTGGACTTCCAGACCGCCGAGGAGATGAAGCGGAATCTCCGCTCCGGGGAGGACGCCCGTTATACGGATATTCTGGGCCTGGAAAACACCGCCGCGTTCGCGGAGATTCACGCCGCCATCCAGGAGCCCATGGGCCGCCTGGCGGAGGCCATCGCCGCCCAGGTGACGGAGCTCAACGGCGGCGCGCCCTCGGCGCTGTTCCTGGCGGGCGGCGGCAGCAAGCTGGACGGCCTCCGGGAGAGAGTGGCCCAGAGCCTGGGGATGGATGAGCGACGGGTGGCCATCGCCGGAAACAACTTTGCCAAAAGCGCCTTTGCCGACGAGATCGACCTGAACAACCCGGAGTACGCCACGCCGCTGGGCATCGCCGTTTCCGCCGCCCTGGGCCTTTTGAACGACAGCTATGTCATCACCCTCAATGGGGAGACCGCCAAGCTCTTCCGCAGCGGCGTGCTCACGGTGCGGGACATTTTGCTGATGAACGGCTACACCTACGCCGATATGCTGGGCCGCTCCGGGAAGAACCTGGGCGTGACCCTCAACGGGCGGCGCATGGTTCTCCGGGGCGAGCCCGCCGCCCCCGCCATCCTCCGGGTCAATGGAGAGGAGGCGGCCATCAACGCGGTGGTCCACGCCGGGGACAGCATCCGCTTCCAGCCCGCCCGCAGCGGCAAGGACGCCGCCTGGACTTTGGGGGAGCTTCTGGGGAAGGAGTTCTCCGGCCGGGTACTGCTGAACAACCGGGAAGGAGACCGAAAGGCCCCCCTGCACCAGGGGGACGTGATTTTGACTCTGGAAGGTCCCGCCGGCGTAGTTCCGCCTCTGCCGCCCCAGGCGGAGGAGCCGGAGAGCCCTTTGCCGGAACCGCCGGCCCCGGAGCCCCAGCCGAAGCCGCTGTCTCCCCAGTCGGAGGCAGAGACCGTCCGGGAGGAGCCGCCGGAGCCTCCTAAGCCGGTGAAGCCCCTGATCCGCAAGCGGGAAGTGGAGATCCTTCTGAATGGCAAGCCTCTGGTCCTGCCGCCAAAGGAGAATGGTCAGCCCTATTACGTCATGGACCTGCTGGAGCGCTCCGGCGTGGACTTTGAGACGCTGGAGGGCCCCGTCCGCCTGGCGGTGAATGGAGTGGAATGCGGTTTCAGTCAGGCGGTGAAGGACCGGGATTCCATCACCATCCGCTGAGGGCGGGCCGCTTGAGTATAGGTAGGAGAGTGAAGCGTTGAAACAGGATAAGGCTGATAAGATCATACAAAAGGCCGAGCTCAAGGCGAGGAAAGCCGCCCAGCAGGTGGAGGCCGCAGGCAAAAAGGCCGAGGCGGCAAGACGGAGGCAGGAGGCACAGGCCCAGAAAAAAGCCGCCAAGATTGCCAATGCCGCCACCAAAAAGGCCGCCGCCAAGACCAAAAAGGCCGAGGCTGTCGCCAAGAAAGCACAGGCGGCCGCCCAAAAGGCCGAGGAGAAAAAGGCCAAAGCCCTGGCAAAGGTCGCCGCCAAGACTGCGGCGTCCAGAAAAGAGGGAGAGGGCGGCGAAGCTGGCGCCGCCGACGGGAAGAAAAAGGGCAAAAAGAAACTGCTGCTGCTGGCAATTCCAGTGCTGGCCGCCGCCGTTGCCGCAGGCGCGTTCTTCTTTTTGAAGGGCGGCGGGGAGGAGGAAGAGGCCCCGCTGGAGCCCATTGCCGCTCCCGGCGAGTATGTGCTGAATGAGGCCCATATCACCGCGCTGCCGGTATGGGGAGAAGAGGTCCTGGTATACCAGGAGGAGGTCCTGCCGGAACCCGCCGCCGGGCCGGAGGAGGACGCCAAGACCGGCGAAGATACGGAGGAGGGCGAAGCCTCTGGCGAAGAGGGCGGGGAAGAGGCCCCTGCGGAGACCGAGGCGGCGGAAGAGGAAGCGGTGGCCCCCAAGACCCTCTACCGCTACGAGGGCCTGAAGGATCCCGTCAGCCTGGTGTCCGCATATGTGTCGGTGATGAGCACCGAGGACGCGGGCTTCTCCGTGGTGGACGAGACGCTTTTGCGGATTGATCCGCCGGAGGAGTACGCCGCCAGCGGCTCCCTCCAGCTGGCCCGGAACGTGCCCCAGGCGGAGGACGGCTCCGGCGGCGGGGTCCATTCCCTGCTGCTGAGCTGGGAGGGGAACCGCTGCTCCGTCCTCCTGGATACGCCGGATGGCCGGGTCCACGACCCGAAGCCGGAGACTCCCGCGTCCTCTTCTGCTCCCAGGCGGGGGTTGTCGGACCTGGAGAGCATCCATCCCTCCAAGCTGGGCCTGCCGGGCGAGTCCATGGAGGCCTACACGCTCATTCCCCAGGAGGGCTCCTTCCGCATTGCCGGGTCCATCAGCACCCGGGTGAACATCTACGGGGAGAACAACCAGTTTGCGGGAAGCTATTTCCTGTCCACGGACGGAAAGCTCTATAAGCTGGACGAGGCCGCCAACGCGGTGGTGGAGCTGGACTGGGAGTAAGCCGGGAGAAGCCGGAGAGCCCCCGGCAGTCCCGTGAGGCAGTAGGCCGTCCGGCCCGAGGCCGCCGCCAGCAGGGAGGACAGCAGTCCCTCCAGCACGCAGACGGAGGACCGGACGGAGTGAGCGTCTCCTTTGGGGGTCAGCGCCCGGGCGGTGTCCGGGGCCACCTGGACGATGTTCAGGCCATATTCCCGTCCCAGGGAGCGAATCTGCTTCACCGTGACGGCCAGCCGGGCCTTTTCATCCAGAGCGTGAAAGCCAATGATGCCGCCGAAGCGGCCCGCGATTTCCGGAAGCACGCCGCGCCGTACCAGGCAGCGGCGTGCTTCCTCGTTTTCCCGGAAGAGGCGTTCCGCCAGCTCCGCCGGGGCGGCGGGCTCCCCGGGGTCCGCCGGGTTCTCCCGGGAGGCGGGCCGGTCCTGGGAGAAGCCCAGGGGACGGCCTCCCGCCGCTGTCAGGTCCGCGTTGGTGGTAAAGACGAGCACGCAGCGGCGGAAGTCCAGCTCCCGCCCGCCCTGCTCGTCAGCCTTGCGGGCGGTGCAGCGGCCCTCGTCCAGAATGGACATGAAGACCTTCAGCACCTCCGGGTGGGCCTTTTCCAGCTCGTCGAACATGAAGACGGTGAAGGGGTCCTGCCGCACCGCCTCAAAGACGGGCTGGTCCTCATAGCCCACGTAGCCCGGCGGCGCGCCGGTGAGGCGGTGGACGGAGTGGGCCTCGGTGAAGGTGTTCAGCTCCGTCCAGACAAACCGGTACCGCCGCCCGCAGCAGTGCTCCAGCGCCGGGGCCAGGGCCTTCCCCAGCTCCGATTTTCCAACGCCTGTGGGGCCGTGGAAGAGCAGGGACAGGGGCCGGGCCGGATTTCGCTTCCCCGCGTGGCTGTAGAGCCGGAAGGCCGCGGCCTCCACCGCCCGGGGCTGGCCCAGGACCTGCTGCTCCAGCTCTGCACGGAGTCTCAAATAGAGCGGAGGCCAGGGGGAGGTGGGGGAAGGGGGCTGAGCGGCGGAAACGGGCTCCGCCGCCAGGGCCGGGGGCCGGAAGGGCTGGAGGACGGGCTTTGCCGTCTCCCGCCGGAGAGAGGACAGGCGGCTTGTCAGGGCCTCGTAGCTGTCGAAGCGCCAGACGCTCCGGGCGAAGAGGGCGGCCAGCACCGGGCTTGTCCCCTGGTAGGCGGCGGCGGGCCGCCAGTAGAGCAGATAGCCCCGGTCCCGCCGCAAAAAGCCCAGAACGACCCGCCGGGGAACACAGCCCTCCGGCAGCTCGCAGTCGGGAAACTCATAGCTCCGGCCTTGCCGCCCCAGCTCGTCTACCCGGCGGCGCAAGGCCTCCCGGGCCTCCGGCCCGCTGGAACAAAATTGGGAAAACGTGATGCTCATGGGTGTGCCCTCCTTTTCTCCCGGTGAGTATTCCCAAAAGTGGAAGAAATTAGAAGCGAGGGCAAAAAAGAGGAAGCGGCGCAGGCCGCTTCCTCTTTTGACTTCGCAGGGACGCTCACTGCTCCCGCCGGGCCCGGAGGGCCTTCCGCTGGAGGGTGAAGACGACCTGGAGCAGGCGCTCCTGCTCCCGGGGAGGAACGTCCACAAATTGACAGCCGTACTCATACTTCTTCATAGGGCTGGCGGTCTGGGCCCGCACGGAGGTGCGCTTGATCAGGCAGGTGAGGGTAAAGGGGTCCTCCGTCGGGAGAAAGGACGCCTCCAGCTGGAAGGTGCTGTTCAGATGAAAGAGCTTCGAGGTCAGAACCCGGGCTCCCCCAGCGCTGACGTCCAGGACCTTGCAGGAAACCTTCTGCCCGGAGGCGAAGAGAATCTGGCCTTCCACCCCGATGTTCTGGCGAAAAAAGTTGCGGTTCTCGCTGCTTTGCAGGGACTCGAGCTTTTCGATCCGCCAGAATTTGGGGTCGTTGGGGCCCACGGTGCCGTTGAGGGTGAGGGTATCCCCGTCCCGCTGGAAGCAGCGGAGCTTCACCCGCTGGTTGTACAGCGCCCGGGGAAGGAAGCCGCCGGTCTCACCCAGGACGTCCACCTGGTTTCCGGCGAGAAGCCGGATGCGCCCTACGAAGATCAGGGCGTTGGCGGGGGTCAGGACCTCCGCCTTCATGCCGTTGAAGAGCTCCGGGAAGTCCTCCGGCGGAACGGTGGAGACGGGCTTCTCCTTTTTGAAAAGAGACTTGAATAAGGCCATGGCAGTTTCCTCCTTGTCAGCGGGTCAGGACCCGGTGCAGGATTACGGCCATCTCCGCCCGGCTGATGGCCGCGCCGGGATTGAGGCGGGAGGAGCTGTTCCCCCGGACGGCCCCCATCTGGACCAGGGCGGCCACGGAGGGCCGGGCAAAGACGGAGACCTGGGAACCGTCGGCATAGGAGGAGAGCAGGGCGGTGTCCGCGGCGGGCAGGGTCTGGCCTGCGGCCTCAATGGCCCGGCAGATCATGGTCATGGCGCTCTGGCGGGTGATGGGCTGGTCAGGCTGGAAGCGGCCGTTGTTCCCCTGGACGATGCCCAGGTTCCGGGCGGTGGCCACGGCCCCGGCGTAGGTGCTGTTTGCGGGCACGTCGGGGAAGCTGGAAACGCCGTCGGTGGGGAACTGGAAGGCCCGGCAGATCATCAGGGTGAACTCTCCCCGGCTGATGGACTGACCGGGACGGTAGGTGTTGTTGCTGTAACCGTTGGTAATGCCGCTGGAGCGGAGGAACTCGATGGAGGGCTTCGCCCAGTCCCAGCCGGAAGCGGTGTCGGAGAAGGTGGCGGAGCAGTAGGCGTTGGAGAGCTGGAGCTCCACGGTGCCGGAGTGGCTTCTGCCCTGGGTGTCATAGGCGGCGTAGGGGATGGTCAGGGTCCCCTGGTACTCCGCCTTGGGCAGATAGCTAATCTGGCTCAGCTGGGCGGCGCTGTAATGGGTGACGCTGTTGACGTCCGTGCCCGTCCGGGCGGGGCTGCTGTAGTTTTGATACAGGTGCCCGGTGTAGGGCAGGGTGTTGAACCGGACATAGGACAGGGGATTCCCCAGAGCCGCCTGGCAGGCGTTCTGGAAGTCCGTGCCCCGGAAGGAAATGGGATGGGCGGCGCTGCCGGTGTAGCGGATGACGGAGCTGGAGACGCTGGAGCCGGAGACGCTGGAGCCGGAGACTGTGACCTCCACCGTGCCGGTGAAGGAGTCTCCACGGGTGCTGTAGCCGGTGTAGCCGAAGGTGACGGTGCCGGAGGCGGAGGACGCTGCGAAGCTGACGTCGCCCAGCAGGCGGCTGTTGTTGGAATAGTAGTAGCCGGTGGAGCTGCTGACGGCGTTTCCGGTGCGGCTGGCGCTGTTGTACTGGTGGTACAGCGTGCCGTACTGGGAGGAGGGGAGGTCGAAGCGGACGTAGCTCAAGGTGTCTCCGGTGGCGCTGCGGCAGGCGCTGTTGAAGTCCGAGGCGCTGAAGCGGACGAAGCCGTTGGGGGCGGCGGTGTAGGAGATGATCTGGCCGCTGCCTCCGCCCACGGAGATGGTAACGGTGCCGTTGAAGCGGACACTGTCCTCGTCATAGCCGGTAAAGGGGATGGAGACGGTGCCCGTGTAGCTCCCGGCTGGGACAAAGGTGACGTTGGAAATGGAGGGGGAGCCGCTCCGGCGGTAGTCCGTGCCGGTAGAGACCCGGGAGCTGGAGGAGCTGGTGTAATTGTAATAGAGAATGCCTGCGCTGGAGGAGGGGAGGCTGGTGAAGCGGATGTAGCTCAGCGCTTCCCCGGTGATGGCGTAGCCGGCGTCGTTGAAGTCCCCGGCGCCGAAGGTGACGGGCTGGTTCTTGGGCGTGTTGTAGTGTACGGTCCCCGTGCCGTCGTCCACATGGAAAATGAGGTCACCGGAGAAGGTGGTTCCAGTGGTGGTGGTCCCGGTGAACGGGACGGTGACGGTACCGCTGTAATTAGAGGCGGGGACGAAGGTGATGTCGGAGATGCGGGGTGTGGAATTCCGGTAGTAATTCCGGCCGGCGGTGACCCGCGTGCTGGAGCTGCTGCTGTAGTTCAGGTACAGGATCCCGGCGCTGGAGGAGGGGAGGCTGGTGAAGCGGATGTAATTCAGCGTCCCGTTGGCGGCCCGCTGGCAGGCGTTGTTGAAATCACTGCCGTTCAGGCTCTTCCGCTGGTTCCGGCCGGTGGAGTATTCCACATTGCTGCTGCCCTCTCCGTTGGCCCCGTAGACCCGGATGCGGACTGTGCCGCTGTAGGTGGCGCCGGTGCTGTCGGTGCAGAGGTAGGGAACGTCCACGTCTCCCACATAGCCCTCGGCGGGGACGAAGGTGATGTCGTCAATGGAGGGGCTGCTGGTGACGTAGTAGCGGGTGGAGTTGTTCACCTTGGGGGAATACTGCCCGGTGGGGCTGTAGTTGTAGTAGAGCGTGCCCCGGCTGGAGGAGGGCAGGCCGAAGGTGATATAGCGGATGGCCTGGCCGGTGCGGCCCCTGCAAACGTCGGAGAAGTGCTCCGCCGCGAAGTCCACCGGCTGGTCCACCGTTGTGGAGTAGTTCACGTCCCCGGTGGCCGTGGCCTCAATGCGGATGGTTCCGGTGAAGGTGGTCCCGTTGGTGGAGACGGCGTTGTAGTCCACCACGGCGGTGCCGTCAAAGCCCGGCAGGGGGACGAAGGTCACGTCCCGCAGGGCCATTTGCCCCTGTGAGGCCTGGTAGTAGTAACGGTCCGTGCCGCCCACGCCGTGGCCCGGGCTCTCGGAGGAGGCATACTTGTAATAGAGTACGCCGTTCTCGGTGGAGACTTTCAGATTGTATACGCAGTCCAGGGGCCCTCCGGCCTTGTCCTGGGAGCGGCTGTTCAGCTGGCTGAGCAGGCCGGAGAAGGAATAGGAGGGATCGGAGCCCATGTTGACGGTGATGGCCTGGGCCACGTCCTCGGACACGTTGACCTTGAAGCTGGAGCTGAAGCCGGTCCCGGCTACGGCGGCTGTGATGACCGCGCCGGTGCCGGGGTAGTTGGCGGTGACCCGGCCATTGATGACCTGGGCCACGGTGTTGTTGGAGCTTTCCCAGTTGATGACCTGATTCCGGGCATTGCCAAGGGCCTCCGTCAAGACCTGGATGTCCCGGTACTGAAAGATGTCAACGGTTGAGTTTTCCGTAAGCTGGATGGTTTCACCCCGGCCGCCGGAAGTAGACTTCTTCACATAGCTCAGCAGGAGGCCGGAAACCTCGATCTCCCGCTCGGCGTACTTCGTCTCGTCCCCGGCGGCGGCGGCCCGGATGGTAGTCCTGCCGGGAGCCACGCCGGTGATCTCGCCCCTGGAGTTCACCGTGGCGGCGTCTTTGTTGGAGGAGGTCCAGACTAGCTGCCGGTCCTCCAGGGCCGCGTCCAGGGGGTAGGCGGCGGCCTCCAGGGTGAGGGCAGCGCCGGGGTCCAGGTATCGGTACGCATCCGTATTGGGGCTGGTGAACAGCACCTCCCGGACAGCGGGAGTTTGGGGCTCACTGACGTGGATGACGCAGACGGTGGAGGCGGCGGCATCCGTCACCTTGGCCTCTACGTTGAAGGGATTGCTTCCCTTGTAGCCTTCGGAGACCGTGACCGTGGTTTCCGTCCCGGTGAGGGAACTGAGCTTGATTCCGTTTTCCTTACAGCTCCACTCAACGCCGCCGGACGCGGCGCTTTCCGGCGTGACCGTGGCGGTCAGCCTGATGGAATCCCCGGCGGGGACGGAGGCGGTGTCCGGGGACACGGTGATGCGGACGGTGGGGGCGTGGGGATCAGGGGGATCAGGGGGATCGGGGGGATCAGGCTGGGCAACCTTGACCCTGACGGTGCAGGTTGCGCTCACATTGCCCGCTGAGGCGGTAATTTCGGCCTCTTCTCCCCCGATGGCGTCCCCAGCGACGGAGACAGAGGCACTGAGGCCGCTGCCGGAGACGGTTATTTTATTAGAGCCGCTGGCTGCCCAGCGGATGTCATTGATATTGGTTGCGTTGCCGGGGGTGACCGAGGCGTTGATGGCGGTAATTCCGCCGCTTTCCAACTCAACCGCATTCGGCAGGGTAATGGAATTGATAAGGACCGGATCATCCGCCGAGGCCGGAAGCGTCAGCAGGGAGAAGGCCAGCGCCAGGGCCAGCAGCAATGACCCGGCCCGGCGAAGAGAACGAGATTTCATAACGCATACACTCCTTTTTGAAAAAGCGAAGCGAGGGCGGGCGGAATCGCCCGCCCTCTAAGGGGGTTTTACTGGTCGCGGTCGCTGTAGCTCCAGATGTCATTGGTCAGGCGGAACGCCCAGTTGCCGTCGTTATCCTTGTACAGGTCTACGCCAAGGGCGGGGGGATTATACCGGTTCGTGGTGTTGGCGCCTGTGAGCCGGTTGCCGAAGTTAAGAATCTGCCCTGCCTGTACGCCGTTCAGGGAGAAGACCAGACGGCTTCCGATGGTCGAACCATGATTCGCGCCGGTAAGGGCCGGGGCCGGGTCGGTAAGCTCGACGCCTGTGGCAAAGAACGCCAGCTCCGTATCGAAGCTCCGGTGCCCATTTGCAATATGATCCCGGTCGCTGGTGTGGCCCGAGTTTCCTGGCCGGCAGGTATCGATGGGGACGCTCTCCTGTTCGGTACTGTATTGCGGGCGGTAACGCAGATCGGAGTTGAAGGAGAGAATCAGCGTGCCGTAAAATCTATCCGGGGTGGTAGTGTCACTTTGGGACGGCTGAAGTGTCACCGACAAATAGGTGTTCTGGCTTCTCCGATATGGCCAGGAGGCCCGGAAGCCGGGGATCTCGGAATTGACTCCCTGGGCTGTGACGAGAAGCACATAGTCGTTGCCGGTGGTGATATTGAAGGAAGGATTCTGGCTGGTATAAGACCGGCCGCTGTTAAAGTCGTTCCTCGTGCCGGAGGCGTCCGTTAGATAGTAGGACTCCTGGTTGATACGGAATACATTGTTGTATGTGCTGCGAATGATCGTACCAAAGTTTGTCTTGGCCTGCTCGGACGCGCAGAGGTCGAAGTAGCTGAGTCCGTTCGGCCCCTCCTGATACATGGCTTGCAGGACCGTGCCGTTGAAGCTGTAAGGGCTGTTCGGGTCCTGGAAATCGCTCATGGGACGGTTGAAGTCGCTGGCGTTCCCCGCCTGGGTAAAGTAATCGTTGCGGACCAGCACGTAAGCCATGACGGAATCCAGGGGGTCTCTCGTTTCCGACTCCACGTCGAAGAAGCGGATGTCGGCGCTGGAGCCCTGTGGCGTGATATCGATGATCGGGGGCCGCGCCGGAGTGGTGGAGAACAGGTAGCACACGGCGTTTTCCACCGGCCGGTTTCCCGTGGTCGTCGACACCAGGTACAGCATATAGGTCGATTCCGCGGCCAGGCCCGTAATGTGCAGCGTGTCTCCCCGCATCGTTCCCCACATGTTCTCCCCCGTGTTGCCGTAGTGGGTGGTTCTCGGGGCCTGAATGGTGGGCTCGTCGCTGGCGATGTTGTAAACGTCGGGATTCCCTGTATCCAGCGGAAGACCATCTATCGGAAGGCCCGGCTCAGAAACTCCGGCAATGGGGATCTGGCTCAAATCCGGTTTGTTTCCCTGATAAGCGGGCAGCAGCTCCCCCATGGTATAATCAGTGCCTATGGGGCGTCCGTTGGCGTCCGTTCGCACATTGTCCAGCTTGATTGCCATCCAATACACAGTGCCGGCGCCGTCTCTCAGACGTACGTCGATGTCGGCAATCGCGGAGCCGATCTTGTCGGCGCCGTCCTCCGGGACGTACACCGTGGGCACCCGGTCCGGGGCGGGGAATTCGACGCGAAGGTTCGGCGCGGGCTCGTTGATAAGGGTCACGTTTTTCCCGGTCAGATTGCTCTGACTGCCCTGGCGTATGGAAATGGCCTGCATATCCGCGTTGGCGCCCGCGTAGACCTGGATGTCCCAGAAGACGTCGGTGGTGAATGTGGTATCCTCCGGGACGATGGCAACCTCCAGGACGGTGCCTTCCCTGAACTCCGGCAGCCGGGGATAGCCGCCCTCCTCCGGGGTGCCGACCAGGCCGGTCCCGATCAGATTGCTGAGGAAGTTGCCGTTCAGGCTGTTGAAGATCCGGGGATTCCGGCTGTCGGGGTTGGCGTTGACCGTACCCAGGGTCTGCCATGTCGTGCTGCCAAGCTCCCGGATGTAGAGATCGTACTTCATGGCAAACTCGGTCCAGATCAGCATATCCCACCGGGTCCCATCGGGCACGGCCTCGGTCCCCTCCGGCGTCATGGTGAAGACTCTGGCGGCCGAGGAGGTGCCGTCCGGGAGCGTGATGCGGAGAGTGTCGGGCTGATTTTCCAAGTAAATGGTAGCGTAGGCTATCGTGAAGCCGGGAGTGAAGACGACGTTGGGCGGCGTGTTCTTCATGGGGTTGTCGGAGGTGTCCTCAATGTCCTCCAGGCGGAAGAAATAGGACGCGCCGCTTTGCAGCTTGACAGCCGGAGCAATGCCGTTCTGCGTGTTTTTGCTGTTGCTTCCGGGGAAGATGATGGTGGTCTTTCCACCCACCTCCTCGATTCGGGCCTCCCGGTAGTCAATCCAGGCGGGCAGGCCGTCCGGGTTCGTCAGGACCTCGGCGCCGTCGCTGAAGGGGATCTCGTCCACCGTGGGCTCGCCCCGGGTGGGCGGCGTGCCGGGATAGAGCTGGACATACCCGTGGAGGGCACGGCCCCAGGCGTTCCTGGCCCGCTCCCGGTCCGCGCCGGAGGCGTTCAGCACATTCTGGTAAAGGGTGAGGAGGTTTTCGGGATCGCTGTTTTGGTCGTGGCGGCCCTGGATCAGCTCGCTGAATTCCAGGCGCAGGTCGGTGTCTACCCGGGGGATGACGGAGCCATCGGTATCGCCGGGGTTGGTGTGGCTGTAGTTCAGCTCCACCGTGGGGCCGTTGACGTCCCGGGTCTTGAAGGGAAGCGGGAATTCAATGGACTTGTTGTAGACGCAGTAGTTCCCGGCGGTGTCTTTGGCCATGTAATAGAGATCATAGTTGGTCTCGCCCTCCAGGCCGGTGACGGTAAAGGCGATGCTGGTCCCAGTTCTCGCGTAGCGGACGGGGCCGCCCCGGCGGAGGATTCTGGTGCCGTCGGCCAAGGCGCTTTCAATCATAATCTGGTTCTGCCGGGTGGGGTTTTCCTTATTGATGCCCACGTTTTGACCCTGCTTGGTTACGAACCAGCTGAAGGTGCCGGGCTCATCCAGCTCGAAGCTGAAGGTCACGGAACGGTCCGCGATGGTCTGAGTTTCCAGTTTGAGGATGTTGGGCGGGGTCATATCCTTCGTGGTAAAGGTGACTTTCTTTATGGCGGAGCTCTTGCCGTTGTCCGCGTCGTTCAGCCAGAGGTAGAGGTCATACTGGGTCTGCTCCTGGAGGTGGGACGTGTTGATCCGGGAGAGCAGGAAGGGGGTGTTCTTCCTCAGATCGACGATGCCAAAGCCCAGGTTGCCGGGCAGGGCCGCGGAGCGGAAGTCCGCCGCCGTGGGAGCCGTGGCGCCCTTGGGGAAGAGGACGTAGTACATCTGGCAGTCCTTGTTGGCCATGACCATGATCTGGGCCACCTGCTCGTTGTCCGCGTCCACCGTGAGGATGGGGGTCTGCGGGTAGCCGCTGACGAAGTTGGGAGCGGTGTCGTCCGGGGTGGTGAAGGCCGCGATCTTCACAGGACTGCGCCGGCCTCTGGCGTCCTCCAGCAGGGCGGAAATGTAGTAGGAGCCCTGCTTGGTCAGCCCGGTCAGCCGGGCGGTGAACTCCGTGTTGGAGGCGGTGGCACGGAGGGTGCCGCTGCGGATGATCTTGGGATAGGCGCTGGGGTTCATCAGCTCTTCCTCGCCCACGGAGCCGTCCATCAGGGCGGTGATGGCCCAGTGGATGGTGCCGGTCTTATTGGTGCTGAACACCGCGTCGGCAGAGGTGGGGGCGATGTTTTTGGCCTTGGGATAGCCCGCTAGGAGCCGGGGGTCCTCGGAGGATTCGGCGGCGGCGATGTTATCCATATCCTGGTTGTAGATGTTTCCGGTGATGCCCGGCCGGACATAAATGGTGTCCGGCAGCATGGTGACCGTGGAGTCGGGGGCGTTGATGTTCAAGTGGCCGATGCTGCCGTTGCCGTCCACATCGGTGCCCCGGTCCAGGTTCAGCTCCCGGATGGAGGCCCGGTTGTCGATGGTCAGCTTGGCGTCGACGGCCTTTTCGTCCATGGTGATGACGTCGGCCACTCCCTGGGCCAGCTGGAGGGTTGAGCCGGGGGTCAGGTTGACCACCCGCTTGATATTGCCCGCCAGCTGGAACAAAGAGCCCTCGATGCCGTCCAGCCGGATGGTCTGGAGGCCCAGGCCGTCCTCGGTCCGGTCCTCCAGGTAGCCGGGGGTGCGGAGGGTGACCTCGGCGATGTTGGTCAGGCCCTCGGCCTGGATGGAGAGGAACTGCTCCGACAGGCTGTCCAGCTCCAGAGAACCGGCGGTGACGTTGCGCAGGAGGACGCTCTGCTTGCCGCCCTGGGCCTCGCCGCCGCCGCAGATGACGATTTTGCCCAGGACGTTGACGTTTTCCAGTTCCACGTTCCCCAGGCCCACGCCGCCGGTGAGGTAGAGGTTTCCGGTGACGGTGGTGTCTTTCAGCTTCACGCCGGGGGTGGTGATGGTCAGGTTGCCGTACACGCCGCCGGAGGTCTGCTCGCCGGGCTCCTGCACCAGGGTGCCCAGGGCACGGACCAGGAAGCAGGCCATCTGACCCCGGGTGATGGGCAGATTGGGCCTGAAGCTGCCGTCGGCGTAGCCCTGAATGATTCCCAGGTCCGCGGCCTCCTGCACCAGGCCGCGGCTCCAGCCGCCGATGTCCTGCATGTCGGTGAAGGTGGAGTTGGCGGCGTTGGGGACGCCCTGGAAGCGCAGGCACCGGCCCAGAAGGACGGCGGCCTGTTCCCGGGTGACCAGAGCGTAAGGAGAGGCGGTGTTGGCGCTGGTTCCGTTGAAGTAGCCTGCTTGGTGGGCGATGCTGATATCCTCGGCGAACCAGTCGTTGGGGTTCACGTCGGAGAAGGGATTGGAGGGGCTGGGCTCCGTATAGCCGAAGGCCCGGTTAACCAGGGTGACGAATTCCGCCCGGGTGATGTTCCGGTCCTCATTGAGATTGCCCTGGGCGTCTCCCCGCATGACGCCCCAGTCCTGGACCTGCTCCAGGTAGGGGGTCATCCACTCCGCCGCCCGGGCGGGGCGGACGGCAAGGAACGCGCAGAGGGTCAGGGCAGTGAGAACCAGGGCCGCCAGACGGACGGACCCTGGTGCATGAGCGCGGCGGGCGCGGGTTTTCTGAGTCATAATTTGATTCCTCCTCGATCCGTCAGTTCTGAGCGTCGCGGCTTTGCAGCTGGAGGCTGAACACCGCCTCCCGCACCACGACCTCCTCGTCCTCGCACATGTCAACAAACTTGGTGGCGTATAAAAAACGGTCGTTTTGCAGCTCCTGCTTGCGGAGAATCTCGCAGCGCAGGATGACCGGCTCCTCCGTGGGGGTGACGACAATCTCCGCCTGTTCGTGGAGCTCCAGCTGGCAGTCCGCGTAGAAGGCGATGCCGCCGCAGCTGAGGTCAATGGACTGCGCGCTCCGCCGCCCCGTCCAGGAAGAATCGGGCAGGGCGTAGAGAAACGTGTCGAATTTCACCGGGACCCGCAGGTTCCGCCGGACCTCGGGGTCCAGGGTGGCGATCTTCTCCAGGAGCACCGCGTCCCCCCGCTGGCGGAGGATGCGGCACTGGATGGGCAGCTCCTCGCTGCTGGCGCTGAACAGGGTGACCACCTCGTGGGCCATGACGTCGTCCACCTTGTGGTCCTGGACGTTCAGGCGCATGGGGGTGGTCCCCGGCGGGGTGGCCAGCTCGCCGTTGGCCAGGGCGTGGTTCTGGGTGTCCAGAATCAGGTACGTTCGGTTGCCTGTCATGCGGTTTCCTCCGTTTCACTGGGCGGCGTCTGGCCGCGCTCCTGCTGGGCCTTCAAATTTCCGGTGGGATCGAAGTGGAGGAAATACACGTAAATCTCCACAATGGCCTGATACAAGCTCTCCGGGACCTCCTGCCCCAGCTGGAGCTGGGTGAGGATGGTGGAGAGGGAATTGTCCTCGTAGATGGGCACGCCGCAGTCGGCGGCGGTCTCCACGATCTTCTCCGCCATATAGCCCATGCCGGAGGCCACGATCACCGGCGCGGTGTCCCCGGGGCCGTATTGCAGGGCCACCGCCTTCTTGGCCCGGGTCGTTCCTTCAGATCTTGACATTGATACTGTTCTTCCCTTCAAAGATTTTGGGGAACACCTCGGTCAGCGTGACCGGGCGGTCCATCCGCCGGACGGCCACCCGGGCGGGCTTCAGGTCGTTCCGGGCCAGAATCTGGGATACGGCGTCCCCGATCTGCTTGGAGAAGGGGACCGCCGCGTCGGGGCAGGCGATCTGGATGTCCACGTCGGTTCCCTGGGCGGTGAGGATGACGTCGAACAGCCCCAGGGACTGAACGTCCATCTTGAAGAGGAACCGCATGGCTTTCTTGCCGCCGCCGGCCCGTCCCTGCTCGTCCTCGGCGTTGGGGTCCACCCAGAGCTCGGAGAAGAGCATCCTCCCGTTCCACTCCAGGGGGAGGAGGTAGTGGTTGACGGGCATGTAAACGCTCTCGTTCACCAGCATGGCGGCAATGAGGTTTTGAAAAGCCTGCTGCACCTCGGCGCTGCCCTCTCCCCGGAAAGCCCGGGCGGCGGCGGAGGCCAGGTGGTTGGAAAACTCGATGGCCTTGGAGCTCTCAGCCCCGCCCCCCCGGCTCCTGAGCAGCAGCAGGAGGGACTGGTCGTCGATGCCCCCCAGCTGGCCCTTTAAGGTGCCGTAGCCGCTTAGCTGGTGGAAGCCCTCCAGGAGCTTTTCCTCGGAGCCGTTCTCATACCGGGCCACGTTCAGCGCCAGCATGGTCAAAAGGGCCCGGGGGGTTCCCATGTCGTGGGTCCGCTCCACATAGGAGGACATGTAGGGGAAGATTTCCTTCTGGAGCAGATGGAGGTTTCCCTGCCGGTTTCCGGCGGCGATGCCGTTTTGGAGCTGGGCCGTCAGGTCCCGGAGCTTCTCCGCCCAGCTGGCGGGCATGGCGTCCGCCATGGACTGGAGGTCCCGGAGGAGGTTGCCCTCGATGTGCTTGGTGGAGTCGAAGTCCACGTAGGCCTTCAAAAATTGCAGGATGTCCGTCCGCACCCCGTCGGAGGCGGCCCGGTCATAGGCGTTGCGGAGCAGGGCGAAGAGGGCCCCGCCAAAGCGGGTGCCGGTTTTGAACTGGCCCTGGAGGAAGTCCAAAAGCTGGCTCTCGTCCATCCGCAGCATCTCCAGCAGGCGGCCCATCTCCTCCGCGATGCCGGCGCTGAGGCCGGAGGAGACGACGATGCCTTCCCGCCCCGAGAAGATGCGGGCGAGGCTGTCCGCCAGGCCGGGGGTGTCCCGCAGCCGCTGGAGGAAGGTCTGGAAATTGGAGTCATAGCGGATTCCGCCGTCCCCCTGCAGGTTGCTGTCCTGCTGTTCCGTCCGCCCGTCGGCGCGGACGACCTTGCTGGGGTCGGGGACATTTTGGATTTGCGTGTTGTCCGGGGAAACCGTGATGTTCCGGTTGATTGCGGTCTTGTCATAACCGGGTACCGGATTGGTGGCGCCGAGCAGATCGGGCATTCATGACACCTCACAGAAAAAACTTGCCGCTGCTACTTATTTTTTTAGCGCAACAGGTCGATAGTAATGAAAAAGGCTGATAAGGTGGTGTTTTCGTGAGCAACAATGATATCCTGGATATGTACATCTACGAAACCAATACGCTTCTTGAGCAGCTGGAGAGCATCGTTCTGGACGCGGAAAAGGAAAATACATTCTCGCAGGACAACGTCAATGAAATCTTCCGCATCATGCATACCATCAAGGGCTCTTCCGCCATGATGGAGTTCGATACGCTGGCCCGGGTCTCCCACCGCATCGAGGACATGTTCTTCCTCATTCGGGAGGGCACCATGTCCGTGGTGAAGGACGAGGACCGTCCGGCGCTCTTCGACGTTATGCTCCACTCTGTAGACTATTTCCGGGAGGAAATGGAGAAGGTGGAGGCAGAACAACCTCTTAATGAAGATGTCGACAGTTTCCTTGGAAATATTAATAGTTTGATCGCCAAAATTAAGGGGGAAGAAATTCCAGCCGAGCCCGCTCCCCCGGCGGCGGCGGCTCCCGCCCCTGCGGCGGAGGCGGCTCCCGCCGCCCCCGTCCCCGCCCAGACCACGGAGGGCAGCGCCGAGTTCCCCTTCGGCCTCCGGGTCTTCTTTGACGAGGGCTGCGGCATGGAGAACCTCCGGGCCTTCATGCTGGTCACCTCCGTTCAGGGCTTCTGCGCCGAAGCGGACTTTACCTACCAGCCCGCCGGCGTGGAGAGCGACTCCTCCCTGTCCGAGGTGGTGATCGAGCACGGCTTCCTCCTCCAGTTCCGCAGCGAGGAGGACCGGGCCCGGGCCGTGCCCATCGTCATGACCGCCGGCTCCGTCCACTCCTACGAGGAGCAGAATTATGTACCCGCCCCGCCCCCGGCGGCGGAGCCCGCCCCCGCTGCCGCCGAGGCCGCTCCCGCCGCCCAGAAGGCGGCCGCCGCTCCGGCGCCCCAGTCCGGCGCCGCCCAGCAGCACCCCCAGGGCCAGAAGGAGAGCCTCATCAGCGTGGGCCTGAGCAAGCTGGACCAGCTCTCCGCCATCGTGGGCGAGATCGTCATTACCGAGGCCATGGTCACCGGCTCGCCGGACCTGAAGGGCCTGCATCTGGACGCCTTCTCCAAGTCCGCCCGGCAGCTGCGCAAGCTCACCGACGAGCTCCAGGACGTGTCCATGTCCCTGCGGATGATCCCGGTGTCCAACACCTTCCAGAAGATGAACCGCATCGTCCGGGATATGTGCAAGAAGCTGAACAAGCAGGTGAAGCTCACCCTGGTGGGCGAGAACACCGAGGTGGACAAGACCATCGTGGACTCCATCGGAGACCCCATCATGCACATGGTCCGCAACTCCATGGACCACGGCATCGAGGAAAACGTGGAGGACCGCATCGCCGCCGGAAAAGACCCCGTGGGCGAGATCCTGCTCTCCGCCCAGGACACCGGAAGCGAGGTCATCATCCAGATCTCCGACGACGGAGCCGGCGTCAACGACGAGGCCGTCCTGGCCAAGGCAATCCGCAACGGCATCGCCTCCCCCGATGTGGAGTACTCCCACAAGGAGATTCTGAACTTCCTCATGGCCCCCGGCTTCTCCACCAACGCTCAGGTAACGGAGTTCTCCGGCCGGGGCGTGGGCATGGACGTGGTGAAAAGCGGCGTGGAGAGCCTGGGCGGCAGCGTCAGCATCTCCAGCGAACAGGGCAAGGGCATGACCACCATCATGCGCATCCCCCTGACCATGGCCATCATGGACGGCATGGAGGTCTCCGTGGGCGACTCCATCTTCACCATCCCCATCAACAACATCCGCTCCAGCATCAAGCTGACCGAGGCGGATATCCTCCACGACTCCGTGGACGGCGAGATGGTGAAAATGCTGGACGGCTATTACCCCGTCATCCGGGCCCGGGATTTCTACAACCTCCCCGGCGGCGCGGAGCGGATCGACGACGGCATCCTGATGTGGCTGGAGTCCGGCGACTGCTCCTACTGCCTGTTTGTCGACGAGCTTCTGGGCGAGCAGCAGATCGTCGTCAAGCCCCTGCCCGCCTACGTCAACAACTTTGATATCAAAAACTACGGCATCACGGGATGCAGCATCCTGGGAGACGGCAACATCAGCATCATCCTTGACGCGGGCGGCCTCTACGCGGCGGCCCGGAATGTGTGAGCGCCGAAGGAGGGAAACGAAATGAGCGATAAAAACGTCCTGTTCCAGGTCGAAGATGAAGAATTGGAAAACGCCGTTCAGGAGGACGAGGGCGTCGACAGCCGGAAGTACCTGATCTTCACGGTAGACGATTTGAAGATCGGCATTGACGCCGAGCAGGTGGTGGAGATCATGAACGCCTATTCGGCGACCTACCTGCCCATGATGCCGTCCTATATCCAGGGCGTCTTCAATATGCGCGGCCAGATCATCCCCATCATGGACATCCGCCTCCGCCTGGGGAAGCCCCCCGCGGAGGAGGGCATCCTGATCGTGATCGACTATAACAATAATCAGCTGGGCATCCAGGTGGACTCCGTGGACTTGATGCTGGACATTCCGGTGGAGAGCATCGTCCCCATCCCCTCCCAGAGCGCCCAGAAGCTGGTCTCCGGCATGTGTACCCTGCCCGACGGCTCCGGCACCATGCTGGTGCTGGACTGCGAGCAGCTGATCGCTCATGGCTGCGGCGACTAATCTTCCTGACAAAGCGGTGAACAAGAATGATGGATACGGAAAAAAAGACAGAGGGCCTGGGCGGCTTCGGCCCCATGACGATTTCTGACGCGGACTTCCGCAGGATGGTGAACTTCATCCAGTCCTCCTACGGCATCGACCTGAGCCAGAAAAAGCAGCTTATCACCAGCCGTCTGTCCCCGGCCCTGAAAAAGCTGGGCTACAAGAGCTTTGGGGAGTTTGTCAACCACCTCCTGGAGAAGAAGGAGAACGACGAGGTCACTCTGGTCCTGAACAAGCTGACCACCAACTATACCTTCTTCATGCGGGAGAAGGAGCACCTGGATTATTTCTGCAATAACATCATCCCGGAGATCGTCCGCCGGCACGAGCGCGACAAGACCCTGGCCATCTGGAGCGCGGGCTGTTCCAGCGGGGAGGAGCCCTATAACATCACCATGTTCCTCTACGATTACCTGGGCCCCCGGGCCAAGGAGTGGGACACCCGCATCCTGGCCACGGACATCTCCGCCCAGGCGCTGACCAGCGCCCGGCGGGGGACCTATAACCTGCCGGACACCATCCCGGCGGACTGGAAGCGGAAGTACTTCACCCCCAACCGGGACGGCACCCATACCGTGACCCCGGCGGTGAAGAACAACGTGATTTTCCAGACCTTCAACCTGATGGACCCCATCAAATTCCGCCGGAAGTTCGACGTGATCTTCTGCCGGAACGTGATGATCTACTTCGATCAGCCCACCAAGGACGCCCTGGTCCGCCGTTTCCACGACGCCACCGTCCCCGGCGGCTATCTGCTGATCAGCGCCTCGGAGAACCTGAGCCAGAACGCGCCCTATCGCCGTTTGGCTACGGCGACCTTCCAAAAATAACAAGGAGGTGGTTCCTTCACAATGGAACTGGGGAAAAAAATCCGCGTCTTGGTGGTGGATGACTCCGCCCTGGCCCGAAACCTGATTATCCAAGGGCTCTCGGCCCATCCCAGGATGGAGGTCGTCGGCTACGCCATCAACACGCTGGACGCGAAACAGAAGATACCACGCCTGAAGCCGGACGTCGTGACCATGGATGTGGAAATGCCCGGACAGAGCGGCATTGACTTTTTGAAGGAGTACCTGCCCGCGAACCCGGTGCCGGTGATTCTCTGCTCGTCCTTGAACCTGAAGGTCTTCGACGCGCTGAACGCCGGAGCGGTGGACTTCGTGCGCAAGCCGGATGTGCAGGAGAGCAAGGAGGTCTTCATCACCAACCTCACGCAGAAGGTGCTGGTGGCCTCCATGTCGAAGCCCCGTTCCACCCCGCTGCGGAGCCCCTCCGTGGCGGTGGCCACGCCGAATTTGGGCGGCGGCCCGGCGCTGGACCGGGTGCTGGTGGGTCTGGGCGCCTCCACCGGAGGCACGGAGGCCACGCTGGAGGTCATGCGCCGCCTTCCGGCGGACATCCCGCCCATGGTCATCGTCCAGCACATGCCCAAGGGCTTTACCCAGATGTACGCCGACCGGCTGAACCGCATCTGCAAGATGGAGGTCCGGGAGGCCCGGAACGGCGACGAGCTCCACAGGGGGCTGGCCCTGGTGGCCCCGGCAGATCTCCAGTGCCGGGTGGTGCGCATCGGGGAGAAGTACACCGTCTCCTGCACGCCGGGAGAGAAGGTCAGCGGACACCGCCCGTCGGTGGACGCCATGTTCCACTCCATGGCGGAAGTGGTCCGGTGCAAGATGGTCGGAATCATCATGACCGGCATGGGCCAGGACGGCGCCGCCGGGCTGCTGGAAATGCGGAAGAAGGGGGCCTACACCATCGGCCAGGATAAGGAATCCAGCGTGGTGTACGGCATGCCCATGGTGGCCAACGACATTGGGGCCGTCTGCGTCCAGGCGTCCTGCGACAATGTGGCCAACGTGCTGCTCAGGCATTTGAAGACCCTGCACTGAGCTGAATAAGCGCCTTTGCGCGGGCCCCGCTTCCGGGAGGGAGGCGGGGCCCGTTTTTGGACAAAACGAGCCCTCCTGCCCTCCGTTCCCCGGAATTCAAGAAAATTCTCCCTGTCATTCTTAACTTTCCTGCCATTTAGCCGATATGAATAGTGAAGTGATAGAAAGTGGAAAGCTGTCAAGAGCAAAGGATGTGAGTGAACATGCTGACTTCTACCGGTTCCGGCCCCATCTCTTCCATCGGTCGGACAAAAACCTATTACCCCGCTCAGAAGTGGGGGACGGCCGCCCAGCCTGTCCCTGGGCACAACTATGATTCCGCCGACTTTTCCGCCCCCGCAGGGCGGAAGAGCTTCCAGATGGAGATGGTGAGCCGCCTCTCCCGGGAGGTGCGGACCGCCAACACGACCGGCGACATCCAGGAGCTGCACCGGGAGGTGGCCGCCGGAGAGTACCGGCCGGACCCCATGGCCATCGCGGGCCGGATGCTGCTTCTGGTGGAGGAATGACATGGATGAGCTGTACCGTTCCTACCTGAATTTCCTGCGCTCCATGTGCCGGGGGCTGGAGAGCCTGACCGAGCTGAACGTGAAGAAGCTGGCTGCCGCCCAGCAGGACGACCTGATGGGCCTGAACGAGCTTTTGAACCAGGAGCAGGCCCAGGCCCTGAACTTCCGGGGCCTGGAGCTGACCCGGGATAAGCTGCTGCCCCGGCTGGGTCTGGAGGGCGTAGCCATGAGCGAGGTCCCCGGCCGCTTCCCCCCCGCCATGCAGGAAGAGGCCCGCCAGGCGGTGGCGGAGGTGAAGGGCCGCTACGCGGCCTACCGGCAGGCCGCCGGAAAGACGCGGGCGCTGCTGGAGCAGAACCTTCACGAGGTGGATTCTATCGTCGTGCGGCTGGGGGGCCCCCCCGCCGGCGGCCCGGGCGGCCCGGGCTACGGCAGAGAGCCGGAGGGCAGCGCCCCGCCCCCTTCCATGAAGACCGATTTCCGCGCCTGACACGCGAAGACGAAAAGGAGTATTTTCAATATGGGCATTGGTACGTTTGGCTCCTTCACGCAGGCCCGGCTGGCGATCTACGCCGCCCAGACCGGCATTACCGTGACAGGAAATAATATTTCCAACATCAACACCCCGGGCTACACCCGCCAGAGATTGAACCAGGTGAGCCTCTACGCCTCCGGAGCGGACCGCTATTACGCCGAGGGCGACGTCCGCACCGGCCAGGGCGCGCTGGTGAAGAGCCTTTCCCAGATCCGCAGCCCCTATCTGGACATCCGCTACCGGACGCTGAACGCCCAGATGGGCTATTCGGACGGCCGCCTGGAGGCCCTGAACGAGATCCAGCAGATTCTGGACGAGGTGGGCGCGGGCGACGCCAGCAAGGGCGAGGGCGGCTTCGGCATCCTGGGCCTGGAGATCAGCAAGCTCGCGGAGGCGTTCAAGAACCTGGTGGACCAGACCGGTCACCAGGAGTACGACAACACCGTCCGGCAGGTTTGCAAAAACCTGGTCACCATGATGAACAAATACGCCAACAAGCTGGAAGAGGTCCAGCAGAATACCGTCAAGAAGCTGGAACAGAATGTTCAGGAGGTCAACAGCTACCTGACCACCATCCGCTCCCTGAATGAGGAGATCCGCAAGAGCGAGATCCACGGGGACCCCGCCCTGGAACTCCGGGACGAGCGGAACCGCCAGATCGACGAGCTCTCCGAGCTGATCGACATCAAGGTAACCTACAGCGAGGAAGACCTTGGCGGCGGGCTGAAGGTGGAAAAGCTGAGCATCCACCTGGACAACGCCAACCCGGACGGGGAGGTCACCACCGACGAGTCCCTGCTGGTGGACGGCATTTTCAGCGGCCAGCTGAAGCTGAATAAGGTGCCGGTGGAAAACCCGGCGGCAAAGTTTGACGCCAATAACCCGGACACCTGGCCCTACATGAAGGAGGACGGGGCGGGCGGATTCACCCCCACCTCCAGCCTGAATGAGGCCGCCATGGTGCCGGTGGAAAATCCGAATTGGGATGGCAAGGACACGGCCACGCAGTATCTGGACGAGAACGGAAATCCCACCGACGTAAACCACGCCGCCGAACAGCCGATGGCGAACCCCGACTACAAGCCCTACCTCACCGAGGACGGCAAGCCCACGGCGGACCTGACCGAGGCCCAAAAGGTCACGGACCCCAATTACAACATGTCCATCACCAAGCTGAAAAACAAAATCGGCGAGGTCTATGTGGCCATAAACAAGGCAAGTGCCGTGGTGAAATCGGGAGATACCCTGGTAGACGACGGCCAGGGCGGCACAAAAAAGATTGCGGACCTGTTCACCAACGGGAGGAACAGCGTCTCGGTGGCGACGCCGGACCGGCCCAATCCCGGTGATACCACGCTGATGGTCTACAAGCGGACCCTCTTGGCCAACGGGAAGGACTACGCCTACACCGCGCAGATGGTCACCCAGGAGGTCTCCAGGGAGGTCCAGCTGGACGACAACGACCTCACCGGCAAAATTCAGGCCTGGCGGGAAATGCTCACGGAGAAAGGCGAGTTTGCGGACCGGGCCGTAATCACGGGCGTGGATGAGAACGCCGGCGGCAAGCGGGGTATCCCCTATTACCAGAGAACCCTGGACCTGCTGGCGAACCAGTTCGCTAAGGTCATGAACGAGGCCAACCAGGGCTTCCTCCGGGACCCCGATGGGAACTATATTACCATCGGGAAAAACGACGCGGGCGAGGAAATTGGTGTGGCGATTACCATTTCGGTCAACGGACAGGATGAAAAGATCAACAATGACTGGTCAAAAATGAGCGAGGACGTGCAGAACGCGATTATTGCCGCGGTCGGACTGACCGACGCGGCGGAGATGGAGGCCGACGGGCTCTCCGGCAAGGACGTTCTGGACGCCTACCTCAAGGGGCAGGAGTGGAAGAACGGCAAATTTGAGCCCGAGAACAAAGAGGATATTTTGGCGGAGGACGGCACGGTCCAGAAACCCGGCTGGGGGAACACGGCAAAGGGCATCTTCGTGGGCGGCGTGCTGTTCAGCAACAACCCCGGAAACGACGACCCCACAGGCATCACCGCCGCCAATATTTCCATCTCCAACAGCTGGGACACGACCCACATGCTGGTGTGCGCCTACGAGTGCCCGCCGGGCAAGACGGAGCCCGCCTCCGGCGCCAGCGACAACGTGCGCCACTTTGAATACCTGGTGACCGATCAGAAGTTCGACTTCATCCCCACGGACCTGGACGGCTATGAAAACGCCAGCGGAAAGCCCATGCTCAACGGCACTTTCTTCGAGATGTGGAACAACATCGGAACGACGCTGGGCGAGGACCAGAAATACACCGGCACCATGCTGGAGACCCACTATAAGAACCTCCTCTCCGTGGACACGGAGCGGGACTCCGTATCCTCCGTGGACTTCAACGACGAGGCCATGAACCTGATGATGTACTCGAAATCCTACAACGCCGCCTGCCGGCTGATGACCACCATCGACAGCGTGCTGGATAAACTCATCAACAACACCGGCATAACGACCTGATAAGGAGGAAGCAGCCCTATGATCCCAAGAATGACTACGGTAGGCACGCTGAAAAACTACCGCTACAATCTGAACAGCTCCAACAATACCATGACCAAGGCGATGACCGCGGTTCTCACCGGGCGGCTCTTCAACTCCTACGCCGAGGACCCCGCCCTAGCGACCCGGTGTTTCCAGATTCGCAATTCCTACTGGAGGGCCCAGAGCCAGCTGAACGTCAACGATTCGATCCGCCACAAGTACGATGTGGCCTGGGAGGCCCTGGGAAGCATGTCCACGGACCTGTACGCTCAGGCACAGGACACGTCCTTCACCAGCGTCATCCGCTCCCTGAGCGACCCTACCGGCCCGGGCCGCGTGGCCTTGGGCCAGTCCTTGGAGTCCAAGGCGAAGGACCTGGCCCAGATCATGAACGGGCGCTACGGCGAGAACTACGTCTTTGCCGGGGCGGACACCCTGAACGCCCCCTTTACCTGGGAGGCCAGGAAGAACCCGGCGTATATCGAAGGGACCCCCGACCCCACGAACCCGGACCACGCGGCGGCGTTTCCGTATCTTATGGCCGACGGCACGCCGACGAATGTCGAAGCGGATGCGGCCACGGAGGTTCTGAATAATCCCGATTATGACCCCGCGCTGAACCCGGGCGACGCGGGCTATCAGCCGAAGTATCTTAACAAAGATACCGGAGAGCCGACGGATGTTGAAGCGGATGCCACGGTTCCGAAGAAGAACCCCCTATACGATGAAACCACCTCCTTCAAATACCTGAAATCGGACGGCGGCGCGACCAACACCGAATCCGAAGCCGCCCAGGCCCTCCATTACCGGGGCGTGCCCGTGGACTCCAACGCGCCCGCGGACGTGGAGAAGATGGAGTACTTCCTGAAGGGCGAGCACAAGTATATCGACGTGGGCCTGGGCCACAAGGAGGCGGACGGCGAGGCGGTTTCCTCCACCGTCTTCGACAGCTCCCTCCAGGGCATCTACTACTCCGGCGGCTACGGAACAAAAAACGGCGTGAAAGTGGAGATCACGGACGAGGACGGCAACACGAAAACCATGGTCGTAGACAACATTCCCAAAAATGTCATCTCCGTTGTCAACGAAATGGGCCAGATTCTCCAGCGCTGCGACAAAGACGACGGCGCTTGGGCCAGCGAGGAGGACCAGTTCCGCTTCAAGGCCCTGGTGGATGAGTTTGAGGACGGCTGCGCCGCTTTCCGGGAGCGCTGGACGGAGATGGACACCCAGAGCGGCTTCCTCCGGGACAACAGCGAGCTGCTCACCAACACGAAGGACTCCCTCCAGCAACAGTATATGGAGCTGGAGGACGTGGACCCTGCGGCGGCCATCTCGGACTTCATGTTTGCCCGCTACTGCTATGACGCGGCCTTGAAGGTGGGCAACAGCGTCCTGTCCCAGAGCCTGATGGATTATATGAATTTCTAGGCCTTGTTTGAAAATTGGCGGAATGCCCAACGGTGAGAGATTTTTTTGCCAATCAAGGCAAATTTTCGCGGGCGGGCTGACGCCCGGCAAGAAAATTTAACGCAGAGTGGCGGAAAAAGATCCGCCGTTTTGGGCGTTTAGATTTTTTTCAAACAAGGCCTAAGAGAAACGATATATTTTTTCAGAGGAAGGAGTGCGCCATGACTTATGAGACAGCTTCTTGAAATCACCAGCGTCCCCATTGAGATCGAGATGCGGACTTCCCGGGCGCAGCTGCAGCACACCCGGGGCACTGCGGAATTGGAAATCTCCCGGGACAAAGGAGGACTGAGCATCAAGAGCAGGGCTATCCAGCTGAACATGGATACCTTCGAGATGCGCCAGTCCATCGTCCCCTCCGCCACCCGCAGCATTGAGCAGAGCGCCCAGAAGGGCCGGCAGGCCGCATACAGCGCCACCGCCGCCCGCGCCCAGGAGGGAGAACTCTACTTGAAGGCCCAGTTTGGGGAAGACGTCCAGGCCCAGATCTCCAAAACCGCCATCAGCAAGGAGATGTTCAGCCAGCCCGGTATGACCTTCATCCCCACGGAGGGCCCGGAGATCGACTGGAACCCCGGTGAAATGAACATCCGCTATGAGATGGATAAGCTGAATTTCGACTGGCGGATCAACCAGACGGAATTTGAGTTTGTCCCCGGAGACATTGAGATTTCCGTCAAGCAGAAGGCGGAGGTCATCATCAAGTATATCGGCGGGCCGCTGTACGTGCCCCCCTCCGCCGATCCCGACTATGAGCCGGTGGATGTGAAGGCATGACAGAGACATTGAAGCTCCAGACCAAGTATTTCGGAGAAATCGAGTATGAGGCCGGGGACGTGATTCATTTTCCCGAGGGCCTCTTCGGCTTTGAGGAGGAGCAGGGCTTCCTGCTCCTGCCCTTCGACGGCGGCGGGATGCTCTGCCTTCAGAGCGTGAAGACCCCGGCCCTGGCTTTCGTGGCGCTGGACCCCTTCGCGCTGAAGCCGGACTACGCGCCGGAGCTGGAAGGCTCCGAGCTGAAGGTGTTCGACGTAAAGGAAGCGGGAGAGCTGAGCTTTTACGTGCTCTGCGCGGTGAAGAACCCGGTTTCCGACAGCACGGTGAACCTGAAATGCCCCCTGGTGATCCATCCGGAGACCCGGGAGGCCCGGCAGATTATTATGGAGCGGTATGAAATGCGGCATCCCCTGGCCGAGTTCAGCCGCAGGGAGGAGGCCGCGCCTTGCTGATTTTACAGCGCAGGACCGGCGAGTCCCTGGTGATCGGAGAGGACATCCGGGTTTCCGTGGTGTCCATTGAGGGGGGGCGGGTCCGCCTGGCTATTTCGGCCCCGCCGGAGGTGTCCATCCTCCGCAGCGAACTGCTGGACGCAAAGCTGGCAAACCAGGATTCCGCCGCTGAGGAAGCGGCCCCTGCGGAGCTGCTGGGCCTTCTGGGCGGAATACCTGTTTCCAAAAAGCAAGAGAAAGGAGAACCGAAGCCATGATGAACGATGTTGCAATGGCCGCGATGGAGATGAGCTCCGCACGGCTGGCGACGCAATATGCAATGAAGCTGCAGAAAAATGTGATGTCGGATATGGAACAGCAGGCGATGGGAGAACTGGCGATGCTTCCTCCCACCCCCGGCGTCGGAGATTATATCGACACCTACGCCTGAACGAACAAGACCGGAGCCCAACGGGCCCCGGTTTTGCTTTTTGAAAGAGGAGGCGTTTCCGCTCCGAGCCGGCGGAGGGCCTTAGGGAAAAGGGCTATGCCTCCATGTGGCGTCCTAAAAACGCGGCGATGGTCTGGGCCAGCTTGTATTCCGCCTCGCCGGTGGCGATGCCGGGGGTGGAGCCCACAAACAGCACCATGCCCAGCAGGTCCCCCTCGGAGAGGATGGGGGCGGCCACGTTGGTCACCAGCTTGTCCGTGCCGTCGCAGACGGGGATGGGGTCGCCCTCTCCGCTGTACTGATAGATGCGGCGGCTTTCCATGATTTGCTCCAGCTCGGAGGTAATGCGCTTGCCCAGCAGCTCCCGCTTGCCGCCTCCGGCGACGGAGATGACGGTGTCCCGGTCCGTCACGGCGCAGATGCAGCCGGTAGAGCGGCTCATGGTCTCGCAGAGCTGCCCGGCGAAGTCCTCCACGCCGCCAAGCAGGGAATACTTCTTAAAAATGACCTCGCCGTCCCGGCTGGTGTAAATCTCCAGGGGGTCGCCCTCCCGGATACGCATAGTGCG
>ERZ779626.184-NODE-184-length-42040-cov-24.917661_pt1 | contig 42040 bp, 42 predicted proteins | sample MGYA00514209_ERZ779626 | MGnify/ENA primary metagenome ERZ779626 (study PRJEB29562, sample SAMEA4376713) | mouse gut metagenome | isolation source: Cecum | study: EMG produced TPA metagenomics assembly of the A DSS colitis mouse model was used to assess the...
GGACCACTTCGGCGTGTCGTTGGACTATCTGGCGGGGCGCACGGATGTGCGGCAGGTGGCAAAAGACGAATATGCAGAGCCGGGATATTGAGGTTTTGTACAAGTCAAGGGGGAACCATGCTTTTTACATCAAGAATCCGCGCGCTGCGTAAGGAGGCGGGCGAAAAACAGGAAGAAACCGCCTCCGTAATCGGTCTGACTGTGCGCCAGTACCAGCGGTATGAGGCCGGGGAGCAGAATCCAAACCTGGAAAATTTCTGCGCCTTGGCGGACCACTTCGGCGTGTCGCTGGACTATCTGGCGGGGCGCACGGATGTGCGGCAGATGGCAGGAGAAGAATAAGCAGAGCCGGGACTCTCATGGTGAGAATCCCGGCCCCTCTTTTTAGATTGGTGTTGCGAATATCTAAAGCGATTGGATATTCACGATAAGATACTTGCAATAATCGCAATCGTGCAAACTAATATTACGCCCACACTGAATACGACAATCACTTTTTTAACCTGTTTACCCCCATTTACTGCCATATCTATTGTATTCGAAAATGAAGCGCAGAAAATGGCAACTATCATTAGCAATACAGGCATTATCAATACAGAAATTTTTTCCATATCTCCCTCCTCAGCTTCCAATTTGCTGCGCTGATTATAGCACGCAGTTATTACTGCATCAATCTGATTTTGTAGAAGCTGCCAAAGGATACCTCGGCAACACTTTTCTTATACGCGCACTATACCGGCATGCCCCGCAGGGGGCAGTCGGACAGGGAGACATTTTCCGCCAGGGGGGCCAGGCCGTTGTCGCGGAGGTAGTCCCGCAGAATGGCCAGGGATTGGGTGGACTCCGGGCCGATGATGATCTCCGCCACCAGCTCCTCCAGCGCCGCGCCCGCCCGCCCGCACATATCCCGCAGATCCAGGGGGTAGTACTTCTTCACCCGCTCCTTGGTCACGTGGTACCGGGGCTGCACGTCAAACTCCTCCTGGCCGAAGGGGGCCACCACCAGGCGCACCTCATCCTCCGAGGAGAAGGAGGGGTGCTTGAAGGCCACCGAGCAGGCCCAGGCGTCCCGCATGGCCAGCCGGATGTCCCGCTCGCCGCCGGTCAGCGCATCCCGGTCCCGGATCAGGCGGCAGAACCGGTCCACCATGGGGTGGCCGGTCATGTCGTCCTCATAGAACACCGTGTGCAGGGACAGGGGCCCCTCCGCCATCCTCCGCAGGAGATCCCCCCGGAAGGCGATGCACACCCCCCGGCCCCGGTTGCCGTAGCGCTCCCACTGGGCCGCGTCGTCCCGGCGGAAGGAGAAGCAGGCGGCGTAGGCGGAGTACTCCTCCGCCAGCTCCTCCTGGAAGAGGGCGCGGACCTCCCGGGCCCGGCGGGTCTCCCCGCCGGCCTCCAGGCGCTCCACAATGGCGCGGGACAGGCGGACCATGAAGTGGCGCATCTCCGCCGAGTCGTTCATCCGCAGCACGTTGTTTACCCTGAGCTGGGCGCAGCGCAGGATGCCGTCCAGGGCCTCGAAGTCCGTGTAGTGGTAAAAGAGATCCGCCGCCATGCCGCTCCTCCTCTCCGGTTCGGGGCTGTCTCATGCGCCTCCCAGATGAACCGCCGGGCAGAAATCCGGGACCGGCACCGGGTCTAGTCTTGAACGCCGCGCGCCTTTTGATACGCGCTCCTTCAAAAAACGGTCAGCGGCCGAAGTCCGCCGCCACCCGCTTGAGCATCTCCCGGATAGGTAGCTGGTAGGGGCAGCGCTCCTCGCAGGCCCCGCACGCCACGCAGTCCGACGCGTGGGCCGCCAGGGCGTCGTACCGGCCCCGGGCCCAGTCCGCCAGGCCGTAGCGGCTGAGATAGCCGTGAAAGATAAAGTTATTGGGGATGTCGATGTTCACGGTGCAGGGGGCGCAGTAGCCGCACCGGCGGCAGAAGCTGGCGCCCAGCTCCCGGCGCAGGGCCTCCGCCTTCGCCAGCTCCTCCTCCGTCAGCGGGGAGGCGTCAGCCACGGCGGCGGCGTTCTGCGCCACCTCCTCGGGGCTGTACATGCCCGGCAGAACCACGCTCACGTTGGGGTTGGCGGCGGCGAAGCGCAGGGCCAGACGGGCATCCTCAATGGCGCCGCCGGCCAGGGATTTCATATTGATAAAGCCCACGTTCAGCTCCCTGGCCCGCTCCATGAGCTCCGTGCCTTGGTTCTCCACCAGGTTGTAGGGGAACATGACCGTCTCCACCCAGGGGAGCTCCAGGGCCCGCCGGAAGACCTCCGGCTTGTGGGCGGTGAGGCCGATGTGACCGATCTTCCCGGCCTCCCTGGCCTCCAGCAGGGCCTCCAGGGCGCCGCCGGGGGCGCAGACCTGCTCGAGCTGCTCGAGACTGGGGTTGTGGACCTGGTAGAGGTCTATGTAGTCCGTGCGGAAGTTTTTCAGGCTGGTCTCAATGTCCCGGGCCATCCCCTCCCGGTCACGGCTCATGGTCTTGGTGGCCAGGACAAACTTCTCCCGGCGGCCCTCGATAGCCTGACCGATGCGCTCCTCGCTGACGCTGTAGCCCCGGGCGGAGTCGATGTAATTGATCCCCGCCGCCTCCACGGCGTCCAGGAGCTTCTTTGCCGCCTCCGCGTCGACGCGCTGGACGGGGATGCCCCCCAGGCCCATGCGGGACACCCGCAGGCCGGTTTTGCCCAAAGTAACGTATTCCATGTCCCTCTCCTCCTGCAAATTAAAAATATGGGGTTGCTGCAAAAGCCGCCAATACCTGTAGGCTGACCGGTACGCAGAAGCGGAAAGACAGCGCCGCCTCTCCGGTACAGCCACTGTTCCCATTTCAGATTTTACCGAAGCCTCAAATAAGCGTCAATATCCTTTCGCAATTGCGAGCGCTTTCCAGTCCCGGTAAAAGCCTTTTCAGCGGCTCCACCACTAAAAGCCCGCCCTTTACCGTCTCATAGGAAAGTCTGACATGAAAATAGTTGATTTGTTCTATTATGGCGAAAAGATACAAAAAAATCCCAACAATAATTCCAGATAAATTTTCTTTCGCAAGAACTGCCATGATAATTATTGGCAGATAGGCTGTCAACAAAATGACATTTACCCACCTTAATTTGTGATACATCCTGCCAATTTCAACATTGCTTAAAGCCTTCTGTCTTTTGATCAATTTCAGCTTATTGCGCCAATAGAAGCTGCCCTCTATGACGATGACAGAAAATACCAGCAGCGGATAAAATGAAATCCAATTTAATTTGAACGGGTTTTCTCCGCAGTCCATGTCAACGATATACTTCGCTGCGAAATATATCCCCGCGAACATCAGCACGCCGTATATTTCAAAATCAGCCAGGAATTTCAGCTCCTTTTCAACCGGCCTTTTCTTTAACTGCTTTGTCATATAGCCCAGCCTTTCCTCCTTTGCAGCTCCCGATTGGGTTAGTTGATTATAGCATAGGGCAGACGCTTTATCAACTTACTTTCGTGAAAATTCATGAGAAAAGCGGCGGAGCCCCGTTCCGGGGCTCCGCCGCTTTTCATTACGTCTGGGCCGGGGGCTCTCCGCCGTCCTCCGGCGGCTGCTCCGAGCCCTCCTCCGCCCCGTCGGGCGTCTCGCCGGAGACCATGGGCATAGGGATGGGCTCGCTGACGATGCTGATGTGCTTCGCCGGGGGCTCGACAGCCCCATCGGTCTGGGCGGGGACGCCGTAGTACTCCTCCTTGTCCGGGTCCCGGCCCTCCAGAATGGCCATCATCTGGGACCCGGTGATGGTCTCCTTCTGGAAGAGGTATCCGGCGATCTTATCCAGCATCTCCCGGTTCTCCTCCAGCAGGCTCCTGGCCTCGTCGTGGCAGCGCTGGAGCAGGGCCGCCACCTCCTTGTCCGCCAGAGCGAAGGTCTCCTGGGCGCAGTTCATGCTGTAGCCCCCGTCCAGATACTGGCTCTGGACCGTGCCCAGGGCCATCATGCCGAACTTCTCGCTCATGCCGAACCGGGCCACCAGGTTCCGGGCCAGCTCCGTGGCCCGCTCGATGTCGTTGGCCGCGCCGGAGGTCTGGGTGTCAAACACCAGCTCCTCGGCGCACCGGCCCGCCAGCAGAGTCCGGATCTCCGTGAGGATGTCGTCCCGGCTCATCAGGAACTTCTCCTCCTCCGGCAGGTGGAGGGTATAGCCCAGCGTCCCCTCGGTGTGGGGCACAATGGTGATCTTCGTCACCGGCTGGGCCTTCTTCTGCTTCGCCGCCGCCAGGGCGTGGCCCACCTCGTGGTAGGCGATGATCTTTTTCTCCTGCTCGGTGATGACGGTGCCCTTCTTCTCCGCGCCGGCGATGACCACCTCAAAGGAGGCCAGCAGGTCCTCCTGGTTCACCGCGTGCCGGCCCTGGCGGACCGCCCGCAGGGCCGCCTCGTTGACGGTGTTGGCCAGATCCGCCCCCACGCAGCCGGCGGTGGCCTGGGCGATCTTGTTGAGGTCCACGTCCTCCGCCATGCGGATCTTCCGGGTGTGCACCTGGAGGGTGGCCAGGCGGCCGGCCAGATTGGGCCGGTCTACCGTAATGCGCCGGTCAAACCGGCCGGGGCGCAGCAGGGCCTTGTCCAGCACCTCCGGGCGGTTGGTGGCCGCCAGGACAATGATGCCCTTGGAGGGATCAAAGCCGTCCATCTCCGCCAGCAGTTGGTTGAGGGTCTGCTCCCGCTCGTCGTTGCCGCCGCCGAAGCGGGAATCTCTCGTTTTGCCAATGGCGTCGATCTCGTCGATGAAGATGATGCAGGGGGCCACCTTGGCCGCCTCCTGGAACAGGTCCCGGACCCGGCTGGCGCCCACGCCCACGAACATCTCCACAAAGCCGGAGCCGGAGATGGAGAAGAAGGGCACCCCCGCCTCCCCCGCCACGGCCTTGGCCAGCAGGGTCTTGCCGGTACCGGGGGAGCCCACCAGCAGCGCGCCCTTGGGGAGCTTCGCGCCGATGGCGGTGTACTTGCCGGGGTTGTGGAGAAAGTCGATGATCTCCACCAGGGACTCCTTGGCCTCATCCTGTCCGGCCACGTCGCTGAAGGTGACGCCGGTGGTCTTCTCCATGTACACCTTGGCGTTGGACTTGCCCACGCTGCCGATGCCGCCGATGCCCCCGCCCCGCTTGGCCATCAGGTTCATAAACAGCATAAAAGCGCCCACCAGCAGGATAATGGGCAGGATGTAGACGATCATAAACTCCAGCACCGGGGACATCTGGGGCACGTAGGGGTTGGTAAAATCCACGCCGTGGTCCTTCAGCAGGGTGATCAGATCCCGGTCCAGACTGCCCAGCTGCATGGTGAAGAGGGTGAAGTCCTTGTCATAGGCGTTGCCCGCCTCGTCGGTGTAGACGTAGCCCTCCTCGGTGGTGATCTCCAGCTTTCCGTCGGTGAAGACCACCTCCGTGACCTTGTCCGTCTCCACCAGCTCCAGGAACTCGCTGTACATGATCTCGTGAGTGGTGGCCGCCGTGCTGGCCTGGCGGCTGTAGGCGGAGAGGTAGTTGAACAGGATGGTCAGCCCCACCGCCCAGCCCACCAGGATCAGCAGGCCGTTGATATTTTTTTTGTTTTTATTGTCATTGCTGTTCTTATTCTGATTATTATCCATCACAATCTCCTTTATATAGGGGCGGCGGCCCCGCCCCATATGCGGCTCCTATGCATCCTACCACAAAATCCGACCCGCCACAAGGACTGACTGTGGATTTTCTGTGAAATTTCTGTGAATACCCCTTTCGCAGGCCGGGGTGTTTGTGGTATACTAGGCATATCTTACCAGTCGACCACAGGCGGACTGCCGCCGCAAATAAGGAGCGTCTATGAGAGAATACGAGGACAACGGCCGGGGGGAGAGCCTGATTGAGGGGCGCAACGCCGTCACCGAGGCTCTGCGGGCCGGGACCGCCATCGACAAGCTATATGTGGCCAGGGGCGAGACCGACCGCACCCTGGGCCGCATCATCGCCATGGCGAAAAAGGTCGGCGTGGTGGTGGCGGAGGCGGACCGGCGCAAGCTGGACGCCATGAGCGAGACCCACAGCCATCAGGGGGTCATCGCCCTGACTGCTGCCGCCAACTACGCGCCGGTGGAGGACATCCTGCAGGCCGCCGCCGGGCGGGGGGAGCCGCCCCTGGTGGTGGTCTGCGACGAGATCACGGACCCCCACAACCTGGGGGCCATCATCCGCACCGCCGAGTGTGCCGGGGCCCACGGGGTCATTATCCCCAAGCGCCGCAGCGCCGGGCTCACCGCTGTAGTGGCCAAGACCAGCGCCGGGGCGGTGAGCTATCTGCCGGTGGCCCGGGTGCCCAATATCCCCGCTCTGCTCAAGAATCTGAAAAAGCGGGGCCTGTGGGTGTTCGGCGCCGCCGCCGAGGGGGCCGTGCCCCTGTATGAGGCCGACCTGCGCGTCCCCGCCGCCGTGGTCATCGGCAGCGAGGGGGACGGCATGGGCCGCCTGGTCCGGGAGAGCTGCGATTTGCTGGTGAGCATCCCCATGCGGGGGCGCATCTCCTCCCTCAACGCCTCGGCAGCGGCGGCGGTGCTGCTGTACGAGGCCCTACGCCAGCGGCGCTGAGCGCTGGCGGCGCAAACGGAAAGAGAACTTTTTTATGACAGATAAACAGGAACATAACAATCCCCAGCACGATCCATTGATGGACACCCAGCGGCTGCTGCTGGGCGTGGACATGTCCGAGGTGGACCGCTTCAGCCTGGAGGAAATTCTGGCGGAGTTCGGCGGGGGAGCGGAGGCTCCGGAGGCGGAGACGCCCGCGGCGGATCCTCTCCCGGAGGAACCGGAGGTGCCGGTGGAGACCGCTCCGGAGGCCCCCGCCCCGCCGGAGCCCCCGCCCGGCGAGGAGGAGGAATCCGGGGACGCTGAGGAGGCCCTCTCCGAGGAGGCGCTGCTGGACCAGGAGTTCTGGGATGAGCTCCTCAGCGAGGACGACCTCATCCTGGACAACGGGGAGGACGAGGAGCCCCCCGCCTTCATCCCGGCGGAGGCGGAACGGGCGGCGGAACGGGAGCCGCCCCCCTCTCCCCCGCCGGAGATCCGGGAGAAGATGGAGACCCAGGAGGAGACGGAGGCACGGCAGGAGGCCGGGGAGCCGCCCCCGCCCGTCTCCATGGAGGACGTGGTGGCCAGCACCGTGGACGCGGTGAAGGAGGAGCAGGAGCGGCGGCAGGAGCGGCTGCGCCGCCGGCTGGAGAAGCTGCGGGGCAAAAAGGAGCGCCGCCCTGTGAAGCGCCGGGAGCCCTCCGCCCGCCCGCCCCTGCCCGAGCCGGAGAACGAGCCGTCCCCCGGCGAAGCGGCGGTCTGGCACAAGCGGCGGCTCCGGGAGTGCCGCAGGGGGCTGGCGCTGGCCGCGCCGGTGGTGGTGCTGATGTGGCTGCCCTGGATGTTGGAGTACATGGAGATTCGCCTGCCCTTTTTCAGCGCCAGCCTGGACAACGCGGCCCTGTGTGTGCTGGTCCCCCAGGTGCTGGCCAGCATCCTGTGCTGGCCGGTGTTCCGGGCGGCGGTGGAGGGCTTCCGGTCCGGCACATGGAGCGTCCATGCCACGGCCCTGCTGTCCACGGCGGTGACGCTGCTGGACGAGGCGACGCTGATGCTGCTGCCGGAGAGGAGCGACGCGTCCCCCCTGGGGGGCATCGCGGCGGTGCTGTCCCTTCTGTGCCTGTGGGCGCTGCGCAGCTTCCACCGGGGTATGGCGGAGACCTTCCGCACCGCCGCCATGGGCGCGCCCAGCCAGGTGGCGGCGTGCTGTGAGCACGGCGTAGCCCGGGGGGCCGGCTCCGGCAGGGGATTCTACACCCGCGCCTGCATGGAGGACACCGCCTCCCAGTGGCAGCGGCTACTGCTGCCGGTGCTGGCGGCGGCGTCTCTGGTGTTCGCGGTGCTCTCCTCCATGGGGCAGGAGCGGAGTCAGGACTTCCTGTGGTGCTGGTCGGTGGTGCTGTGCGCGTCGTCGTCTCTGGTGTTCCCCCTGGCGTTTTTCGTCCCCTTCGGGCGCCTCTCCACCCGCCTGGCCCGGACCGGGGCCGCCGTGGCCGGCCAGTACGGGGCGGCGGAGCTGTCCATGTCCCGCCGGCTGGTGGTGACCGACAGCGACCTCTTCCCGCCGGGGGCCGCCAGCCTGAGCGGGGTGAAGCTCTACGGGGAGGAGCGCAGCCGGGCCATCTCCTACGCCGCCACCCTGGCGGCCCAGGGCGGCGGCCTGCTGGGCCGGGTGTTCGACAACGTGTGCCAGAGCGGCCAGATCGCCCGCCAGCCCCTGGAGCACTTCCACATCCACGAGGACGGCGGGCTGAGCGGCATGATCCACGGGGAGACGGTTCTGGTGGGTCCGCCGGCGTTCATGCGACGCAAGGCGGTGCGCCTGCCCGCCAAGCTGCCCTCCAGAACGGCGGTGTGCCTGGCGGTGGACGGGGAGCTGACGGCCATGTTCGGCATCAAGTACACCGCCGCCGACACGGTGGAGCTGGCCCTGCGGACCATGCGGCGCAACGGGCTGCTGCTCACCCTGGCCACCAGGGACGGCCTGATCTCCCCCAAGCTGCTCCGGGCCCGCTTCGGCGCGGATTTTGGCGCGGAGCGCCTGGAGCTCAGCGACCGGCTGGCCCTCAGCGACCCGGAGCGGGAGGCGGAGGGGCCCAGCGGCCTGCTGTACCGGGAGGGGCTGCTGCCCTTCGTGTCCCTGGCCGCCGGGAGCCGGCGGCTGTGCCAGACGGTGCGGGTGGGGAATCTGATCTCTATTTTCAGCAGCATCGCCGGGGCCCTGCTGGGGTTCTATTTGACCTTTACCGGCAGCTACGCGGTGCTCACCCCCATCCTGCTGCTGACGTACCTGCTGCTGTGGGCGGCCCCCATGCTGCCGCTGGTGTGGACGGTGGACAACATATGATGAACAAAAACAGTGTGATCTGCGGCAGGCTGTCCGAGGAGAATTTCACCCTCGCGTCCCTGGACAGCTTCATCAGCCGGCAGGAGGTCGCCGAATGCTGGCGGAAGAGGGACGGGCAGTGGGTGCTGCTGCCCATCGCCTACACGGACGACTGCGCGCCAGCCGCTTCGGCGGTGCTGGAGGCCCTGCGGGCCGGAAGCTCGGCCTTCGGCGCATGGACGGACGGGCAGCTGGCCGGCTTCGCCATTCTGGACAGGGAGAGGTTCGGCAGCCGGGCGCAGTATGTCGGCCTGGCGGAGCTCCACGTCTCCCAACCCCTCCGGGGCCGGGGCATCGGGCGGGCGCTGTTCCGCCTGGCCTGCCGGGAGGCCCGCGCCCTGGGGGCGGAAAGGCTCTACATCTCCGCCCACTCCGCCCGGGAGACCATCGCCGCCTATCGGGCCTTCGGCTGTGTGGAGGCGGAGGAGATCAACTGGACCCTGGCCAAAAGGGAACCCTGCGACGTGCAGCTGGAGTACGTCCTGGAGGACGGAGGCGCGGGAGATATTGGCTGAACGATACAAGGCTGCCGCCGGACAGACGTCCGGCAGCAGCCTTTGTGTCTGACCGCCCTATCTCAGGGGGAACTCCGGGAATCCCGCCACACCGGAGGCCCCTGTTGCTGGATTCATCAAAAAAGCGGCATACATTTTGTTGGAATCGTCTAAAATGCGGAGGATTAGAAAATTCCAGTTGTGCTAAAAGCGAAAAAGTACTATAATTAATCCGTTAGGCAAATGCCCGCTTTACGGAGCACGATAAACGGAAGGAGACAAAACTCTATGGACATTCGCAATATCTGCCTGCTGGGCCACGGCGGCAGCGGGAAAACCTCCCTGGTGGAGAGCATGCTGTACATCACCGGCGTCACCGACCGCCTGGGCAAGCCCGCGGACGGCAACACCGTTTGCGATTACGATCCGGAGGAAATCAAGCGTCAGATCTCCATCTCCCTGGCCATGACCCCCATCAACTACAAGGGCGTGAAGATCAACGTGCTGGACACACCGGGCAACTTCGACTTCGCCGGCGAGATGCAGTCCGGCGTCCGGGCCGCCGAGGTGGGCGTGCTGGTGTGCGCCTCTAAGGACGGGCTCAGCGTGGGCGCGGAGCGCTGCTGGAAGTATCTGAAGGACCAGAAGAAGCCCTGCATCATCTACATCTCCAAGGAGGACGAGGAGAACGCCAACTTCTCCACCACCCTGGAGGCCCTGCGGGAGAAGTTCGGCAACTCCGTGGCCCCCGTAGTGGCCCCCATCTGGGACGGCGGCAAGCGCACTATCGGCATCATCGACGTGCTTAACAAGAAGGCTTACCAGATGCCCGAGGGCAAGAAGGGCGGCCGGGTGGAGATCCCCATCCCTGAGGGCAAGATGGGCGTGGTCAACGAGCTCTATGACCAGCTGATGGAGGCCGTAGCCGAGACCACCGAGGAGAATATGGAGAAATTCTTCTCCGGCGAGCCCTTCACCAAGGAGGAGATTATGACCGGCCTGAAGGTGGGCATGCACGAGGGCACCCTGGCCCCCGTGGTCTGCGGCTCCGCCCTGACCGGCCTGGGCACCGAGATGCTGCTGAGCACCATCGTGGACCTGGTCCCCGCCCCCCTGGAGATGCCCGCCGAGGCCGGCACCGACGAGTCCGGCGAGGAGGCTCTGGAGGTCAAGCGGGATCCCAACGGCCCCACCGCCGCCATCGTGTTCAAGACCATCTCTGACCAGTACGGCAAGTACTCCCTGGTCAAGGTGGTCTCCGGCAAGATCACCGGCGACATGTCCCTCTACAATCCCTCCACCGGCAAGGCCGAGAAGCTGGGCCGGCTGTATACTATTAAGGGCAAGAAGAACGAGGAGGTCAAGGAGATCGCCTGCGGCGACATCGGCGCCATCGCCAAGATGGACCGTCTGAAGACCGGCGACACCCTGTGCGACCCCAAGCGGGTGGTGAAGCTGGCGCCCACCCCCTTCGCCGAGCCCTGCTACTCCCGGGCCATCGCCCCCAAGACCAGAGGCCAGGACGAGAAGGTGGGCAGCGGCCTCATCCGCCTCAACGAGGAGGACCCCACGTTTACCGTAGTCAACAACGCCGAGACCCACCAGGTGGTGGTCTCCGGCGCGGGCGACATCCAGATCGACGTGCTGGTCAGCAAGCTCAAGAGCCGCTTCGGCGTGGAGGCGGAGCTGGATACCCCCCGCGTGGCCTACCGGGAGAAGATCCGCAAGCAGGTGCGCAAGCAGGGCCGCCATAAGAAGCAGACCGGCGGCAGCGGCCAGTTCGGCGACGTGCATATCGTCTTTGAGCCCCAGGATGAGAGCGAGGAGATGATCTTCGCCGAGGAGGTCTTCGGCGGCAGCGTGCCCAAGAACTTCTTCCCCGCCGTTGAAAAGGGCCTTCGGGAGGCCTGCACCCACGGCGTGCTGGCGGGCTACCCCATGGTGTTTTTGAAGGCCACGCTGGTGGACGGCTCCTACCACCCCGTGGACTCCTCCGAAATCGCCTTCAAGACCGCCGCCCAGCTGGCCTACAAGGCCGCCCTGCCCGAGGCCTCCCCCGTGCTGCTGGAGCCCATCGGCGAGCTGAAGGTCACCATCCCCGACAGCTACATGGGCGACATCATCGGCGATCTGAACAAGCGCCGGGGCCGGGTGATGGGCATGAACCCCACCGGCAATGGCGATCAGGTGGTGGAGGCCGAGGTCCCCGAGGCGGAGATGATGACCTACGCCATCGACCTGCGGTCTATGAGTCAGTCCAGGGGCTCCTTCACCTTCCACTTTGTGCGCTACGAGGAGTGCCCGCCGGCGGCCCAGGAGAAGGCCATCGCCGAGGCCAAGGCCCTGGCCGACGCGGAGTAATCCGATGATTCCATCCAGGTATTGATCCGGCTTATGAGAGCAGCCCCGCAGGGTTCCTGCGGGGCTGCTTGATTCGTCAGGAAAGGAGAGGATGTCTCTTTTTCCGCGGAGATGCGCGCGGCCGGCTGCGGCCAGCCCATTTTTTTACAAATTTGCTGGAATCTTTACTTGACAATTTCTCCCGCGAATGGTATCCTTACAGTGTGTTCAAAAATGTACAAATTGGTCACTGCAAAATGAAGGTCCGGTTTGGGGGTGCATCCGTCCCGCCGGTCTCTTGTTTCGCTTGGCTGAATACACTTTTAGGAGGCATTTCCATGAATACTGGCACTGTAAAATGGTTCAACGCGGAGAAGGGCTACGGCTTTATCTCCAACGATGACGGGAGCGGCGATGTGTTCGTCCACTTCTCCGCCATTCAGGGTACGGGCTACAGGACGCTCAACGAGGGGCAGAAGGTTACCTACAGCGTGGAGCCCGATCCTAAGAACAGCAGCAAGATGCGCGCGGTGGACGTCAACATCGTCTGATCGGCGCGTCCTGTGAGCGGCGGGGGCCTCTTCTGAGAGAAGAGGCCCCCGCCGTTTATCCGCAAACAGGAGAATTTCGGCGGAACCCATCGGCGGAAAAGCTGGAATTTCCCTTCTCTCCACCCGCCTACGACACGCCGTCCATGGTCCGGCGCACGTGCTCCTTGATTTTCAGGAACGTCTCGTCGCTGAGGTCGTGCTCCACCTTGCAGGCGTCGGCGGAGGCCACCGCCTCGCTGACGCCCAGGTAGACAAAAAAGTCCGCCAGGGTCCGGTGGCGCTCGTAGATGTGCTCGGCAATCTCCGCGCCGGCGGGCAGCAGATGGATGAAGCCCTCCTGATCCATCTCGATGCAACCCTGCTCCCGCAGCTTCTTCATAGCCACGCTGACGCTGGGCTTGGAGAAACACAGCTCGTTGGCCACGTCGATGGACCGGACGCTCCCCTGCCGCCGCTGTATGACCAGAATGGCCTCCAGATAGTCCTCCGCAGATGCGTATACGCGCATAGGACTCCACACCTCCCAGGATCGGGCACGGGGCCCGGATTTTACCGCTGGCTGCTTGTCAGTATACCACAGGCGGGGGATTTTCGCAAGGGGCGCCTCCCCCGGCCGTGAGGACAGGTCCTAAAACGCCAGGTAGAGCTCCATACGCACCTCGCCGGGGCCGATCTCCACCTGGGCCCCGTCCAGCATCTGGCCCACCAGCGACATCTCGCTGTCGCTGGTATACTGGTCCTCGCCGGCCAGCTCCCAGTAGGTCTCCACCAGGGCCGGATCCCGGACCGCCGGCTGGAGCAGGGCGGCCATGCGCTCCACCATGGCCCGGTTCTCCGGGGCGAAGCCGCCCCGGATGTGCAGGCGCAGACCCTCCTCCTCCCGGACGAGGCGCAGGTTGAGCTCCCGGCAGCCGGCCAGCAGCATGGCGTGATTGAGCTCGCTGACCACGTGGTTCATTCTCCGGCGGGCCATGTGCATCCGTTTTTTCATATGCGTTACTCCTCTGAGGGCTCCGGCGTCACCGCCTCAATGATGGGGATCATCAAAATGCAGACCAGTCCCGCCGCAAAGCCGTTGTTGTATAGATTCATCCCCCCGTGGAGGAACCCGGTGTTCTGGACAATCGTCATGTGGGCAAAGCCGGCGGCCACCCCCCAGTGCCACCCGAACTGCCCCGCGATGGGGGCCAGGCAGGTGCACAGCAGCGTCGCCAGCAGCACGCCGGGGGAGGTGATGGGCACCTGGATCATCAGCAGGGACGCCATCACCGCCCCCGCCATCACCGGCAGGACGTTGCGCGGGTGCTTGCCGAAGGCCCCGAAGCCCGTCATGGCGAACAGGCAGCACACCAGCGGCCCGTTGAGCCGCACCCCCATAGGGTACAGCGCCAGCAGGTAGGCGAAGCCCACGCCCCCCACCAAAGCCATGTTTACCAGGGTCCGGGCGGGGCCGTCCAGCAGGATAAAGTCCGCCACCGCGCGGCCGGAGTGGCGCAGAACCCGCCGGTAGTCCCTCGAGCTCCGGCAGCCCAGCCGGATCCCCGCCGCCAGCAGCCCCCCCAGCAGGGCGGTCATCAGGCCGCACAGCAGCAGGTGCCCCTCCCTGCTCCAGCTGTCATGGGAGGTGAACTCCACGCCGAACCCCTTGAAGAAGCTGGCCAGGCCCAGGCCCAGGATGCCGGCGGCAAAGCCCACGTTGTACAGGTTGTAGCCCTGGTGGACGCGGGTGGTATACCGGGCGATGGCCGGCAGAAGAAAGCCGATCACCAGCCCGCACAGGCTCATGGCCAGCCACCGGAAGCCGGGGCGCACCCGGACCAGCAGAAAGCTGACCATGGGGGAGAGGCAGGTGCCGTACAGGATCAGATAGACGTAGCGGGCGAAGCTCTCCCGCTTGTAGAGGGCGTGGAGCCAGCCTCCGATGACGATGGGGGTGATGTTCAGCAGGTTCTTGCCCAGCAGGGCGAAGCCCGCCATCAGAAACAGGCACGCTAGGGCCGCTCCGGTGATGGGCAGCTTCATCCGCCGGATCAGCAGCAGGCTCAGCAGCAGCACCAGCGCCGCGTTCAGCAGCGCCGCTCCCACCCCGCCGATGGCCATGGGGTCGGTGATGAGCCCTGCCTCGCTGGTCTGGATCCGCCACAGTCCTGTCAGCAGGGAGGCGTTGGGCTGGGCGATCACCGCGCACAGCAGCAGCAGCCCCGCCAGCGCCAGCAGCATCCACTCCAGATGGTTCTCCAAGCGCGCGCCCCGTCTCGTCGTCTCCTCCACCATAAGCCGCCCCCCCTATTTCCTTCATATGACCAGTTTATACAATCGGCCGCTGTTTGGCAAGCCTCAATTTTTCTTTTTCGGGGCTTTTCTTTCTCCGCCCGGGGTGTTATACTGCTTATATCCTCAGCGCTATGAAAAACGAGCAAAGTATTTTCCCCATCTCATTCTCATACAGGAGCGTATTTTGCCATGACAGAACTGAAACAACAGCTTGCAGAGATCACCCGTGAGCGCTTCGCTCTCGACCCGGAGGCCTGCGGGGACCGGCAGCTCTACCAGGCGCTGCTGGCGCTGACCCGCCGTCTGGCGGAGGAGCGGCCCGCCCCCGCGGGGGAGCGGAAGCTCTACTACTTCTCCGCAGAATTTCTGGTGGGAAAGCTGCTGAGCAACAATCTGCTGGCCCTGGGCATCCACGGGCAGGTGCGGGAGCTGCTGGCCTCCATGGGCCGGGAGCTGGGGGACCTGGAGGAGCTGGAGCCGGAACCCTCCCTGGGCAACGGCGGCCTGGGCCGGCTGGCCGCCTGCTTCCTGGACTCCATCGCCGCCCTGGGCCTTCAGGGGGACGGCGTGGGCCTCAACTACCACTACGGCCTGTTCCGGCAGCAGTTTGCCGGCTGCAAGCAGGAGGAGACCCCCAACCCCTGGATAGAGCCTGAGAGCTGGCTCATCCCCACAGGGAAGTCCTTCACGGTCCCCTTCGGCGGCCTTCCCCTGAAGGCCGTGCTGTGGGATGTGGCCGTCCCCGGGGCGTACAGTGGGTGCGCCAACCGCCTGCACCTCTTCGATGTGGAGGAGCCCGCCGGCGCGCCGGAGGAGGGCATTGCCTTTGACAAGACGGACATCGCCCACCAGCTGACCAGCTTCCTCTACCCCGACGACGGGGACGAGGAGGGCCGGCTGCTGCGGGTGTACCAGCAGTACTTCATGGTCTCCGCCGGGGCCCAGCTGATCCTCCAGGAGCTGAGGGAGCGGGGCTACGGCCTGGAGGAGCTGGCGGACCACGTGGTCATCCAGATCAACGACACCCACCCCTCCATGATCATCCCTGAGCTGGTCCGCCTGCTCACCGAGGGGGGCCTGACCATGGACCAGGCCATCGACCAGGTCAGCAGGACCTGCGCCTACACCAACCACACCATCCTGGCGGAGGCCCTGGAGAAATGGCCCCTGGCCTTTATCGAGAAGGTCGCCCCCCTGCTGGCGCCCATCATCCTGGAGCTGGACCGGCGGGTCCGGGAGATCTGCCCCGACGAGCAGACGGCCATTCTGGACGAGAAGGAGCTGGTCCACATGGCCCACATGGACATCCACTACGGCTTTTCCGTCAACGGCGTGGCCGCCCTGCACACGGAGATTCTCAAGAGCGCGGAGCTGCGGCCCTTCTATGCGCTCTACCCCGGCAAATTCAACAACAAGACCAACGGCGTCACCCTCCGCCGCTGGCTGGAGGCCTGCAATCCGGATCTGACGGGCCTTATCGACGGCTGCATCGGCGACGGCTGGCGCAGGGACCCGGCGCGGCTGGAGGAGTTGGAGCGGTACGCCCATGACGCCCAGGTGCTCAGCCGCCTGCTGGCGGTGAAGCAGAGCGCCAAGGAGCGCTTCTGCGGCTTTCTCAGAGAGGCCCAGGGGGTGGAGCTGGACCCCGATTCCATCTTCGACGTGCAGATTAAGCGGCTCCACGAGTACAAGCGCCAGCAGATGAACGCCCTGTACGTCGTCCACCAGTACCTGGAGATCAAGGCCGGCCGCCTCCCGGAGCGGCCCGTCACCGTCCTCTTCGGCGCCAAGGCCGCCCCAGCCTATGTGATGGCCAAGCACATCATCCACCTCATCCTCTGCCTCCAGGCCCTGATTGAGAACGACCCGGAGGTGCGCCCCTGGCTCCGGGTGGCCATGGTGGAGAACTACAACGTCACCTGGGCGGAGCGGCTGATCCCCGCCGCAGACATCTCCGAGCAGATCTCCCTGGCCTCCAAGGAGGCCAGCGGCACCGGCAACATGAAGCTGATGGCCAACGGCGCGGTAACCCTGGGCACCCTGGACGGGGCCAACGTGGAGATCGCCCAGCTGGTAGGGCCGGGGAACATCTACACCTTCGGCACCCCCAGCGATCAGGTCATCCGCATGTACGACGACAAGGGCGGACAGCGTTACCGGGCCCTGGATTACTACCACTCCCCCAAGGTGGAGCGGCTGGTGGATTTCCTTTTGTCCGGGGAACTGCTGCGCATCGGCGATCCCCTGTGCCTGGCGGCCCTGTGGCGGGACATGAAGGGCAAGGACTGGTTCATGGCCCTGCTGGATCTGGAGGAGTATATCGCCGTGAAGAACCAGGCCCTGCGGGCCTACGGCGGCCGGGAGGCCTGGGCCCGAAAGATGCTGGTCAACATCGCCAAATCCGGCTACTTCTCTTCCGACCGGACCATCCGGCAGTACAACGAGGAGATCTGGCGTCTGGGCTGACCCGGCGCGCTCCCCATATGCGAACAGGACGTACCCAAAGCGGGTACGTCCTGTTTTTCTGCCAGGTCAGACGTTTGGGCGTCAGAGCAGGAAGCGCTCGATCACCTCGGCGATGCCGTCGTGGTTGTTGTCCCGCTGGGTGACGTAGTCCGCGGCCTCCTTGGCCGCCGGTATGCCGTTGCACATGGCCGCCCCCACGCCGGCGGCCCGGAGCATGGAGATGTCGTTGGCCTCGTCCCCCGCCGCCACGGCGTCGGTAATGGGGATGCCCAGGCGGCGGCACAGCTCCTCCACCGCCCAGCCCTTGTTCACCCCCGCCGTCACCATCTCCAGAAACTGGGGGCTGGAGCGGAAGAAGTCCACCCGCCCGGAGAGACGCTCCCCCAGCCAGCGCTCCATGTCCTCCAGGACCCCGGTGTCCTCCCGGTCGATCACCAGGGTCTTCACCGGCGTCTCCGCCAGATCCCGGCGTACATCCCCGATGACCCGGAAGGTCATATCCGTCCGACCGCAGTACCACTGGGCCACCGACCGGTCGCAGCGCTCCTCAATGACCACCTGCTCCCGGTCGTAGGTGTGGGCGTAGGCCCCACGCCGGCGGGCCTCGTCAAAGACCGCGTACAGATCCTCCCGGGCCATGGGGCGGCGGGACACCGCCTCCTCACGGGTGCAGTCGTAGATTACCGCCCCGTTGTAGGCGATGACAAAGCACCCCGGCCCCGCCAGCTCCAGCCGCCTAGCCTGGATCAGAGCGCTGGACAGGGGCCGCCCGGAGGCCACCACGATCCGCTTCCCCCGGGCCAGGGCCGCCTCGATGGCCCGGCGGCTGCCGGGGGTGACCTCCTTCCGGTCGTTGAGCAGGGTGTCGTCCAGATCCGTAAATAAAATTTGTCCGCTCATTCTGATTCGCCTTTCTATCGTAAAAGGGGCGGTGTCCCGCCCCTTTTTTGTCCACTCAGCACTCCAGCAACTCCAGGCCGCAGGTCTTGGCGATGCTCCGGCGGAGCTCCGCCCGCAGGGGCAGGACGCTGGAGGGGGATACGCTCAGCTCGTCGATGCCGATGGCCAGGAAGGTGGGCAGCAGCCGCAGATCCCCGCCCAGCTCGCCGCAGATGCCGATCCAGATGCCGTTGGCGTGGGCGGCGTCCGCCGCCATCTTCAGGGCCCGCAGGACGGCGGGGTGGTGGGGATCGAAGAACTTGCCCAGGTCGTTGCACTGGCGGTCACAGGCCAGGGTGTACTGGGTCAGATCGTTGGTGCCCACCGAGAAGAAATCCACGTGCTTGGCCAGATCCCTGGCGATGAGCACAGAGGCGGGGGTCTCGATCATAATGCCGATCTCCGTGTCCGGATTGAAGGGAATCCCCTCCTCCGCCAGCTCCTGCATCACGCTCTCACAGGCCCGGCGGCACTCCTTGATCTCCCACACGGAGGTGATCATGGGGAACATGATGGCCACCTTGCCGTAGGCGGAGGCCCGGTACAGGGCCCGCAGCTGGGTGCGGAACACCTCCGGCCGGTTCAGGCAGACGCGGATGGCCCGCACGCCCATAGCCGGGTTCGTCTCCCTGGCCAGGCGGAAGTAGGCCGCCTGCTTGTCCGCGCCGATGTCCAGGGTGCGGATGATCACCCGCTTGCCGCCCATGGCGGCGGCCACGGCCCTGTAGGCCTGGAACTGCTCCTCCTCGGTGGGGTAGTCCTTGGCGGCCAGATAGAGAAACTCGGAGCGGAATAGGCCGATGCCCCGGCCGTCGTTGGCCTGGACGGCGGTCACATCCTCGGGGGTGTTGATGTTACAGCAGATGCTGACCCGCCGGCCGTCCAGGGTCACATCCTCCTTCCCCTTCATGGACTGGAGCAGCTTCTTCGTCTCGATCTGCTTCTCATGCTTGTCCTTGATGGCGGCGAGGGTCAGCTCGTCGGGCTCGATGATGAGCTGACCAGTCTCCCCGTCTATGTAGGCCAGCCGGCCGGTGTGCTCCGGCTTCAGGCTCTCCCCCAGGCCGCAGACGGCAGGGATGCCCATGGTGCGGGCCAGGATGGCGGCGTGGCTGTTGCCGGAGCCGTTCCGGGTGGCGAAGGCCAAGATGCGGCTCTTGTCCAGCTGGATGGTCTCGGAGGGCGCCAGATCGTCGGTGCACAGAATCACCGCCTCCTCCGCGTCGAGGCCGCCGGCGGTGATCCCCATGAGGTTGTTGAGGATACGCCGGGTCACGTCCCGCACGTCTGCGGCCCGGGCCTTCATGTAGGCGTCATCCATGTTGACGAACATCTCCGCGAACTGAACACCGGCCTGCTGCACGGCGTACTCGATGCAGCAGCGCTCCTCCCGCAGGGTGCTCATGATGGCGGCCATATAGTCCTCATCGTCCACAAACATGGCGTGGGTCTCAAAGAGGACGGCGGACTTGTCGCCGGCCTCCCGCCGGCACTTTTTCGCCAGAACCTCCAGCTGGGCCTTGGTCTTCTCCTGGGCCTCCGCCAGGCGCCGCTTCTCCTGCTCCAGGTCCTGCGCAGGGCGCTTGACGACGGCGGCGTCCGTCCGGTGGTAAAAGTAGATAGGGCCGTGCTCCACGCCGGCGGAGACGCCCTTGCCCTGTATCAGAATCATCGCTGTCTCCCCATTCGATCATATTGCAAGCGGGACAGCATCCCGCGTCCGGCGCGCCCGGCCGCGCCGTGTGTGATCCATGATGCACAAAGTCTGGCCACATTGTAGCACTGCGGCGAACAAAAAGCAAGATGGGACCTCCCATTTTTGTGGAAACCGCCGAATGGATTCCCCCAATTTGCCGGATTTCCTCAGAATTTTTTGTGCGCTTGGCCGCTGTATGAATTTATACAGCTTTTGGCCATTACACACTCTATGTGTAACGGTTTTTCCGGGACGCGGAAAATACAGACAGGAGTACAGAGTATGCATTATACGAAAAATTATCACCTTCCCCAGTGGGAAAATCCGACTGGATTATGATGGACGACTTCAATGCCATGTGCGGTAATCTGGAGGCAGGGCTATGGTAGGCCGTCGGCCACATCCTCCGAAAAGGGGTGAAGCCATGCCGTTACACGTTACATTTAAGAGGAATGAATTTATTTTCATCTTCCGCGTAACGAAGGACAACCGTCACCCTGCCCGGTGACGGTTGTCCTTTTTAGATAACCACTCGTTCATATGGGCCGACCGCTTATCGCAGCGCCCCGAATCTGTTTATAAGTATACACTGCCCAGGCTTGTTTTGTCAAGTCCGGGTTTTTCTGTATGGGGAACCCCCCAAGGGCCGTCCAAATGCCCCTGCCCTGGGCAGCCTCAGTCTGACCGGCCTTCTTCTCGAAGGACGCGTTAGCGGCGGCAGGAGCGGCGGCACGGCTGAGGGACTTCGCATTAGACACCTTACGGGCCAGGCGCAGAGTATCGGCGGTAGCGTGCACAACCGTCCAGCCCTCACCGGGACGCACAACACCCAGATCGACGCCCTTGCTGCCCTCTGCAGTAATGAGGAGGTCTGGAGACGGCTGGGGCGCAGAGGGTTGGCGGATTTGGCAGCAGAGGGATGGTAGCAGGAGGGCAGATTTATGCAAATTATATTGGTCATGCAGGTAGAGATTGCAGGAGGCAGCTGGGAATGGGACATGGTAGCGGGGTGGTAGCAGAGTAACCGAAGAATCATAATTTTGCGTGATGCTTGTATAAAAAATGGATGAATCTGCCAAAGCAGGGTGCGCAGGGTAAGGCCCGGCGCTTGATGGTGGCCTCCTTCGCCGTCCACAGGCGGAAAAATCCCCATCGTCCATCCCCCGTGACAGCCGCCGGGGGGCGGGGCGCAGGCGCTCCACATCAACGCCTATAGGCAGGTGGTGCAGCGCGCAGACGGCAGCGCCGTGGCTGTGGCTCAGGTTGAACTGCAGGTCCGGCCGGTCCGGGAAAAAGGGCTTGCCGTTCGCACCTGCGGCGATGGCGGGCAGACCGGTCAGGCCGCGCTCCCGCGCCAGCGCCTCCGCCAGCAGGCGGCGTACTGCTCGGAAAGCTGGGCCACCTTTGGGATGGGCTTGCCGCCCAGGGCGTCAAAGGCTCTTTTCGCCGCCTCCTTTAGACGCGAAGAGCCTGCTGTAAGGGCAAAGCATCGACTCGTGAAAAAGAGGTCCCGGAGCAAAAGCTCCGGGACCTCTTTGTAGATTACGATAGGGGAAGAAGCTGACCCGTGGAGGCATCCAGAATGGCGGAGTTCTCGGCATCGAAGGCATCCAGTCCCTGGGTCGCAATAGACCAAATCTCATCCGCGTGGGCATCCAGCTGGCTGCCCCTCAGATTGGCCTGAAGACATAGCTGCGCCTCATCCTCCGGGCTGGGGGAAAATACGATGAGCGCGGTTTCGATGTACGGCTGCGCCTCCAGCTGACTTGAGACCTCCAGCGCACGGTCCGTCAGGGACGCGTCAGTCACCACAGGCTCGACAGGGATGTGTTCCCCATTTTCACCGATCATGGAGAGCTCGGCGCTGGCATTGGACTGGTGGTTGGAGGTTGAACAAGAGGTGAGAAGAAGGCTGGCCGCAAAAAAGAAACATAAAACAGATTGAATTGATTTCATAAAAGTATATATGCCTCCATTATCCACAGGTTGTTATGTCTGCATTATATGTCTTTTAAGTGGATATGTCAATGAAAGTTCCACATGTTTGACCGCTTTGCGCTTCAGGGCGCTTCGTCCGCATCCAGATACAGGTCCTCCGCTTCCAGCAGGGCCTGGCGTAAGTCCTCCGCAATTTTCAAAATATGCTCCTTGTCGCAGGGACCCAGCATGGCGGTGTTGACAAGATGGCCGATGGATGTGTCTACGCGACCAGCCAGGGTCGCGTACATTTTTTGCAGATAGTTACTCATACATATCCCTCCTTTTAAAGATACTATAACTATAGTAACTGTTAATAAGCGAATTGTCAATACGGTACGTTAAAGATAGTATCGCTTTGAGGTGATATGTTATGGAGAGCAGCATTCTGCTGAAGAGGGAATACGGCGCGGTTTGCTTGCGGCTGCGGGAAATGATGGACAGGAGGGGCATCAACCGGAACCAGATGGCCCGGAGAGTGGGCGTCCGATTTGAGGTCGTTGATAAGTGGTATCGGGACGAGGTGGAAAAGCTGGATCTTGACGTCCTGGCCCGGCTGTGCTTTGTGCTGGACTGTCAGCCGGGAGAGCTGCTGGCGTACAGGGGCCCTGGCGGGAAGGCGTAGGGTTGGTGAATGAGCGGGAAAAGGCGGCGGAGGGCGACGGCCTCCACCACATAAAACCAGGCGGGCGTAGTGCGCTCCGCCTGGTTTCTGTTGATTTTTGCGGCAATTGTGCTATGATAGCATTACAGCTGTGCCATGACGGACCCGATGGGCTCGGTGATGGTCAGATCCGCCCCCGCGCCGTCCAGGGCGGTCCTGTTGATCACCACCAGCTTGTCCCCGCGGTAGTACCGCACCAGCCCCGCCGCCGGGTAGACGGTGAGGGAGGTGCCTCCGATGATGAGCACCTCCGCCTGCCGGATGGCGGCGACGGAGCGGGAGAGCACGTCCTCGTCTAAGCCCTCCTCGTAGAGGACCACGTCGGGCTTGATGATCCCGCCGCAGCGGCACCGGGGGACGCCGGCGCTGTTTTGCACCGCCTCCACGCCGTGGAACGCGCCGCATCTGACGCAGTAGTTGCGCAGGACGCTGCCGTGGAGCTCCAGGACGTTCCGGCTCCCCGCCCTCTGGTGGAGACCGTCGATGTTCTGGGTGATGACCGCCTGCAGCTTCCCGGCCGCCTCCCACTCCGCCAGCTTTTGGTGGGCGGCGTTGGGGCGCGCGTCCAGGTAGAGCATCTTATTGCGGTAGAAGCGGAAAAACTCCTCCGGGTTCGCCTCATAGAAGCTGTGGCTCAGGATAGTCTCCGGAGGGTAGGCGTACTCCTGGTTGTAGAGGCCGCCGGTGCTGCGGAAGTCAGGGATGCCGCTCTCCGTGCTGACCCCGGCCCCGCCGAAAAAGACGATGCGATTGCTGCGGGCCGTCCAGTCCCGCAGGGTCCTGATGGCCTCCGTCATGGCGCTCCCTCCTCAGCAGTCCCGCGCACGTACACACGGGAGGGGGTGGGCTCCCCGTCGCCCTGGGCCATGTACCACTGGGGCACCGGGCCGTCCCCCGCCAGACACTGCCGCATGCTGTCCCGGTAGGCCTCCGCGGGTATCCCCCACTTGGCGTGAAACCACGCTGCGGCGGCCTCCAGCATCTCCGGGCGGTCCCGGAGGCATAGGATGGTGTAGTCCATAGATGATCCCCCCATTTTACTTATTACTTAAAAGGAGTCTTTTGCCATGAATGTTCAGATTTTTGGTTCCCCCAAGTGCTTCGATACCAAAAAGGCGGAGCGGTGGTTTAAGGAGCGCCGGGTGAAATATCAGTACGTCGATCTGCCCAAAAAAGGGTTCTCCCTGGGGGAGTACCGCGCCATCCGGCAGAAGCTGAGCTACCAGCAGCTGGTAAATACGAAATGTAAAGCGTACAAAGACTTATACATGGCGTATATCACTCCCGACGCGGCGGAGGATAAGCTCTTCGGTAACCCCCAGCTGTTTCTGACCCCCATCGTCCGCAACGGGAAGGAGGTCACCGTGGGCTTCTGCCCGGAGGTGTGGGAGGCATGGGCGCAGGAGAGCTAGAGCGGTTCACTCCGTGTGGTGCATGTGGTTGAAAATGTGGTCCTGGCAGTAGCAGTGGTAGCCCGTGCACTTGGAGCAGTAGCGGAACTGGAGGTCCGGGAACTCCGTGTCCGTGCGGCCACAGACCTCGCACTTGTGGTTGTACCCCTTCTGCCGCTGCTGCTCCTTCACCGCGCGGCGGAACTGCACCGCCTCGGGGCGGCGGCGGGCCCGGAACTGGTCCGCCCGCCGGGAGAAGTCCGGGGAGAAGAAGATGAACAGGTTCAGCAGCGCGATGACCGGCTGCAGGGCGAAGCCCCACAGGCCGGCGGCGGCGAAGCGGACGACGCTGAGGGCGTACAGAACCCCCTCCAGAATGGCCAGCCACTTCATCTTGACGGGGATGATGAAGTAGATGCGCACCATGGCATCGGGGTAGGTCAGGGCATAGGCGAAAAACAGGGCCGCGTTGACATAGTCCGCCCCCATGACCGGCAGGGAGACGCCGTCGATGAAATAGATCAGCAGAGCGGACAGACTTGTCAGCAGCGCGCCGCTGAGGTAGTAGACCGTGAACTTGGCACTGCCCCACAGGCGCTCCAAGCTCTCCCCCAGCCAGTAGTAGAAAAACAGGGAGATCAGCAGCCAGAAGCCGCCGTTGGTGGGGATGAGGACGTAGGTGAGCAGCCGCCATACCTCGCCGCGGAGCACAGAGGCGGCGTCCATGGCCAGGAAGCGGAGCAGAAGGCCGGAGCGATCAAACTGGCTGAGGAGATAGGTGGCGGCGTTGGCGGCCACGATCCAGCGCATCAGGCCGGGGACCCCCAGCCGGGGGTGCAGCGCGCAGAAGCGGTCGATAGCTTCATTCAGCTTTCTCAAAGGAAATTCCTCCCATCGTGTGATGGGTACATTGTACTCCTTCGGAGAGGAAATGTCATCAAGAATCTTTGAACATTTGACAGGCGGGGAAAAAATGTGTATAATAGGAGAACAGAGGGCTTGCTTTTGCGGGGCTGCTGTGGTATGATACAGGGCAATGAATTTCCGGGTATAGCGGAGCTGGTACCGCGCCACATTTGGGATGTGGAGATCGTGCGTTCGAGTCGCACTACTCGGACCAAAATGTGTTGAAAAAGAGATGTATGACAAAAATGCCGCACGAAAGTGCGGCATTTTTGCATAAGCGCCCACAAGGGATATACCGAAACCCCCAGCGTGTCATCTCATAGAACACCGGGAGCAGCGCCCGCCCCTTCTCCGTCAGCGAGTACTCCACGCGGGGCGGAATTTCGTTGAACTGCACCCGGGACACCAGCCCATCCCGCTCCAGCTCCCGCAGAGAGGTAGTCAGCATAGTGCTTGATTCAGAAAGGACGATCACAGTATGAAAGACATCACCATCGACTAGGCGGCGGCCCTCACCTACCCCGATCCCCTCGTGCTGGTCTGCACCGAGAAGGAGGACGGCAGCGTGAACATGGCCCCCGTGTCCTTCTTCATGGATGCCTCCTTCCAGCCCCCCATGCTGGCCTTCGCCATGGGCCGGGCAGTCTGCTCCGGGGAGAACCTCCGCCGGACGGGCCGGGCCGTGCTGGCCGCGCCGGGGGTCAGCCTGGAGAAGGCGGTCATAGCCTGCGGCTCCGCCAGCGGCAGAGGGACGGACAAGATGAAGGAGACCCCTGTCCCCCTCCAGCGCCTGGAGGAGGAGGGCGTCCCCTTCCCAGAGGACAGCCGGGTGAGCTTCGCGGTGTCCCTGGAGCGGACCGTGGAGGCTGGCGACCACTATTTGCATCTCTGCCGCATAGCCCGCATGGCTGCGGACGAGAGCCGTGAGGCCCTCTTCGCCTAGGACGGCTACGCCGCCGCACCGGCGGCGCGGAAGGAGACCTGATACGATTCCAGTTTACCGCAGCAGCCTGTCATCTGGTTTTCAAACGCGCCAAGACCCAAGAGGTCACCGGCTTAAAGAGCGCATAAAGTCCATAGCCCAACGCTCCGCCGGTCACATTCGTAATTAGATCCGTGACGTCCGAGGAGCGGTCAAAGAAGGGCTGTAACAGCTCGATGCCCAGGCTCAACAAAAAGCAGGAAAAAACTGTCGCGCCGAATCTGGCCCTCCTGTCCCGGGTCAGTGGAAACAGGAACCCGAAGGGCATGGTCATGATAACATTCAAAAGGACCTGCCTGAAAAAGTCCCCTCTCCCCAGAGAAACGTCAATAAACGGCACCAGATTCATGGGCTTATAGGGGTGATCCAGCATAAACGGGATAGATGCGACCACCGGCATCATGGTAAAATAGAGTACCAGAGAGAGGTATGCATACATAAGGGTGTTGACAAGCAGGCGGTCTCTGCCCTGGGGCCTCCACCTCCTGAAAAAGACGAACGCATACAGGAACATCAGCACTGCAATATCTACGAAGTATTTGACCTGGTACTTCATTCCATCACTTCTTTCCACTTGCCGGTGTATGTAAATCCCGCCTTGCCGCGGGCCAAGCATACCGCCAGCGCGAATCACGTTCAGCCTTCAGCCGTCACTCCAGGGTCAGATCCCCCACCTTGATCCAGCCGATTCTCCGCAGCAGCAGCCCGAAGGCCCAGCACAGCACGGCGGGCAGGACGAAGGAGATGAGCAGCAGCCCCAGCCAGTCCATGGCCCCCGGCACGATGGCGGCGGCGCCGTTGGCCACGGCCCGCTCGCTGGGGGCCAGCCAGCCGGTCCACACGCCGATCTGCCCCACCAGGCCGCAGGTGCCCATGCCTGCGGACACCGGCGCGCCGTTCATCTCCAGGTGGAACAGGCACGTGGACATGGGGCCGGTGATGGCGGAGGTGAGGATGGCCGGCAGCCAGATGCGGGGGTTCTTCACGATGTTGCCCATCTGGAGCATGGAGGTGCCCAGCCCCTGGCTCACCAGGCCGCCCCAGCTGTTCTCCCGGAAGGAGAGGACGGCGAAGCCCACCATGTTGGCGCAGCACCCCGCCACCGCCGCGCCGCCGGCCAGACCTGTGAGGCCGAAGGCCGCGCAGATGGCCGCCGAGGAGATGGGCAGGGTCAGGGCCATGCCGATGACCACGCTGACCACGATGCCCATGAGGAAGGGCTGGAGCTCGGTGGCCCACATGATGATGTTGCCCACCGCCGTGGCGGCGGTGCCGATGGCCGGGGCCCACCAAGCGGACAGACCTACCCCCGCCAGAATGGTCACCAGGGGGGTCACCAGGATGTCAATCTTGGTCTCCTTGCTCACCGCCTTGCCCAGCTCGGCGGCGATGACGGCGATGAACAGCACCGCCAGGGGGCCGCCGGCCCCGGACTGGTTAGGGATGAGGCTGGTGGAGCCCAGGGCGTTGGCGGCATAGCCCACCGTGGCCAGGGAGAAGAGCACCAGGGGGGGCGCCTGGAGGGCGCAGCCGATGGCCACGGCCATAGCCGAGCCGCTCATGGCGGAGGCGTAATTGCCCACGTCCACCAGGAAGGGGAGCCCCGCCTGCTCTCCCAGGGTCTTGACGATGGTGCCGATGAGCAGGGAGCAGAACAGGCCCTGGGCCATGGCCCCCAGGGCGTCGATGCCGTAGCGCTTGGCGGACAGGACAATGTTCTTCCGCCGGAGGAAGGCCGTTATTTTTTCCATTTCTCCGTACCTTAATTTCTTAGATTTTGCCGGGCGCGGCCCGTCCGCTTTATTGTAGCGGACGGGTGGGATTTGTCAAGAGGACCGGGGCAGAAAATTTGTCCCCTTTACCTTTCATGTTGATGGAGCCGGGCACTGGCAATTTCACCAAGTTAGTGTAAAATAATCGTTGGCAAAAGGAACGGGAAGCGGTGAAAACACCACTTCCCCTAGGGCTCCAAAGTTAGTAGAATTCTGAGATGACAAAGCACACCTACTGCAAAGGAGACCCAGGATAATGGTAACAAAACTTTTATCCCACGGCCCGGTTGCTACGGGCAAGGACGCCAAGAACGCGCCCAGCGCTTACGGCGTTGCTGTGATCTTCTCAAAGTTGCTCATGCTCTCCCGCTCCTTTCGCTGCCTTGCGTCCCGCCGTTCGAGGCTCTGCTGTACCTTAAGTTGGGCCAAGTCTGCATTGTAGCGGCGGCGCTGGTCGGGAAGTCTGGTTCCGTCCTGGCCCCGGCGCAGTTCCGTATAGAGCGCAGAAGCGGATATGTTCAGCTTCGTGGCAATGTCCTTTGCGGGCGTGCCAGCCTCCCATAAATCTTCTATCCTCTTCCGTTCATCAAATGTGCGGAAAGCGTAACCGGCCATCCCATCACCTCCCCAGGCATAAAAAAATTAGATTGCCTGTCCCCTCTTGGGGACCTGCAATCTAATTTTAGTGGCCTCATCTGAAAAATTTCTCCCAATTTGTCCCTATGCTTTTTCCTGGCGGTGTGGTACAATAGAAACAATATGTCAAATCAGAGAATTGCGGAGGAGCTGTATATGGCGATTATATCGGAATATTTCTTCCCGTCCAGCGACGGCAAAACCCTGATCCATGTCAACCAATGGACGCCGTCCGGCCGCAGCATCGCGGGCGTGGTTCAGATCGCCCACGGTGTGGCTGAGTACGGCGCGCGCTACGCACCCTTCGCCCAGTATCTGTGCAGCCATGGCTTCGTGGTGGTGGCCAACGACCACCTGGGCCACGGACAGTCCCTGATTGAAAACAGCCCCATGGTCTACCTGGGAGAGGAGGAGGGCTGGTGGCACGTGGTGGACGACATAGAGGAGCTGCGCCGCCGCACCGCCAAGGTCTTTGCCGGCAAACCCTACTTCCTTTTCGGCCACTCCATGGGCTCTTTCCTGTCCCGGACCCATCTGATCCGCTACCCCGGCCGGCTGGACGGCTGCATCCTGTGCGGCACCGGCCACCAGTCACCGGTGGTCATCGCCGGCGACCGGCTCATCGCCGACAAAGAGATCAAACGCCTGGGCAAAAAGGCCTTCAGCGCCAAGGCCGACGATCTGGCCTTCGGCGCCTACAACAAGCACTTCGCCCCCGCCCGCACCAGGGTGGACTGGATCTCGGCCAGCGAGGCCAACGTGGACGCCTACATCGCCGACCCCCTGTGCGGCGGGGACGCCACCCTGGGGCTCTTCCGGGACATGTTGGAGGGGCTGGGCTACCTCACCAGGCAGTCCAACATCAACAAGATGGACAAGGATCTGCCGGTCTTTTTCATCGCCGGCGACCAGGACCCGGTGGGCGACATGGGCAGGGGTGTGCGAAAGGCCCACGACTGCTTCCAAAAGGCCGGCGTACGGGATCTGCGCATCAAGCTCTACCACGGGCTGCGCCATGAGATTCTCAACGAGGCCAGCCGGCAGTATGTCTACAAGGACGTGCTGGACTGGCTGGAGGCCCGGGTCTGACCGAAGGCCGCCCGCAGCGCCAGCAGATTTGTGTCGTGCCGCCGGGCCAGCAGGGCCCAGGTGAATACGCTGTCCGCCGCCAGCACCACCCACAGCAGGAACGTGAGCCAGGGCGGGACCAGGGCGGCCAGAACCTCCAGGGCCGGCTGCACAAGGCGGACCGCCGCCGCGGACAGCACCCCCCAGATCACGGCAAACCGGGGGCAGATTCTTCCCCGGATGTGCCCCGGCAGCTGGCTGTAGTCCCAGAAGCGAACCCCCAGCGCCCGCTCGTAGAAGAGGTGCACCGCGTACTCCACGCCGGTGCACACCGCCCCGCCCAGCACCGCCAGGGGGACAAGCCCCCCCTCCGCCGGGGCCAGGGCCAGCACGCAGACCATGGCCAGCCCGTATACCGGGCACAGGGGCAGCAGCAGAAAGCACTTGCGGGTGCGCCGGGGGGAGCGGATGGCGCGGGCGTACAGCTTCTCCAGGCCGCAGCCGGCCAGGCTGTAGAAGAAAAACATCAGAAACCAGCGGGACATGGAAGGGCTCCTTTCTGTGTACGGGATTGATGCAGTGTTTCCCTAGCATCCCCGCTCCCGCCGCGAATATACAGGAGGTGACGTTGTGCAGGACAACTGGGAGAGCCTGACCAGGGAGTGCATGGACTGCCGTGAGTGCGCTCTGAGCCAGACCCGGCGTCATGTGGTTTTCGGCGTGGGGAACCCCCAGGCCGAAATACTTCTGGTGGGCGAGGGCCCCGGCGCCAACGAGGACCAGCAGGGCATCCCCTTTGTGGGCAAGGCCGGCATGCTGCTGGATGACATGTTGGCCATCATCGGCCTGGACCGGACCAAGGTTTACATCGCCAATATCGTCAAGTGCCGCCCGCCCAACAACCGGGACCCCATGAACGTGGAGCAGGACGCCTGCATCGGCTATCTGCGCCGCCAGATGGCGCTGATCCGCCCCAAAATCCTGGTGTGTCTGGGCCGCATCGCTGCCATGCGCCTGATCGACCCCAAGTTCCGCATCACCAAGGACCACGGCGTGTGGTTTGATGTGGACGGCATGCGCATGACGGCCCTCTACCACCCCTCCGCCCTGCTGCGGGACCCCGGCAAGCGGCCGGAGACCTTTGATGATCTGAAGAGCCTCCAGCGGGAGATCGGGCGTGTGTGCGAGAGAACGGAGCTGAACCGGCCCTGGTGACAGGGGCGCAAACTACAAGAGGGAGAGAGCAAGCTATGGTGAAGGTCGGGTACGACAACCGGAGGTATATCGAAACCCAGTCCGCCCACATACGGGAGCGGATCGGGCAGTTTGGAGGCAAGCTGTACCTGGAGTTCGGCGGGAAGCTCTTCGACGACTACCACGCCGCCAGGGTGCTGCCAGGGTTCGAGCCGGACAGCAAGGTGCGCATGCTCCAGCAGCTGAAGGACGACGTGGAGATCGTGGTGGCCATCTGCGCCGGGGACATCGAGAAGAACAAGGTCCGGGGGGATCTGGGCATCCCCTACGAGGAGGACGTGCTGCGGCTCATCGACGAGTTTCGGGCCATGGAGCTGTATGTGGGCAGCGTGGTGGTCACCCAGTACAGCGGCCAGCCGGCGGCGGACGCCTTTTTGAAGCGCCTGAACGCCCTGGGGGTGCGGACCTTCCGCCACTACCCCATTGCGGGGTATCCCCACAACGTGGAGCTGATTGTCAGCGAGGCGGGCTACGGCCGCAACGACTACATCGAGACCAGCCGGCCCCTGGTGGTGGTCACCGCCCCCGGCCCCGGCAGCGGGAAGATGGCGACCTGCCTCAGCCAGCTCTACCACGAGCACCGCCGGGGCCGGAAGGCGGGCTACGCCAAGTTCGAGACCTTCCCCGTGTGGAATCTGCCCCTGGACCACCCGGTGAACCTGGCCTACGAGGCCGCCACCGCCGACCTCAACGACGTGAACATGATCGACCCCTTCCACCTGGAGGCCTACGGGATCACCACCGTCAACTACAACCGGGACGTGGAGGTGTTCCCCGTGCTGCGGACCATCTTCGAGTCCATTCTGGGCCAGTGCCCCTACCAGTCCCCCACGGACATGGGGGTCAACATGGTGGGCAGCTGCATCGTGGACGACGAGGTCTGCCGGGAGGCGTCCCACATGGAGATTCTGCGGCGGTATTACGCCGCCCTGACGGGCTGTCTGCGGGGCACGGTGGACCGGGAGGTGGTCTACAAGCTGGAGCTGCTGATGAAGCACGCCGGCGTGACGCCGGCCATCTTCCCCGCCGTGGCCGCGTCCCTGGAGAAGGAGGCCGCCACCGGCGCACCCGCCGGGGCCCTGGTGCTGCCCGGCGGCCGGGTCATCACCGGCAAGACCAGCGACCAGCTGGGGGCCTCCGCCTCCCTGCTGCTCAACGCCCTGAAGGCCCTGGGGGGCATCGACCAGGAGCTGGATCTCATCTCCACCCAGGTGCTGGAGCCCATCTGCCGGCTGAAGACCGGCAGCCTGGGCAACAAGAACCCCCGGCTCCACAGCGACGAGGTGCTTATCGCCCTTTGCGTCAGCGCCCTCACGAACCCCATCGCCGACCTGGCCCAGAGGCAGCTGCCCAAGCTCAAGGGCTGCGGGGCCCACTTCACGGTGGTGCTCAGCGACGTGGACGAAAACCTCTACAAGCGCCTGGGGATGCACGTGAGCTACGAGGCCAAGTACGAGCGGCAGCGGCTGTACTATAAGTAATCGGAGGAGAAACGGAGATGGCGGGAGACTGGCTGTTTCAGACGGGAGCGCATATTGTCGGACTCAGAGCCGCGGGGGTCCTGGTCAGGGACGGGAGGATATTTTTGCAGCGGGACGCGGACGGCGATGCCTATGCGCTTCCCGGAGGCCATATTCGGATCGGGGAGACACTGGAGGACGGCCTGGCGCGGGAATACAGGGAGGAGACCGGCGCATCAATCAGATGCCGGCGTCTGCTGTGGAGCGAGGAGTCCTTTTGGGCGTGGAAGGACAGGCAGACCCATACCATCGCCTTTTACTACCTGATCGAACTGGAGGACGCCGCCGCGCTGCCTGACAGCGGCGTGTTTGTCCCGGACAGGGACAGCGGCAGCGTGGTCCTTGGCTGGACGCCGATAGAAGCGCTCCAGGCGCTTACGATCTATCCCCGGTTTCTCAAGGAAGAAATTCATTGCCTGGACGGTCCCATCAAGCACTTCATTTCTACCGATTAGAGGGAGCGGCCTATGACCACCATCTATTTCGTCCGCCACGCCCAGCCCGACTACCGCGGCGGGTCCGACCGGGAACGGGGGCTCACCGCCGAGGCCATGGAGGACCGGCGGATCGTCCTGGACTTCCTCCGGGACAAGCCTGTGGACGCCTTCTGGTGCAGCCCTTACCGCCGCAGTATGGACACCATCCGGGAGGCGGCGGAGCACTTCGGCCTGCCCATCCGCACCGACGAGCGCCTGCGGGAGCGGGAGGCCGCCCCCGCAGGCAACGTCCGGGAGCTGTTCCGGAAGCGCTGGGCAGATTTCGACTGGCACGAGCCCGGCGGGGAGTGCCTGCGTGCCGTCCAGGAGCGGAACATCGCCGCCCTGACGGACATCCTGACAGCGGAGCGGGACAGGACGGTGGTCATCGGCACCCACGGCACCGCCCTCAGTACCATGCTGGATTTTGAGGGGACGCGATACCTCTCCAGGACGGAGCGCGTCCATGTGGAGAAAATTTTCAAGCAATAGGAGACAATATGAAGGTTTTAGTTGTCATCGACATGCAGAACGACTTTATCGACGGCGCTCTGGGCACCCCGGAGGCCGTTGGGATCGTGCCCGGCGTGGCGGAGAAAATCCGGACCTGGGACGGCCCGGTCTACGCCACCCAGGACACCCACTTCGCCGACTATCTGGAGACCCAGGAGGGCCGGATCCTGCCGGTCGCGCACTGCATCCAGGGCACCGCCGGCTGGCGCGTGGCCCCCGCAGTCCACGAGGCACTGACGGAGCGGGCGGGGCGCAGCCTTAGCGTGCTCTACCTCACCAAGTCCACCTTCGGCAGCCGGGACCTGGCCCAGCAGCTGCTGGAGCTCCACCGGGAGACGCCCATCGAGGCCGTCGAGCTGGCGGGGCTGTGCACCGACATCTGCGTGATCTCCAACGCCCTGGTGCTCAAGGCCTTCCTGCCGGAGGTGCCCATCCGGGTGGACGCAGCCTGCTGCGCCGGGGTGAGCCCCGAGGGCCACAAAAACGCCCTGGAGGCCATGAAGATGTGCCAGATCGGCATTGTCAACGAGTAAGAGAGGACGCCCATGGAAACCATTACCCATATCTTAGCCCGGGAGCTCAATCAGAGCGAGCAGCACGTATCCAACGTCGTCGCCCTGCTGGACGAGGGCAACACCATCCCCTTCATCGCCCGCTACCGCAAGGAGCTCCACGGCTCCATGGACGACACCGCCCTGCGCGCCCTGGAGGAGCGGCTGCAGTACCTGCGCAATCTGGAGAAGCGGCGGGAGGAGGTCAAGGGGGCCATCGACGGCCAGGGGAAGCTGACGGAGGCACTGGCCGCCGCCATCGACGCCGCCGCCACCCTGGCGGAGGTGGAGGACCTGTACCGCCCCTACAAGCAGAAGCGCCGCACCCGCGCCACGGCGGCGCGGGAGAAGGGGCTGGAGCCGCTGGCGGCCCTGCTGTTCGCCCAGGAGCGCGACTGCCCGGATCCGGAGGAGGTCGCCCAGACCTACATCGACCCCGAGAAGGGGGTGGAGACCACCGCCGACGCCCTCCAGGGGGCCAGCGACATCATCGCCGAGGACATCTCCGACGACGCCGCCGTCCGCAAGGTCCTCCGGGAGCTGATGCTGAAGCGGGGACAGCTGACCTCCAGGGCCGCCGGGGAGGAGGACTCGGTCTACCGGCTCTACTACGACTTCACCCAGTCCGTCCCCCGGCTCCAGGGCCACCAGATCCTGGCGATCAACCGGGGGGAGCGGGAGGGCTTTTTGAAGGCGGCCGTGGTCACCGACCGGGAGGCGGCCCTGGTGCTGCTCCGCCGGGCGGTGGTGCGGCCGGGGTCGAGGGCCATGGCCTTTGTCCGGGCCGCCGCGGAGGACGCCTATGACCGGCTCCTCTACCCCTCCCTGGAGCGGGAGATGCGGGCACATCTCACCGACGAGGCCAGCGAGGGGGCCATTCACAATTTCGCCCTGAACCTGCGGCCCTTGCTGATGCAGCCGCCGGTAAAGGGCCGGGTCACCATGGGCCTGGACCCCGGCTACCGTATGGGGTGCAAGGTGGCGGTGGTGGACGGCACTGGCAAGGTGCTGGACACTGCGGTGGTCTACCCCACCCACGGCGAGCGGCAGAAGAAGGCCTGCATTGAGACCCTCTCCGCCCTCATCCGCCGCCACGGCGTGGCCCACATCGCCATCGGCAACGGCACCGCCTCCCGGGAGACCGAGCAGATGACCGTGGAGCTCATCCGGGCGGTGGGTGGCGGAGTCAGCTATATGATCGTCAGCGAGGCCGGGGCCTCGGTGTACTCCGCCTCCAAGCTGGCGGCGGAGGAGTTCCCCCAGTATGACGTGAACCTCCGCTCCGCCGTATCCATCGCCCGGCGGCTCCAGGACCCCCTGGCAGAGCTGGTGAAGATCGACCCCAAGGCCATCGGCGTGGGCCAGTACCAGCACGACATGCCCCCCAAGCGGCTGGACGAGGCCCTGGGCAGCGTGGTGGAGGATTGCGTCAACTCCGTGGGGGTGGATGTGAATACCGCCTCCCCCTCCCTGCTCCAGCGGGTGGCGGGGCTGACCGCCGCCACGGCCAAAAATGTGGTGAAATACCGGGAGGAGAACGGCCCCTTTACCTCCCGGAAACAGATTCTGAAGGTGCCCAAGCTGGGTCCCAAGGCCTTTGAGCAGTGCGCCGGCTTCCTGCGGGTACCGGAGAGCGGAGCCGTGCTGGACAACACTGCCGTCCACCCGGAGAGCTACGCCGCGGCGGAGCGGCTGCTGGAGCTGACCCGGTACAGCCTGGCGGACGTCTCCAACGGCGGATTGGGGGATCTGGACCAGCGCATCCGGGCCTGCGGCGCGGAGCAGCTGGCGGCGGCATGCGGCGTGGGCGTGCCCACCCTGCTGGATGTGGCTAAGGAGCTGCAGAAGCCGGGCCGGGACCCCCGGGATGAGCTGCCGCCTCCGGTTCTGCGCACGGACATCCTGGAAATCAAGGACCTGCGGCCGGGCATGGTGCTCACGGGGACGGTGCGCAACGTCATCGATTTCGGCGTGTTCGTGGACATCGGCGTCCACCAGGACGGGCTGGTGCACATCTCCCAGATCACCGACAAATTTCTCAAGCACCCCTCCGAGGCCGTGGCGGTGGGGGATGTGGTCAAGGTGGCGGTGCTGGAGGTGGATGAAAAAAAGAAGCGGATTTCGCTGTCCATGAAGCAGGCAAATATGTGAAGCAAACGTTGATACCCGCCGGGAGGAGGCTGCTTTTCGGCGGGTGTTGCTTTACAATGAACGGGACCAGCAAATTCATATTTGTGGGGAAGGACAGAATGAACAGGACAATACCAAGAATCGGCGCAGGGATCGTTACAGCGGCGGTATTTCTTTTTGCGGTCTGCTTGATCGCCGACTTTCCCTTTGGCGCATACTTCGTATGTATGCTTCTGCCCATTGGGTATCTTATGCTGGCGGCAGGACTGCACTATGAAAGTGACGAAAGCCGGCGTGTGGCCGCAAATACCGGAATGGCCTTTGCGGTTGTCTATGCGGTATTGATTTTTCTGGTATATTTTGCGCAGACAACAAGCGTTCGCTTAGGCGGGCTGAACGAACAGGCGCAGAGTATCCTGGATTTTCAAAGAGGGGGGCTCATGTTCAACTATGATCTGCTGGGGTATGGAATGATGGCCCTCTCCACGTTTTTCCTGGGCCTGTCCGTCCGAGGGGACAGCAGAGAGGACAGGTGGCTGAGAGCACTATTGGTGATCCATGGGCTTTTCTTTTTCAGCTGTTTTATCATGCCGATGACCGGTGCGTTCGCCGGTTTGTCGGACGGACGGGCAAGCAGCGGGGGCGCCGCTGCGCTGGTCGCGTGGTGTGCATACTTTCTGCCGGTTGGTGTACTGGCATACAGGCACTTTGGGAGGGAGAACTGATCATTTGCAATTCTCCTCCACGGACACACCCCTTGAAGGTGTCATAGTGGGTTGCACAGAACAAAAGGGCAAGGCAGACCGCAGCGGTCTGTCTTGCCCTTCATTTTTTCGGCTTCACCGGGAAGATTCCCTGATTTTTTGTGATTTTGACGTTGCACAGCTCCATGCAACTTTTGGCCGTTACACAGCCTATGTGTAACGGTTTTTCCGGGACAGAAAAAATACAGATAGGAGTACAGAGTATGCATTATACGAAAAATTATCACCTTCCCCAGTGGGAAAAATCCGACCGGATTATGCTGGACGACTTCAACGCCATGTGCGGCAATCTGGAGGCCGGGCTGGAGAAGACCGCCAGCGACGCCAGCAAGCGCTCGGATCAGATTCAGGCCAGCGCTGACGCCGCCATGGCCGCCGCCAACCGGGCCCAGCAGGCCGCCGACGCCGCCCAGGAGACCGCCGGCAGCGCCTACTGCCCCGGCAACCTGCCCTATTCCATCGGCATGTACTACGGCAACGACGAGAAGGTCTCGATCACGCTGGGTTACAAGCCCCAGTTCCTCATCATCACCGCCCAGAGAGAACAGGCCAACAACGAGGACATCTGCGGGGTCGCGGTCGTTGGAAACATGAGGGGGAGCTCCAACATGCTGAGCAGCGTTACCTTTCTGGACAACGGCTTTACCGTTCAGAACCCCGGCGGAGTGCCGAATGTGGGCGGGCAGTTTTATCCCATGATGAACCAGAGAAATAAGGTGTATTATTACATTGCGTTTCGGTAAGCATCCTTTTCTTGAAAGAAAAGGATCAAAAGAACTTTTATTTGGATTTCGTTGACAAAATTCGACGAATCCAGTAAAATGAAAAAGTCCCCGGATCTTCCGGGGAAGGGGCCTGCATAGTCGGGTCCCTGGGGCGCTGCGGGGCGTACCAAACAATGCCGCGTCGAGCGGCATGTTTGGTCTTTTCGCGCAGGCGCGAAAACTGGTAGGCGGTCAGCTGCATCCTCCGAAAGGAGGTGAGGCTCATGTCATTACACGTTACATTTAAGTGGAAGGGATTCATTTTCATCTTCCGCGTAACGAGGGACAACCGCCACCCGGCACGGTGACGGTTGTCTAATCCCTAGATAAACCCATCCGGGCTGACCGCTTATCGCAGCGCCCCGAATCTGTTTATAGTATACATTGCCCGGGCTTGGTTTGTCAAGCCCGGCTTTGCTTTTGGGATAACGCCAGCATGCAGAATCCCCCCAAGGGCCGGAGGCCCTTGGGGGGTGTTGCGCATGACTTGTGGTGTAAAGCGGCTGGAGTCAGTTACTCAGCAGCCTCGCTACCACCACTGTTAGTCTCAGCGGCAACAGTCACATTGAAAGTCACGGTATAAGTGACGGCCTCGCCATCACCGACCTTCACGGACAGGTAACCCGTCTTATTACTGCCCCAGGCATCGCCTGTGTCCTGGCTCCAGTAGAAGGTGGCATAGGTCTTACCACCCACTTCCTGGGTGCGAGTCTGAGCCTTGTACTCAACACTCTCGCTGATCGTGCCGAAGTTCCACGCGTAAGTCGCGTTCTCCTGCGCGGTCACGCCAATGCCAACCCAATAGGACTCAGCATCGTTGGTGTTCGTGGTCTTCTGCAGACCCTCAACAGTAACCGTGATGGTCTTGTCAGACTCGTTGACCTCGTACTTGGTAGCCTGGCCGAAAGCGGGAGCCTGCTGGTCCTGAACCTCAGTCAGGTTCGCAGGAACAAAGGACAGAACGACAGGCTCTTCCGTATCATCATCGCCAGCGGTGACAACAATAGCGATGTTACCAGAAGCAGCAGCAGTGCTCTCAGCCTTGAAGGTGATCACGCCGCTCTCATAGGTATAATCGGTGTCCTCAGCCAGAGTGGTCTCACCAACCTTGACAGAGGTCAGGGTCGCGGTGCTCAGAGTCTCACCCTCAGCATCCTGAATGGTGATGGTCTCACTCTTCAGAGCGGCATCCTTCTCGAAGGTAGCGGGATCAGCCTTGGCGCCCTCAATACCAGTCACGGTCACAGTAACCGTCTCCTTAGTGGGCTCCTGGGTACCAGCGGCGGCAGCCTCGATGGCGGTCACACCGTTGTCCTTGGCAGTGGTCACGCCCGCCTCGTCCTCAGCATCCTCAACAGCAGCCTTGGCAGCCGTCAGAGCAGCGTCGACAGCCGCGATCTTGTCAGCGTCGGCCTCGGGATCCAGCTCCTTCTTGGCATCCTCGGCGGCCTTGTCCAGAGCCTCCTTGGCAGCGGTCTTGGCAGCCTCCAGGGCGTTCTCTTCCTCAGCGCCTCCGATAGCAGTCTCCAGGGTGCCCAGGTTGCTCTCCAGGCTGGCGTTGGTGTAGGTGACCTCGTTGTCGTCCTTGACAGCGGTCAGGAAGGCAGCGATGGCTTTGGCCTCCTCGAGGTCAGCGGGACCGCCGTCAGCGCCGATGGCATTGGCGGCCATGGTAACCAGAGCGTCGACACCAGCCTTGGAGCCGATGTAGGCCGCAACGTGGTCCTCCTCAGCGGCACGCAGAGCCATAGCGGCAGCGCCGGAATCGGTGTTGAGCAGCTTGAACTCAACCACATTGCCGGTGGTGCTCACAGAGCCGGGCATGATGATCCACTTGCCGGTCATGGGAGCCAGAGCGCCGGGAGTCGCACCGCCGCCGAAGGTCAGGGTGACGGGAACGATGGCCTGCTTGTCGGAGAGAGTCAGGTTGATCTGGGTATCAGCAGCGACGTACTTGGTGGTCTTGCCGCCGCAGGTGAACTCCAGAGTCTCAGTGCCGGTCAGGGCCAGGGGGAAGGTCACGGTGGTGAAGGTCTCCTGAGCCCCTACCTGCTCGGTGATGATGTCGCCGTACACGCCGGTCAGCCAGCTGGGAGCGGTGTACTTGATGGAGGGACGAGCGCCCAGGTCGATCATGAAGGCAACCTTGTTCTGCGCCTTGTTCATGACCCAGATGATCTCATCGCCCAGCTCAACATCGCTGGCGCTGATGCTCATGCCCAAACGGATGTTCTCGGCATTCTTGCTGTCCACACGGTAGATAGGCACCGCGTAGTCGCCCTCGGCGAAGTCAACAGGCACAACATACTTGTCGTTGATGCCGGGAGCCACAAAGCTGCGGCCGTGGGTATCCACATCGAAGTAGTGGCTGCTGCGCAGGTCGGTGATACGCTGGATGGTACCGGCGAAGATGCCGTAATTGTTCCAGTCGCTGTTGATGTAGACCACATCGCCAGCATCCAGATCGCCGTCGGCATACTCGGTGTCATACAGCTTGTAGAAGCCGTAACCGTTGCGGCTCCAGCTGTCGGAGGTGTTGCCCCAGCTGCCGGTGTCGCCGTTGACGGTGATCTTGGCCTCGTCATCGGACTCGGGCTGGTAAGCGCGCCACTCGTTGTTCAGGCTGTCCACGTAACGAGTGTAGCCGACAGTCTCGCGGGGGTTGTAGTACATCAGGGAGATGCTCTCGTAGTCGCTGACGAGGCCGGAGGTCTCGATAACGATCACGTCGGCAACCCAGTAGTCCACATCATCGGCGTCGGCGTTGGTGTTGCTGGCAACGGCGTAGGCCGCGCGGACGTCATCAGCCTTGATGGTGGGCAGATCCTTGTAGCTGTTGTAGTAGGTAATGGTGCCGGACTGAACAATGTAGAACTCGGTGTCAACAGTGGCGTTCACATAGCCGTTGCTGTTGGCGTAGTAGATGCTGGTATAGTCGTCATCGATCTCAAAGTGACGCATACCGCCCTTGACGGCTTCCTTCTCCAGCTGGACATAGTCCACAGCGTAGGCGGGGAAGTAGTCGAAGCCGACCTTGGCCTCGAAAGCGGCCTCATTGGCCAGGCTGTCTTCCTCAATCCAGCCCGCAGCGGTGTCCTTCACAGCCTTGCCGGCGACCCACTTGTAGAAGTACTGGTTGCCGTTGCGGTCGGTGGCCAGCTTGGCGGCGGTGTTCAGCACCACGTTGTCGCCGTCCAGAGCGTAGGAGGCCACGTTGGTGAAGCTGAAGCTGCCGATGGCGGTGCCGGGAACCTGAGGCGTGGCGGTGGACTGCTTAGTGCTGTAATCCACATCGCCGTAGTTGAACACGCCGAAGTCGACAGCGGGACCGCCGAAGGAGGCGGAGTTCAAAGTCTGCATCGCAAAGATGCCGCGGCCCCAATCGGTGTAGAGGGACTTAGCACCAGCAGTGTCGCCGGCATAGTAGCGGCCCTGGAGGCGGGTGTTGTTGTAGATGTTGCCCAGGTGGGCGATAGCGGGCTGCAGGTAGTTGAGCTCGCTGCTGTAGCGGCCGTCGCGGCTGGTCCAAGCGGCGTCGCTGGCGAAGACGCTGCCGTTGCGGTTGGCAACAACATACTCCTCGGTCTTGGCGTCGCCGGCGGTGACCTCAGCGATCCACTTGTTGTCCTTGACGTAGTTGAAGTTCTGGTTGCCGGTGGTGTACATCTCGGTCAGCAGGGCGTACTTGCTGCCCTGAGCCAGCTCGTAGGTGCGGATGTAGCCGAACTCATCGAGGTACATGTTGTACTCGACTCTCTCGTCCATCATCATGATGTTGTCGTCCAGCTCGGTCTCATTGAAGATCTCGGACTGGCCCTTCTCCTCACCGTTGGTGGGAGTGACGGTCACGTTCTTGAAGTTCTTGGTCTGGACGGTGTCGGTGATGACGTCGGCCTTCCAGAGGCGGAGCTTACCGTCGATAACGGAGTAGTTCACCACATCGCCCACGACGATGTCGTCGAAGACGACACGGTTATCGTCGGTGTAGCGGCCCAGGCGCAGGGAGTTGAACTCCAGGGTGTCCTTGTAGGTATCGACAGCGCGATCCTGCCAGTACTGCACCTTGAAGACGTACTCGGCCTTGCCGTCGCCGTTGTTGTCGACCACGCGCAGGCTCTCGCCGTTGTTGGCGCCCTCGTAGCTGACGCGGGTGCCCTCGTTGAAGTACTTCTCAACGAACTGCTTCCAGCTCAGCTCATCGGACTGGTCCACCAGGGAGGAGGTGCCGATGTAGACTTCGCCGACGGCGTAGTCACGCAGACCGTCGTCGTTGTGCTTGTCACCGATACGGTCGGCGGAGTAGAAGATTTCCTTCATGATCTCAACGTCGGTCTCGGTGATGTCGTTGTCGGGACGGATGGAGACAACCCAGCAGACAACCTTGTCGTTGGCGTCAACAACGCCGTCGTCATTCTCGTCCCAAGCAACCGTGATGGTACGCTCGGTGACGGTGTGGCCGTCCTTGCCGTTGATGTCGCTCATGTAGTTCGTCCAGGCAGTGCCGCAGCTGTCCTTGGCAATGGCGTAACGAACCAGGTAGTCAGACTTGTCGAGGTTGTAGTAGTCCTCGTCGTAGTCCAGGAAGAAGAGAGCGCTGCCGGTGCTCAGGCTTTCCTTCTTGGCCAGCTTGGTAACGTCAATCTCAGCGCCCTCGTTGAAGGCAACCTTGTTGACGTCGCTCATCTCCAGCTCGCCGATCACGTCGGTCTCGTTCTGGACATAGGCGTTGTAGGTCAGACCCACGGCGTCCAGCTCGCTGCTGGTCTTCAGGGTCATGGTCTTGCCGTCAACCAGCATCTCGGTGTTGCCGTTGGCCAGGACCTCGTCGGCGTTCTCGTTGATGTTCGCCCACTCGTTGGCCATCACCACGCCGGTGATGCGCTCCAGGCCCAGGTTCTCCTTGGCCAGGTTGGTGCCGGTGCCCTCGTACATGTACAGGGCGTTGTACTTCTGGGTC
>ERZ779626.185-NODE-185-length-41962-cov-10.688000_pt1 | contig 41962 bp, 42 predicted proteins | sample MGYA00514209_ERZ779626 | MGnify/ENA primary metagenome ERZ779626 (study PRJEB29562, sample SAMEA4376713) | mouse gut metagenome | isolation source: Cecum | study: EMG produced TPA metagenomics assembly of the A DSS colitis mouse model was used to assess the...
ATCAGGCGCATCTAATCTGCATGGAGCTGGTGCATCTAATTTGCAGGACAACAACGAAGCAGCGGCAACTGTGAAGACAGGTAACTGATGGATTTTAAATCACAGTTTACCAGTCTTAAGACCGTATCCGCTTCCATCAGTGCCACCGCCGACAACACATCCGAAGCAATGGTGCTTCCGCAGTCAATAATGACAAAAGGAGCCACCTCTCTTGCCTGCTCAATCAATTCCACAGCCTGTGTCTGGTCATAAGGCGGATAAGTGAACACATTCTCACCCTTTAACATCCCCACCATGCTTAAGTAATCATTCTTTCTGTAGAACATACAGTTTTTCTTAATCAGGTTTTCTGTCACATGGGTGGCAGCAAGGATGCTCCCCAGGGACTTTTCCCCTTCCAAGTCTCCGGCTGCACAAATGCAGGGCAGGGGCGGCGTGGTCATGTCTGCGAAAATTAACAGTACATTTTTCTTTTTTCTGGCAAGATAATCTGCCAGCTTTACGGAAACCGTTGTCTTGCCGGATGATGGACTCCCCCATACGGCAAGCACACCACCCTGCACATCCGGCTCCCTAATAATTTGTTCTTACCTTTGTATATTTCTTGCGGTTCTTGCATACTGCAGCCACCACACCTGTGATAACTGCCAGCACACTTGCTGCTACTAACATCTTTTTCATGATTAACCTCCAATTCTTTCTCAATTTTCTGCACAAAAAAGACACCGCATTTTTTACGGTGTCCTTACAGTCCATCTATTACATTGTCATTTTCGGTTCCGACAATTCCTGCTTTTCTGACATCACCATGTCATAAGCAGGCTTTAAAATCTGTTCAAACCTTGCAGATACATACCTCTTATAAAAAGTTTTCTGCAACTCGGTAATAAAGGGTACTTCATCAATAAACCCTTTTATCTGCTCCAAGTTGATTTTCGGAACCATTCTTTGTATTGCGGCATTGCATTCCGGCTCCTCTGCTGACATCAGAAAATCATAGTAATTAATTTTTCTTCCGTCTAACTTAATTGCTGATGTTGGGAATTGGTATATTCTAGCATTCATCACATCTTCATTTACCAGTGCCTGTTCCATAATCCTTTCATCTGCCTGTGGCAACAGACAGCTTCCACAGTCATAAATCGGAGCAAGGCTTGCCTCTTTTGTAGAATCATCATACAAAAAGCCCCAGTTTCCATTGTGTCTGTCAAAATTTCCAAGCAGGGCATCTACCACAAAGACATTCCAAAAGTGCTGCATCAAAATGGATGGTTCCACATACTGCTGTTTTTCTATGGTATCCATAATGTCTGCCAGTTCGGTTCCGCTTCCTCCGGACTCAGAATCCAGAATGGTATTTTTTATGGAGCAAAAGTCAAACAGCCGATACCTGTCTTCCGTAAAGTCCCGGCATGCACATACCACCTTCACTTTCCCACTTACTTCATAGGTTCCAAGCAGGGTTTCCTGCGCCTTGATACCAATCATATTAAAAATACTGCTTGCGATATGCTCACTAATACAACTGTTCGTATAGGACAACTCTGTCGGCTTCATCGCACCGGACGGTGGAAACTTAAGCATATACTCTCTTCCGTTATATTCCACTGCAATCTTCTTTCCGTTAGCACCATTGTATGCTCTTCCTAAAATCTTTTTGCAGTTTGTAAAATCAATCGTTCCTGTCATGTTTTCCTCCGAAAAGATACTTCTTTCGCAAAAATTCTGCATGTTCCCGTGTAATTGCTCCATCATTAATTTCTGCTATGTTAATGCTTCCGTACAGTTCTCCCCACAGGCAATCTAATAAATCAGACTTGTTTTTCAACCCTTCCTTGTAGGCATCTAAATCATGCTGCAGATATTCCGGCAGGCCATATTCGTAGGCACGTTCCCTTTCTGCATTCTGTATTCCTGCAACTGTCAGCATCTCCATGGAAACGCCCAATACCTTTGCCAATTTATATACCGTTTCTGCACTGCATTTTTCCAGTCTGGTTTTTCCACTGCATATATCATTCAGTGTAGCGTGAGGAATACCTGCTTCTACCGCAAGTCGGTATTTTGTCATGTTCTGTTTCTTCAATAACCTTTCTACCATCGCCTCTTCCTCCTCTCTATCTATTATATCGGCATACCGAAATATTATCAATAGAAAGCAAAAAGTTTTTTGCAAGGTTTTAGAAATGCTATTTTACAAAAGACTTAAAACACTTATTACCATCCCCAGCAGTAAGAAAGGAACAAGCGGATATGCCTGTTCCTTCTCTGCTACACAATTCGCTTTTCCTATTTTCCTTACGCACTGCCTTACTGCATGAAACAGTAACAAAAAACTTAGTGCCATCAGAAGTCCAGCAAGAGTTCTTTCAAACCCAAGCACCAATCCGCAGGCTCCTGTCAGCTTGATATCTCCTCCTCCGATACCTCCTACAGTTATCTGTATCAGCTCCTTATAAGTTTTTACCTTGCCATTTAAAATATATCCCTCCTTGGTTTCAAGCTGCATCGCCTGTAAAGTATCTATAACTCCTTCACACCCATGCCTGTACTTATAAGTTGCCAACGCACTTGTACTGATACCTATTTCATTGGCGAGTTCCACCACCGTCTTATAATATCTGCCCCGTATAATACACACAGGCAGATAGGACAACATTTCTTCCGCCGGTATACCTGCTTTTACTTTGGTTTCCCAATAAATATCCACTGCGGTTTCAAAATCTGTACCATGATTCGTCATCATCTCATGAATGCAAACTCCGGCAATCCCAAGTTCCCGGTATAATTCATTTTTACTGGCATATACTTTTCCGCGATAGGTTATTTCAAACTCAGGTCGGTTTATTTTTCTTATTGGCTGTAGCAATGCCCTTTCCAATTCAAAACCATACTTCAGTCGGTCAAATATAATTGATGGATCATGATTGTACGCAGTCGCCAGTGCAGAGATACCGTTATATTCTTTTCCATGGAAAGTTATCGTTTCCTTTTGCAACAAGACTTTTACGATTTCTTCCAGCGATTCGTTTTCCTTCAGCCTTGCAAATATAGAACCCGCATTCAATCCAAACGCTAATGCAATACTGTTTACATTTTCATACTGTCGATTCCATAGGATATAGGATTTTTTCTTTTCCTCCGATTTTGCCGCCCATAAAACTGCATCCTCAATATCTCCTGTCCTATAATATCTGTGCATCAACTGCGAATATGGAACCTGGATATCTTTACTGAGTTCCTTGAGCGAGACATATTTTTTCCCTTTATACTCCACCTGCGTTCCCGGTTTTGGTATTCTCTCTCCCTCCTTCCTTTTTTCCTGTTTTTCTCCAAATCACTCCCAAAACCATTTTTTTACCCCTGTGCATCTTTAAAAATAGGCAAAAAAATCGGGCAAAAACTAGCCATTTTTCAGCCTAATTTTTGCCCTCAAACCACAACATCTTGTGGTCAAACCCTACTTTTTCTTCTCTTTTCCACAATACTGCATCATTATTACGCACTCAACGTGCCCAGTAAAAGGAAACATATCCACCGGCGTGATCTCCCTCACCCGGTAGCCGCTCTTCCGCGTCAGATATTTCAGATCCCGCGCCAGCGTCTCCGGTTCGCAGGAAATATAAACGATCCGTTTCGGGCAGATGCGAATCAACGCGTCGAGAAATTCCTCCGTACTGCCGCTTCGGGGCGGATCCATAAACACCACATCCACCTTCTCCCCGGCGTCCGCCATCTGGGTCAGGAAATGCCCTGCGTCGTTCTGGTAAAAATCTGCGTTTTTGATCTGATTGATTTTTGCGTTCGTGACAGCGTCCCTCACAGCGTCTTTGTTTAACTCCACGCCGATCACCTTACCTGCCTGTCCCGCCACCGCCAGCGCAATGGTACCGATGCCGCAGTAGGCGTCCACCACCGTCTCTTTTCCCGTAAGCTGCGCGTACTCCGCAGCCTTCGCGTAAAGCGCCTCCGTCTGCACGGAATTGACCTGATAAAAGGATTTCGCGGATATCTTAAACCGTCTGCCGCAAAGCTCGTCCTCAATATATCCCTTACCGTAAATCACTTGTTCCTTCTCACCCAGCACCATGCTTGTTCTTTTATTATTCACATTAATCAGAATCGTAGTAATTTCCGGATAAAGTTTACATAACTCATTTACAAAATTCTTTTTGGACGGCAAAATCGGGGATCCCAGCACCAGAACCACCATAATTTCCCCTGTGATATGCCCCACGCGCACAAGCACATGGCGGAGCAGTCCGTAACCGCTGTCCTCATCATAAGCTTTCAGTTTAAAGGATTTCGCCAGCTCCCGCACGGACCGAATGATCTCTCCCGCTTTCTGGTCTTCCAGAAGGCAGTTCTCCACAGGCACTACCCGATGGCTCTTCTCCTGATAAATCCCGGAGACAATCCCCCTGCCCTTTTGGAACGCGAACACCGCATGGACCTTATTGCGGTAATGCGCCGGCTCCTCCATGCCGATGATCGGCTTCACTTTCCCATATTCTTTTAAAAGCATTTCCGCCTGTTTCTGTTTTCTCTTTAACTGCGCTTTATAAGGCATGTCCACATACTGACACCCGCCGCATTTTCCGGTAACCGGGCAGAGGCTTTTTTTCTGCTTCTGACCCGCATTCTTCTCTTTTCCCGCCTCACCACTGTATACTCGCTTCTTATCCATCCCTGCTTCCTTTCTCTGCACTTTCCTATACAGAACTGCCAGCACATAACAAGACCCCGGGAAACTCCCAGGGTCATTTTATCATATTTCCTGCAATTATGACAGCCCGCTCAAGCCGACGCAATCTGCACGCTCTCAATTCCCTCCGCCAGATCTCTGGCAAGAGTCGTGTCCGCCTCGTTGATATGTATAGTAAACACTTCCTGTCTGCTGCCTATATTTCCAAGCAGACGCTCCCAGAAACTCCGTTCCTGCCATTCCACAAAGAAAGAAATGCGGTTGGACACCAAAAGCTTTTCCAGCTGGTCCTTGCTCTCCGCATTATACACTTTGCAAAAAGATATTTCATGATTGAAAAATAATGCATTCAGATTCAGCGCCGCCATATCGCCACCTCCAAGCCCCTCATTCTCTTACGCCGCGATTAGCTTTATGTTAACTATCTTTACACATTATATAACGCTATTCTTTCAAAATGCAAGATATTTCTACATTTTCCACAATATGACCAAATATTTATGTAAATCTTGTGGAAAATCACACCTCCGTCCACGGCCTATGCAGATTTTCAAGCCAGTAATCTTTCCTCGTCTCGTACTGCTCGTTGAGCCAGTCTGCCGCCTGCTCCACGCCCTCCGCAGTAAGCGGCGCCTCCGTGGAAGTTTTCATTTCGTCGGGCGTGCGGTATATCCCGAGCGGTTCCGGCCAGACGGTCACCCGGATCACGTCCTCCTCGCCGCTCTTTACCTTTTTTAAAAGATAGCGCATCCCATCCATGCTGCCGGAATATTCTTCCTTTTTTATGTAGTTCAGAGGATGAAAAGTTTGTTTATCAATCATTGCCATGTCTCCTGCTGTCCTGCAGTTTCTAAAACAGCTGCCGGTGGAAATTTTCGCCGCCATAGCTAATAATAACCTAAATTCCATTCTAAAACAAGCTCATCTGTCAATACGCCTGTCCCTAGATATGGTGATATAAAAGGTTTCGCTTTCCGCCACGTAACAGCTGAATATCTGGTAAATTCTCAGGCATTTATCCGTATCTGTCAGATAAATCAGATCGCGCGCTTCTTCCTCCCGGAAACGGTTCTCAAGCACATCCTTTAAGGAGCCAAACATCGTGCGTTTTCCCTGTTCAGAAAGGAATGCCGCAGATAGTAATCGTTGTCCCCCGCCTGCATGACGGGATAGTTCACGATGCCGCCATTGCAGACAAGCCATCCCCAGATACCCTCGCTGCGTTCCAGAAGAGCCCCAAAATCAATACGCAGGGAATCCCCGGCAATGTCCGGCGTCTTTCTCCCACACCGCCGCATTGTCTATCCATAACTTTATGCCTCCCTGCCAAATCCGGCTTTCTCTTACAGTCGGTCTCATATGGTAAACTATATCAGTCCGAAATAAAACAACAACCGTTTTTGAATGGATTGCGCTTTTTTCGGGGGGGGTACAGATTGTAGCTTTTTCATGCACGGAATCTTGTAGATGTTCTATAAATGTGATAAACTGAATGTAGTAACAAATCAAAATTTGTAGAGGTAACTCAAATGGATATATCTCTTTTCTCTAATGAGTATACTGTGCGCTGCATGGAAAAAGCGGATGCCGCAGATATATATTTACTGTGCAGTAAAAACGGTTTGTATTACCAATACTGTCCGCCATTTGTGACAGAACAGAGTATTCTTGATGATATGAAAGCCTTGCCTCCAAATAAAGAAATGTGCGACAAGTATTATGTATGGTACTACAAGGGGGAAGAATTGATTGCTGTTATGGATTTGATTATGGAATATCCTGATGAAAAAACTGCTTTCATAGGCTTTTTTATGACATCGGCATCGATTCAAAATACTGGAATTGGAAGTAACATTATTGACGATTTGTGCCGCTATCTGGCTGACATTGGGCTTTTGAGTGTGCGACTTGGCTGGGTTAAAGGCAATCCCCAGGCAGAGCATTTTTGGCATAAAAACAATTTTAAGGAGACGGGGATTACATACGATACGGATTACTATACTGTGGTTGTAGCTCAGCGAGTTTTATAAATCGGAATTTGAAATATGAAATTTCATAGGTGATTATACCATCTTATAGGGATTTAATAAAGTCCTCCAAAACCGTTGAAAATAAAGGATTTTTCGCAAAATGCTCACCTTATCCCTTTATTCGATTTCACACCGTTTTACCCTTGCTACGAAAGATTATAAGGGCAAAAGCATATCGGAGTATGGGGACAGCAGCATTTGCGGTATATCCGTGAGCATAGAAAGGTGTTTTACACCAATCTGTTGACAAGCGGCAAACTGCAATCTTACCTTTCCGAAGTTGAGACACAGGCACAGGAACTGTTTGACCGTCTTATGAAGCAACGGGCGGAGCGTGAGGGCATTACTGAAAAACTGAAAGCCGATAATCAGATGGAGTGGATCGGCAGAATGAATGCCCTGCGGTCAGCGGTTACGGAAACAGTCAATGCCGAGGTGATCTTCGTATGAGAAAGCGGAAATATTACCTTTACCTCACAGCAGAGGAACGGCGGTATATTTTCAATGCTCTGCTTGCTTTCCGTAACAAACTGATTACTCAAGGCAGATATACGGATGCTGTTGACGAGGTTATGATAAAACTGCAAAAATAAAGTGCTACAATCAACACCAGAACGCTCGGACAAAAATATTCGGGCGTATTTTGTATGGCGGTAGAAATTTTTACATTTTTGCAATATACTTTATCTAAATAATGGGCGAGATAAGATTACAATAGAAACTGGAATTCTGATAAGACACTTTTTATAGCATTTATTAACTGTTATATCTTGTCTTCAAAAAGTCCGCAAACCTTTGAAAATACTAAATTTATAACAAGTGAGTTTGCCCTTACATTTTCCCTTGTGTTATATCCTTTTCCCTTATGTTACGAACTCTCATAAGGGCAGAAATAAGGGAAAGAAAAACCTATAATAAATTATAACATGAAATGAACAGGGCAGGAAGAACTGATTGAAATGCTTTCACAAATTTTGGGAGAACTTCTTCCGGCTCAATCCAGTCTGCCTCCTTGAATGAATGATAAAAGGTGGTACAAATTGATAATTATCCTATAAATTGAAAAACCCCTGATAACCACAAAATCGCGATTATCAGGGGTTTACCTTATCGGAGTGACAAGACTTGAACTTGCGGCCTCTACTTCCCTAAAGTAGCGCTCTACCACCTGAGCCACACCCCGAAAAACCTTTACTATTATATCTGATTCCAGACAGAAATGCAAGACCTATTCCAGAACTTTTTGCCAATTTTTTTACAAACGTCACTTCTCAATCAGATTCTCAAAAACTTCCTGCGGAATCGGTCTGGAAAAATAGAAACCCTGCTGCATCTGGCAGCCCACTTCTTTCAGGTAATCGCTCTGCTCCTGCGTCTCCACACCTTCACACAGGGAGGTGATTTTCAGCTTTTTGGCCATATCCACCACACAGGAAATAATGATCCTGTCATTCTCCTGCATTTCGCCCTCTTTCAGGAAAACCTTATCCAGCTTGATTATGTCGATTGGCAGCTTGCTTAGCAGATTCAAGGACGAGTACCCGGAACCGAAATCATCCATAGACACTTTGATTCCCATTTTATGTAAACCTTTAATCAATTCCAACGCCTGTTCTGTATTGTCCAGATAAATGCTTTCCGTCAATTCAAACTCCACCATGGAGCACGGAATCGGAAACTCTTCCAGCAGTTCCTTTACATACTGTAAAATATGCATTTTCTGCAGGTGTACCCTGGATACGTTCAGGGAAATCGGCACTACCTTTTTCCCTTCCTTAATCCGTCTGGCAAGGAACTGGAAAACCTCTCTGTATACATAATAATCCACATCTATAACCTGTCCGCTCCGCTCAATCAGCGGGATGAACTCGTCCGGATAGACAAAGCTGCCGTCCGGCTTCTGCCATCGCACCAGAGCCTCCGCCCCGATCAGCTCCAACGTTTCCGTGTCGATCTTCGGCTGGAAATATACCTGAAATTCCTTCTGCGCAAGCGCTTTGGGAATGGATGAGGTGATCTCCACCTCACGCCTGATTCCCTCCATCATGCTCTGGTCAAAGAGCACACAGCTGTCATGCTCCATCTCCTTCGCCACTTTTCTTGCCAGATTGGCATTGGAGACGGCGGTTTCCGCATCCTGACTACGGCTGTTTTTATCAATCACGCTGATGCCGGTGCAAAACTGTAACCTGCTGTTCAGATATTTCCCGCGGAATTTTGCCTCCCGCTCCTGATTCAGCTTATGGATCAGATCGCGAAATTCCTCGTTGCTGTAATAATCCGGCGGAACTCTGTTCGCCACCACGAAATTGTCGGAGTACACTCTGGACGCACAGATAATGATATCTGTTTTCCCCATAAATTCCTCAACAAAATCCTGCAGAAGTGCATCTCCCACTTTATAGCCATAGGTATCGTTGATATACTTGAAATGCTTTATATCCGTATATACGATGATAATCCGGTCATCCCCGATCTGCTCCAGTTCCTTCTCCAGTTTCTGCAGAAAAACTTCGTACTGGTCTAATCCCGTCAAAATATCTTTCATAACTGTTTCACCCTGCGTTAACGCTGCCCGCCAAATAACTCCGACTACTATACTCTACGATGTAATCCTGTTTCTGTCAATATCTGTCAACAATTCCTTGTTCACTGTTTTAAAACTTCCAGAAGGTAATTCCAGACACGCCCCACAGACTCAATATCCATACTCTCTTCCGCCGTATGCACGTTCTGCAGGTCCGGTCCGATACTGACGCAGTCCAGATCCGGGATCTTGCCGGACAGAATGCCGCACTCCAGCCCCGCATGGATCGCCTCAAGAACCGGCTTTTTTCCGTACATTTCTTCATAAATCCGCACCATCTTTTCCCGCAGGGGAGAATCCTTGCGGTATGCCCATCCGGGATAGGCGTTTCTGACCTGCGCTGCAGCGCCCGCCCGCTTCGAAATCTCTATCATATGTCTGCACAGATTTTCCCTTGACTGATCCACACTGCTCCTGACCGCGTAGGACAGGCGCAAGCCGTCTTCCTGCAAAGACATAACGCCCAGATTTAAAGATGTTTCCACCAGTCCTTCCACATCCTCGCTCATATCAACCACGCCGTTTGGCAGCTTACAAATACAGGCGAGCGCATCCGCAGTCGTCTTTCTCGTATACGCCGGGATGGAAACTACGACATCATGGCAGACTTTTTCCAATTGAAGCCCGGGATCGTTATCCCCCAATGTCTCCCGCATCTTCTTTTCCTCCGCCTCCGCATAGGACAAAATTTCCGCCAGATCCGTTTCGCGCACATAAACCGCCGCTTCCGCTTCCCGGGGAATGGCGTTATCCGCAAGTCCCCCTTTCATCTGAGCCAGACGGATATCATAGCGCAGGGAAAGCCCGCAGAGCAGCGCCCCCAGAAGCCAGTTGGCATTGCCAAGCCCTTTTCCGATCTCCATGCCGGAATGCCCGCCCGCAAGCCCCGTGATCCGAAACTCCACAAACCGGTATGACTTTCCCGGCGCCTCCTCGCGCTCCATGGAAATCTCCACATCCACCCTCGCGCCGCCGGCACAGCTTGTAATGAATACGCTTTCCTCCTCCTGATCCAGATTGATCATGCGCCTGCCGCGCAGCATGGACAGATCAATGCCTGTCGCACCCTCCATGCCGGTCTCCTCGTCCACCGTCAAAACCACTTCCAAACGGGGCAGGGAAATCGACTCCTCATCCAGAATTGCCAGACAGTACGCCACACCGATCCCGTCGTCGCCGCCGAGACTGGTACCCTCTGCAGAGATTCTGCCGTCCTGCACTTTCAGTCTGAGTGGTTCGGTTTTCATGTCAATCTGCGCATCCGGCGCGCACACCGCCACCATGTCCATATGCGCCTGCAGGATATATGGCTCTTCCCCCTTCCTCGCAGGCGACGCATCCTTAACGATAATGACATTGCCAAGCTTGTCCTGTCTGCAAAAAAGACTTCTCTTTTCCGCAAACGCTTTCAGATAATCGCTGATCGCCCCGGTATTCCCGGAGCCGTGAGGAATATGGCTTATCTCCTCAAAAAAATGAAATACACGTTCCGGCTGTAATCCGTCCAATACTCCCATAAATGCCTCCTGTTTTCTGTACTCTTTAGATTCTGTTCGGAGAATGCCTGTACTTTGGGCATTCTCCTATGTGTGATTTAGTACTTCTCCGCGAAACAGCCTCTGCTGTGAGCGGTTAGAAGTACTTCTCACACTATGAAAAGAAAGGACACGACGTATACGCCATGCCCTCAATTTTCATCGTTATTTCAGATTTGCCTTCGCAAGTTCCGCCAGACTGGTAAAGCCCGCCGCATCATTGACTGCCATCTCCGCAAGCATCTTCCTGTTCATGTCAACGCCTGCATTCTTGAGACCGTACATAAATCTGCTGTAGGACAGACCGTTCATTCTTGCCGCCGCATTGATACGCGCAATCCAGAGCTGTCTGAACTGGCGCTTTCTCTCTTTTCTGCCGGCATAGGATGAAGCCAGCGCTCTCATCACAGCCTGTTTTGCAACTCTATACTGCTTGGATCTTGCGCCTCTGTAACCTTTCGCAAGCTTTAACACTCTGTTATGTTTCTTTTTGGCGTTCATGCCGCCCTTTATTCTTGCCATGTCTTTTCCCTCCTAAATTTCAAACTCCCTCGTCTGCTCCTGTCTTACAGATAAGGCAGAATCTTCTTCATATTCTTTACATTCGTCTTATCAGTCATCGCAGGCTTTCTGAGATTTCTCTTGGTCTTTCTCGTCTTCTTGGTCAAGATATGGCGCTTATACGCTTTATTTCTCTTTAACTTACCCGTTCCGGTCACCTTGAAACGTTTTGCAGCAGCTCTGCTGGTTTTCATTTTCGGCATTTTACTGTTCCTCCTGTATTTTTATTCCTGTTACGAGATATCAACCCGGGATATCATTTATTTTAACCGATCGCTTAACGCTTCTCAGCTAAAAACATCGTCATGCTTCTGCCTTCCACCTTCGGCACCTTATCCATCACCGCAATGTCGGAAAGAGCCTCCGCAAAATCATCCAGTATGTGCTTACTGGTATTCATATGCGCCATCTCACGACCACGGAAACGCAAGGTAACCTTCACCCTGTCACCCTTGGTAATAAACTTTCTGGCGGCGTTTACTTTCGTGTTCAAATCGTTGGTATCGATATTGGGAGAAAGACGGATCTCTTTAATCTCAACGATCTTCTGCTTTTTCTTCGCTTCCTTGTCTTTTCTCGCCTGTTCATACTTAAACTTGCCGTAGTCCACAATCTTACAGACAGGAGGTTTCGCCGTAGGCGCGATCTTCACCAGATCCACTCCCGCTTCCTCCGCAAGTTTCATCGCTTCTCTTGTCGGCATGACACCGAGCTGTTCCCCGTCTGCACCGATCACCCGTACTTCTCTGTCTCTGATCTGCTCATTGATAAATAAGTCGCTAATTGTTTTACCCTCCCATAAGAAAACTGTCTGTTCATAAGCCTTCCTTTTCTGCTTATCCGCGCAAAAAAGGAGCAGACAACCTTTGCTATCCACCCGCTCATAAACACCGCCCCTAAGACAGTAAATAAGTTATGAACGCTTGCGAACTGTAATCGTTGCAAGGTGAGAGCGGATGCCCTGCTTGGTTGTCTGTGCTTTTGCACATTAGTGACTATATCACATGCCTCGGGTATATGTCAACCTCTTTTTTCTTTCCCGCTTCCTTTTCAAATAAAGCGGACCGGTTTTCAAAACCAGCCCGCAAATCCACACTTGTCGTTCATATCATGTCATTATCAGATGCCAATTCCATTATTTAATAAATGTGTAGATACCCTTCTGAGGGAAACTGATGCTGACGCTGTCGTCAGCCACTGCCGTAACGTCAACTGCTACCCAGTCGCCTTTCACGCATCTGTAAGCAGTAACAGCATCGCCAGCCTTTACACCTTCGATTCTCAGTGCAACCTGAGCGTCTACAAGGTTAACGCCGGGAGCGGAAAGTTCAACAACTGTCAGCATGGTGCCGCCAACCTGTTCTGCCTTCTGCTGCGCATATCTGAGCGCTGCCACATTTACCTTATCAACAACACAGGTAGCATTGGTCTCTTTGCCTTCGGTAAACATGTTGCTGCCGGATGCGATCTTCGCCTGATCGCGAACGCCGTCCATATCAGCCACTGCGTTAGAAGTATACTCGGGAAGAGACTTTTCCACACAATATGCCAGTGTGTCAAGTTCGCCAAAATCCTTTTCAGGTACAACCGTCTCCGCTGCACATACAGTTGTAGAGAAAGTAAGCGCCAAAGCAAAACTTAATGCCAATAATTTCTTCATTTCCTTAAATCCTCCTTTATTTTCACAAGTGTGGTGTATATCAACACAACCGTGCCGATATCTATATTTTATTCCAAATTCTAAATCCTATATGGATTTACTCCAAATTGTAATGTGTAAAATCTTCACTGTCAACCTGCCTTTGTCATAACTTCCTAAATATGCCCTCAAAATTCCAGATGAATCGTCTCCGCACTCGCCTCATACTCCTCCATGCGATCATAGTCAGAGGTCTGGGAATAAGTGATCACATAGCTCTTATCCGCGTTGATCGCATATTCCAGCTGCGTGATCTGCGTATCACCCACCTGATAGTGGCACAGAATCCGGAAAGCCGGGCAGCCGTCGATCCGAATGCTCTCAAAACTGTCGATCGTCACCTCAATTTCTTCCCCGTACTCCTTGCGGAAATTTTCCTCCGCCTGCGCCTTGAAGGTTTCCTCCGTCATAAGCTGCAGCGCCACGTCCCTGCCAAGCGCCACATAATATATGGTAGAGGCGTCGATCGGATAGCGTCTGGTCACATACATACCCTCGATATCCTCCGACTCCGAAAAAGCTTCCGGCAAGGTAAAACTGCATCCCTTTGTGACGGGCGCGCTCTCCACAACGGAAGTATCCATCTCATTTTCTTCCAGCATTTCTTCCGCCAGCTGGTTTTTCAGATTTTCATCCATTTCAACCGGAGCCATAAAATTTCCGTCCGTGACCGGTCCAGCGCTTTCACCCGTATTCGGAGCTTCTGTCTCCTGTACTTCGCCGTCTTCCGCTTCTTCCCCTTCCGTGGTTTCCGCCTCCCCCACTTCTCCTGTTTCCGAAATGTCGGCTTCTGTGTCCGCAGCCCCGGCATTCTCAGCCTGCGCCGCCTCTGCGCTTGTATGTACAGCCTCTCCGTTCCCGCAGCCCACAAGGGCAGCTCCGAACATTGCGAGAAGGAGACACTTTATTCTTTTTCCGTGCATAATCATGTTTGCCTTTCCCATATAGTCAGAGGACGCAAGCCAAACGTCTTGCGCCCATCACAACCATTGTAATATAAAATTTCAAAACTGGCAAGTTTATGCCTCACGGAAGGTCGCACACTGGGTCTGCCTGCAGTCGCACGCACCGCAGCCCCTGATATCCACATGCTCCGCGTGACACTTGTAATTTGAATTGTATACGCACTTTTCCGCCTCGCAGTCGATGCTGATCGTGCGGCAGGGATGCTCCAATGAACTTACATAAGCGTCATCCCGCCTCTGGGAAAAACTCTCGCAGCAGGTGCCGTCACAGTCGCAGGCATGCGTACCTCCCACCATAATATCGCCCTTACAGCAATAATTCTCCTGATTGTAACTGCAGTTTTCCACGCCACATTTTAATTCCGCCATGTCAAATACTCCACCTTTCTGCGCACTCATTCCAGTGCTTTTGACAAACCGCATCCCGTGCGCCCTGACACAGTCTGTCATACTCTATATTTCCGTCATGGAGTATTATTTCCGTTGTTATGAAATTTTATACAGATTAAACCAGTACCTTTCCAGCAAAAAGCTCCCCATTTCTTCCACTTCGAGCCCGGCGCCGCGCCACTCTCTCACGATATCCTCCCTGCTGTTAAAGCTTCCGATAAACCATAAACTTTTTTCCGTTTCTTTCTCCCTGGCTGTATCAAGTATTTCCCGAAGCTCCTCCGGCTCTTCCACCGTGCCGCAGGGTGAAGTAATTTCCTGAATGAGCTTTTCTCCTTCCGCACGCCACAAAAAGCGCGCTGTCGTCCCCGGCAGATAATACCCCGTCACAGCCTGCACCTGGTCGAAATTATAAAGGACACTGTCCTGCGGACCGATCATGGCAAGCGCCTTTTCTGTCTCTGCCATCAGACGGATTTTGTATTCCTCCTCGCCCATGAACGCGCGGTAGTCCCGCAGACCGACTATAACGACAAGAAGCGCGAGCAAAATCCCGGCTACGCGGGAAATTATGTCTCTTTCCATATTACGGGCACTTATGTTATGTCTATCTACAAGACGATTTTCCGCTGTGTGAAATTTTCCATTCAGTTTACATAACTTTTCATCGATATCTCCGGCGCTATCGCCTTCGCCCTTCGTCCGCTTTTGTTTACATAACATCTCATTCAGGCAGAGCGCAAATCCCAGCCAGAAACACCCCGCCGCAGGTATCATATAGCGGTACACAAAAACCGGGCGGATCAGAAACGATGCCGCAAACCCGAAAGCTACCAGACCTGCCAGAACACCGACGCCCGCCGTGGCGAGGCAGAACCGTTCTGCTGTCCCGGCTGCGTCCGTTGTCCATAATCCTGCCCGTTCTCCGTGATCCCGTCCGTTTTTCTCTCTTAGCTCTGTTTTCGGATTTTTTACCGTTCCCTGTATTTCCCGCTTTATTCCTCTTTCTCTCCTGCTATGGTAGAGTTTCAGCAGCCACCGACACCATATTCCAAGGTACGCGGCAGACAAAATCACCGCAAGAACCATGTTTACCCTTTCATCCGTAAACGCAGGCTTCATCAGGAATTTCACACAGCCGCCCAGAGACCGCCACGTCAACGGCAGAATCCAGTAATTCTCGCTGACCTCGCCGAGCTGCCCCGCCAGTGCAGACAGCCATGGCACATAGCAGATCACAGACACCGCCACATAAAGAAGCCACTCCCTGATCCGCCGCCCGTCCCGAAGCCAGAATGCAAGCAGAAGAAACAGGTAAACCATGACAACCGCCACACAGGCAAAGTACTGGGTGTAAGCCGCCGCCAGACCGTAGAGGACGAGAGCCGCACCGTGGAGACTGTAGTTTACATAACTTTTATTCAGCGCGTAAGCGTGCAGAAAAGCAGCCGTCACAAAAAGCAGCGCCCAGCCGTACATCCGCATCTCCACCGTGTAGGCGGAAAGCTGGGGCATTGCCGTCACGCAGAACAAAAACATCCCGCCCACAAACATGCCGAACCGCTTTCTGATAAAGGTAACCGCATAGAGCAGCAGAATAAAATACGGCAGCACCGACACGATCTTCGCCGGGATGATCGTACCTGCTTCGGGCATGATTAGTTTACATAAGTCCGAAAATAATTTGACAATACAATAATACAGCGGCGGATGCACGTCTGCCGCTGTGAGGCGAACCAGTTCACCGTAGGAATGCTCCGCCAAACCCACGGTGAACAGCTCGTCGTACCAGATATCATTGCTAAAGCACAGCATCACGCTCCTGCAGAGCATGATAAGGCTGAGTCCAAGCAGGGCAAAACCCGCGATATCCCTGCCCGTCATTTTTTCCCTAAAATTCATACCGTGCGCACTCCATACCACGCGGGCTGACGCATCCGGTCATTTTCACCCGCGCTTTCTTATGCTTTTCCCACATCTGTCCCCTGCCTTTACAAGCTTCTGCTGATCAGATGCAAAACGTTATTGCTTTTTTTCGTCCTGCGGTATCTCCTGCCTGATCTCCTTTGTGCGGATTTCCTTGCAGATTTGGTCAATAAAATCACCGAGCGGCTTCACGCCCTCGTCCCCTGCGTAGCGGCTTCTGACAGACACCGTCTTATCCTCCGCCTCCTGCGCGCCGACTACGAGCATATAAGGCACCTTCGCCAGCCTCGCCTCGCGAATCTTAAAGCCGATTTTCTCCGACCGGTTATCTACCGTCACATCGATATCGTTTCCTGCCAGCTCTTTGCGAATCTCCTCCGCGTACTCGTCATACTTTTCGGAGATCGTAAGCACTCTGACCTGCTCCGGGCACAGCCACGTCGGGAACTTGCCCGCATACTTTTCAATCAGCCACGCCAGCGTCCGCTCGTAACAGCCCAGCGACGTCCTGTGAATGATGCCGGGGCGTACCTTGTCGCCGTTCTGATCGATATAATACATATCAAACTGCTCCGCCAGAAGGGCATCCCACTGAACGGTAATCATGGTGTCCTCTTTGCCGTAGACATTGCGGGCGTTGATATCCACCTTTGGTCCGTAGAAAGCCGCCTCGCCCACATCCTCCGTAAAGGGAATCTCCAACTCGATCAGGATATCGCGGATATGCGCCTCCGTCTCGTTCCATACCTCTGGCTCACCGATATATTTCTCCGGGTTCTCCGGGTCCCACTTGGACAGATGCCAGGTGATATCACCTAACAGCCCCAAGGTTGACATAATATATTTTGCCAGCGCGATACAGTTCTTAAACTCCTCCACCATCTGGTCAGGTCTCATAATCAAGTGCCCCTCAGAGATTGTGAACTGTCGCACACGGGTCAGTCCGTGCATTTCGCCGGAGTCCTCGTTTCTGAAAAGGGTGGACGTCTCGCCGTATCGAATCGGCAGATCCCGGTAAGAATGCTGCGTGTTCTTGTAGCAGTAATACTGGAACGGACAGGTCATCGGACGCAGCGCAAACACCTCTTTATCCTTCTCCTCATCCCCCAGCACAAACATGCCGTCCTTATAGTGGTCCCAATGCCCGGACATTTTATACAGGTCGCTCTTTGCCATAAGCGGGGTCTTCGTCCGCACATAGCCCCACTCCTTATCCTCCAGATCCTCGATCCAGCGCTGCAGCTTCATCACCATCTTCGTACCCTTCGGCAAAAGAAGCGGCAGACCCTGCCCGATCACGTCCACCGTGGTGAACAGTTCCATCTCGCGCCCCAGCTTGTTATGGTCACGGCGCTTGATGTCCTCCAAATGCTCCAGATATGCTTCCAGCTCCTCCTTTTTCGCAAAAGCGGTACCGTAGATACGCTGTAACTGAGCCCTGTCAGAATCGCCCCTCCAATATGCCATAGAAGAGGAAATCAGCTTGTACGCCTTGATATTTTTCGTGCTCATCAGGTGAGGTCCCGCACACAGATCCACAAAACCGCCCTGGTCATAGAAAGAAATCTCCGCATCCTCCGGCAAGTCCTGAATCAGCTCCACCTTGTACGGCTCGTTTCTTTCTTCCATAAACTTAATCGCTTCCGCTCTCGGAAGGGTAAACCGCTCCAGCTTGTGCCCTTCCTTGATGATCTTCTTCATCTCCGCTTCCAGCTTATCCAGATCCTCTCTGGAAAAAGGCGCGGCATCGAAATCGTAATAGAATCCTTCCGCAATGGCGGGACCGATGGTCACCTTCGCCTCCGGGAACAGACGCTTCACCGCCTCCGCCAGCACATGGGACGCCGTGTGTCTGACCACCTTAAGCCCTTCCGGATCGTTGGCCGTGAGAATGTTCAGGCTGCAGTCCCGGTCAATGACCGTGCGCAGATCCTCCACCTTGCCGTCCACTTCCCCGGCGCACGCCGCGCGCGCCAGCCCCTCTGAGATGTCCATCGCGATATCGTAGATGCTCATCGCCTTCGCATACTCTTTAAACGAACCGTCTTTTAAAGTAATTTTCATGTCTTTTCTCCTTTTCCGAAGCAGGAATTTCTCCTATTTCTCCTGTTTCATCCTCTCATTTTTGTTTGTCGCTTTTGCCCTGATTTCTTAAAAAACACTCAACAATTATGACTTTCATTATTTCCGTTCTCACTGCCGTTATGACAGCCGTTTCCCGTATTATGACTGCCGTTATTGCTGCCCATTTCGATTCTGACGCCATGCGTAAGCGGCGCTGTCAAAAGCCCGATACAGATTCCCGCCAGAAAGCAAATCGCCCCGATCAGGCAGAAATCCAGTTTTGTAAGGGTCAGATCGCCCTTCACCGTATCAAGCGCTCTGTCCTTCACCTCCGCTGCCGTCTCTCTCCATTGTGTTACTGTCATTGCATTCCCTCCTTCATCCATTTTCTGACCCTGCCGCGTATAAGCAGACTCGAGATGCTTCGCATCTCTCGTTCGCGTTGCTCGTCACAAGTCTTCCAAAGCATGCCCTCATGCAAGCGTGGTGCACGCTTCGTAAGCCTTCTGACTCTGCCGCGTATAAGCAGACTCGAGATGCTTCGCATCTCTCGTTCGCGTTGCTCGTCACAAGTCTTCCAAAGCATGCCCTCATGCAAGCATGGTGCACGCTTCGTAAGCCTTCTGACTCTGCTTATACGCGAAAATCCCCTGCACTGTCAGTCAGACTGTGCAGAGGACGTATGTTTACGCGGTTCCACCTCGCTTGCTCCGTGCGCCTTTCGCAGCGCCGGAACCACTCATTCGACTGTAACGTAAGTCAGCGGACCGTATTAAGGTCACTCGGAGCCGGTTTTCAAATGTTTCCCGCAAAAGCGCTTTCACCACAGGGCGCCTCTCTCTGCTGCGTTCCGCATCCTACTCTTCTCGTCGACGTGTTATTCTCTATCCTGTTTCCCAAATCTTATCCTTATTCTATGCCAGGCAATCCTAAAAGTAAAGTGTAAAATTTGGCTTTGGGAATTTTACCTGCAGATTGTCTGGCACCAAGTTTACATAACTTAATTAATGTCTTAAGCGTTTCTCCCGCAGCACTTTTTATACTTCTTGCCACTGCCACAGGGACAGGGATCGTTAGGATAAATCTTCTTATCCTTATGAACGGTAGTGGACTCCTTCTGCTCCCGGTAAAGCGCCTTTCTCTTGTCCTCATCGAAAATATCGTTCCACTCTTCCAGATTGTAGAGCCAGTCTGCGCCTGCCGCCACCATGTTCTTGTAGAGCAGTTCTATATCGAATCCAAGGCTTACCTCCGTGTCCTCCTCCATCTCCTCGATGGGGTTCGCCTGCTTCAAGCTGTCGTTGATGCCGTCCAGAAAGCCTGTCATGGTCATCAGATCGACTTCGTATTTATCCGCCAGCTCCTTGACCGTGCCCTTTACCTCCTCATCCGGGGTCTTCAAAAGCTGTGCATAAATTTCCTTCTCCTTTTGGAAATAGGCTGACCAGAGTCTCTGCAAATCCCCTTTGTTCGCTGTCTCCGAATACGCCATATCGCGCCACTGTTGTAATAATGCCATTGTACCGTACCACCTTTATCCTGTATTCCGGACCGGCGTTTTCGTCTGTCGAACCGCCGCTGCCCGTCCATGCGATGCCGCATTTATCAAATAAGTATATAACATTTTGCGGGAAATGTAAATATGCGATAGTTTTTCAACACGGGAATTTAAAGTTGTAAAACTTTTTAGGAAAGTGTATAAAGCCCATAAAACAGGCAACAATAACACTAAGCAAAAGATAAGAAATACTTATCCTCCCCTAAGGAAGCCCCCGGAACTTTACCTGTGTTCCGGGGGCTTTCCATCCTCTTTTCACTTCCCGGTTATACCCCTTTCGCCAGACGGCTTGTTCCCAGCCTGTCCGCGCCAAGCCTGATAAACTCTTCCGCATCGTCAAAGGATGCGATGCCGCCCGCCGCCTTGATCTTCACGTGCTCTCCCACATGCTCTTTCATAAGGGCGACATCCGCAAAAGTGGCTCCTCCCGTGGAAAACCCGGTGGATGTCTTGATGTATTCCGCGCCCGCCTTCGTGACAATTTCGCACATCTTTATCTTTTCCTCCTCCGTCAGAAGGCAGGTCTCGATAATCACTTTCAGGATTTTGCCGTCACACGCCTCATGCACCTTTCTGATCTCCTCTTCTACCTCGTCATAGAGACCATCCTTGACCATTCCGATATTGATGACCATATCGATCTCCGCCGCGCCGTTTGCCACGGCGTCCTTCGTCTCAAACACCTTTACCGCTGTGGTGCTGTAGCCGTTTGGGAAACCGATCACGGTACAGATCGGCAGTTTCCCCTGCACATAGTCTGCCGCCCGCTTCACATAGGAAGCCGGGATACAGGCGGAAGCCGTCCCATACTGCATTCCGGCGTCGAGAATTGCCTTGATTTCCTCCCATGTGGCGGTCTGTGCCAACAGGGTGTGATCTACCTTCTTTAAAATTTCTTTCTTGTCCATGTGTCTGCCCCTTTCTTTCTATGATAATTGTCCTCCGATGATGCATTTTTCCTACTGCATTTAACCTCTGTCCTGCGCTGACAGGATACACGTATCTGTGCGTATACAACCGAACCACTTCTCCTACTTCAGTTCCGCAAGCACCGACTTCCCGATCGTCCCCTCCGGCATCTGCAGACCGAAATTGTCCGCGATGGTTGCGCCGATCAGCGCAAAGCAGTCCCCGTCGGGCAGCCTTCCCGCGCCCTGCATGGACGGGGAGTACGCCAGAAATGGCACTCTCTCCCTTGTGTGGTCCGTCCCCGTGTGGGTCGGGTCGTTGCCGTGGTCCGCCGTGAGGATCAGCAAATCGTCCTCTTTCAGAAGGGGAAGCAGCTCCCCTAACTTCTCGTCAAACTTTTCCAGTTCTTTCGCGTAGCCCGCCACATCCCTGCGGTGTCCCCAGAGGGCGTCAAAGTCCACAAGGTTTACATAACACAGTCCCGTGAAGTCCCTCTTTGCGATCTCGATGGTCTGCTCCATGCCATGCACGGAACTCTTGGACTTGTTGGACTCTGTCAGCCCTTCCCCGTCAAAAATATCATATATCTTGCCCACGGAGATCACCGAGAGCCCGGCATCCTTTAAGGCGTTGAGCGCCGTCCTTCCAAAGGGCTTCAACGCATAGTCATGGCGGTTGCTTGTGCGCTTAAACTCGCCGCGCTTCTTTCCCACATAAGGTCTGGCGATGACCCTGCCGACCTTCCACTCGTCCCGCATGGTGAGCTCCCTCGCGATCTCGCAGCAGCGGTACAGCTCGTCAAGCCCGAAAGTCTCCTCGTTGCCGCAGATCTGCAGCACGGAGTCCGCCGACGTGTACACGATCATATGCCCTGTGGCGATCTCCTCCTCCGCCAGCTCCTCCAGAATCTCCGTGCCGCTGGCGCTCTTGTTGCCGATGATGGTTCGCCCGGTTCTGGCGGACAGTTCGTCTATCAGTTCCTTGGGAAATCCCGTCTCCGTAAAGGTCTGGAATGGCGTGTTGACATGCAGCCCCATCATCTCCCAATGTCCCGTCATGGTGTCCTTGCCCGCGCTCGCCTCATTCAGTTTCGCAAAATAGGCGAGCGGCTTCTCCGCCGGGTCCACCCCTTTCAGGGAATGCAGGTTTGCCATGCCAAGCTTTTGCAGATTGGGGATATGAAAGGGATCCGTGTTTTCCGCAATATGTCCAAGCGTGTCCGTCCCCGCATCGCCGTACGCCGCGGCGTCTGGCAGCGCGCCCACGCCGAGCGAGTCAATCACAATGGTAAATATTCTCTTATATCTGCTCATTTTTTCCTCCTGTTCTTATCTTCTCCCCTTCACATAGGGGATACTGCCCAGCGCGCCGAATACCCTGGGCGTGGAATACAGCAGCGTGACACCGAGTGACAGCGTATTTGTATTCTTCCTCATTTTACACCTATTTCCCCGCTTTTATCAATAGAGTAGGCGGCGGGGATTAACTATGACAATATTACCAGTCAACTCTCCAAAAAGAATACCCGTTTTCAGTATAAGGCATGTTGCCGTAGCCTGCGACTATATCTCACTTCGGCACCTGCCCGATCCTCTCCCGCCCGCTGCCATCGGTTTTCATCCGATAGAACGGATGGGGTTCCCCACCCACATACACCTCCGCCACAATCTCGCCCCCGTTTAGCTCATAGGGCATCGTCACATAGGGGAGCCTGCTCTCCATGATTCCCGGCACGGTTTCCAGACAGCGGTACGCAAAGATCACTTCTTTTCCCGTCCCGTCAGGCTCCATCCTGTTCAGCCTGACGCCGACGGCATCCGCCTCTTTTGTGATCTGTTCTTTTCCGTCCTCCTCCGCCCTATATGTGACGTCCTCCACGATCTCAGTCGTATAGTAGATTTTCCCATCATAAAACCTCGGATATTGAATTTCGGATTCCTCCTGTGCCAGCACAGACAGTATCTGATCCTGCAAGTCATACATGACAAGATAATAAAAATCCCTGTCTGTCCCTGCGCCGGAATGACAGATATAAAGGACGCGGTTCTCATCATTATAATATATATACGCCTCACCGGGAAGCTCTGTCATATCCTCCGGGTCCGTCACATCCTCCGCAATTATCTTTTCCTTCACTTCCCAGTCCGTCACGCGGTCAGGCGCAAGCCACCAGCGTTTTCCCGCCTGCTCCAGCGTCATCTGCGCATCCAGCGGCACCTCGTATTCCAGGTCATATCCGACCGACTCCCAGCCACCGTTTTCCGAAAGCGCAAAGTTTTCCTCCATAGGTCCCCAGAAATCACTTCTCTCTTTTCTGATTCCTACGCCGCTTTCCCAGTCGTTCTTCTCATAATCCGTAATATAATCGCCATACCCGTAAGCTTCCTCCGACGATGTGAGCCACCAAGTCCCCTCTCGGTAGGAGTAGGTATAGTCCTCCCACCATCTCCACGCGCTGCCGCCGTAAGTGTGCGTGGTAAAAGAGGTCCCCTCCGCGGTCAACGGCTGATAGGGATCCCCGTAGACGCCCCCTTCGTCCCTTTTGCGTATGACATTCCCATCCTGAAAGTCCAGACGATAACCTGATTTCCCCTCGCTCGCTATGGCAAACAGAACCCGGGGATATTGCAGAAGATATGTCTGACCCCCCTCCTCATCTTCCATCACCGCCTGCAGCACGCCCACATAATCAGAAATGCCGTCCTCGTTGAAATCCAGTTCCACGCTGTCAAAAAGCTCCCAGCCGTCCGGCACGAAATCCTCAATCTGCCTGTCTTCGGTAACTGCGGCGCTTTTTTCGGTGTATCATCCGTTTCGGTTTCATCCTTTTCTGATTTTTCCCCCTGCCCGGCGTCCGCGTCCTGATCCGATTCTTCCTGCTCTGCGCCCTCCTTCTGACTCTGATCCGCCTGCGCCGCATTTTCTTCCGTCTGGTCCGCACTTTCACCCGGCAGGACGGAATTTCCCGGCTCCGCCGCGGCGGTATTCTCTTCTGTCCCCGCCATGCCATTTTCAGTTTCGTCCGTATCAGCGACGATGGCGTTGTCCGCCTGTCTTCCCACAGAACCGCCCCCGCAGGCTGTCAAAAGCAGGGTTCCCGCTATGGCTGATAAAAATATTGTGTTTCTTTTCATTTTGGATTCTTCCTGCCGCATCTTTTCAAGCCTTCCTCTTTCAATGTTCTAAATCTGTTCGGACAGTTTGCGTGCATATCAGCTAATGAAAAAAGTGTAAAGCCATAATAATGAAACAGACCTTACACTTTTATTCATCCAGTTATTTGTCAAGTTATTTCTTTGTTATTCGCAAGTATATTCTTCTTGCGAAGTTTTAACTTTTCTCTTTCTTTTTCATCCTGCTCTCTGTCTATCAGTTCATCTACAAAAGTTAACAAAGCATTGTAAACTTCAAATTGCTGATCACTCATACCCATATAGTCACCTACTTTCTATGGTGTGATTTATTGATTGTTACAGTGTAAGTATATCACATATGAGGTACAAAGTCCAGTTAGCAGCAAGTGCATGGTGTGGATCTGGCAGCAGCTCAGCCTTGTACTATTCCGCGGGTAAAATCGCTCTGTATATGATTTTTCGAGTTGGCTGCATACACCCTCACCGTATCTGATACACCGACTTAAGCGTAAACGCCGCCGTGTCTCCCGCAACGATCTCCACCCGCTTTTCCCCGGGATTCATGTCGAAGAAATTGTCGGAGAGTTTCACATCCCCGTCCACGCCCTCGATCTCCACATACTTCGCGTAAGCTGCGGCGCTGACAACGAGGGTATTTCCCTCCCTGCGCCATGACAGCTTCGGGTCATGGAAATGGAAATGCTTGGGCGCGGTAAACAGCGTAGTGTTTTCCGAAACAATCTCTCCGCCCTGTTCAAAGGAATAACTTATGTAAACCTCCAACTCGTCATAAGCAGAGAAATCCATTTTTTCAAGCCACAGCCCTGACAACGGTTCCACGCTGACTTCCCGCGCGCCTTCCAGAAGCACACCGCCGTCCGCTTTCCTCAGACTCCATCTCACCGTGCCGTCCACCCGCGCCATCGTCTCGTTCGCCACATGCAGTCTCGCGGACTTCTCGATGGGTTCCGGCTGTGCCACACAGAACGGTCTCTCGGAAAGTTCGCCGACCTCCTCACAGGAAATCATCACTGGCGCAAAGGCTCTCTTCTCCACATAGTGCAGCGCCTTCCATCTGCCGTAGTAGTCGATGCTCGCCCAGGAAGCCACCGGCCAGATATCGTTTAGCTGCCATACCACCGCACCCATACATCTGCCCCGATTCCTGCGGAAGTGCTCGATGCCGTAGCGGATGGCGTCCGCCTGCAGAAGCTGGGACGCGTACAAAAGCATCCCAAAATCCGTCGGATAGAGGTAGGTTGCGGAGAGATAAGTCATAATCTTGCCGTTTGCCGCCACGTTCCGCTGGTGCATCTCCATCACCCGTGAAAAAATATTGCGGTCCTCTGGCGCGGTAAAACTCTCCACCGTCTTTAAGCACGGGAAAGACTGGAACCCGAACTCGGACATATAACGGAAATAGTAGTTCCGATAGTCCGTAAAGGGCTTATTCCCGTGCCACACCGCCCAGTAATGGGTATCCCCCCTGTTCTCGTCCCACGGATTGTCATAATTTCCCCCCGAAGAAGGCGAGGACGGCCAGTAGAAGGTAACCGGATCTTCCACTTCCAGAATCTTTGGGATAATATATTCAAAAATCTTAATATAATCACACTTCTGCTTGATGGAAGGCTGCCATGCGCCGTCCAAAGTCTGCGTCTCCATCTCGTTGTTGCCGCACCAGAGTCCCAGACAGGCATGGTGGCGGATTCTACGCACATTATCCTGAATCTCCGCGCTGATATTGCGCTCGAAATCATCGTCCAGCTCATAGGACGCGCAGGCAAACATGAAATCCTGCCACACAATCAGCCCCAGTTCGTCGCAAATGTCAAAAAACCAGTCGTCCGGGTAATAACCGCCGCCCCACACACGGATGCAGTTGTAGTTCGCCGCCGCCGCATCCTCCAACAGGCGGCGGGTGCGCTCCGGCGTGATTCTGGAAAAAATATTGTCTTCGGGAATGTAGTCCGCGCCCATGGCAAAGATTTTTACGCCGTTCACCTCATGGGCAAAGCACGATCCCCACTCGTCCTTTTCCGTATTCACTGTCAGCGTGCGCAGGCCGATCCGACGGCTCCATTTGTCAAGTACATTGCCCTCCTCGTCTAAAAGCGTCACCTCCGCCCGATAAAGAGGCTGTTCCCCAAAACCGTTCGGCCACCAGCGTCTCGGATTTTTCACGGTGATGGTGTCCCCGTCATCCCTGTCTTCATATCCCGCATTTTCTACACGCTCCACCTGCTCCTCTGGTCCGCGCAATGTCCCGCTCTTGGAAGATTTCTCCGCCACCAGCGCACCGTCCGGATCATAAAGCGCGACTCGCAGCTCGTTTTCGTCCCCGTAATCGCCTATGCTCCCGAAAATACGACATGTAATGTCAAAATTTATGTCAACCGAATCTGCCGTGCTATTCTGTCCGTGTTCCGTGTCCAAATTTATGTTAACCTTTTCATCATGTCCTATCGCTCCCCAGTTTTGAGTTATGTAAACCTGCTCGATTCTGGATTTCATCCCGGATAGAACCGACACCTCCCGGAATATCCCCGCGTCGGGCAGCCTCGGGCCCCAGTCCCAGCCGAACATACAGTGCGCCTTCCGCAGATGGGGAAACCCGCGCATGGCGTCCGTGGAACCGCCCGTAAAGACCTTCTGGTTCTCCTCCTCAATGTACCGGGTCGGCGAAGCGATTTCCACCCGGAGCGTATTTTCCCCGGCACATGCCGTCCACCCGAGATCAAACTCCCAGATACGGTGCATATTGTTCGTTTCTCCCAAAACTCTGCCATTAAGGAATACTTTCGCAAGCGTATCAATCCCCTCAAAACGAAGCACCAGATAGTCCGCCGCAAGCTGTTCCTCGGTCAGCGTAAAATCCGTCTCAAAAACAAAATCATTGTCCATCAGCGGAAGCGCGTCCAGCTCATTCATCCTGTCATAGGGGTCGGGCATCAGTCCCTGCTCTAACAGATTCCCATAGACAGAACCGGGAATCTTCGCAGGAAGTGTCTTCCCGTTTACGCCGTACATATCCTTTTCCCCTACGATCTGCATCCGCCAGTTGTCGCCGTTTAAAGTCATTTTATGCATTTTTGCCTCCATTTTCCTGCTCGTTTGCATGCCGGTTTTTGAAACAGCATTCACCATTTTCTCCAGACTGGCTCTAACGCTGTACAATGGCTTTTATTCTATCACATGCATGGATGAAATACAATCGGCGGCATTCCTTTCATCTGTTTAAACCGTTCCCTCTTTTCCACTCTTTTTCTGCTCATAAATATACGTTGTAAATGCCAGACACATCCTTTATAATTAAGTCTATAAATTTAACAGCTAATAATGATTCAGATAAAGGCAGAAGAGATAATCATATGGATGAAAATTTTCCGATAAACCGCTATCACTTTTCAGATTTGGTGGAACATATACAGAAACTGGAGACAGTTCCCGATATCGTCACAGACAGCGAAACTGAAATAGAATTTTATGGCGGAAATACGATTCCAAAAGAAGATTTCATTCGTCTCCTTGCGCATTTTAATGAGATAGATAACCTTGCACAAAATGATACGAAACAGGACTATGAAAAACACCCGCAGTTCGGTGTTAAAAGTTACCAGTTTGAACCGTCATGGGTTGAGGTCAGCGCCGACAGCGTCTGTGTGGAATATGTCGGCAGCTATATAAATACGGATTTCAATTTAACCTTTACATATATAAATGGGGTATGGATTCTGGAAAAGTAACAGTAACCTGATTCCTATTCGTCACATGCACAAACCCAAAAGGAGAACATCACATGTCCCGACAGACAAGACAGCCGGATAATGGCAAGCCGGAAAATCCGAAAAGAAAAACAACCCCGAAACAAATCGCGGCACTCGTCTGCGTCGTCCTTCTGGTCGGCATGTATATCGGCGCGTTCGTGGCAGCCTGCTTAGACCTCGGCGACTCCGGGCGGCTTTTTGCCGGATGTCTGGTCGCCACCATCGGGATGCCGATTCTGCTCTGGCTTCTGATCTGGTCGTTTGGTTTAATGAAAAAAAGGCGGGATGACAACCGTCTGCCGCAGGAATAATAGTGACACAGTCTTTCTCTTCACAGGTTGACATAACTTTTCCTATCTGCCTACCAGATCCTTCACCACCTCCCCAGCGATGATGAGTCCCGCCACGGAAGGGACGAAAGCGATACTGCCGGGCATCTGGCGGCGCACCACATTGCTTTTCCCGCCTTCCGCCGTCTGCCCCGGCGCACCATCATGCGAAAATCCCGCCTCCAACTGTGCCCCTTCACTGTTTCTGCCCGCCGCACCCTCACCCAAAACAGGTTCTGCCGTGGCCTCTCCATACCCGTCATGCCCATCCGCCCCATATTCTTCCGCCGGAACAATCGGTTTTTCCTCGGAATACACCACTTTCAGGTGCTCCACCTTCCTCTTTTTCAGTTCCCTGCGCATCACCCTTGCCAGAGGGCACACCTTTGTCTCATAGATATCCGCCACGCGAAAAGCCGTGGCATCCAGCTTGTTGCCCGCCCCCATGCTGCTGATAACGGGCACACCCGCATCTTTCGCGCGCATCACCAGCTCGATCTTCGCCGTCACGGTGTCCACCGCGTCCACCACATAATCATACTCAGCAAAGGGAAATATGTCCGCATTTTCCGGCAGAAAAAAGCAGGGGTAAACCCGCACCTGCGCCTCCGGGTTGATGGAGAGAATCCGCTCCCGCATCACATCCGTTTTCTCCCTTCCAACCGTTTCGCGCGTGGCGATAATCTGCCGGTTGATATTCGAGACCGCCACCTTGTCCTTGTCAATCAGGTCAAGGGCGCCCACGCCGCTGCGCGCAAGCGCCTCGCACACATAGCCTCCCACACCACCCACGCCAAAGACCGCCACCCTGGAGCGGGCGAGCCGGTCCATCGCGTCTGCACCCAAAAGCATTTCCGTCCTGCCAAATTCTTCCCGCATAAAGTTCCCTCTTTTCTGTCTGACCGATTGTGAAACGATCAGCATCGGTGACCTGTTTCAACACCCTTTAAAATCACGCAGCTTGTCAAAACTCTACCATATTGTCAGATGTTTTCCTCTCGTTTCAGCTTCCGATAAAGTGTCACATACATTGTCACAAAGCATGCCAGCCCGCCGATGGCATTGGAAACAGGCTCTGCCAGAAACACCCCGTCCACACCCAGCCCACATTTCGGCAGAAGCACCGTCAGCGGTGCGACAATCACCGCCTTGCGAAGCAGGGAGAAAAAAATGGCGTGACGCGAATCCCCCAACGCGGTAAAGGCAGACTGCCCCGTAAACTGAAACGCCATAAAGAAAAAACCGAAAAAGTAAAGCCGCATGGCGCCAACACCAGCCTCGATCATGGCAGCGTCCTCCGTAAATATGGAGAGCAGCAGATGCGGCGTCAAGATCACCAGAAGCCACGCAAACAGCGTATACCCGATTCCCAAAGCGGCGGTGAAACGAATCCCCTGCCTTACTCTTCCATATGCTTTCGCGCCGTAATTATATCCAAGCACCGGCTGCGCGCCGCTTGTGATGCCGCTGACCGGCAGCGCCAGAATTTCTCTGGTGGAATTGATCACCGTCATCACGCCCACATAGAGATCACCGCCGTAAACCTTGAGCGTCGCATTGCACACCACCTGCACCAGACAGTTCGTCCCCTGCATGATAAACCCGGCCATGCCAAGCGCCATGATCTCCTTCGCCAGTTTCCCGTCCACCCGCAGCTCCGTCTTTTTCATGGGAAGCAGCGCCTTTTTCCCCGTCAGAAACCAAAGCACCCAGATGCAGGAAACCGCCTGACTGATCACCGTGGCAAGCGCCGCGCCGCCCACGCCCATATCCAATCCGAAAATAAAAACCGGATCCAGCACCAGATTCAGCAGAGCGCCCAGAAGCGTCGTCATCATGCCCTTGCGAGGGAATCCCTGCGCGTTGATAAATCCGTTTAATCCCGTTGCCAGCATGGTAAAAGGCGTCCCCCACAGATAAATTTTCAAGTACGCATCCGCGTACAGGTAGGAGGCGTCGCTTGCGCCGAACAGATAAAGCACTGGTCTGCGAAACAGATAACAGAAGAAAAACATCACCACAGACGTGCCAAGCAGCAGAGAAAAGGTATTGCCGAGGATTTTCCCCGCCCGCTCTTCCTGCCCCGCTCCCCTGGCAATCGAAAAAAGCGGCGTGCCGCCCGTCCCGAAAAGGAAGGTGAGCGCCGCGATCAGGGTCGTCAGCGGAAACACCAGACCGATACCCGTCAACGCCATGCTGTCCGCGCCCGGCAGATGCCCGATATAGATACGGTCTACCACATTATATAAAAGCTGTACAAGCTGTGCCAGAATCAGGGGAATGGACTGCGCAACAATATTCTGCCAGACCTTACCCTGCGAAAAATCAGTCGTCTTCTGCATGATATGTTCCTCTTTTTAAGTCAGTCGGCGCCGTCATACGCGATCATCCGCACATAGGCGCCGCCTCCGCCACCGCCGCCCCAATCCAATATCAAGTGGTATTGCGGCTCCATATGGTCTCCTTCATATATGTAATATGCGTCGGCCGCGCCGTGCGTGATATAACTTTCCTGATAGATAAGCCTGCCCCGTTCGTCATAATCGCCGGACTTCGTCTGACTGGCGCTGCCAAAGAATTTTGGGTAATGCTGATATTCTCTATGATACAGCGTCCCGTCATCGCGGTAGATATAATCCATGGAGAGCAGACTTACTTCCATCGGCGCCCTATCGACCAGATCCATTCCCCTCGCTTCAAAGAAAGATAAGCCGCCATCATCCGTATACTCGTAAATTTCTCTGTAGCCCGATGCAGATTTACTGACATCATCTCCAAAAACAGTCCGCTTGGAAAACCCGTCCTGAGGTTCCCATATCCCGGTCTCTACCTCCTCAAATGCAAACCCGTCACGGGTGGCTCTTTTTTCCAGTTTGTCATTAAAACCGTAATAATATCGGATACCGCAGCCCCGTCCTGCCTGCGGGTCGAAATATAACTCCATGGTCAGATTGTGAAACCTGTCATAATACTCGTAAAACGGTTCTGCCGCCGCGAAACCGTAAACTGCAAGAAACGCCTCCTTATCCTCATACTCTTCCAACTCCAGATACTCATTGTAAATCCAAATCGGACTGTCGCCATCATTCCAAAATTTTTTAAGTCCTTCCCAAAACAAATACTGATAATATTTCTCATTCTTCAACTCACCGGTATCATATCTGGTCACGTTCCCCGTGTAGATATCCTGTTCTTCCAAACAGTCGCGAATGCAAAGGCTTTCTTCTCCCGTCTCTGCATCCCCTCGCACCGTCCATCTGCGCAGCTCCACCAATTCCCGAGTCCTCTCATTGATTCTGTAAATCGCCTTGGTTTCCACGTTTTCTTCTGCACGATCCCCCTCCACGCCGCATACCAAAAACGCCTCGTCCCTGAGAGAACCTTCCTGATACCACGGGATCGCCACGGGTTCCTCCACAAATCTCTGCTTCCCGCTGTCCCACTGATAACAAAGTCCATCCGCCCCCGTCTCCTGCGCGTCCGCCGGGTAGACAACCATATCCTTGTTATAATAATGGTCAAAGAACATATCAAATCGGAAAACCACTTCTTCTGTGACAATGCCGCAGGAAAATTCCTGTAATAACTGTCCGCTCTCGTCATACATACAAAACTTCCGCTCTGCCGGGGTCCTGTCCTGCGCATCCTCTTCGCCGCTCTCCCGCAGGATTAACAACCATCCTTTCTCTTTCCTTGAAAAGGGATAGTCAACCGCCGTTTCTGTCTGCTCTACATCTGCCCGGTCCCGCCGCGCAGAAATCCCCCACAGCAAAAGCGCTCCGATAAACACACCCGCTATAAAGAAAAAGAAATATTTCATTCTTATAAAAGCATTTGTCTGCATCGTCCAAAATTCTTTCCAAATAAATTCCCGCCATCACTCCTTTTATGATATAATTTTCTGGTAAGAAAATCAAACGAAAAGGAGATACCACCATGCAAATCACAGACGACATCAAATACATAGGCGTTAACGATCACGACATCGACCTCTTTGAGGGACAATATACCGTAGAAAACGGCATGGCATACAATTCCTATGTCATCATAGACGAGAAAATCGCCGTGATGGACACGGTTGACACCAACTTTGAGGAAGAATGGCTGAACAACCTGAAAGCCGTACTAAGCGACCGCACGCCCGACTACCTAATCGTGCAGCACATGGAGCCAGACCACTCCGCCAGCATAGATGCCTTTGTCAAGGCGTACCCGGAGACGGTGATCGTCGCTTCCGCGCCCGCATTTACCATGATGAAACAGTTTTTCGGCACGGACTACGCCGACAAGCGACAGGTCATCAAGGAGGGCGATTCTCTTTCCCTTGGCGCACACACTTTGCAGTTTATCGCCGCGCCTATGGTGCACTGGCCTGAGGTCATGGTCACCTATGACACAAAAGACAAGGTGCTTTTCTCGGCAGACGGCTTCGGCAAATTTGGCGCCCTCGACGCGGATGAGGACTGGGCATGCGAAGCGCGCCGCTACTACTTCGGTATCGTGGGCAAATACGGCATGCAGGTGCAGAACCTCCTGAAAAAGGCGGCGGCGCTTGACATCCAGATCATCTGCCCGCTGCACGGTCCTGTCCTGAAAGAGAATTTAGAATATTATGTAAACTTATACCAGACATGGTCCTCCTACGGCGTGGAGTCGGAGGGCATTATGATCGCCTACACTTCCGTCTATGGCAATACCAAAAAAGCCGCCGGACTGCTGGCGGAAAAACTGACCGAAAAAGGCTGTCCGAAAGTGGTTGTCGCAGACCTTGCAAGGGAGGATATGGCGGAATGTGTGGAAGACGCGTTCCGCTACGGCAAGCTGGTGCTCGCCACCACCACCTACAATACGGAAATGTTCCCCTTCATGCGGGAGTTTATCGATGAGCTGATCTCCCACAACTATCAGAAGCGCACCATCGCCCTGATGGAGAACGGCTCTTGGGCGCCCATGGCGGCAAAGGCGATGCGTGCCAGATTAGAGGGCTGTAAAGATATCACTTACACGGAAAACACCGTACAGATCCGCTCCGCTTTGACGGAGGAAAACATGGCGCAGATCGAGGCACTTGCAGACGAGCTGATGGCGAAATAAGAATCGCCGCTATCATCCGCTTACCACATCCTGTTCAAATGGCAGCCGGAAGTCCGCCGCAAAAGCGGCATAAAGACTCCCGGACTGCCGACTGTATTTCTGTTCTTTCTCCTTCCGCTTTCGGAAAGGATCCCCCCTCTTTTCATAAACTCTGCCGCCATGATTTTGCATCAAGGGATCTCAAATCTACGCCTCCACCCCGAGCTTCCGAAGCTCTTCTATCGCCTGCTCCTGATTTTGAAAATGGATGGTGTGTATGCCGAACTTCTCCGCCGCGTCAAGATTCCGTTTCGTATCATCCAGAAACACGCACTCCCCCGGCGTCAGTCCGTAACGGTCAATCAGAAGCCGGTAGATCTCCGGCATGGGTTTTATGACCTTATCCTCATAAGAGAGGATTCCGCCGTCCATATAAGGCAGGAAGTCGAGAGCCGCCGCACATTGCACGTGAGAAGACTTGGAAAAGTTGGACAGGTACAGACATCGGTAACTCTTTTCCTTCAGCTTCTGTATCCACGGAATCGCATAGTCATTTCGGACAACCATAGTCCCCTTATCGCGAAGCGTCTCCCGAATCTCTTTCTCGATACCGGGGTCGTTTTCGATAAATCCCTGTATGATCTCCTCGTCGCTCATCACGCCCCTGTCGTACTCATTCCACATTGGAGATTTCACCGTAGCTTTCGCCAATCTCTCAAAAATCTCCTCGCTGTACCCGAAGCTGCGGTAATGCGCCTCCCACGTAAAATCCGCCAGCACGTTTCCGATGTCAAATATGATTGTTGTGATCATTCCTTACTCTTCCTTCCCTATCGCAAGTTTACATAACTCTTATCCCGGCAATCTCTTGCGCACATAGCATCAGTTAACATAACTCTGTTCAGGTTCTCGCCAGTCCGTCCACATGCAGCACCTCTCCGCTGATATAGGACGCCCTGTCCGATGCAAGGAACACAAAGGCGTTCGCGATATCTTCCGGCTGCCCCATACGCCTTAAGGGAATCTGCGCGATCATCGGATCAATCACCTCCTTGGGCACCTGGCGCATCATATCCGTATAAGTAATGCCCGGCGCCACCGCATTGACCCGGATTCCCTTCGGTCCCAGCTCTCTCGCCAGAGACAGGGTAAAGCCGTTCACCGCAAATTTAGAGGTGGGATAAGCGATTCCCGCAGGCTGCCCATACTGGCTCACCATGGAGGAAGTGTTCAGGATCACGCCTCTCCCCGCCGCAATCATATGGACGCTCGCCGCCTTGGAACAGTTGTACACACCCTTGATATTCAGATCCATCACCTTCTCAAAGGTTTCCGCCGTATACTCCGTAAAAGGGGTGCTCTCCGACACACCCGCATTGTTCACCAGGATGTCTATCTTCCCATACTTTTCAGCCACATTGTCAAATGCCGCCTTCACCGCCTCCCAGTCGGACAGATTCGGGAAGATTCCCTCCGCCACCGCGTCCGGATAGGCCTCTTTCAGCTTCGCCACCGCCTTGTCAGCGGTCTCCTGACGGCTCGCGCACAGCACAACTTTTGCTCCCTCCTGCAAAAACGCCTCCACCGTGGCGTAGCCGATTCCTCTGCTTCCGCCCGTCACAATCGCAACCTTATTTTCCAGTAACATAAGATTCCCTCCTTTTAATAATACATTTATAGCCTTCTTTCCATTCCAATTCTCAAATAAGTCTATTCTGTCCCACACACAAACTTATTATGCCTCTGCAGATAAAGGCAGCGAAACCACTCCCGCTGCCTTTATCCTTTCCGTACTTTGCTTCTACTTCTTCAACGGACTTTCTCTATATATGATATCATCCCTGCCGGGACCGTTTGAAACCATAGTAATAGGATGCCCGATCTGTTCCTCGATAAACTCCACATAGTGGCGGCAGTTCTCCGGCAGCTCCTCATACTTTTTGATGCCGCGGATTTCGCACTTCCAGCCGGGCAGTTTTTTGAGCACCGGCTTCGCTTTCTCAAGCTTGCAGCTCACAGGGAAGTCCGTGGTCACCTGACCGTCCACCTCGTAGCCGACGCACACCGGGATCTCGTCCAGATACCCGAGCACGTCGAGCACCGTAAACGCCACATCCGTGGTTCCCTGCAGACGGCAGCCATACTTGGAAGCCACGCAGTCAAACCAACCCATCCTTCTCGGACGACCTGTGGTCGCGCCAAACTCTCCGCCGTCGCCGCCGCGTCTGCGGAGCTCATCCGCCTCGTCGCCGAAAATCTCCGACACGAACGCCCCCGCTCCAACCGCTGAGGAATACGCCTTACATACCGTAATAATCTGTTTAATCTCATAGGGCGGAATACCTGCGCCGATCGCGCCGTAAGCCGCCAGTGTGGAGGAAGACGTCACCATCGGGTAAATTCCGTGGTCGGGGTCTTTCAACGTGCCGAGCTGCCCTTCCAGAAGCACAGTCTTTCCATCCTTGATCGCCTGATCCAGATAAGATGACACATCGCACACATAGGGCTCGATCATCTCCCGGTACTGCCGCATCGTAGCGAGCAGCTCCTTCGGATCGAGGATGGGCTTATGGTAAAGATGCTCCAAAGTCACATTCTTCGTCTCGCACACCCGCGCCAGCTTCTCCTTAAGGACATCCTCGTCGAAGAGCTCGCTCACCTGGAAACCGATCTTCGCGTATTTATCTGAATAGAAAGGCGCAATCCCCGACTTCGTGGAGCCGAAGGACTTTCCTCCAAGTCGCTCCTCTTCGTATTGGTCAAACAAAATATGGTAGGGCATCACGATCTGGGCACGGTCGGAAACCAGAATCTTCGGCTTTGGCACATCCCTGTCCGTCAGAGACTTGATTTCCTCCACCAGAAGCGGAATGTTAAGCGCTACGCCATTGCCGATAATGCTGGTAATGTGCCCGTAAAACACGCCGGACGGCAGGGTATGCAGCGCGAACTTGCCGTAATTGTTTACAATTGTGTGTCCCGCATTCGCTCCTCCCTGAAAACGCACCACGATATCCGCTTTTTCCGCCAGCATATCCGTGATCTTACCTTTTCCCTCGTCGCCCCAGTTGGCGCCCACTACAGCTTTTACCATAATACACTCCTCCTTTATGTAGTATAAACAGATCGAGATGCTTATACGCACAAAGAGCCAGTTGTAAAAAACCGGCTCCTGTTTCTTACTTTCACATTATAAAGCAAAACCCATTTCAAATCAATGTTTTTGTGCGTGCGCCTTTTTCCACGCCTTGATTTCCGCAAGTCTCTTTTTCAGAGCCTCCTCCTCACCCATGCCCGCAGGACGGTAATACTCCCGCCCCAGAAGGGCGTCCGGCAGACACTGCATGTTCGTCAGCTTCTCTTCCGTATCGTGGGCGTACTGGTACCCCTTTCCGTATTCCAGATCGCGCATAAGCCCCGTCACGCCGTTGCGGATCACAAGGGGCACTGGCTCCGCCAGATCTTTGACCGCATCCTCCTTCGCCTCGTTGTAGGACACCTCCATGGCATTGGACTTGGGCGCGAGCGCCACATAGACCACCGCCTGCGTCAGATGGACATTGCACTCCGGCATTCCCAGAAAGTGACACGCCTGATAAGCCGCCACCGCAATCTGCAGAGCCCGCGGATCAGCAAGCCCCACGTCCTCGCTGGCAAACCGCACCACGCGCCTTGCCACATAGAGCGGGTCTTCCCCCGCCTCAAGCATCCGCGCCAGCCAGTAGACCGCCGCGTCCGGGTCAGAATTTCGCATGGATTTATGTAAGGCGGAGATGAGATTGTAGTGTTCCTCCCCTTTTTTATCGTACAGAAGGGACTTTCGCATGGTGCACTGTTCCAGCGTTTCCTTCGTCACCGTGACTGCACCCTCCGCGTCCATCTCTCCGTTTAACACGACCATTTCCAACGTGGAAAGCGCATTTCTGGCGTCGCCGTTGGCAAAGACAGCGATCATTTCAAGCGTCTCATCATCGATATGCACCGTCTGATTTCCGAAACCTCTCGGATCCGTGAGTGCATGCGACAAAAGCTCTTTGATCTCCTGCGTGGTGAGCGCCTGCAGCACAAACACCTTGCAGCGGGATAAAAGAGCGCTGTTAATTTCAAATGATGGATTTTCTGTCGTTGCGCCAATCAGAATAATGCTCCCCTTCTCCACAAAAGGAAGAAAAGCGTCCTGCTGCGCCTTGTTAAAACGATGTATCTCGTCCACGAACAAAATCGTCCGAACGCCGTACTGGCGGTTCTTTTCCGCCTGCTCCATGACGGTCCTGATCTCTTTGATGCCGCTTGTCACCGCTGAGAAATCAATAAAGGAAGATTTTGTCTTATTGGCAATAATCCTTGCAAGAGTGGTTTTCCCCACGCCCGGAGGTCCCCAGAAAATCATGGAGGACACCTGATCCTGCTCAATCAGTTTCCGAAGCACCTTTCCTTTTCCCAGAAGATGCCCCTGTCCCACGTATTCCTCCAGCGTACCCGGTCGGAGCTTTGCCGCCAGAGGCTGTGGCATTTCCCTGTCAAATAAAGATATCTGATCCACGTTATTTATCTCTTATTCCACTTGCTATTATACTTATCTGAATTCTGTTCTTCCTGTCCCTGCTCTTCCGTTTCGGATACATTGGCAGAAGCTTCCGGCACCGTTGAGAGCCCTTCCGCATTCATAATACACTGTCCCTGGAATACCCCGTTTTCATCCACAACCAGACTCTTCGTGCGGATATTGCCGATCACCTTACCTGTAGAAGCCACTTCGGTTCTGCCGCCGCTGGTCAGGTCTCCTTCCAGAGAGCCGCCGATAATAATGCTGCTGCCCTTCACGTTTCCTTTCACCTTACCGCTGGAACTGATAATGAGCGCGCCTTCCGTCTCAACGTCCCCTGTCACGCTTCCCTCCACGCGAACGGCTTCCTTTGCGCGAATGTCGCCATCCACAACCATATCAGCTCCTATGATACTGCTTATTTTGGCGTTAATCTGTTCTGCCGACTTTTTCCCCAACATAGCTTCCTCCCTATCCTTTGATCTCAATCAACTCGAGCGGATCTACATAGCTGTCATCCTTGCGGATGCTGTAGCCCGTCTCTGTGTTATCTTCACCCACCAGAAAAAGTGCCACACCCTTCACAACCTGACTGCCCTCCTCCACAATAGGACTGCCAAGATTCCGATAGGTGGTGACATACCCGTTTCCATGGTCGATTATCACGTAGCTTACTTCGCCTTCCGCCTCCCGGACTTCCTTCACCGTGCCCGGCGCGGTGGCAACCACTTTCGTTCCTTCCGCCGCCACGAAAATGAGTTCCTTCCACTCCTCATTCGCCTCTACCTTCAGTGTATTCTCTTCTTCGCCGGCTCCGTCTTCCTCTTCACCGGTATCCGCCGCCGCGCCTTCTTCCTTAATCTGCGCCGCGCCGCTCATAGGAAACCCTCTGGGAATATAGTTTTCCTCGTGCGCCGCCACAAGTTCGTGCTCCTGTTCTTCCTTGCGGCTCAGTGTCTCCTCCAGAGAAGATATCTTTCCTGCAAGGCTTTCCTTTTCCGCTGTCAGCGTCTCGTTCTCCGCCTTCATCTGGACAAGCTGCTCAAGCTGTTTGGCGTTCCGCTCTATGTAGCCCCCCATGGTGATGGTCGTATAAACCGCATAACAGATCACCGCCACAAATGCCACGAAAGCAACCACCGCAAGAGCGCCCGTCTTAATGTGCATTCTCCGATGGTGCGCCGCGGGAGAATCGGAAGTTAAAATTATCGTATAAGTGATCTTTCTCTTGCGCAAATCTGTGCTCATAAATAAGGTCACCTCCACTCATCCTTTTTATAATAACACATATTGCGCAAGAAAAACATAGTAATTTTTGAAACAAATATTACAATTTTTTAAGCAAATGTTACAAAACGTGAGAATCCACAGACATCCGCCCCACCGCAAGCGCCCTCGTGGCGTTGATTACCGCCAGAATCATCACACCCACGTCCGCAAAAATCGCCCACCACATGCCGACAATACCCACCGCGCCCAAAACAAGGCAGGCCAGCTTCACCGCCAGCGCAAAGACGATATTTTCATGGACAATCCGCAGGGTCTTTCTGGAAATCTGCATTGCCAGCGCGATCTTTGCCGGATCGTCGTCCATCAGCACGATATCTGCCGCCTCGATCGCCGCGTCGGAACCGAGCGCGCCCATGGCAATCCCCAGATCTGCCCGGGAGAGCACCGGCGCATCGTTGATGCCGTCCCCCACAAAGGCAAGTTTCTCCTTCTTTCCCTTCGCCGCCAGCAGTTTCTCCACCTCGTTCACCTTATCCGCCGGCAGAAGTTCGCTTCTCGCCTCGTCCACGCCAAGCTCCGCCGCCACCGCTTCCGCCACTGGCTTTGCATCGCCGGTTAACATAACTATTTTTTCCACACCTGCCTTCTTAAGAGATGCAAGCGCCTCTCGCGCACCCGGCTTCACCACGTCGGAAATCAGAATACATCCGGCGTAAATGCCGTCCACCGCCACATATACCTGCGTCCCGATCCCGGAAACTTCCTCCGGCGTAATCTGCAGCCGTTCCATCAGTCTGCGGTTGCCCGCCGCCACAAGTCTCCCATCCACATAGGCGCAGACGCCGTGACCGCTTATTTCCTCCACATCTTTCACTCGTTCCCGGTCAATTTCCTTCCCGTACGCCTCCCGCAGGCTCCTGCTGATGGGATGCCCGGAATAACTTTCCGCACACGCCGCGTACTCGATCAGTTCCTCCTCGGTAAAGCCGGATGCCGCTTTCTTCCCGGTAACCTCAAACACGCCTTTCGTAAGTGTCCCCGTCTTGTCACAGACCACATATTTCGTCTCGGAGAGCGCCTCCAGGTAGTTGGAGCCTTTCACCAGGATGCCCTTGGCGGAAGCGCCACCGATTCCCCCGAAAAAGCTCAAAGGGATGGAAATGACCAGGGCGCAGGGGCAGCTTATGACTAATGTGGTCAACGCCCTTGTCACCCACATGGACCAGTGCGGCCCATACCCGAAAATCAGACTCAAAACCGGCGGCAGTAAAGCCAGCGCCAACGCGCCGTAGCAGACTGCCGGTGTATAGTATCTGGCAAAGCGGGTGATGAAATTCTCCGAGCGGGATTTTTTCATGCTGGAGTTTTCCACCAATTCCAGAATTTTGGACACCGTCGATTCGCTAAATTCCTTCGTTGTGCGCAGTTTCAGTACACCCGACATATTTACGCTGCCGCTGATGACCTGATCGCCGATTCCCACCTGTCTCGGCAGACTTTCCCCGGTCAGCGCGCTTGTATTGAGCGACGCTTCCCCTTCTTCCACCACACCGTCAATGGGCGCCTTTTCTCCGGGCATGACCGTAATGAGCGTGCCAATCTCCACCTCTTCCGGATCCACCTGCTCTATCCTGCCATCCACCTCTATGTTGGCATAGTCCGGACGGATATCCATCAGCTTCGCGATATTCCCCCGGCTCTTTCCCACCGCGTAGCTCTGAAAGAGCTCCCCGATCTGGTAAAAGAGCATGACCGCCACGCCTTCCGTATATTCCCCGAGAAGAATGGCGCCCACGGTAGCCACCGCCATCAGGAAATTCTCGTCGAAAACCTCCCCGTGGATCACGCCCAGAAACGCCTTGCGCAGAATATCATAACCGATCACCAGATAGGGAACCATAAAGAGCGCAAGCCTGAGCCACGGATTCTCGATCGGTATGAATAACAGCGCAAGCACAAGAACTGCCGCGATTAAAATTCTGATAAAAACCTTCTTCTGTTTTCTCGTCATTGGTCTTTCCCCCTGCGTTTCCATTTATTATATGAACATTCAAACATATATTCATTCGTTTGTCAAGCGGATTGTCAGATTCCGATCAAATTTTTTCTTGCCACCAACACGTATTATGCGGATACCGTAGACGCCGCTTCCGGCTGGGTTCTCGACGAACTGGAGGCCGGAAAAGAAGCCCCTCACGCAAGTCCTCTTGAAAGCATTACTCCCGATCCCGGCGGTTTCGTGAATATACTTGTACTGGATATGGATGCATATGCAGAAAAAAATCATATCAATTCACACAGGTGCTTCAGGATTCGCTGACTGCTATCTACCAGCAGACACAGACCTCAACTCGCCGCGCATAAGCAGACTCGAAATGCTTGCAAGCAATCACCTGGCTCGTCGCCTGTGAGAATAAAAGAAGGACAACATCAGCCGCCAAGTGTTCTCCGGGATTTTCTGTGTGTGAACCGAGACACTGGCGATACGTCGCCGCACTCCTCCCAGAACTGATGTTGTCCTCTTTTCATTATATGTTATTCTTCTTTGCCGCACAAGTTTTCTGTCCAAACAATTCTATGCGAAATTTGCAACGACACCATGCAGCTTATGCATGACGCGGATGTGAAAAGTAACTTCAGCTATGTCTACTCTTCCCCCGGATTCACATGCACCATAATATGCTTTACCTTGGGAAAATTCTTCTCAATGGAATCATGCACCCGCTCCGCCGTCTCGTGGGCGCGCCGAAGCGTCTCCTCCCCGTCCGCGCATATCTCGATATCCACATAAATTTTGTTGCCGAAAACTCTCGTGTGCAAAAGATCCACGCCGAGCACGCCCTCCTGCGTCGCCGCGCATTCTCTGAGCGCGGCTTCCGTCTCCTCGTCGCACGCCTTGTCTACCATCTTATCCACCGCATCCATAAAGATCTCGTAAGCCGCCTTCTCTATAA
>ERZ779626.187-NODE-187-length-41854-cov-6.052178_pt1 | contig 41854 bp, 45 predicted proteins | sample MGYA00514209_ERZ779626 | MGnify/ENA primary metagenome ERZ779626 (study PRJEB29562, sample SAMEA4376713) | mouse gut metagenome | isolation source: Cecum | study: EMG produced TPA metagenomics assembly of the A DSS colitis mouse model was used to assess the...
TGTGGTATATCTAAGTCAGCAGGAAAAAAAGGTCATTATTGAGGCTCTGGTGGAGCAGCGGGAGCGGCAGGAGCAGGCCATGGGCCAGACCGAGCAGCTCTTGCGCCGCATAACCGGGAGCATTACGGAGTACGTCAATACTGTAGGAATGCGTCCCTTGCGGATGAGTGACTTTGACAAAGCGGTGCTTGCAATCCAGGACGGAGAACTGGAAGCCTTCATGAAATACGCCGACAAGGTCCCGCACCAGCAGGAGGAAACCCTGCTGGTGGAGGCGGCTGGCCGCCCGGGGGCCGTGGGCCGGAAAATGACGGAGCTGCTGATGCAGGACCGATGCAATATCGACTATGCGGCGTACTGTAACGCTTGTAAAAGAGCCATCAACATCAATGACCCGGAAAAGGTAATTTTCCTGATGGTGCGGGCACAGGCCAGCGTGCCGCAGCTGGAACCGTCTTTCTTTGGTGAGATGGCCTCCTACGCCTACTTGAACCACCGCTTCATTGCCAGGGAGATCATCAGGCGGTGCGGTGAGGAGCAGATCGCCGCCGCTCCGCCCCGCCTCTTGGAGCAGTTCGCCGCAGACCAAGACTTTCGCACACTATCCGCGCTGGTGGAAAAAGGAATCTCCGGAGGCGGCAGCTCAGCAAGGACGCTGCACATGCTGACCTATGAGGGTCGCAACAGCTGGATTGCGGAAGAACTTCTGGAAAAGCGGATGTGGGTGGAAGCCGACAACTACAACGCACTCCATGCCTGCGTCCAGAACGATGCCGTTGATGTGTGCAAGCTGCTGCTGGAGGGCGGCGTGGACTTCGATGTCTACCAGCAGTGGGCGAAGAACCACCCTTGCGGCGGTCATGAGGAAACCGTCCGAGCCCTGGCGGACCACTGGGTAGAGCTGCAAGCGGCCCAGGAACAGGGAGAACAGGCCCCTTCGCAGACTGGGGGGATGTCTCTTGGCTAACGCCGCGCTCATCGCCAAAGTCGCCGCAACGGTCCTCTCCGACGAGAATACCAGGAAAACCGTGGGCTGGATCATCGTGGCGGTCCTCTCCCCCATCATCCTGCTCATCGCCTTCCTCTGCGCCCTGGCCTCCGGCACCGCCACGCACAATGTCTCAGCCGCTGAGCTGTGCTTTTATGGCGGAGAGCTTCCGGCGGACACGCCGGAGGAATACCGGACCTACATTGAGGACATGCGCGCCAGCTTCGAGCTGCTGGACGGCTTCATTACGACGGCGAATAATAAAACAGAGGAAGAGAAGAGCCTTGACGGCACCAAAGTCAAGGCGTTTTTTTATGCCCTCTACTTCGGGGAGGACTCCCCAAGCCGCAGGGACCACCAGAAGTTCGTGGACTGCTTCGTCACCTACGAGGAGCGAACCCGCACGGTTCCCGTGGAGGGCAGCGATCCGCCCGCCGAGACGGAGGAGACCTACACCGTGGCCATCCCCATCGAGGATGTGGAAACCGTCTGGCGGAGCATCGCCGCGGCCATGGGCGCAGAACCCACCGCCGAGCAAAAGGCCAACGCGGACAGCGTCTACTGCCTGATTCGGTATGGCTACACCGGCGGAGGCGCGGCTGGCGGAGGCGGATTTGACGACGTGCCTTTCATCGGCGCAGATGGCTTCTGTTCTCCTATCGGGCCGAACTGGCGGAACATCATCACCTCGGAGTTCGGCTACCGCAAGGACCCCTTCACAGGAAAGACGAAAGGCCACAGCGGCATGGACCTGGCAGTCCCCACCGGTACGCCCATCCGGGCCGCTCTGCCTGGGACCGTCACCGTCTCGACCTACAACCAGGGCGGCTACGGGTACTATGTGTGCATCGACCACGGTGGGGGACTGGTTACGCTGTACGGTCACTGCTCCAAGCTGCTGGTGCGGGTGGGCCGGACGGTGGAGGCCGGAGACGTGATTGCCCTGTCCGGCTCCACCGGGCGGTCTACCGGGCCGCATCTGCACTTCGAGGTCCGCCTCAACGGCCAGCGGACCAACCCCAGAAGTTACTTGCCGTGAGGAGGACACATTTATGACAGAGCGAGAAAGGCAAGCGTTTATCAGAGAGCTTTCCTTTGAGGGAGAGATTGAGGACCGTGACGGCGTACTTGGGTTCACGGTCAAAAAGGACTTCGATCTGGCCGCAGTGTTCAAAGGTGTTTATGATCCGGCGGCTGATCCCCCAATTCAACGGATCAATCTCGGATATTGTATCGCGGATCAAATGGTATGGTACTCGATGGAACTCGATTTTGGACGCCGTGATGATGGGTGGGATAGTGTGCCTCGAATGTTCCAGCTCAGCGACGGGGAACGGGAGTACCTGAAAAATGAAATGGACTGCTATTGCCTCCAGAAGACTGGTATGCCGCTGCTTGAATACAGTCTCCTCCATTGGTCTGAGGATAATGGGCCCACGCCAACGATGGCAGAGCTGGGTGCTCGGGCACGGATGGAGCAGCCGATGCCTCAGCCCATCTCTGCTATTGATTTTATGGGTTGGTTCGCCAGCCAGTGTGTTGACCAAATGGTAGAGGATATGCGAAGTAAGGCCACGCCGGAGGAATGGGAAAGGCTCATGTCAGAGGTCCAGCAGGCCAAAGAGCAGCAGAATAAGGCACCGGAATTTACAGGCCCTTCCATGTAATAAAACCGTTTGCGAAACGGTGTGATACGCGTTTCAAGGTCCGGACCAACAGCACAGCGGACCAGCCCCAAAAGCTATCCGCCGTAGAATTGGAGGAACTATGAAAATAAAAACAAACTTCTCATACACGCTGAACTATTTTGGAGAGGCTGACTGCCGGATCAAAAGGCTGATAGAGGCGTCCCTTGAAGATTTCAAAGAACTGCAAATCTCCCTTCAGGACAACCCCCTTCTCCTGAAGTATAAGGACTGTATGTACGAGCAAGACGGCGTCTGCCACTGCCTGCTGGTTTTGGAGCAGGAGGGTTATGACGGCATTCTGGTTGAGGCGAAAGGTCCCGGCTATCCTTTCTACGGCGCGTATATCACCGGAATGCGGGACGTCTTAAACGGCGAGTTGAGCCGGGCGGCGGACTTCATCGTCCGGCAATGCATGGAGAACTCCCAAGAGGGCAGCTGGCAAATCCAGTTCAATGACCCTCCTGGTCGGGCTCATGGATATGTGCCTTTCAATGAACTGTCCGAGCGGTTCGGGCTGACGATCCGGCCCGGCAACGGGCTGGACGCCATGCTTTTGAATATTCTGCGCCGCCGGCCGGGAATAACCGACGCAGAGCTGGGCGACGGTATTGTGGAGACAACCATTGCTGCAGACTCTCACATATACCCGAATACGCAGAGGAATACATCCGTCGAGTTCTCGCTGGATCGGGTAACTGCTCTTTTTAAAAACGCCGTCTCCTCAGCGCTTGGCCTTTACCGGGGAGAGGATCTGTACGCCATGCTTCACGGAAGTTTTGGCTTAACGCTCCAGGAAATTCGAGACCACAGGTATCTCTCTGACCTGGAGCTGGAGAATACCTGCCAGGTTCCCCGGCAGGTGCTGGAGGGCGCTATGCCGGTCCGTGATGTTCTTGCCTTGGATGGCCTTCCCGAAGGCGCCTCCCTGGCGCATAAAAACTCCGTCTTCCTGGTCCCGTTGGAGGATCTGAAGTTGCTGACGGATGCGGGCAAGGAGGACTTCGCCGCTTTGCTGGACGCGCGGGTGACTGATATCCGGGTTGACGAGGAAACGCCCGAGCTTCTGCTGGAGGGCGTGGAGGCGGCAGAGCTGGATCGGCTCCATGACAAGCTTGAAGCCCATAAACAGGCGGAGCAGGCCATGGGTCCGGCAATGGGATAGGGGGAGCTATGAACAGATTCAACACTCCCCTTGTGGCGGAGGGTCTCATTGCCTACGCCATCGAACGGCAGAACGGATTCGAGCGGCACCAGCAAAAGGGATTTCCCCCTTGGGCGGAGCGGCGGAGGCTCTGGACAGACGCTATCCTCCAGGGTATGGCGAGGCTGGAGGGGGAGCCCCCCGATCCGAAATTGATGGAAAGATATGACCACGAGCTGGGAACAGCCCGCCGGGGGTTTGTTTCCGTGCCCGCCTCCCCCCAGCTCCAACAAAAGACCATCCGAAACCTGCGGCGCTTCGTATCCGCATTGGAGTTTGCGGGGGGCGACCGCCGGAGGCAGATCAATGTAGTCTGGAAACTGCTGGACGACATGTCCTCCCACCTGCCCTGGGCCGATACCGGCAACGGCCTTAATCGGACCCGTGACGAGGCGGAGTATGCGCTTTGCCGTATGACTGCCCAGCTACCTATCTGCTTTACCCGCGTCCTTCTGGGCGGAGACGCCGGACCCCATTGGGTAAGCGGTTTTGTCTCCGGCTCCGTTACGGACGCGGAAGCCGTCAAGCGGACCGCCGTGTACCGGGATGCGCTCCGGCAGTATCCGGAGGTCAAGGAGTGGCCTGCCCTCTGCATCGTCTGCGTGGGGCGGGATATGCCGTCCGCCATTGGAGCGGTCAACGCCTGCGCCTTTGATCTGGAAATCCTGAACCGGATCGGAGACAGGTTCCTCAAAGAACAGGGCGTCCAGCGAGTGTATTCCCGGCAGATGACCATTACTGCGTCGCAAGCAACGACCAATAGCTGGAGGTCGGTACAGTATCCGTTACTCCAGGGAAACCGATCCTTGACAGCAGCGGATTTCGATGTTCAGGAGAGAATCGGGGTGGAAGATGATCGGGTCAACTTCTGCCTGGACGTCCTCGCTGATGAGAAAAGCGTATTCGGAAGACAGTTGTCCGGCGAAGCGGAGGACTCCTATGTTCAAGCGTACACGTCCTACATGGTAGACACAGGCCGGGTCGATGATACGCTGGATATTGCGGTGAGATCGTCCGGAGTGGATGGGTGGTTTTCCTGTATTCTCACGGATGAAGTCAGGGAGTCGTTGCGGCAGAAGCTGGATACCTTCTGTCTGCTGACGTATGGAGAGTATCTGCCGGTGCCGCCGATCCAGAACAATCCCGCCCCACTCCAGATGGGGCCCATCATGTAACGCAGGAGGAAAAACACGATGGAGAAAAACGAAATCACGCTGTCCTTCGACAGCGAGAAGATGGAGGCGCTGGTGTTCTATCTGAAGAAGGAAAACACCAATGTCCAGCACAAAATGGATGAGGCCCTGCGGATTCTTTACGAGGAGACTGTACCGGAACCGCTGCGGGAGTATCTGGACGCCAAGTCCGCGCCTATCCGTCCCAGGCGTCCGCCACGCCCCAGTCAACCCAAGGCGGAGACGCCCAAACCAGCGTCCGATTCCACAGGCGGCGGAAAGGGGGCTGACGTATGAGCGGCGATGTGCAGTTGGAGCTATGGCTTCACGAATATGAAATGAGCGCGCTCTCCTCTGTGCTGGAGAAGCAGGGTACCACTGTGGAAAAGCGGATGCAGGAGATGCTGATCGGCCTGTATGCGGAGCTGGTGCCCCATGAGGAGCAGCAGGAAATCCGTTCCCGACTCGATGCGGAGCGTGCCGCGGAACAGGCGGAGGAGGAAGCGGCCCGGAAGTACACTGCGTTTTGTGTGCGGGAGAACGATGAAATATCGTTCTATCAGCTGGACAGAACGGAGGATATCCTGGAGGTTGCCAAGTTCCTGCGCCGGTATCTGCGGCAGGGACAGGGGCACGGCGCCGCCGCGCTCCAGACGAGTGCCTTCGCCAGAATGGACCCGGTCACCGAGGAACAGTATGAACGGCTGCTGGCGCTGCGGATGGAATCCCCCGGCAAAGTCACCGGCGTGTTTGATCTGGACTTTGACCGTCAGGAGGTTTCCTCCGCGGATGCCGCGGAGGGCTGGAAGACCTGGTCCATGCAGGACGTCTCCAACGCTATCTACCACGCATACCGAAAGAGCTGTCTCAGACCGGAGCAATATACAGCTCGGTTCCTGGAGAAGCTGGAGAGCAAAGAACTCACCTCACCGGGTCACCTCTCCGCACGGGATATCTCTTTCGCGGAGGAGATCACCGAGATAGACAGTTTGCTGAATTTCTACATGGAAACCTACTTCGATGTGGACAAAGTGTTCGGCACGCATGTCTGCACCTACGAAAACGACGACGCCCTGAACGTCTATGCCAACTATGATTGCGCTTCCGGGCAGGTCTGCGATGAGCTGGAGGTCGATCTGCACCGGGCGGATGGGCGTGAGGAATCGGTGGAGTACCGGCTCAACGCTGTTGAGAAAGCAACTCTGCTGCGAAAGATGGACGTCTACTGCCTGGAACAGACCGGGATGTCCCTGAAAGATTACATCGCCCAGTTGATGGCGGAGGAGATCATGCCGCCATCCGCCCCATTGATGTGAGTCAAAAACGGCACAAGTTTTTTGTTGCTACTGCTGAATGGATATCCCGCCGGGGATGTGGCATTGTGTTGCCAGCCCCCAAAAATGATAGCAGAAAGGAAATGACGCCATGAAAAACGAAAGCAGAACTCCCCTTACGCTCCTGGAGGCGTGTACCCTGATGGCGCGGGAGGCCGTGTCACTGCTGGAGGGCGGCGAGGACGCCCTGGACTCCGGCATTGAGCTCCGGGAGGCGCTGGCCCTGCTCCACTCCACACAGGACCTGGGAGACGGCGGCGCGCTCCTTGCGTGGGTTGACTACGAGCTGGAAAGCGCCAGACGCTTCGCCAAGACCGGAGAGCGGACGGAGAGCCTGGTCACGCTGAACACCCCGCTCCCCCTGCCGGACCCCGCCATGCAGCTGGACGCCGTCTGGATGATCCTCCGCGCCGCGGCCCAGGGTTCTCTCTCCGGAGAACAGTGGCAAACCACCCTGAACGCTGTGCGGTCGCTCACGGAAATGGACGGGCTGGAGGATATGGTCCTCTGCACCAATGTGCCCGCTGGCGGATTCCTGACCGCCGGTGCTCTCCAGGACCTACTGAAGTCCGTCCAGGCGGCGCTCACGCAAAACCAGCAGCCCGCCAGCGCAGAACGGTTGGCTATATGACCGGGCAGGCGAAAAGCGCACCGCCGCAGGACAGCGGCTCCCTCCGCAAGGCCCTTGTACAGATGGCAGCCATTCGCGGCGGGGAGCGATTCCAGGTTGTCACCTACAGCGAGGATGACGGCGGGGCGGATGATAAGCTGGACTACGCCTCCGCCGCAGATGCGGCGCGGGCCGCTCAGGACTACGTGCGCGGGAAAGACGGGCTGGCTTATGAAGGCGCCCTCGTCTACGACAGAAAGCAGCGGAGCATCGTGCGGCTGTTCGGTTCCTTCCCCGAGTACGCCCGGCCCATCTGCGCGCACCCTGGCCATACGGCTCAGGTGTAAATGACCCATACCGACGGAGGACCGCTTCCAGTAAGGAGCGGTCCTCCGCTGTTCCCGCATTGTCCGCCCCGTCAGCGACCCGCCTTGCCGCCGTAGATTATCCATCGGGGCAATACCCACTCCCTCACTGGAGGAGCGCCGTGCGGGGCCTTGGGCGAACAAGCCCGTACCAAACCATGGCGCTCCTGCGCACCGCAAAAGAACCCGGACGAAAAAGGAGCAGGATAAAAGCCGGGGGTCACAAGGCCCCCCCGGCCCCTGAACACCGCCCCGCAGAGCGGGTCGGGGACGGGTGTGCGGGGGTCTGGTTACGCCCCCTGGGGTCTGGTCGGGGGTCCATTTACCCTCAAAGGCCCGCCGTTGGACGGTTTCTCTGGGTTCCGTTCGGGGATATTGGCGCAAAAAGGGCCTCCCATGCCGATGGGAGGCCCTTTCGTCAGCGATTCAGTTAAAGGACCGTTTTAGCGGCGTCCTGGATCCGCCGCGCCAGCGCATCCAGGGACTCCCGCTGGCTCAGTCCGCTCTCGCGCTCTTTCTGCTGAAGCATGACAAGGTCACTCTGAACATCGGACAGCTCTTCCTTTGTCCACGGTCTGCTCCAGAAGCGGCGCAGCACAGTGGAAGGTGGCTCCTGACTGCCCTCACTGTCGTATAGAAGCGTCAGCTCCCGATCCCAAATACTGACGTGGGAAACGCAGGGCAGTGTTCGCAGCGCATCCAGGTTCCCCGGCAGCACGCGCACGATGCCGTCGTGAGCCTCCAGCGCCGTGGACCTGGGAATCGTCCCTCCCTCGTTCATCTGGTAGAACCGCAGAAGCGTACTGGCGAGGGACACCTCCGGCCTGGCGGCAATGACGGCGATCTCAACGCGGTAACCCTTGCCCATCAACAGTTCCGCAGTGGACCGCGGAACCTCCACCGTCCGGCCCGTGCCCTCAATCACCAGATTGCGTCCGGCGTCTGAAAGCTGTCCGATCAAGCCCTCTGTCACCGCCGATGAGAACGCGGAAGTCATAGACACTGAGTCGGAACCATACGCAGCATACAGCTTTCGGTAGTTGGGATGGTAACGACGGTAGTCGTCGCCATTGATTACGGCGGCGTCTCCCCGCATCCCAGACAGCAGCATGGTAGACAGCTCCGTCTTCCCCGCTCCCGGCTGGCCCGCCAGCAGAACGGCAAGGGGATGCTCCTGCTGGTGAGTTCTCCGCAAGGCGAGGCGCAACTCCCGTTCCAGGAGCGCCGACACATCCGCCCCGCTGAAGCCAGCGGACACATTCCGCTCAGGCATTGCCGCCTGCCTCGATGCCGGACAGGAAGCGTCCGGCAAGGTCAAACTGGCCCTCGATACGGTCCAGCTCCTTCTCCGATGTAGCCAACAAAATGTCCTGCTTCGCTGACCACACCAGATCGTACATGAGCTGGACCGGATGGCTCTGCCCGTTCTGTTCCCGCTCATAGTGGTACAGGTTCCCCAAAACGGAAGCCCCCTTCTCCATCAGCACTTCCTGACGGAGTGAAAACTCATATCTGCTCACGCGGCGCACCTCCATATGAAACCGTCGGTCACTTTAATTCCAGTATACGCATGATACCACATTTTCAGCGCTGCCGCAAGCCATTCAAACAGCAGCATCAGAAACTATCCTCACAAGAAAGGAGGAGTGAATTGTGCAGATTAAAAACGGTAAGGAAGCAGACTACGCTGATTTCACTACGGCGCAGAACACCAGTAACGGTGGACAGACCATGGTGCGGTTCATCGAAACCTGGAGCGGCATGATGGAGTGCGTGATGGAACAGGGCGCAAGCGATGTGACAGAGGCAGCCGCCCTCACTGTGCAGACTGCGGCGGATGCTGCGGGTATCACCAAGGATGAGGACGTGATCGCAGGAGCCGCGCGAATGCTGGATTGCTGGGCCTACGGCGACGAGCTCCGGGAATGGTTCGTGTACCACCCTCCCGAAATTCTGTCAGAGCAGCCGAATGCCGCTCCCCGATATGTCTCTCCGAAACTGCGTGATGCAATCCCGAAACTGGCGGACGCCTATCCATGCATCCTGGAAACCGCCCCGGACCTCTTGGGGGTTTATCAACTGGCCGCGCAAATACCGCTAGAGGCGGCAGCCCCCACAATGTCAATGTAAGGAGGATCGTAAATGCCCAGAGAAAAAATAAAGTTCGCCCTGCGGATGTCCCCGGAGACGCAGCAGCTCGTTAAGGAGATGTACCCGAGGGACAACTGCCGCACGCAAAACGAATTCATCGAAAAGGCCATCCGGTTTTATTCCGGATACGTCTCTGGCCAGGACGCCTGTGAGTTCCTGCCCGCTGCGCTGACCGCCGCCATGCGGGGCACCATCCACGAAAGCGAGAACCGCATCTCCCGTCTGCTATTCAAGCTGGCGGTGGAGCTGGACATGGTGATGAACGTGCTGGCGGCTGGAATGGAGATTCCGCAAGAGGACCTGGAGCGTCTCCGAGGCCGCTGCGTCCGGGACGTCAAATCCACCAACGGCAGCATCAGCCTCAAGGATGCCGTGGACTACCAGAGAGGCGGTGCGTGAGTTGGCTTGGTCAAAAACCCACGATGATGTCTTCCAAAAGATCAACCAGGAGTTTGATGTGTACCAAGGCGGCATACAGCGCATGACCGGCAGCCAAGTCTATGCTCGCGCCGAGGAAATCGCTGCGATGAACTTCTGCTACAATCAGTTGATGGAGAACTTCCAAGACTATCAGGCAAAGGACCTGGAACCGCTCCTGGAACAGGAGAAACCGCTGGAGTTCCTCAGTTGCCGCTGGATGGCCGAACAGGATATCGATCTCTCCGGTGAGTTCGACCGCGTCTTCCGTGAAACGGTTTGCCAGGAGGAAAACAATGAACCGGAGCCCGACCCTTCCATGACCTGAAAAATTTGAGGAGGTGATACGCAGATGACAGAAGACGAAGTGCGCGAAGCGCTGCGCCAGAAAATAGACCTCCGGTGGAGCGAGTACGAGGCTGAGATGCTCCGCTCCCCTGCCGCAGAACTATTCAGCCGCGCCGGGGTGAACGCCGCCGCTCAGCTCTGCCATGAGCAGCTCACCGAATACCTGGACTGCTACGCAATCGAGGACCTGGAGTATCTCCTGCGGTTCGAGGACCCACTCGCGGTTGTCCGTGACCAGTGGGCCTCACGGCAGGAGTTCGATCCCAGCCATGAGTTCAAGGAAATGCTGGCCGAGCTCCAGGACGATCTGACACTGGAGCGGGATTATCCGCTGGACACGGATTGTACGCCGGAGCGTTCTGGCCCGTTCCTGTGCTGACCGCAAGGCGGTGATACGCTGTGCCGCGGATCATCTTCAAGTGTCCCTACCTCAAGCCGGACCAGCATCGCTCCGCTGCCCACCGTGGGAACTACGTCCGCTACGTCGCCACCCGTGAGGGCGTGGACTGCCTCGACCCTGGCAAAGCCGCCCTGCCCGCTACCGAACGGCAGAAGGAGATGGTCAGCCAGCTCCTCCGGGATTTCCCGCTCTGCCGCGGGCTGTTCGAGTATGAAGACTACCTCTCCTCCCCCACTCGCGGAAACGCCACCGAGTTCATCACCAGGGCCATTGAGGACAATGCGGATTCCCTCGCCAAGCGGGAGAACTATGTGGACTACATCGCCAGGCGTCCAAGAGCGGAACGCACCGGGGCGCATGGGCTGTTCACCGGAGCGGATGACCCCCTCATACTTTCCCAAGTGGCGGAGGCGGTAGCCAATCACCCCGGCAACGTGTGGCTCCCCATTATCTCTCTGCGTCGGGAGGACGCCGCCAGCCTGGGCTATGACAGCGCCGCCCGCTGGAAGGACCTGCTCACCAGCTACGCGCCGCAGATTGCGGAGGCGATGAAGATACCGCTGAGTCAGTTCCGCTGGTACGCCGCCTTCCACGACGAGAGCCACCACCCTCACATCCATATGGTCTGTTACAGTGCCGACGGCAAGTCCGGGTTTTTGGACAAGGACGGCATCGCAAAAATCAAATCAGGGCTGGCAAAGGAAATCTTCCGCCAGGACCTGACGGAGATCTACCGCCGCCAGACACAACAGCGGGACGCGCTCACCCAGGAAAGTCAGGATACGCTGCGGCAGCTCATTGACCAGATGCGCACCGGGACACTGGAGAATCCAAATATTGAGCGCCTCATGCTGGACCTGGCGGAGCGTCTGCGAAACACCTCCGGGAAAAAACAGTACGGCTATTTGAAAGCGCCACTGAAGGCCATCGTGGATGGGATCGTGGATGAGCTGGAGAAGGACTCCCGTGTCGCCGCCGCTTACGAGCTGTGGTATCAGACGCGGGAAGAAGTGCTGCGGACCTACAAGGACGATTTGCCGGAACGGCTTCCCCTGTCCCGTCAGAAGGAGTTCAAGCGGATCAAGAACATGGTGATTGAAGAGGCAGTGTGGCTTGGCCAGGAGGGCGCCGCGCTGTCGCCGGAGGATGCGGAGGAGCCTGTCCCCTCGGACAATGCTCCGGCACCTGAAGACCCCACCCCTGACAGTGAACCGCCGGAGGCCCAGGACGAGGCTCCGCCCACTGTGGTATGGAGCAAACGGTACAAGAAAGCCCGGCAGCTTCTGACCGGCGATAGCAAAGCGCCGCCGGATTTGGAGGAAGCCCGTCTGCTGCTTCTGGAAGAAGCTCGGTCCGGAAACGCCCTCGCCATGTTCGACCTGGGCAGAGTGTGCGCTGACGGAATGGGCCATGACGTTGATAACCGGCAGGCCCAGGCGTGGTACGCCAAGGCTCTCGCCGCGTTCCAGGCTGTGGAGCGGGAACGGCCCAACCGCTATGCGGAGTACCGGATCGGAAAGATGTTCGCCGCCGGGATTGGGACGGAGCAGGACTACACAGCGGCGGCACAGTGGCTTACGAGGTCAGCAGAACTGGGCTATACCTACGCGCAATACTCCCTCGCCAAGCTGTATAGGGAAGGCTGGGGCGTGGAGCAGAATTACAAAACGGCGTTCCAGCTCTACGAGCAGGCGGCGGTAGGAGGTTCTCCCTATGCCGCCTGGGAGCTGGGGAAGGCATATCGGGATGGCGTTGGAACCACCCCGGATGAACAGCAGTCTGCCAGGTACTTCGCCGCTGCCTTCCGAGGGTTCCAGGTATTGGAGGCGCAGAGCCATGACGATAAGCTCCAGTACCGTCTTGGCTGGATGCTCCTCCACGGCGTCTGGGCGGAACGCGATGAAGCCGCTGCCCGGAAGCGGTTCGAGAAGTCCGCGGCGCAAGGAAATGAAAACGCCCAGTACCAGTTAGCAAAGCTGAGCCTGAACAGCGCCAGCTCCACACCGGAGGAAATCTCTCAGGCTGTAGAGTGGCTGACGAAACTCGCGGAGGCTGGTTCGCAATACGCACAGTATGCCCTCGGCAAACTGTACCGGGATGGCGGGCCGATGGAACCCAACGCCGTCCAGTCGGTGATCTGGTTTTCCCAGGCAGCGGAACAGGGGCATGAGTACGCCATGTACGCCCTTGGAAAGCTGAACCTGCAAGCCGGAAACGCCTCCGCCGCCTGCCGGTGGTTCGAGAAAGCGGCAAACCTGGGGAACCAATTTGCCCAATACCAACTGGGTAAGCTCCTGCTCCAGGGCGACGGCGTCTCTAAAGACGTCGAAGAGGCCGTCCGGCAGTTTACCGCCTCGGCAGAGCAGGGAAATCAGTTTGCCCAATACGCCCTTGGCAAGCTGTATCTCTTGGGTAAGGACATCCCCCAAGACAAAGATGCCGCCGCCCGCTGGTTCACGCTGGCGGCGGCGCAGGGAAACGAGTACGCCCAATATTTCCTGAACCACATGAACGATTCCCAGGGCCCGCCCCTCCTGACCAATGCCACACGGCTCCTGCACCACATGAGCAGGATCTTCCGGGACGAGGCTCCTCCGTCACTGCCCGGAATCAATTTTGTGGACAGCAAGCTCCGACGGAAAATCCGGGAGAAGAAGATCGCCATGGGCCACAAGCCGGACGATCATGAGGACCAAGGGATCGCCATGCGATGAAAGAGGGACGGCTCTTGCCGTCCCTCTGTGTCCTATACCCGGAAGGTCAGTCTATGATAGTAGCCGTCACACACCCGAGCAATAGGCTTGTCCGCCACGGCGGGCCGGTCCGGGCCGTAGAGCAGCCGTCCAATTTTGAACAGCTCCCCGTTGATGGAGACGGATTCCCCGGCGCTGTGGCTCCCGCAGTTCGTCAGCCATGTCAACGCCTCGCTCACTGTGCAGCCGCGCCGAAGCTCCCCGCGCTCGTCCCAGAGTGGATCATAGTTGATGTTCATGCTACAATATCTCCCCTTTTGCTTTTTCACAACTGCTAGATATTGTAGCCGTGGCCTTCCTGGAAAGCAATGGAAGAAACAGAGAAAAAGGCGGAGATTTTTCGTAAAAGATTTTTGCGCTCAGGGCTTGACAGCGGCGAAGTCATTCCGCCGCAGCCATTTCATCCGCCACCAGCTGCTCGGCGCATTTCCTCGCGCTGGCAAATCCAAAGTACCGAATGGAGATATTCTCTTTCCGGGCCATGTCAATGACTCGGTAGTAAAACGGATGGGAGATGGCGTTGGGCTGAATCCACACTACGTCTGCCCCCTTAATAGCGTTGATGTCTGGCAGCATCTTCCGGTCAAAGAACCGGACGCTGGGCAGCATGGGACGGATGGCCTTCCGCCAGGTGTCGTGACCGCCAAAGGCCACGATCCGGCGCTTCGTCTGATATGGAAACGCAATCGCGGCCTCCGCCTCGTCCTCCGGCTGACCTTCCCTCTCTCTCAGGTCGAATAGAGTCTCCCGGAGCTGGCTGAGTTCCGCTCGGTCTCGAAGTGTGTCCGCCTCCATCGCTCGGAGCCGTTCCTGAAGTTGGCGCATCCCCTTCTCCGCCTCGTGCAGCGCCCTTCGGGACTCCTTCAACTGGCGGGACAACTCCATCGTCTTTGCGGCGCTGTCCGCCTCCTCCGCGGATGCCTCCTCTGCCATCTCCGTCAATTCCTCATCCAGAGATTTCAGGAAGTCCTCAAAATCATCCGGGACATCGAAGGGCATTGGCCGCTGGACTCTCAGGTCATCCACATACGAGGCGAACCACGCGCCCCAGGCAAGGGCTTCCGCCCGGCCTTCGGGAACACCTTGTTCCTGGAACCAGTTCTTCAAACGGCCGGAAGGCGCCTGGTCTCTTGGCAGCGCGTATCCGGTCGCCAGATAAAAAAGCTGACCCTCCGAGAGAAGCTCTCCCTCCTCGATGTCCGGGTCCGGCAGGTCTTCCTCATCCGCGTCTTCGCGAGGATGGTATGCGTATCGGAGGGAGAGGTCCGGCGTCCCATCCTCAAAGGGCTCCGCATAGCTGTACGCCTCATCCGCACCCCAGGGGAGATGCCGCTCGGCACAGAGGACGACGGCGGCTGTAAGCATATTCAGATCGACCAGGACGTCACCGTCCCGCTCCAAAAGCAAGTACGCCGCGCAAACCGCATAGGGGTCCCGAATCCGAAAACCTTCCATCAGCTCTGAGGCCCGGCGGTAGTAAAGGGTCTGCCGTATCTTCTCTGGCGGCGCTCCGATCAACATCGCTGTGTTCGTCAGAAACCACAGGCCGGCGTGATCCTTTGCCAGAGCCCCTGGCAGGTCCGGCTCATACGGTCCTCTCGGGTCAAAATTTTCTCCATAAGGCGCTGGGTTTGCCAGCAACATCAGACTCCCTCCCGGAGCCTGTGCCGCGGAAGGACCGATACGGGTACTGATTTCCAGGAAGCGCTCAAAGTAATCCAGCAGGGCGTCTTTAAACACCCCTTTGAGCTTCCCGGCGGTTTCCTTGTCCACCAGCCCCCAAAGCTTCCGGAACGCCTGGCGGCTGTCCTTCCGATTCAGAAGTACGGACATGACGCCCAGGATTTCGTCGCGGGAATGATCCAGGTCATCCACATCAGGAGTCTCAAAATCGACCTCTTCATCCAGCTTCTCCGGCAGAAGCGGATAGAATTGTTCTTCCAACTCCTGACGCTTCACATAATCCAAAAGCCATAGAGCCGCTCCCAGTATGAAGATTGGCGATTTGCCGAGATGCTCTGCCGACGGCGCCGGAAGCGTAGCCGCTGTGGCCAGCGCCTTCACAATGTCGGTCCGCTGGTATTTCCCTTCAAAAGATTTGCAGAAAAATCCAACGGAAACTCTTGATGCCTGCTGCCCTGTCCTTGCGGCAGCCACAGCCCCGGAAAAGCGGTCGAAATTTTCTCTCATCTGCGAGGCGATCTCGCGAAAATGGGAAACCGTCTCCGTGAAAATACGTTCCTCAGCTGGAGACAGCGCCGAGAAATATATCGGCTCCCCCGCCAGCGTCCAGCTTTTTGCAGAAGCCGCTTTTTTCTTTCCGCCCATTTCCGGCACCACGCTTTCGTAATCCTGATGTTGTACAGTGTACCATACCGGGCGAATATTGTCACCGATTTGTGAAGCTAAATTTTTGAGGAGGATGCCTATGCCCTATATTGAATTCACCGACAGCCAAAAGCAGCGCGCCGCCGCCGTGGACCTGGAAGCCTTTCTTCTCAGCCGGGGAGAACGGCTCCTGCCCGAAGGACGGGACAAGCGCCTCGCCAGCAATCACAGCGTCACGGTCCGCGGGAACGAATGGTTTGACCACGCGACAAAAGAGGGCGGCGGGCCGGTCACCTTTGTTCAGAAGTTCTACGGCCTCAGTTACCCGGAGGCCATGTCCTGCCTTTTAAACGGAGAACAGGGCAAAATTCGTACTACTCCGCCCAAGCAGAAGGAGAAAAAAGAATTCCAGCTGCCGCCGCGGAACGGCACCATGCGCCGTGTCTACGCCTACCTGCTCAAACAGCGGCTCATCAGCCGGAATGTGCTGGACGCTTTTGTCCACGCTGGCCTGATCTACGAAAGCCGAGAGCCCTCAAAGGGCGGAAATGACTACCACAACGCCGTATTTGTCGGACTGGACGAACGCGGCATTCCCCGCCACGCTCACAAGCGAAGCCTCTACAGCACAGGCCCCGGACTCAAGCGGAACGTAGGCGGCTGCGATCCCCGGTACAGCTTCCACCACACTGGGAACAGCGACCGGCTCTATGTCTTCGAGGCTCCGGTCGACCTGCTGTCCTTCCTCACGCTGTACCAGAAGGACTGGCAGTCCCACAGCTATGCCGCCCTCTGCGGAACCAGCGAACACGCCATGCTCTGGATGCTGGAGCAGAACCCCCAAATCCGGAATGTCCTCCTCTGCCTGGATCACGATGAGGCGGGCATTGAGGCCAGCGGGCGGCTCACGGAGATCCTGCGGGGCCATGGGTATCGCTGTATCTCGGTCCTCCAGCCGGAGGATAAAGACTGGAACGAGGACCTCAAAGCCGCCCATGTCCTCCCCGCCCTTCCGGCGGAGGAGCATCCCCAGCTCATCGTCGCGCTGGACATCTGTCAATTTATTGGAGAAAAAAGTGAATCTGTCAAGCTGGACAGGCTGGAAAAAGAAATTTCCGGCCTGCTTCAATTTTACCCCGAGCATCTGCACTGGGGACACTTTGGAAAAGCGATGGAATGCATGGAACACGCGTCTGCCTTAGCTCTGGCCGCTTCCAGGCGGGAACTCCGGCAACTCGGAGTCTCTGTCAGCTCCGAAGAACTTGCGCAGCGGATGTGTGACCGCATCCAGCCTCATCAAAACCACTCTGTCCTCAAAAACCGTCACCGGGAGCTTGCGCCCAGGGTACAGGCTGTGCTGGCTAAAAAATACACCCCCGGCATCCGCTCCGCGGAGGACAAACGCCAGCTGGCGGAGGCGTGGCTGGACCTCGCCGCGGACTTCGCCAAGGTTTCTGTCAAATATGAAGCGGAAGAGCTGAAGAAATGGCAGAAACAGCAGCAGGAGGCCAAACAAGCAATGACCATGTGAAGGAGGAGTTTTATGGACCAATCCGCAATGATTTTTATCGTTATGGCAGGCGCGGCGTTCTTGCTGGTCGCCGCTCTTGCCTCCCACTCCGGCGGGTCGCTCAATGGCATCAAGGCCAAGACTGTCGGAGACGGCCAGCACGGCACCGCTCGCTGGGCCACCAAGAAGGAGCTCAAAACCACCTACCGGCACGTTCCCTTCCGGCCCGCTCAGTGGCGTAGGGGTGAGAATCTGCCCAAGGTCCAGGGACTGGTCCTGGGCTGCGAGGGAAAAAAGAACGCCGTCACCGCCCTGGTGGACAGCGACGATATCCATTGCCTGATGATTGGCGCGTCCGGCGTGGGCAAGACGGCGTTCTTTCTCTATCCGAATCTCGAATACGCCTGCGCCAGCGGCATGAGCTTCTTGGCCCTTGATACCAAAGGGGATTTGGCCCGGAATTATGGGGCCATCGCCATCAAGCACTACGGCTACAAGGTGGCGGTGATCGACCTGCGCAATCCTACTCGTTCCGATGGGTACAATCTCCTGACGCTCATCAACCACTACATGGACGTGAGCCGGGAGGACCCCGGCAATCTCGCCGCCAGGGCTAAGGCGGAGAAATACGCCAAAATCCTCGCCAAAACAATCGTAAACCCGGAAGGTGATGCTTCCAGCTACGGGCAAAACGCATTTTTCTACGATTCCGCTGAGGGCCTCCTGACAGCGGTCGTTCTCCTGCTAGCGGAGTACCTGCCGCCAAAAAACACGGGAGATACGGAAAAACGGCACATCGTCAGCGTGTTCAAGCTGGTGCAGGACCTCCTGGGTCCCAGCAGGGTCAAGGGCAAAAACGGCTTCCAATACCTCATGGACGCCCTGCCGGAAACCCACAAGGCCCGCTGGTTCGCCGGCGCGGCGCTGAACTCCGCCGACCAGGCCATGGCTTCCGTCATGTCCACGGTCCTCTCCCGGCTGAACGCCTTCCTGGACTCGGAGCTGGAACAGGTCCTCTGTTTTGACAGCGCCATCGACGCGGAAACCTTCGCCTCTCAAAAGTCCGCCATCTTTCTGGTGCTGCCGGAGGAGGACCCCAGCAAGAACTTCATGGCGGGCCTTATGATCCAGACACTCTCTCGTGAGCTGTTCTCCGTCGCCGACGAGCATGAGGGAAAGCTCCCGAACCGTGTGGTGCTGTTCTGCGACGAGCTGGGTACCATGCCCGCCTTTGATATCCTGCCCCTGTTCTCAGCCGGACGATCCCGAAAGCTGACGCTGGTGCCGATCATCCAGAGCCTCGCCCAACTGGAGAAAAACTATGGAAAAGAAGGCGCGGAGATCATCCAGGACAATGTCCAGGACACGATTTTCGGCGGCTTCGCACCCAACTCCCAAACCGCCGAGGTGCTGTCCAAAGCCATGGGCAGCCGCACAGCTCTCTCCGGCTACATCAGTACCGGGAAGGATAAATCCCAGACTTTGCAGATGACAGAGCGGCCCTTGATGACGCCGGACGAGCTGAAATCCATCCCCAAGGGGCAGTTTGTGGTCATGAAAACCGGCTCCCACCCCATGCGGACCCGCCTTCGGCTCTTCCTGGACTGGGGAATCACTTTTGGGGAACCATACATCCTGGAGGAGAAGGCCGCCCGGACCGTAGCCTACGCCAATAAGCAGGAGCTGGAGGATGCGGTTTTTCAGGGCCGGGTCAAATCCGCCGCTATCCCGGAGCAATCTCCGCCCGGAGGGCCGCATATGGGCAAGCCCACAGGTACCGGGCGGGTACTCTGACCGGGAGATAAGCCTATGGGATACTTCGACGCAATCTATGCCGCCGAGCTGCCCCACCGGGACGTGGCGGTCTATATGTACCTGAAGCATCGCGCAAACACCGAGGGCCGCTGCTGGCCCTCGGTGCGAACCATCGCAAAAGACCTGAACCTCTCCAGGGCCACCGTCCAGCGGGCCCTGCGGGAGCTCCAGCAGGACGGCTGGATCGCGGCAGAACCACGCTGGAGAGAGAACGGGAGCTGTACATCCAACAGCTATCGGCTCCTATGACGCCCAAAAAGAGCAGAGCCCTCCGCCAAGGGGGGGCTTTGCTCTTTTTCCGGGCCAGGGGAGCGTCATGGTGAGGCCCCCAGAAGGTACCACCTGAAGAGTTTACGTTTAGTACAGGAAAAAACAGATATTGAGCTGCAAATCACTGGATTTCCTGCAAACGTCTGGTGGCGGCGCCCTTTATAGCTACTTGCAGAATATTTGATAGTGAGCCACAAGATACAGGAAGGCCCGCATATGCGCCGGGAATTTGCTGAAGTTATATCTGAATGGCTATTTCAATCGGGTGAGATCAAACCGTAATCTTGAAAAGGAGATGTTCTGATCGAATGAATGCTGAAACCATGACATACCGCTTCAAAAATTTTTTGCAAGAGTGTAATATTGAGGCATATTGAATCAACTTACCATATATAAGCCTTTGCCATCCGCACAAAACACCTCTATTTTGTTAAGTTGACATAGGAGCATAAAACATTACATTTCCTACTCAATATTTTACATTTTATTGGCCCCATGCGATGATAAACCTTGAAAGGAAGGCCGCATATGTATTCTCTAACATCCAGAATCGCTCGTTTCTACTTGCAATATTCTTCTGAGGATGTTCCCAGAAGGAGCGGCAAGCTCTGCTTCCCTGACGGTCATTTCCGGCTGGGACTTCGGTGCGCGGCCCTGTTCATCACCTTGGCAATATTGACCTGTGCCTGTTCTCCCGTCAAATCCGAAACCGCAGAAACAGCGGAGGATGGACCTTTGACAGCGGAGGAGCTATACATCTTCAACCATCAAGCCTTCAACCAGAACAACAACCGCAGCGGCTTCGACCTCAACCAGTTTCTGCTCCTGGCCGTGGAGGCCCCGGAAGACTACCGGAAAATTGACCTCTATCAGCTCTTCTATAACGGAATCTATAACGGAACCGAAAAATTTGCTGACAGTACCGAGGAAGAGCGTCAGGCCGTAGCAGACGCAGGCTATGGCGGTCATATCCCGCAAGTGGACCTCATCAAGTGTCCCGCGGACCAGATGAACGAGGTTTTGCAGGAATTCCTGGGCCTGCGCCTGGAGGACATGGACGGGGTCGGTCTGGACCGCTTCACATACCTTCCGGAATACGACGCCTATTACGACTTCCACAGCGACGCGAATTGTCCTGGTAAGGTCAACTTCCTTTCGGGAGAGAGGAAGGGCGGCAAGGTTCTCTTGTATTACGAAAGCGACTCTTTTCCGGTTCTCAGCAGCAAAGACGGCTCGCTTATCCAGCCTGACGGAACGGGGTTGAACTGCCTGACGCTGGAAGAACAAGAATCCGGCTGGTATCACTTCCTGAGCAACTGGCGCTGCAATAAGCCCTCCCTCCCCACGGCATACCCGGATGGGGAACCAGAATTAACCATTCCGTTGGACGGCCTGGAGCCCTACAAGCCGGAGGCGGTGACGGTGAAGCGGCATACGGGGGACGTGGCGGAACCCCTCTATCAGGCCAACTTTTCAGGGGATGATTTCAGGGTGGAAGTCTACCGTTCCACAGAGGGCAGTCTGTACGCCGCCGTGGCAACCTCGAAGACGGAACGGGACTGTTTCCTTTCCTTCCCGAAGAACGACCACGGCTGGACGGCGGAGCCTTTTGTTAACCTGTTCGATTATCTTGACGACCACCGCGGCTGGGTCTTCTCTTACTACCGCCAGATCGGCGAGAGCTATTCCCAAGTCCACGACTATTTTACCTTTTCTGAAGATGGCGTCCCCTCCCGGCTGCTCCAAACCGTGGGCACCGAAAAGCGGACGGACTTGGATGGCGACGGAATACCGGAGCTGACGGTTTCCAGGCCAGGGGAAAACCAGATGTTGTTTTTCCTGCGGGACGGCGAAATTTATCAGGCGGACGTCACGGCTCTGGTTCAAGATGCCTGGCCCGAGGCAACGTATTTGAACTGCGGCCTCTGGAATGCGGAAGGGCGTAATCTCCACCTTACCGCTCAGGTTCCCTTCCCTGGCCTGGAGGATGTCCCTGCCACCGCCTCTCGGACACTGTGGTTCGACGGCAAAAACCTTCGGCTTTACAAGGACCATAGTATTTACTCCGACCATGTGAAACTGGGTCTTGACGCTCCGGCGTATGTGCTGGAAAGTGCCCAGGACTTCGTCCAAGGGCAATTTGACACCTTGGCAGCGGACAGCTACGGCTGGGACGGCTCCGGGAACTACAATGAGGAAAACGCCGGACCGGGGAACGTGGTCTGGGACGACTGGCAGATTAACGATTTGAGAGGTCCCTATTACGAGACCGCGGGGGATGCTCAGGTGGAAATCTGGAGAATCAGCTATGAGACCCATACTACCACGCCGGACCGGGTCATGCTGGCAGGCGCTTCCTACCGGGATGAGGACGGCTGGTGTATGATCGGTTTTCCATTTGGTGATTACTTGTACTTCCAGCGAAACGCGGAAGGAAACTGGGCGTTCCTGTTTTCAAAATCGGAATATGATTGTTCTCCCGGATCGCCGCTGTTCTGGTGGGACATGGTCCAGCAGATGTTGGGCATGAATCTTCTGCGGCTCTCCGACCTAAGCCCCACTGAACTGCCGGCTCCGCTGGCAGAAAGACGTACCGCCGCCTTTTTCAATCATCTGGGAGAAGCGCCTCAAGCTGAACAAGAACAAATTCTGTCCTACCTAGCGCAAACGATTCTGGAAAACCCTGATCGGACGGAATACGCAGACTGCGTGAACACCCTGCGCGAAAGCGGCGAATATGCCCTTACCGATGGAGGCCAGGCCGCATGGGAATATCTGCAAAGCGCTGTAGCAGTTGGCACACTTGCCCCTGCTCCAGTACGGCCCATCCAGTAATGTACCCAATAGAAAAGGAGATCGTAATATGCAAATCATCTTTCTGTGCTTAGCCCTCATCATTTATATTTCCTTGGTGTTCGCAGTAAAGTTCCCAATAGATTCTGAGGGAAAGTCCTTGGCGCCGTTAATTCGGAGTGGAGGATTTTCCTTGGCGGCAGTACTTGTGCTGTTATTAATTTCACGGCTTATGATAGACTGGTCAGCGGCCCTGGAGGAGTTATTCCAGATACTATATGGCTTTCTCCTGCTGATTTGCCTGTTCTGGTTATTCTTTTCCCTGTTTCTGACCGTCAAATATGGCTGGATTTGCCGAAAAAAATAGTTTATATGTATCTCAAGCACCGGGCGAACGCCGAGGGCCGCTGCTGGCCCTCGGTGCGAACCATTGCAAAAGACCTTCCACTTTCCAGGGTCACCGTCCAGCGGGCTCTGCGGGAACTCCAGCAGGGCGGCTGGATCGTGGCGGAGCCGTGTTGGAGAGAGAACGGGAGCTGTACCTCCAACGTCTATCGACTGCTGCAGCGTCTGGAAAAGAGCGAAGCACTCCGAAAAGGGAGTTCTTCGCTCTTTTTCCGGCCAGAAGACATCATAACGAGGCCCCAAGAAGTTACCGCCTGGGGGAAACCAACTAATCACATTTACTATTCGGGTCCTTTATGTTAAAATAAGATTTATGTATTTATCATTTTACATAAAGTAAGGATGTTGGGTATGGCCAGAGTTTCCACGAAAGAAAATAAGAACCTCTATCACAGGACCAGGGAGAGCCTGCAGCTTACCAGAGAGGCCGCGTCTGAACTGCTGGAAAGCATCACTCCCGAGCGAATTGAGAAGATTGAAAACGAACGGTCTCTACCGCACCCGGACGAGGTGCTGGTCATGGCTGAGAAATACAAGCAGCCGAGCCTTTGCAACTTCTACTGCGCAAATCAGTGCCCCATCGGACAGCAGTATGTGCCGGAGGTAACGGTGAAAGACCTCTCCCAAATCGTCTTGGAAATGCTGGCGTCGCTGAATTCTATGTACAAACAAAAGGAACGCCTCATTGAGATTACCGTTGACGGCGAGGTTTCTGAGGACGAACTAAAGGATTTTATCTACATACAGGAGGAGCTGGAACGGATCTCCATCGCCGTGGAGACGTTGCAGCTGTGGTCCGAACGGATGCTGGCAACGGGCAAAATCGATCCGGAGCTCTATCGGAAATATAGAGAGAAGTAAGAAAAAGCCGCTCGAAATCTGCCGAATTCCATGCTGCTTCCCTGCGGCAGCACTTATTCTTCCGTGAGCAGCAAATTAGAACCCCTAACTTGCCGAAACAGCCGTTTATTCCTTTGCATCTTTTATATAAAATAGAGGCAAAGCACGGGGCATAAGGAGGAAAGAATATGGTATATGGTTTTGGCTTTGTCCTGTTCAGAATCATGTTTATCCTTACATTTGTCCTTGTGATCGGAATGTTCCTTGTTTTCGCTGTCAAAGGGATTGCCCAGTGGAATCAAAACAATCATTCGCCGCGGCTGACGGTTCCCGCCGCCATTGTGGCCAAGCGCACGAATGTGACCCGGCATCACCACGGCGGCGCCGGCGGGCACCACCACCATCACACCTCCACCTCCTACTATGTGACCTTTCAGTTTGGCGGCGGCGACCGCATGGAGCTCCTCGTATCCGGCTCTGAATATGGGATGCTCATTGAGGGCGACCAGGGCGATTTGTCTTTCCAGGGAACCAGATACCTGGGGTTTGAGCGGAAATAGGGAGGGTGCTTATGACTTGTTACGACGAACAATTGCAGCGGCTCCAGGCGCAAACCGCCCGGGCGAAACAGCTGGAATCCATGCTCCGGGAGCTTCGCGGCCAGCAGGCCGCGCTCTCGGAACGGGTACAGGAACTGGAGGCCGTCAAGCGGAAGGAGCAGGTGGATGTCGACCGGCTGGAGGGCCGAAGCCTTGCCGCGTTCTTCTACAATGTGATCGGTAAGATGGACGAACGCCTGGACAAGGAGCGCCGGGAGGCATACGCCGCCAGGGTCAAATACGACGCCGCCGCCAGAGAACTGGAGGGGGTTGAAAGCGATCTGCGCCGTTATGAGTCCGAATTGGCAGGCCTGCAAGACTGCGAGCATCGGTATGAAACCGTATTAAAAGAGAAGGCCGGCGCAATCAAGGCCGCCGGCGGCGCGAAGGGAGAAGAGGTCCTCCAACTAGAGGAGCGCGGTGCCTTCCTTGAAAGCCAGAGGAAGGAATTGCGGGAGGCAGTCTCAGCCGGGAGAACGGCGCTTGACACCACGCAGCAGGTGCTGTCCAGTCTGGACAGCGCGGAGGGCTGGGGCACCTGGGATCTGTTCGGCGGAGGGCTGATTGCCGATCTCGCGAAGCACAGTCACCTCGACGAAGCGCAAGGCTCCATCGAACGTCTGCAATCCCAGCTGCGGCAGTTCAAAACCGAGCTTGCCGATGTGACCATTCATGCGGATATGCAGGTGAATGTAGACGGGTTCCTGCGGTTTGCCGACTATTTCTTTGACGGCCTGTTTGCGGATTGGGCGGTGCTTGATAAGATCAGTCAGTCTCAGAGCCAGGTGCAGCGTACAAAGGGACAGATTGAAAGCGTTCTGTCCCGCCTTGATTCCATGCTGAACGCGGTGGAACAGGAGCAGGCCCAGGTGAGGAACAAGCTGGATACGTTGGTGTTGAACACACAATGCTGAAATGATGAGCTGAATATCGCTGATCCCGCGGATGAGGAGGAAAAGGAGGAGCTTTCGTGAAATACGCATCAGACTTTCGGGCGATTGCCCGGGACGCCCTGCGTGGGAAATGGGTAATCGCGGTGATCGTCGGCCTGGTCGCCGCCTTGCTGGGCGCCGGTTCTGACGGACCGCGGGTCAAACTGAATATCAGTGACCACGGGGCGAATTTGAACTTCGGCGTTGCCGGACAAACCATCTATTCCACCGGCGGCAGCCCGCATTCCGGAATCGGCGCTTTTCTGATTGGCAGCGCCATATACATCGTCCTGCTGGCCTTAGTGTTCGCTGCCGTCTACTTTGTACTGGGAAGTATCATTCAGGTTGGCTATGCCAGATTCAATCTGGAGCTGGTGGATCGCCGCGAGCCCTCTTTCGACGCGCTGTTTGCGTATTTCCCCTGCTGGAAAACGATGGCGTCCGCCCGGTTTTTGCAGAGTCTCTACGTCCTGCTCTGGTCGCTGCTGCTCATCATCCCGGGCATCATGGCCGGATACAGCTACGCAATGACGGAATATATCCTGGCGGAGCATCCGGAGCTGACGGCCGGCGAAGCCATCGACTGCTCCAAACAAATGATGTCCGGCAATCGCTGGCGGCTGTTTTGCTTGCAGTTCAGCTTTATTGGCTGGAATCTCCTCAGCGCGCTGACGCTCGGGATCGGTTCGCTGTGGGTGCGCCCCTATCAGCAGGCCGCAACAGCGGCGTTCTATCGAGAGATTTCCGGAACGGAGCAGGCCGTTGATACTGACCCCGCAGCAGAGTAGAATGTGCCGCAGGGCTTTGAATCCTACGAAAAGGCATCTCGTCCCCTGCGCTGCCGCTAGGCGTCAGCAAGCAAGTCCCGCAGAGTGGCGAGTAAATAGGCTCTGGGAGAGCAGTGATTATCTTGAGCCGTGGGAGCCTCGGTCAGAAAACGCAGGAATGCCTCTTGGGTGATGCTCTCCGCTTGCTCCACAGTAAAACCCGCCCGCATAGCAATCGATACCATCTGAGGCGAATATTGCAGATACAGTTTGTCAAACCAATCGTTCCGTGAATCCATGCGCTGTACTCCAATTTTGGACCAAACTTATCCGGATCATGAGAAGATTTTCTATGCAAAACGGCCCTGGCTTTTGAAGGTCAGGGCCGTTTCTATCATAGGCATTGCGGGATTTCTGAATCAGGGAGACATAAACACGGTAAACCAGCGCCGTGTTTTTAAAGACAGCTTCGGATGACTCTTGAAGAAATCCAGAATCAGGTCGGACATCTCCACATTGATCTCCCGCACGATCGGACACCGCGTATATTCCGGATATCCGCCCGCTCCGCTGGCCCGGTAGCTGTTGAGGCAGATGGTGAATTCATCGCCGTCCCGCACTGTTTTCCCCTGGTAGGTCAGCGCCGTGATCCGTTGTCCCGCCGGCTCGGAAACATCGATGGCATAGTCCACACCGGCGTAATAGTCATAGTTATAGTGCTCCACCTTCGGCTTTAGGAAGGAATCCGCCACGCAAAGCCTTCCGTCCTCATCCACGGCGAAGTATTCGGCGCTCCGCTCCATGGCCCGCCGCAAAACCGCGCCGGTCACACGCAGGACCGTCAGCGTATTGGTGTAAGGATACGCCGTCAGCACATCCCGCCTGCGCACGATCTGAGGGAACCCGGCGGCCTCGTTCGCCAGGCTTGTCGCCGCCAGCTGGGCGCCGGAGCAGGACATCTGGACCTCATTGAAAAAGTCCGCGATATCGTTTCCCTCCGCCGCCATAATCAGGGGCGGCCCCGGCAGCAAAGGCCGGTCCAGATGCCCCACCACCGTATCCAGCCAGGTCTGGGCCCCCTGTTCCAAGCTGCCGAAGCGCTCTAAAAGAATGGGATCACAGTCTCCGCCCGCCGGAACCGCTTGACTGTTGCAGATGACATGCCCATTTGCGACGACGGCCTTGAGGGAGATAAACGCCCGGCCGGAATCCGGGGCCTGAACGGCAAAGGTGCCAAAGATGGATTGTCCCGGAATGCACATATGCTGGTGGCCCGTCAGCAAAATATCAAAATCCAGCTCCTGGCACAGCCGGTAGGCGATGTTTTCACTGCTTGTGGAAAGCACCCGGCCGGTGTCGAGGTCCCGCTCAAAGCCGCCGTGGTAGACGCAGACGGTGATGTCCGCCCGGCCCTTCAACGTCTCCAGCGCCTCCCGCGCCGCCGGGATGGGATCGGTAATCGTCAGCCCGGTCAGATGCTCCGGCCGCTCCCAGACGTTCACATGATCGGTTACGATACCGACAATGCCGATTCGAAGCCCGTTTTCCAGCTCATGGACCCGGCTGGGAAAGAGGACGGTCCCGTTGCTCCGCAGGGCGTTCTGGCACACACAGCGGGCCCGCAGAGCGTTCAGATAGGAGTCCAGATACGCCATGCCGTAGTTGAAATCATGATTGCCCAGGGTCACATAGTCGTATCCGCAGCAGTTCATGATCTCAGCAAAGCCACTGGCGTCCTCCTGAGAATCATGGCAGAACGCCCCGAGAGGCGACCCTTGCAGCACATCGCCCCCGTCTATGATGAGGGTATTTCCGTCTTTCTGAAAACGGTTGGCGCACTTGAAGAGGCCCAGCTCCCGCTCCTCCGCGCCGCGGTAATCCGTGGGATAGATGAACGCATGAAGGTCGGAGGTAAAATAAATTTGCAGCGTCTTTTCTTCCATACCCTCACCCCCGCGTCAGCTTCATGCGAATCCTGGCGGAGATCCATTCAATGATCAAAACCAGCACGATCAACCCAAGGAGAATGGAACCAACCTCGTTCCAGCGGTAGGAGCTCATGGCGAAGATCAGCGGCGCGCCGATGCCGCCCGCGCCCACCAGTCCCAGGACCGTGGCGTCCCGCAGATTCATATCGAAGCGGTAGATTAACGTGGACATGAAGTCCGGAAACAGCTGGGGCAGGATGCCATAGCGAATTTTCTGGAAGGTCGTGCAGCCAGCGGCGTCCAGGGACTCCAGAATCCGCTTGTCCAGGTCCTCAATGCTCTCGATGAACATCTTGGAAACCATGCCGATGGAACACAGGGACATGGTCAAGAGGCCGGCAAAGGGCCCCGGTCCCGTGACGCGGATGAACATCAGGCCGTAGATGAACGCCGGAATCGTGCGGATGGCCGCGATGGCGAAGCGCCCCAGCAGGGCAATGGGTTTTGGCATCAGGTTCGTGGCCGACAGGAAGGACAGCGGCACCGAGATCACCGCTCCCACGATGGTTCCGAGAAAGGCGATGCACAAGGTCTCCAGCAGCAGATAGGCCACGCCGGAGGTCGTGAAATTGAACAGCAGCGCCGTATCCGGGTGCAGAATGCCGGAAAGAATATTCCCCGCCACGCTCAGGCCGTTTCCGGCTGTATCGCTGATTACGACCGTGGAACTGGACCAGGCCAGCAGACACGCCGCCGCAAAGGCCAGCAGCAGTTTCGCAATCCAGGTCTTCGGCGCATTTTCATATGCCGCCGCAATCGTTTTTTCCATATCAGCGCCCCCTTTCAAGTCAGGCGCTTGCGGACGGCGTGGCTGAAGCCCTCGATGGCCACTACCGTCACAAACAGGACGATCAGGATCATGCCGACGCTGTCGTACTCCCGCCAGCCGATTTTCTCGTTCATGATGAGGCCCAGACCTCCGGCGCCCACATAGCCCAGAATGGAGGCATAGCGCACATTGCCCTCCAGGCAGAACAGCGACACGGAGAGATAAGTCGGCAGCACCTGGGGGAACACCGCGGTTATAAACGCCTGGGTCCGGGTGGCTCCCAGGGCCTCCATGGCCTCAAAGGGACCCATGTCCACGGTTTCAATCAGCTCGAACAGCTGCTTGCCCACATAGGCAAAGGTAAACACCGCAATCGCGCAGGTGCCCGCCATGGTGCCCAGGCCGAAAATGTAGGTGGCGATCAGGGCGCAGACCAGCGTAGGCAGCGTCCGAACCAGGCTGAGGAACAGGCGCACGAGAAACACGACCGCCCGGTTCGTCACAATATTGCTGGCCGCGAGGACCGCGAAGGGGATGGCCAGAACCGCACCGACAAAGGAGCCCAGGAGGGACATCTTGATCGTATCCAGCAACGGCGTCCAAATCTTGGGGAGATAGCCGGTGTTCGGCGGGAACATCGCGTAGAGAATATCAAAAAACCGACCGCCGCCGCTGATCAGCGTTTCGAAGTTAAACCCGGTGACTCGAACCGATACGACCGTACAGAACAGAATCACCAGCAGAATCAGCGGCAGTCGTGTAAATTTCTCCTCCACAACTTTGCTGTTGGGCAGCTCATAGCGGCGCGGCTTAAAGAGACAGTCATACAGCTTCATGCCGTCTCCTCCCGCGGGGCGGACTCCCCATAGATGCGGTCCAGCACCGCCTGATCCACCGCCTTGGCCGGACCGTCGTAAACGATTTGACCCGCCCGGATGCCGATGATGCGGTCCGCGTACTCAATCGCCAGCTCCACATGGTGGATATTCAGCAGGATGGTGATTCCCATATCCTTGTTGATGCGCACAAAATCCTGCATGACCTGCTTGGCCGTGACAGGGTCCAGCGCGGCCACCGGCTCGTCCGCTAGGATGATCTTCGGGTTTTGGGCCAAAGTCCGCGCCAGGGCCACCCGCTGCTGCTGCCCGCCGGAGAGTTGGTCGGCCCGGATATAGGCTTTGTCCAAAATCCCCACCTTGTCCAAGGATTCCAGCGCCGTGAGCTTGTCCTGTTTGCGGAACGCCCCCAGCAGCACCCGCCAGAAGGGCATTTCCGGCACACAGGCCGCCAATACGTTGCGGATCACCGTCGTACGGGTGACCAGGTTGAACGATTGGAACACCATGCCGATCCCCCGGCGAAAGCGCCGCAGGTCCTTTCCCTTCAGCGTGCTCACATTGACGCCCTCAACGGTCAGCCTGCCCTCCGTAATGTCGTGCATCCGGTTAACCGATCGCAGCAGCGTGGATTTTCCGGCGCCGGAGCGGCCAATGATGGCCACAAACTCGCCGTCCTGAATCGTTAAGGTCACATCCTTTAAGCCGACGGTTCCGTTGGGATAGACCTTGGACGCATGGTCAAATACGATCATGCTGCCCGCCTCCTTTCTTTCCATAAGCCGGAGGAGAGAATATCCCCGCGGCGCGGGTTGCCCGCGGGCGATTGGATATTCTCCCCTCCCAAATGTCGGGAATCAGTTCGCGGCCGTCAGCTCCTGAATCAGCTTCTGCGCCGCGCGCTCGTTGTCATAGTCGGAGGACTGGGCCTTCTGGTAGCCGTTGTGGCTGTAAATGGCGATCACTTCTTTGCCCTCGGGCGTATTTCCGATATTGATGAACGCGTTCTGGAGAGCGGCAACCATATCGGCGTCCATCTTGGGGGAGGTCTTGCTCACAGACACGGTATCGTTGTAAATCGGGGCCGTGACGCCAATCAAGCCGGTTTCCTCCCAGATGGAGCCCTCACGGCCAAACTCGGTGTTCCATCGCTCCGCGTAATCGCGGCGGGCATCGGCGTAGGTCACCAGCACATCCACCTGCCCGGAGGCCAGGCGGGCAAAGGCACTGGCATAGGAGTCGGACTGGACGGCGCTGGCCAGGTCCGTGATGCCTTTGCTGTAACGGTCCTGGAGCCACAGGGCGGGATAGATGTAGCCTGCGGGAGAGGAGGAACCCATGACGCTCCAGTTGGCGCTGTTCAGCTCGTCCCAGGTCAGCTCCTCGCCGGCGTTGACCTTCGCCACCAGAGCCTGGCCCTTTTCGGAGGGGCCGGCAATCAGCAGCGCGCGGTAGGAAACCGCCTGCTTTTCGGACGCTTCGGTGGGCGTTCCGTCGTTCCAGTCCTTGGGATCGTCAAAGTCCTTGCTCAAGCCGTCGCGGGTAGCGGTCAGAATGACGTCGCAGCCGTCGTCGTACAGCACGTAGGTTCCGCCGGGAATCAGGCCCACGTCGGCGGTACCGGCCACAAGGGCCTCGCCCACCGCCTCATAGGTAGTTCCAACCGTAATCTCCACCTCGCCGATGTCATAGCCCTCTTTCAGCATCTCGTCTTTCAAAAGCTGCTTCAGCGGCTCCGTAGCGGTGACAATCTCACTGGGCTCACGGGAGGGGACAAAATATACGCTCAGTTTGTCCACCTGCTTGGGACCGCTGTCCTCCGCCTGGGTCGTGTCGGTATTCGGCTGCTGGCTGCCGCCGCCGTTTCCACTGTCCTGGCCGCCACAGCCCGCCAGCAGGCCAAGGCACAAAATCATGGCCAGCGCCATTGCAAGAGCTCTTTTCATGTTCTTACCTCCTAATAATTTTGGATTATTTGCTAAGGGCATTTGCCCATTAACACAGGAAAAGGAGAGTATTCTATACCTATGAAAAGCCGTGTGCTATACTTTCCATTCAAGTATAGCACACGGCTTGTGAAAATTTTTTCCCGTTTTCGTTTTATTTTTCCTAATTTTGCAGTGGTTCCTGTTCGAGCGGCTTCCGGCTTTGAAAGTAGTACCCGACCAGCTCTTCAAACGCCAGGATCACCCGGCCAAAGAAGGGATTCAGCATTCCCCCTACCAGCGTCTGCTTCGATCCCTCGACAATAAAGACCAGATCGGACAGGGCGGCCAGGGTGGAATCCTCCCTTTTCGTGAAGCAAATGATTTTGAATCCCCGCTCCTTCGCCGCGCGCACGTCATTCAAAATAGGCACCGCTTCTCCGCTCTGGGAAATCGCAATCAGCAAAGACGGTTCAATATTGGTGGCGGCGCCTTTGTGTTCCTCATGGAAAATCATGAAGTCGTAAAAATGGACCCGGTTGAACACCATAAAGCCGCAGACAGCCAGCCTCTGCACGATGTAATCCGCAACCAGTTCGGAAAACCCGCTCCCATCGGCAAAGAGCTTCTGGTTCTGAAACTGCCGGAGGAGCTCGCAAAATCGACGGCCCTTCTCTTCGTCGTAGTTATCAATCAGCTCCTGGAGCGCCGCTCCGCTGGCGCGCTCATTTGCGTTTGCGGTCTGCTGCAGGTGATAGTACAGCTCGCTGTAGCCCTCAAAGCCCAGGCGCTTGCACATCTTTATAATGTAAGTTGGTGAGACATAGTTCTCATTCGCAATCTGCTGGACACCGATCCGCCGCTCGTCGTTCTCAATGTGCCGGATAATGCTGGTGATGATCTTGGTCTCTTCCTCGGTCAGCAGGTTTGTCAGGAGATAATAGTTTTTGTTCATAGGACCGCACCTCAAAGATCGCTGCCTCCAGCTGAATTTACCACCTTCCCTTTACAATTCTGCCGCCAATGAGAATTGCGGAACAAGTGACAGCAAAAAGCAGGTAAAAAAGCCAAACAGGACTTAGAACCCACAACCATGGCCACGAAATCGGCCCCATCAACTTCAATGCAATGAAAATAAGGGTTAAAGCATATATTGGGTCGATTCGCTTTTTCGTCGTTTTCTTATCCAAAACGTACCCTCCTCTGCGAATTTCGATTCAACAAGTTGATTATAGCATATAGCAACTACTGTATCAACTTGTTTTATAAAACTGCTTTTTACTGTCCTTCTTGTTCATCGTTTTGCTGTTTTTCGTTGATATTTTTTATTTCTTCCCGAAGTTTTTGATTTCTTCGTAAAAACCACTGCACTCCCGACAATTAGTCCTGCTACGAGAATTAACCCTATATTGATGGGGTAAATAAAGCTTTGTTCTGGACCACCGACCAGGATCGTTTGGGTAAGATTCCCCGCAACCCGACTAAAGGCACCAGGACGACAAACATTCCCGCCATTGCTGCTACCACTTTTTTCATCTGCTACTCTCCCCTATCTCACGACTTTCTCATAAATGCCAATCTCTTTTTTCTGCCTTTTTAGAGGGGCAAACCCAGAAACCGCAGAACAATTCCAGTCAATACCGGAAACATCAAAACCAATCCAATCATCGAAGCCAAAAGGTATTTCCACAGTTTTATTTCCTGATTACTTTTTTTCCTATCGAAGTAGTCATAGATTGCTACGGCAATGATAAACAAACCAATAAGAGTAAAAATCCAAATCCCCATCCACATTTCACCCATGATAGACTACCTCGCTAAACCTAACATAGATTCTCCCGTCATGAAACGCGCTGTTTTCGGCTGATATCCCAGAAGGCATTAAAATCGAACTCCGACTCAATCGAGTAAATGCCTGCGGGCGGGGTTCCTATGCTTTCTGACGAAATCGTCGTATTTTCCGATATCAGCAGTTTTCCTTCTGAATTTACCATTAGTGAGAAGCCGTTTCCATCTTCACACGCAATCAGCACATATAAGGATCGTTCATCTGAAAAGGCCGCCCGTCCATCCCGAGAAGCCCCCTCCTCATACAATATTTCTAAATTGTTGAAATTCTCATAAAACCAATTCAAGGTAGGCTGGTCTTTAATTTCCCATGGGATCGAGTCTATATCAGCGAAAACCGACATCTCAACAGGCGTGGAATAGGACAGTGTTTTCCATGGATCATGATGTGTCTGGACATATGAGATAACAGATTCTTCACCAATATATCTTGTCAGCGTGAAGAGGCACCAGCAGCTTGTCAGCAAAAGTATATACAGCACCGCGATTTTTTTCATAAGCGATCCCTTTTATCCGTTTTGTGGCAGAGGCAGCTCGACCTCGAAATCCTCAACCGGCTTTTGACAGAACACCATCTGCCACTCGATTTGCTTCGGTAGCCCAAAATTCAATTTCTATTATAATCCATAAAATCCGCTTCGATTTATCTGAGCGATTATCTGATGTAATTGGTCGGGTAGTTATCTTTGGCAGGAAATCACTCTACAGACCGGATCTCAAGGTACCAAAGAATTAACCTTGCCAGTCAGCACATGCAAAAGATCCGCCAGAAAATTGCTAGTATTCAAAAAGTCAGTATGAAATTGTTCTATTTGGCAGATTATGACCATCAGCAACACGATAATGACAACTAAAAGAATACATATCGCTGCAAATTGTTTCCTGCTCACGTTTTGCTCCTCCTAAGTCTCGCTTTATCAGCGGCTCTTCCAATCACGGGTCTAGGCCCATGCTACTTGTGAAAATAAGCAATCAATTTCGGTGTCAGCACAAGAGCGGCGATAATTATCATCCCAGCAATTCCTTCTAACCGTTGACGCAAGAAATATGTCTTGGAGGGTTCCTTCGATGCTTTCCAGCTTTCAAAGATTTTCCAGCACCATTTGGGGAACAGCGCGTTTACTAAACACACTGTAAAAATAGCGGCGAGAAAGATATAAACAATACTTACAATGGTCATCTTGATCCTCCTATTACAGTAACTTGACCTGTTCTCAGCCCCGCGGAAGAAGCAGATCAACCTCGATATCCTCAATCGGCTTTTGACGGAACACCATCCGCCACTCGATTTGCTTCGGCGGCTCAAAGTACAGGCCGGAACAGGCTGTCCGGGACTGTCCGCGTTTACTGCCGGTCAGCATAATCGCCACTGGCCCGTCCGCACCGCCGATGACGCCTACGCCGCCGGTAACGCTTACGCCGCGCGTGGATGCCGCCCCGGCCTGGTCAGACTGTCGCCGGGGGCGATCCCCCTGTCCGCAGTCCCGCACCGTCAGTGATTCTCTGGGCGGCTCCGGCTCCACCACATAGGACATGGCTGTGCAGTGGGCCGGATACTCCCACTGACCGCTGTCCGGAAAGCGGCTGGTATCGATCTCCTGCGCCTCGTACTCCGTGACCAGAAGGGTATGGACCTCTCCTGTGGCAGGGTGCGTAAAGGGCACGTGGTCTCCCGGCCCGGACACGGTGAACCGGGGGCCGGGGATGGAAACCGGGTCCGCCTCCAGAAACAGCGAGAGGGTTTTTACCTCGGGTTTTGTTTTTGTGGCCCAAGGAAAGGAATCCCTCCAAAACGACCATCCCCGCTCGGGGTTCAGGCCGTACCGTTCCACCAGCCGGAGGCTTCCCAGGTCCTTCAAATCTGCCTCCATTCCCTCCGGGCATCCGGACGCCGGCACCCAGAGAAGACCGTATCCTCTCCAATGGCGCAGTTTCCGACCGTTTACCGTCAACTTGGGGTTGTAGTCTATAGTCAAGGGATTTTCAGCTTCCTGACGCTCTTCTTCCTCTGGAGTGAACTCCCTCTTCCCCTCGATCCACGGCCTCCAGTTCTCCGCATAGGCCCGGATCTCCTCGGGCTCAACCTCCATACAGAGATCCACCACCAGCCCCTTTCCGCAGACATACACTGCCAGGACACGCCACACTTTCCCACACCAGGAAAAGGTTTTTCCTATAGGAATTTCCCTCCCCGGCTTGTCATGCCCTCTATGCTGACCGCCAAAGCCGCTGCCAAAGTACACCCTCCACTCTGGACGCTCTTGTCTTTTCAGGGCTTCGGGCACACAATCACAGTATTCCTTCCGGAAGGGTATTTTCCCGTAGTCAAAGGACGCCTGTACCTCCCGGATATACCCATAAGGGTCCTCCATGGGCGTGAGCCCCAGGCCATCCCGCAGTCCGTTCAAAGCAGCCCGCCGCTCCGGGGAAGGCGGGCCGTCCTCCCGCAGGAAGGCGTCAAATTTCTCCCGGTCCCACAGGTGGGCCTGTTCCACCGCCGCTGAACCGTTACAGGCCAGAAGCAGACGAAGAAAGTCTTCAAAGCTCCGGGCCAGCGGGTGAACATAGTCTCCCGGAAGATTGGACGGGTTGACGGCAAACACCACCTCCCCGAATCCTTTCACGAAGCAATAGTGGATGCCGTCCACTCCCTCCCAGCCGATCACCTTGGCTCCTTTGGGCGTGCAGAAGCAATCACTGCGGCTACCTCCTTGCTCCAGGCCGAGCGAAGAAAAGTCTATATGCAGGTTTTTGAATTTCTCATACAGCGTCATGGGCGTATTTCTCCACATTCTCCTAAATCTGGTGTAAAAACAAGAAAAAATTCCCAACAAGTGAAAAAACACATATGAATATGAAATAGAGTGCTTTGTAACTTATTTGAAAAACGCGATTCATTTTATTCCATAAAATAATCGAATTTAGATTCCGCCCATTCAAGAATACTTTCAAATTCCACTCCTTCGGTGGTTAAATAGAATTCGGTGTCAATTTGCACATATTTGCTGTGAAACGAAACCATAATTTCATCAGCATCTGGCACCTTTTCGGACGGGTTAAAGATAATGCGATATAGCCAATCGCTTTCTTCGTCAGCAGGTTCCAATGGAGCTGCCATAAGTTCTAAATCGGCAAAAGATGAAATGGAGCTTATTTCACTATCCACATACATAAAAGATCCATCTGGAAGTTCCATTTTTGCTGTTGAGCTGAGTTTAATTGCGTCAAATATTGTTTCACTACCACCCTTAGAACATCCGGAGAGAGAAAGTGTCAAAACAAACGCACTCAACAGTGCGAGTATTCTTTTCATTGAAGATTACACCTCCATGATTTTCCTAAGCTCCGGTTGAGAAAGGCAGATTCCCTCCGGTCTCCTCGTTATCTCATGAATTTACCAATTATACGGAATCGCCCAGGGCTGGAGGAGCTCCGCTTCCATCACTTTTTCAGGGCCCGCCCAGATGGTGTCCGGCAACCGCCTTCCAAAGTATAAAATTTTAGTCTGTAATCGTCAATGTGTATTCCCAACCATCAGATTCTACTCCAACTCGGTATGTTGTGGCGGCAGTAAGCATTGAAAATACATCTGATTCGTTTGGCATCAGTTCAAATGTTGTTGAATAATCACCGCTGATATTTGCGTCATCATACAAATACGCGGTAATTGCTTCAGCCCCATTGCCCGGATAGTCTTGGCGTCCCCCCGCTTGTGCGCCAGTCGCTCCAATTATTGTCGCCAGGACCACCAGAATGATGGCCGCGGCCATGCTTATACCGACTTTTTTCAGCATTCGCATTGAAGTTCGTCCCATCTGTTTTCTCCTTCAAATTATTTTGCAGTAATACTGCTATTTGTTTTATCGTTCACGCCCTACGCAGACCCTTTCGCATAAAAAGTCACAGTTGCCTCGTACCCAGACATTGTCTAAAGGTGTTGAACCGCCGATTTCAACGATGATACCAACTATTTTCCAGCAGTAATCACTACTTGTCTTGTCGCTTCAAAATCGTACATATGAATACTCTCATAGGGACAGTATCGAATGGTCAGATAGGCGGCAATCTCGCTGGCCGGGCGGAGTTCAGCCGAAACAATGCTTTCCATCAGGCTTTTCTCTGTGGGAAACTGCTCCAAAGGCAGATAATCGGCCTGCGTGGCCGGGTCTGCCAGCAAATCGTTCCAAGTCTCTCCGCCGTCAGATGTTTTCAACAGGATGCAGGAGGTCTCTTCGTTTTTTCCCAGAAGCACACCCTCCTGGTCACTGAAGAAAAACAGTCCGGAAACGGTAAATGTAAACGGCGTTCCAACCTTGTCCCAGTTTTTCCCGCCATCTGTGGTATGGAAAAGCTGAACCTTAGAAACCGCCCAGCCATCAGTCGCGCTGTTGAAATAGTATGCGCTGGTGTTTTCAGGTACTGAAGTTTCCTGCGTCCCAGGAACAGACAAATGGTCTTTCAGCTCACCTGCCGCTTCCAGGACATTCATATAGGCCCAGTGACTCTCAGCTAAATCCGAAAAGGGATTGCTGACAGAAAGCAGCTCTGTCACAGATTCATCCCGTCCAAGCATTCGGTTGATAGCTGTAACAGCCTCCGCATAGGTGATTTCCTGTTCCGGGCGGAACAGCACATCAGAACTTCCATGCATCCATCCAAGAATTCTCGCACTGTAAATATATTTTTCTGCCCAGTGGCCAGCGGGAACATCTGCAAACTCAAATTTTTCCCCGTACCGCCCCACAGGCGCCGCAAACTGGCAGCGGTGCATCAAAACCGCAAATGCAGCCCTGCTGACAGGCGCCTCCGGGCGGAACGTTCCGTCCGCATAACCGGTGAGAATACCATAGCTCGCAAGATATGCAACAGGCCGGGCACAATCTTTTCCTGCCATATCTGAGAACAGGGATTGGTGGCTGTCGGACTTATTGCCAGCATCCAACAGGACATATAGCATCTGCGCCAAGTCGCCGCGTGTCAGGGGTGCATCAGGATGCGCGAATTTATCATTTACAGGCAGGTACGCCAGATGTCTCGTTGTTTGGAGCGTCGGCCATGCATCCGGCTGAGCTGGAACCAGGCCCTTTCGCAAATTCTCCATGGAAAAGGCAGCGGATACACGTCTGAATGAATCTAAAAATTCCCCGCCGGTGTGAGCGCCTCCTCCCTGGTTCCTCCATAAAAACACCTGGTTCTCCCCCATTGCGATGATTTGGTATGCCATATCATCGTAGTGCCTGGAGAAGAAATCGGACCGTGGGGAAACAACTTCAATGGAGCCAACCTCTCCGCCGTATTTCTCGCGGGATGGAACGTGGTAGAAGTTCACACAGGTATCGGTTTCCTCAGCTATGATCTCGTCCTGTCCAATGCCGGAAATCGTGACGGAAAATCCGAGTCGTTCACTTTCATAGATGTAAATACTTCTTGTCTGCTGTGCAGGGTGAACTTTTTCTTCAACACCAGCCATTTGTTCTTCGGTTGCTTCTCTAGCTCCTCCAGAAATAATTTTTGATTGCCTATCAAGCGCAAACGCAGGTATAGTAAATATGTATAGAATAAGCATAATCAGGCTAAGTAAGATTGACAGGATTCTTTTCATATTCATTCTTCCTTCATAGTTTTCTCATATTCTTCCTTGGTCATGACCGTAATAGAACTTAATCTCACAAATTTACCAATTATACGGAATCGCCCAGGGCTGGAGGAGCTCCGCTTCCATCACTTTTTGAGGCTCCACACAGATGAGATACGCCTGATCCTCGAAGCTGGACAGGCTCCCGGCAGGAAACTGCACAGTCAGGCCCTCCTCGGAAACAACGATCCACTCCGGCTTCAAGACCTTCGCCATCTCTACCCGGATGGATTCGTCGTCGATCCACCCCACCAGCTCCGGAAGGCGGCGGCAAACTTCTTCCTCCGGCACAGCGAACACTTGCCGGAAGTCCAGCTTTTCCCCCGACTCCCGGTCAAACGCCGCGCCCAAGCTGACATCGGCGTTCCCTCCGCCCGGCAGGGCCGCCAGGGTCTTGAAGTACAGGACCTGCCCGTTGTACGCCGTGAGCCAAACATTCTGCTGGATGTACCCCGGGCTGAACTCCTCCCCCAGCTCCCGCCATTCTGCGTAGCACTTCTCCAGCTCCTCCCGCTCGTCGTAGAGCGGCTTTTGCTCCGCGTAATAGGCAAGGATTTTCTTTCGGGCCTTATCGCTCAGGGTTCCAAACGCTTCGTCCCCATTCACACAGGCGTTCACCGGATCATCGAAGGGTGCCCTGGCCCGCAGCAGCTCCGTCCCGTCCGGCAAGCGATAAGTCCACTGGAACCCTGGATCGCTGGAGAGGATATCCACCGCCGTTCCGTCCTGGAGTGTCAGGGCATTCCGCTTCAAGCTGCCAATGACATTCGCAGACTTTGCCCGGTAGGCAGTAATACGCCCTTCCGCTGTCTCCAGCTTCATCCGGAACGGAACGCACCACGCGGTGACCTCTGCATCCCGAAGTTCTTCTTGGAACATCTGGCACGTTTTTTCATAGGTCTGGCCAAGAACTCGCTCTCTGGGCCAGGCGCGTGTATTCTCCGTCATTATAACGCCTGTTCTCTTCCCATCCTGTTCCAGAACAAAAGAGGCCAATGTCCCGTCCTCCCTGGTTTGAATTTCCACGACTACGCCTCTTATATTTCGACCCTCTTGAAAAACCATCCGACATAGCGGCACAGCACTGCACAGCAGAATGATCACCAGTACGATGTGCAGCTTCATCCACTCTTTTAAGCGTTTCAAAGAAACTCACCTCTTGCTTATTCAAAAATGATTTGGATTGGAAGAAGGCGCAAGCCGTCATTGCCGCTTCATTTTGATTCGGACAACCAGCTTGATCGCAAGAGTTACGAACAAAATAATTATGGGATTCTCGGCAATGATCAAAATGTCCTTATACCATGGGATTCCCAGCTTCTCATAGAGTCCTGGATGCTCTTTGAAATCCCGAAATATAGATACGGTACGTCTCAAAAGAAACGTAATATCGGAAGCGATTGACGTGTTCAAAGCAGAATCTAGTCTTTTCATATCTGGCCTTTTCAACCTGGCCTAGTCATAAACTTTGAATGTTCTAACGTATCACTCCGTAGACTCAAGATAAGACCCCTCTGGCTCGGGATATCCCAGGAAGGCGATGTTCTCCTCCACCAAATGCTGATAGGAAATATGAAGCACTTCAGCCCCACTAGTATAGGAACTTAACCAGTCCTCTAGCTCCGTACCATCCATAGGGTCGGTGCCCCAAATTTGGAAGGGACTACCACTTTGCGGAAAATAGGAGTTGTCGTACCACTCACCAGTGAAGAGGTAATAGATCAGCCCGTCCCCATCAGCATCTACCTCTCTGGGGAAAACAGCGGCGACGGTTTCATTCTTTTCGGTGAAAGAGAAGTCCCAAGCATCCACACTTCCCATCTGCTCATATACGCCACTTTCCTGGCTGTACTGATAAAGTGTAAAGGGCCAGAACTGCCCGGCCCAGCCGGAGTTGTGAGACCAGTACGCTAGGGCTGTTCCGTTTTCATAAAAGGTCATAGTTGGGCGCTCTGACCCACAGCATCTCCGTTCCGTCCTGCAAGCGATAAGTTCAGTGGAACCCTGGATCGCTGGAGAGGATATCCACCGCCGTTCCATCCCGGAGCGTCAGAGCGTTCCGCCTTTCCCGTGTCCAAGGCGGCAATCTGCGGCAGATGTTTAGTCTGCCACTTGATAAATTTCTAAGAGCCCACTACAATAGTCGACGATCTCTGTTTGTTTCATATCATCCGAGACTATAACACCAAGCGATAACTCAAACTCGTATTTCAAGTCAGGGTTTATTTGCACGTAAATTGTGTTGCTTTTCCCGCGAAAACCAACACAATATTTATTGTCATTTTCCTCTATAAGTGACACGTTAATCGAGGAACTGACATCATGAAATACAAAAATCAAGTCCGAATCTGTCTCTGGAATTGCGCGAGTTATTGCCGCATTTGATTCTGAAAGCTCAAAGTTAATAGTTTCAATTAGAACCGCGTTTTTCATGAGATGTTTGACACATTTGAAAGAAATCGGGATCGGCAACTCTGTGCTTTCGTTCTCTGCCGCTTTAGCCGTATTAAAGCCAACAATTAAGCCCAAAAGGATGGCACAAATGCCCAAAGTTTTTATCTTTTTCATCTTAGAATTCTCCTATCTTTTTTATTGGTATAGGCACAGCAGAGAAATGATCGTCCTTTTCATGTAAAATCCTCCACTCTTAATAAGCAAAACAGCACAATCTTACCAATTATACGGAATCGCCCAGGGCTGGAGGAGCTCTGCCTTTATCACTTTTTCAGGACCCACCCAGATGTGATATGCCTGATCCCAATATTTAGGCAACGTCCCGGCAGGAAATTGCACAGTCAAACCTTCTTCGGAAACAACAATCCATTCTGACTTCAGGGCCTCCGCCATCTCTGCCCAGAGGGATTCGTCGTAGACCCATTCTGCCAGGCGGCGGCAAACTTCTTCCTCCGGCACGGTGAAGACCTTCCAGTTGTCCAGCTTTTCCCCCGACTCCCGGTCAAACGCCGTACCCAAACTAATATCGGCGCACTCTCCGCCCGGCAGCTCCGCGAGGGACTTGAAGTATAGGACCTGCCTGTTATACGCCGTGAGCAAGACATTCTGCTGGATATACCCCGGGCTGAACTCCCCGCCCAGCTCCCGCCATTCCGCATAGCACTTCTCCAGCTCCTCCCGCTCGTCGTAGAGCGGCTTTTGCTCCGCGTAAT
>ERZ779626.192-NODE-192-length-41279-cov-7.899452_pt1 | contig 41279 bp, 35 predicted proteins | sample MGYA00514209_ERZ779626 | MGnify/ENA primary metagenome ERZ779626 (study PRJEB29562, sample SAMEA4376713) | mouse gut metagenome | isolation source: Cecum | study: EMG produced TPA metagenomics assembly of the A DSS colitis mouse model was used to assess the...
ACTGCGTTCGTAATGACAGACAATGTCATACTGAGCGTCAGCGAAGTATCTGAAAAGCCTTCTCCTCGGGGAGAAGGTGGACTGACCGTAAGGTCAGGACGAATGAGGGGAACATAACCCCCTCATCAGTCCGCAAATGCGGACAGCTTCCCCCAAGGGGGAAGCCTCTGGGGCGCAACCGACCCGACCTTAACGCGACGGCGCGTATTAAACGCGCATTCGGGTTATTTGCTTTTTAGCGGTCGGGTTTACCGTAAACAAAAAGGCTTTCCTTAAAGGAAAGCCTTTTATAATTACTTCTGCAAAAACGACAAACCGAAAATTTCCTCCCCGGCTTTGCCGTCCAGCACGCTTTTAACGGCTGCCGTGCCGAGTTTCACCGCTTCGTCAACCGCGGATGAAAGTTTTTCGAAATCGTAGTCGCATTTATAATTTTGCCGTTTAGTGCGGTACAAAAATCGGGTGTAGGAAAAGTGACGTTTCAGACACCGCTCCACGCCGGTAACGGTAATAAGCGGCTCTGTCTTTTTTATGGTATCGTAAACGGCAAAAGTGCAGGCAAGCACCTTTTCCCGCGGAAGTATTTTGCGTCTTAACCCGTATTTGCGGCTTATGAAAAGCCCCAAATCGTTTTCGAATTTGACGTGGGCGAAGGGGGAACGCTTTGTCCTTTCGTATGCGTAAATGTACGGGTGAAGGGTACAGTCCAAAGCGTAGTGGGTGGCAAAACCCGCCGCATAAGAGGGGTTGCCCTGTATCAGTTGGCAAAACAGCCCGTACGCGTTGCGGTTGTGTAAGTTCCGCCCCAAATTGGATTTTGTAGGTTTTATGTTGTACGCAAAAAATACGTCGCCGCCCTGCGCCCCCAAAAGGTACAGCGTTTTGGACGTAATTTTCCGTTTATAGGCGTTATCTAATTTTTCGTAAATAATTTCGGCGGCAACGCCGTGTGAAAAATAATCGGGCACACTATAAGTTTAGCCGTTTTCCGTAAAAAAGATACTGTTGAATATACCCCGAATATTTTCCGAAAAGTCCGGTAAAGTACTGCGTTATTTTATTTCTGTCTGTAAGCGCGCCGCCGAAGTCCTCTCTGTACACTTTTTCAATCCATACGTCTACGGGGAAGCTGTCCGTCTTGCCGAAGCCGAAAAGCGCTATGCAGTCGGCGACCTTGGGACCTACGCCCTTATAGGTAAGCAACCTTTTTTTAAGTTCGGGCGCGTTGAGGCTTTCAAGCTCCGCAACGCCCTCGGCGGCAATGCGGCGGGAGGTTTCGCAAAGATATGCGTCCCTGTAACCCGCGCCGGCGCTTTTGAATAATTCCGCGTCGGCGGCGGCAAGCGCGGCGGAGGAGGGGAAGGTATTGTATTCCCCGAAATCCGAAACCTTCTTTTCGCCCAGACCAAGGCAAATTTTTTCTATTATTCCCTTAATGCGCGGTATATTGTTGTTCTGCGAAATTATAAAGGAATAAATCATTTCTTCGCGGTCGGCGTTTAAAATTCTTAGCCCCTTGCAGCATTCCGCGCTGCGGCTTAAAAGGGGAACGTTAAAGCTTTTCGCTTTTTCCGCAATTTCGCGGTAGTCTTTGTTTAAATCGAAGTAGCGGTAAAAGTAATCGCAGTCCTCGCTTTCGACTACGGTTTTCGCCCCGTCGCGGCGGACGTAGCAAATTTTATCGGCGGAGCATACCCTGTATCCGTCTTTGTAATGTGAAAAGCGGAAGGTTTGCCCGCATTCGAGCGTATGTTCGGGATTGAAATATTCCGCGTCGAAATCGAATTTCATATGTTAATCCTCTGTTGTAGTAATGTGTCGGTGTTTAAAACGCATGACGGCTTCTCGCTTTGGGATAAGCTTGGATTCTTCGCGTTGCTCAGAATGACAATAAGGTGGAAGAATGACAATAAGGCGTACTAATTATAGCTTGGTGTTGAAATGACAAAAACGTGTATTCCCGCCCGACGGTTTTCGTCCGGTATTGTCATGCTGAGGCTTGCCGAAGCATCTTTTCGGCAATTAAAAATACAGCCGTATTTACGGCTGTATTTTATCATATTAAGTCGTTTTTTGTCAACCTGCGAAATCGAGCTTTGCTTCGCCCGCGTCAACGTCTACGGTTATTGTTTTTTCCGTTGTGCCGGTAGAGTTGCTTACGTTGCAGCTTCCCGCGTCCACTTTGACGTTAATTGTATATTCGCTATGCGCGCCCGCAAAGCCGATGTGTACGCTTCCCGCGTCAACGTCTACCGCGGTGTTAACGGCGTCGGCGGAGATAATTTCCGTTTTGCCTGCGTCCACGTCTAAATTCAGCACAGTACACCGTACGCCCGTTATTTTAATCTGTCCCGCGTTTATGTTGCATTTCAGCGTTGCGCACGTAATTTCACCCGCGGTAAATTGTCCGGCGTTGATATTTGCCGTTACGTTTCCGTACGCCCCGCTGCCGAGATTAGCGCTGCCCGCGTTCAATTTTAAATTTACGTCGGGTTTCTCTGCCAAAGCGGAAGGTAGTTTTATAACCGTTTCGGGCAGTCTGAAGCTTCCTATAACGTACCATTTCCTGCAGCTTTCTACGGTAAGCTTGCCGTCTCTGCATTCCACAGTAGCTTTAAACAGCTTGTTTTCTGGATATTCGACTGCAATTTCGTCACCGTCGTAATATGACAGTTTTACGCTTCCCTCGTCTTGCCGCACGTTTACGGAAGAAACTTCCTCTGCGGAGGTAAAAGTTTTCATTTGAAATTTGGGTTTAACCGTCCAGCCGCATACAGCCAACGCGGTAATTGCTATGACCGCGCCTAAAACGGCTATCGCCCCGCCGATAATAAGACCTTTAACTATAGAATTCATCACACACCTGCCTTTTTCGCCGTCGTAATTCTTTTGAGCCAAGCGAAGAATTTGGGAAAGCCTTTCCATATAAGCGCCGTAAGTTTAAAGAACAGCGGACAAAGCGCAATTCCTACGCCCAAGGCGGCAATTCCTACGCCTAAGACGTAGAAGCCGTAGGCTACCTCGCCCGCAATAAACGTGCCCGCCGCCGCGCCGACCATTGCCCCGCCGGAAGCTATTGCCAATATCGGCGTCACGCACAGCGCGACCGTCGTAATGACCGCTAAAAGAATAAGCATTGTAACGGGTACGGCAAGAACGATGCATAAAATTACGTAGCCCGTGTTGTTCTCCGTTTTGTCATTGACCGGTGCGGGTTGCGGTTGCGGCGGAGTCGTTATTGCCGGTCGGGGAGGAGTTGGAGGAGGACTGTAAACGGGCGGAGCCGTCTGCGCCTTGGGCGGAGTAGCCGCGTCTGCGGGTGCTTCGGTATACGGTACCTGGTTATCCGCAAGCATGCTTTGCGCGGCGTCGTACGGCGCGCCGAATTCCTCTATAATTTCTCGTTCGGAAAATCCCGCCTCACGTCTGTCGGCGTACGCTTCCGCATAGTAGTCCAAAACGCGCCGTCTTTCGCTTTCGCTTACGCATAAAAGGTTGCTTTTAAGTTCGTCGCGCCATTCGGTATATGTCATATTCTGCCTCCGAATACTTTCTTGTAAATTTCGTTTATTTCAAGCAGGTCGTTCCTGCCGGACGCAAGCTTTTTAAGCCCCGATACGGTAATTTTATAGTACCGTCGCAGTCTGCCGCTGTACTCCGCGGTGCGCGTGGTAAGGTATCCGCCCGCTTCAAGCCTTTTCAAAATAGGGTACAGCGTACTTTCGGATATATCTATTATACCCTGCAAGTCGCTTATAATTTTATATCCGTAACTTTCGCTTCTGCTTATCGCGTGCAAAACGCACACGTCCAGAATACCCTTTTTAAGCTGAATATCCATACGTATACCCCGTTTTGTCTAATACTATACATTACATAGTATGTTTTGTCAAGTGTTTTTTTGTAAATAATTAATTTTTTTTTACGGATAATATTTTTATGGTTACACTTGAAAAGCACATAAAAAGCGTAAAGGACGTACTGACTTCCGAGGATATAATCGTTTTCGAGTTCGAGTCCTTAAAGGGGAAAAAGTTTGCGGCAATTTACGCCGACGGGCTTGCGGACAAACAGCTTATCGGCGAGCTTGTCGCCAAGCCTTTGAAGGCGGCGGAAAACGACGCCGATGCGGAGGACGTAAAAAAACTGCTCGCCTCGCCGGAGGTAAAGGACTGTAAAAAGGCGAAGGACGCCATAAAGGAAATTTCCGACGGAAACGTCGCCCTTTTCATCGACGGGGAAAGCGATTTTTATATAATCGGTTTGAAAAATCCCCCCGGAAGGACGGTGGCGGAGCCGCCCACACAGGTCACGTTAAAGGGCCCGCGCGAGGGCTTTACCGAGGATATAAAAACAAATCTCGGACTTGTGCGCAAGCGGCTTAAAAGCGACAAGCTTAAAGTAAAGACGGTGAAATGCGGAGAGCGTTCCGACACCGCCGTGGCTTTGGTTTATCTGGACGGCGTGTGCGCCAAAGGACTTCCCGAACGGGTCGAAAAGCAGATTGCCGCGCATGAGATAGACCTTGTGCCCGACTCGTCGTATATTTCGCGGTTTATTTCCGGAAAGCCCCGCTCCGTATTCAAGCGCAACGGCACGTCGGAAAAGCCCGATATCTTCTGCGCCAAAATAAGCGAGGGCAGGGTGGGGCTTATTGTGGACGGCTCGCCGATAGCTTTGACGGTACCGTATATGCTGGTGGAGGATATACAGGCGGCGGAAGATTATTACGCGCTGTCTTACCGCTCGACCATAACGCGGCTTTTACGCGTCTTCGCATTAATAATAGGCATATTTCTGCCTGCCATTTACGTGGCGGCACAGCTTTTCAAGATACAGATAATTCCTTTTCAGCTTCTTTTAAAGGTTTCCAGTTCGGTTTCGGGCCTGCCCGTATCGCCGAGTATAGAGATATTTTTAACGCTGTTCGTACTGGAAGTTTTAAACGAAGCCTCGGTAAGAATGCCCAAATACGTGGGGCTCGCCATGTCGGTAGTCGGCGCGCTTGTCCTCGGCGATACCGCCGTGAAAGCGGGAATAATTTCCACACCGGCGATAATTATTATAGCTTTTTCGGCGATATGTCTTTACATTACGCCCGACCTGGTGGAAACGACTACTACTTTAAGGTGGATATATCTCATTGTCGCCGGAAGTATAGGTCCCTTCGGTATAGCACTGCTTACGGCTTTTCTTATCTGCTATCTCGTCACCGAACAGTCGTACGGCGTGCCGCTGATGGCGCCGTTCGCACCGGTTATTAAAAACGATTTGTACGACAGTATGTTAAAGGCGAATTTGTACGCTTTGAAAAACCGCCCGTCCGCGCTGCGCTCGGGACAGAAAGTGAGGTTAAAGAAAAAATGAAAATAAGCGTAAGACAGATATGTTTTATATTGTTATGCTATAACGCCGTAAGCAAAATGCTGCTGTATCCCACGGTTTTAAGTCACTATTGCGGACGTGATTTGCTTTTCGCCGCGTTTATAGATTTCGCCGTGCAGGCGGTCGTGGTTTGGGCGGTAAGCTTTCTCTGTTCGCGTACGGAAAAAACTTTTTTTCAACTTTTGGAAGGCACGTTCGGCAATATTTTCGCGCGGATAATTTACGGGCTTTTCGCCCTGTTTTTCATTGCCGCGACGATAGTTCCGCTGTGCGAGCAGAAGCTTTACGTGCATACTATTTTTTACGATACCGTTCCGCCGTTATTGATTTTTCTGCCTTTCTTTTTCTTCTCTATATACGCGGCGGGCAAAAAATTCACAAATATAGGCAGAAGCGCGGACGTTTGCATGCCGATATTCGTGCTTTCTATGATATTCGTATTTTCGATGTCCGTGCTGGAAATAAAGTGGAATTCCTTTATGCCCGTCCTCAAAACGCCTGTTAAGGATTTGTTTGGCGGCGCGCTGGGAACGGTTTTCCGCTTTGCGGAGCCGTGTTATGTGTTAATGTTCATGGGGCATTTCAAATACAAAAAGGGCGACGCGGCAAAAATGACTTTTTCCTATATCGGCGGCGCGCTGACAGTATTGCTGTTTCTTTTCACGTTTTACGGGATATACGGCGATATCGCCCAGTCGCGGCAATTTGCCGTATCCAAAATTTCGCTGTTCTTCCCCGCGATAGACACCATAGGAAGAATAGATTTGATAGCTTTGTACATTTTGGAAATAGTTATGCTTTTCGCGCTTGTGCTGAACGTGCAGCTTGCGCTTCACTGCGTAATGCAGTGTACGGGTTATCAAAACAGAGTAGTGCTGTCGCTTGCGGTAAACGCCGTACTGATAATATTGCTTATGGTGTTCGACCACGGCTTCAATAATCTTCATACCTTCTACGCGAAGTGGATGTGGATAGCGTTTGCCGTATTCGCCAACGCGATACCCGTCCTTGCCTGGACGCTGAGGAGGAAAGAGAGATGATTAAACGTTTTTCCGTATTTATTTACTGGGCAATAATGATAGCCCTTATAGCTTTGTTTTTTACTAACGATTACGGCATAGTCGATATTCATAAAAGCGCCATTATCGTCGCGGTCGGCATAGACCCTGCGGGGGAAGAAGTTCAGGTCACAGCGCAGCTTGCGCTTCCGCAACCGTCGCAGTCGGGGGAAAACGTCCAGTACAAAGAGGTTCAGGGCAGCGGGCTTACGGTTGCGGACGCTTTGAACGAAATAAATTCCAAGACGGGTTTTTATCCCAGACTGCAATTTTGCAAGCTAATACTCTTGGGCGAGGGCTGTCAACAGCACGAGCTTTTCCGCATCCTCGGCTGTTTTTACCGCAGAAACTATTCCGAGCTGACCGCACTTGTGGCTATGTGCGAGGGTAAGGCGCAGGATATGCTGGCAATGCCTGCAACGGTAAACCCCGAAACCTACACCGCGGTGCAGCGCGTGCTGTCAGAAGAACTGGCGAAATCCGCTAACGTCGCTTCGGTAAATCTTAAAGACGTTGCGGTGTCTAATTATTCCGAAAGCGAAGCGTGCTGTATGCCGTATATTCAGGCTTCCAAACCGGGCACGTCGCAAAGCGGCGGTAACGGCGACAACGTCGGCGGAGAAAGCGCCGGAGGCGGCTCGCAAAGCGGCGGACAGAGCGGCGGACAAAGCGGCGGACAGAGCAGTGGACAGAGCGGCGGGCAAGGCGGCGGAGAAAGCAGTGGACAAAGCAGTGGACAAAGCGGCGGGTCGTCGAGCGGACAGAGCGGCGGCGAGGGGCAGCCCGTGGATTTTACTTCGCGTAAAACGGCAGTGTTCACGCGCGGCAAATTTGCCGGACTTTTGGACGAACAGCAATCTTTCGCTTACAATATTTTAAAAAACAATATACGCCTTGCAGTGCTTCCGTGCGACTCGGAAGGTATTCATTACACCGTGGGGCTTAAAAATACTACGGGCGGCGTCAAGCTGAAAGTAAAAAACGGCGTGCCGGAACTTACATTAAAGTTTAAAGCCAACGCGCAGATTCAGGGCGTAAAAAATGTTATGCGGCCGGAGGAAGTAATGTACGACGACGTTATACAGAAAAACGTCTTGCGCGGCGCCGAAAAAGCGGTGGAGGAACGGTTTGGCTCCCTGATAAAAATGTGTGTGGAAAAAGATTGCGACATTTTGGGGGCTAAGGAGCTTCTACACAAGTACAATCATAAATACTGGAATGCGTTCCGCGGCGATTTGCTTACCCGCATGAAGGTAAATTACGACGTTGAAATAATCAGCCATAACTGACATTAAAACTTCCGCCCGTGCGGAAGTTTTGTCGTCGGAACTTATTTGCGCATGATAAGCGTATAAAGTTATTAACGTTTGCCTTTTTTTGTTAAAGGTGTTAAACTTTAATTATGAGAATGAGAAAGAAAAACAACCTTGAACAGCGTCTTGCGGGTTGCGGCGATATCGTCACCGTAGCCGACCTTTCGGACAAAAACATGCTTACGGCGGCGCGCGAGAAGGAATATCTCGATTTGGATAAAATTTTTCCGTGTGCAAATCCCGTCCGTATCGAAATAGGCTGCGGCAAAGGAAAATTCGTCTGCGAGACAGCCGCCGCCGAACGCGGCGTCAATTTTATCGCGGTGGAAAAAATTTCCAACGTGATTATAGACGCGTGCGAGCGGGCTAAAAGTCTTGATTTGAAAAACGTGTACTTTTTAAACTGCGCGGCGGAGGTGCTTCCGAAATATATAAGGCCGCGCACGGCGGAAGTAATTTATCTCAACTTTTCCAACCCGCTGCCCAAAGAGGGTTACAAGAAACAACGGCTGACGCATCCGCGTTTTCTGGAAATTTACCGCGGACTTTTAAAGTCCGGCGGAAGGATAATTCAAAAAACGGACGACGCCGCGTTTTACGCGTTTTCGCTTGAAAGCTATGCCGCGGCGGGTTTTAAAATAACCGAAGTATGCGAGGATTTGGCGGCGCACCCCGTCGCGGGTGACGCCGAAACGGAACACGAAAGCCTTTTCAAAAGCATGGGTAAGAAGATTTTCAGAATTGTGGCGGAGGTCTGATTGGTTTATTTTTATATCTGCGCTGGCGTCGCTGTCGGCGTAGGGTTGATTGTACTTTTCGTATGGTTCAATAACAGCTGTCTTAAAATTACGCGTTACAATCTTAAAATAGACGGCGCGGATAGGACGAGGATTGTCCACCTGTCGGATTTGCACGGTAAAAATTTCGGACGCGGCAACCGCAAACTTATTGGCAAAATCGCGCGGTTAAAGCCGGATTTTATTGCGTTTACGGGCGATATAGTTCACCGCTATACTCCGAAAAACAGCGAAACCGCGGAAAAAACGGTTGCCGCACTTACGCAGATAGCGCCCGTATATTTTGCTGCGGGCAACCACGAAATGCGCAACAAGGGTTACAGGTTTTTGCGCCGTCAGCTTATGGAAGCGGGCGCGCGCGTTCTGGACGACGAGGCGGCGCAGCAAGGAGGACTTACGGTTGTCGGGCTTAACGGAGCTTCATTGAGGAACGAAAAAATTTTTGCTGTAACGCCGCAAAAGTCACCCAAAATACTGCTTGCGCACGAGCCGCAGTTTTTCGGAAAATATTCGTCCGCCGGTTACGACCTTATTCTGTGCGGTCACGCGCACGGCGGACAGTGGCGCATACCATTTACTGGCATAGGGCTGTTCGCCCCGGGGCAGGGAAAATTCCCGAAATACACGTCGGGAACGCACGTTTCGGGCAAAAGCGTCATGATAGTTTCGCGCGGGCTGGGCAATTCGGAGTTTCCCCTGCGTCTTTATAACCGTCCCGAAATAGTCGTTGCGGACATAAACGCATAATTTGCCGTAAAATTTATAAATATTCATATATACCAGTACGGAAACGGATTATTATTCAATTCTACTTGACATAAACCGCAAAAATGTATTAAAATTGCTATATAGATTTTAAGCGTTTTTGCTTGGGAAGGAGATATTAATGAAAAAATCTTTTATGACAAGCCTTACGGCGTTAGCGTGCGCGGCGGTGTGCGCTCGGCTTTACGGCTTGTAAAGACAAGGACGATAAAAACAATAAAGAGGTCGGGACGGGTGATATAACCAAACCAGCCGCGCTCGTTCTCGATACGGAAACGGACTATTCCGTCGGTGCGGACGTGTATTATTACAGTCTGAACGTTGAAACGGAAGGGTATTACCGTATGGTTTTCACGGGCGACGGCGCCGATACCGTTTCGATTGCATACGGCAAGCTCAACTCCGCGGGCAACGGACTCGACGGCAAAAAATCGACCATCGTTATAAGCGGCAGGGCTACCGTCCAGCTTGTTACGGGCGTAAACTATATAGGTTTTTCCTCGGATTCGGACAATAAAATCTCCGGCAAGTTTACCGTATCGTTAGTGGACAACAAACCCGTCAAAGGACCCGATATTTCCGTGGGTATTCCGTTGGAGCTGAACGTTCCCGCGGGAGGCAACGGCATAGAGTGCAAGCTTAACGGCGAGGCCGGCAAAAAGTATACGATTACCGCAACCGTAAACAACGTTACTGTTAATAGCGTACATCTGTTTGTAGAGGCGGGCGTACAGGGTTACGGCAAAATAGAAAAATTCGAATTTCTCGCAGGCGAAACTCTTACTGTAAAGAATATGGGAACGCAGGATTTAACCGGCGTTACCGTCACTTTTTCCGAAGCGTTACCCGAACAGTACGATTTCGATACAATTACTTTGGGTAGCGAGGTAACAGGGACGGAGCTTATTGACGGCTTCTATTACACCTATAAAATAGAGCTTGAACAGGGCTTTTACGCGGTCGGCGGAGAGATAAGCTTAGACGATATTGCAATAGGCGGCGATATAAACGGAAACGAAGTCGACCCCAACGGCGAGAATGCCGTCGCAATCGATAAGTTCGGCGCGTTCGAAGTGCGGACAGCCGGTACGTATTACGTCAGCGTATATTCCGATAAATCTTTCACCGTTTCCGAAAAACCCGTCGTAAAATTGTCGTTGACGGAATCCGTTACCGTCAATATAGAAGCGGGCGGCTATGTGGAAGTTCCCATTGAGGCTGCGGTTGGCGGGTATTACAAAATTAAAGCGACAATCGGTCAAAATCCTGCGGAGGTTTTGCTTGTTATCGGCCCCGCAGTGTCCGGTTACGGCGTTGTTGAGTTCGAATATACCGAAGGCACCGTTGTTGCCGTTATGAACTCGGGCAGCGCAGACCTGACGGACGTGGTACTTACGCTTGAAGAAGCCGAGCAGGCTGAAAGCTGGCGCGAGATAACTTTGGGCGAGACCGTTACGCCCGCCGCGCGCGAGCTGATTTTTAAAATTCATCTCGAAGCGGGGACTTACGTTGTAGGCGGCGATATCGACCTTCATGATATTGTTATAGGTTCGGACCTGGTTACGGAGAATTTGGAACCGGAAGTCGATTTTAACGGCGACGTTATTATCGAGTTTGAAAGCGGCGGCTCAAACGAATTTACAATCGCAACGTCGGGTACGTATTACGTAGGCATCTATTCGTCGGAGTCATTCGTCATTTCGGTTAAAGCATAAAAGCTTATAATAAACAAAAAACAGTCCGTGCAGGACTGTTTTTTTATGTGCAAATATTTTGTGATATAATAATATATAATTGTCATCCTGAGCGTAAGCGAAGGATCTTTCGGACGCTGACGCGATTGACGCATAAATAAATTACTTTACAAGCAGGGCAAGTACGGCTTTTATTGTGTGAAGCTTATTTTCACCCTGGTCCAGCACAACGCTGTTTTTACCGTCGATTACGTCCTCCGTAACCTCCGTCCCGCGGGAAGCGGGCAGGGGGTGCATAAATATCGCGTTGTGCTTAGCATAGCTGAAAAGCGCGGCGTTTATGAGGTAGGGCTTCATTATTTCACGTTCGCTTTCGGACAGGGAGAAGTGGTATCCGTAGCTGTCCGTGTAGACGACGTCGGCGTCTTTAACCGCTTCGACCGGATTGTCGGTAACGAAAATATTCCCGTATTGCTCGGCGTGGCGCAAATGCTCGGGCTTCATTTCAAACTGCGGCGGGGTTGCCAGCGCCACTTCGAGTCCGCATTTTACTGCGGCCATGATAAGCGAAACCGCCGTGCTTCCGCCTTTGCCGACGTAGGCTATTTTAAGCCCTTCAAGCTTTTTCTTCTTTTCCCACAGGGTGAACATATCGCACAGCCCCTGCATGGGAACGTAATCTTCATTGGTGGAGTTTATTATCGAAATGGACGAAACAGAGCAGAATTCGTCCAAATCGCTCTGCTGTATTCCGCGCGTGACTATCGCGCCCACGCCGTAGCGCGAAACGACGTTTACTATGTCCTTTATGTTTTCGCCGGCGCGCATGTCGTTTTCGATATAAGGCAGGTTAACGCACACGCCGCCAAGCTGTCCGACGCCTATTTCCAGCGCGGAGCGCGTCCTTATGGAGGAGTCGCCGAATAACAGCGCAACGGTAGTGCCCTGCAAAATGGCGGTGCTTTCGTGCGCGGCGAATTTCGCTTTCATGGCTTTTGTCGCGTAAAGAATTTCAAAAATTTCTTCCGTGGAAAAGTCCGCAAGCTTCGTCATGTGCTTTTTGTTTATCCCGTAAGAAGGGGTGTATCTGTTAATATCCATATCTTTTCCTTATTCCGTTTAATAAATTATACCCGAACGCGCCGCAAATTACAAGCCGTTATCTGCGTGAAAATTCGCAACCGCAGTAATTTTGGCGGTATAAACCGTATTGTTTCGAAAGCTCTATGCTTCTTTTGTATCCGTCTTGTTTTTTGAAGTCGGAATAAAGCCACTTTGCATTTCCGCGAGCCGCGCTTTCGCCTATCCCGTTGATAAGCCGCGCGTTTTTCAAGGGGCTTAGCGTCAGCGTGGTTGCAAAAAGGTCGTATCCGCCGCTGTCGGCAAGCTCCGCCGTCTTGTTCAGCCGCAGCTTAAAACATTCCGCACAGCGCGCGCCGCCCTCTTTTTCGCTTTCGAGTCCCGCGGCGGCGGTATAAAAATCCTCCGCCCCGTGCGCGCAGTCAAGCATTTCCGCCCATCCCGTGGCGTTTATAAACTTTATAAGCTCGGCTTTCCTGCGTTCGTATTCCGACCCGTCTATGTTGGGGTTGTAAAAAAGAACGGTTATTTTAAAATAATCTTTCAGCCTTTCCAGACAGGAGGACGCGCACGGCGCGCAACAGCAGTGTAAAAGAAGCCTGGCGCCCTTAAATTTTTCAGCCTGCTCACGGAAAAGTGCGTTGAAATCAACGTTCATAAATAAATTTTAACACTTTCCGCAACAAATTACAACAGAAAATAAATTTTTTTTATTTTCCGCCTTTTAAGGTTTGTTAAAAGCGCAATTCTGTGTTATTATATAAAGGTAATAAAACTTACGCCCCCGCGGGGGAGGAGAGGTGCTAAATGGCTGGACTCAAGCTCGGCTCGGTAAATAAAGTTTATCCTTCGGGTACCATGTCGCTTTTCGACATGAGCTTCGGGGTGAACGAAGGGGAGTTTATAGTCGTTCTCGGCGGCGACGGAAGCGGTAAATCCACGCTTTTAAAGGTAATTGCGGGGTTGGAGGACGCTTCCTCCGGCACGGTTGAAATAGACGGAAAGGACGTCACCGACGCGGAACCCAAGGACAGGAACGTCGCCATGGTTTTCAGAAGCAACACGCTTTATCCCGCGCTGAACGTTTTCGACAATATGGCTTTCGGGCTTAAATTGCGCAAGGCTCCCGCCGCGCTTACGGAACAGCGCGTAAAGGCCGCCGCGGAAATTTTGGGGCTTACGGACGTTTTATACCGCAAACCCAAAACGCTTACCGCCGCGCAAAGACAGCGCGTCGCCGTCGGCAGGGCGATAGTGAGGGAACCTAAGCTGTACTTATTCGACGAGCCTTTGGCGGGGCTGGACGATAAACTCGCCGCAGAGCTTTTGAACGTTATAGTAAATTTGCAGGCGAGGATGCAGGGCGCTTTCGTCTATGCAACGAAGAACGTTTCCGAAGCCTTGACAATAGGCACGCGTATAATCGTACTTAAAAACGGCTTTATCCAGCAGATAGACACGCCCGCCAACCTTTACGATTATCCCGCAAACGCATACGTTGCTTTTTATATAGGCTCGCCCACGATAAACTTTATAAATAAAGCTGAAATCGTGCGCGACGAAAACGGCGTTTACGCCTGCGAGGGCGCTTTGAAAATCAAGCTTGCCGACAGTATCTTAAAAAGATTTTCAAACATAGACGAATACGCTGGCACGGGCAAAAAGGTTGTAATAGGTATCCGTCCCGAGGATGCGTCGACGGGCAGTGACGGCTTCGATGCCGTATGCGTCAAAACGGAGGGTGAAAGCGGCGTTGCCTTTGCCGAGTGCGAGGCGGACGGTCACGCGCTTACGGTGAAATGCGGCGGAACGCTGAACCGCGGCGACGCTACGAAGATTTCCGTCGACGGGGAAAGGATTTATCTTTTCGACGGCGAAACAAGACTTACGCTTTTGGGGCGCGACGGCGGATATGCGAAGACGGACTTTGCCGAAGCGGATTACAGGCCTTTAAGCTTTGCGGAGGAGGAGAGCATAAAGGAAAAGTTCACCCCCAAAAAACAGGAAAAGAAAAAGAGATAATTCGTTTGACGCCGCCCCCGTTTACCGACGGGGGCGCAAATTTAAAAAAACGTTTAAAAATAAAAAAAGCGGTAAATAATCAAAAAGATGTGGCACGTTGTTTTAGACGCGTTTTTGGATACGCTGGTCGTGTTCCCTTTTCTGCTTGTCATATATATTCTGATAGAATTTTTGGAACACAGAACCACCTTTACGCGCAACCATAAAATTTTACAGGGCGAGCTTGCCCCCCTTATAGGCTCGGCTACGGGTCTTATTCCGCAGTGCGGTTTTTCGGTAATGGCGGCTAAGCTTTACGATAAAGGTCTTATCCGCACGGGTACGCTGATGGCGGTGTTTCTGGCAACCTCCGACGAGGCGTTTATAATTCTTCTGTCCAGCGGAACCAACGCCGGCGCGGTGATGCCGCTTGCGGTTGTCAAATTGCTTGTAGGCATAGGCGCGGGCTATCTTATTAATTTTATACTCTCCAATGAAAAGCTTTCGGACGCGGGTATGGAGGAAATTCACGCATATTCCTGCGGAAGGGAGCACGAAGGTAAAAGTCAGGTAAGGCTTTATCTTGTCGACCCGTTGCTTCATTCGCTTAAAATAGCTTTTTATCTGCTGGTTGTAAATCTTGTTTTCGGTTTTATAATAGACGCCGTGGGCGAGGACAAGCTTGCGGCGGCGTCGATGATAGGCGGCGCGTACTGGCAGCCGTTTATAACCGCTCTTGTGGGGCTAATCCCCAACTGCGCTTCCAGCGTGGTCATAACGGGCGCTTATATCAGCCGCGGCATAACCTTCGGCAGCTGCATAGCGGGGCTTTGCTGTAATGCGGGGCTTGGGCTTGTGGTGCTTTGCCGCAACACAAAAAAGATAAAGCGCAACCTGCTTTTCGTGCTTACGCTGTACCTGATTTCCGCATTGGCGGGGCTTGCCGTAAATTGTTTGGAGCTGGTTTTGCCGTACAATTTTTATTTTTAAAACCCGTCAAAAGCAGTTGACTTGCGGCGCGGCTTTTGGTATAATTTGTAAGCGTTGCGGTTTTCGCAATTACTAACTGCGTTCGGCGAAGGAGGGTTGAAAGGCATGTCCACAATAAGAGTCGGTGATAACGAGTCCGTTGAAAGCGCGCTCAGGCGTTTTAAAAGAAAATGCTCGCGCGACGGCATAATAGGCGACTTGCGTAAAAAGGAATTTTACGAATCCCCTTCGGTCAAAAGACGCAAAAAGACCGAAGCCGCAAGAAAAAGAAATAAAAATTAACAAAAGGGTCTGTCCGAATAAAAGCTTCGGATAGACCTTTTTCAATGCGCAAAAAGTCGAATAATGTAAAAAAATGAAGGTTTTATATGGAAGACATCAAAGTTATCGCCCGTGCGGCGAAGCAAAGGCTTAAATCCAATTTCTGGGACGAGTGCAAAAGAAGCGTGGAAGCAGGCACAAATCTTGCCGTTCAGCGCGGTTTCAACGAAAGAAAGGTAAAATCTTCGCTTTGCGACAAGGTAAAAAACCACATAAATGGTGAAAAGGAAGACGAGTTTTATTTAAAAGTAAAAAATCTTTTAGATACCGAAGGCGAGGTTTCCGACGCAATTTTCAGACTGACCGACAGGGAGTATTACGATTCCCTTTCGTACGAGGAAAAACAGCGCTACACTCTGCGCATATCGTCGCGGTACGTGCAGGCGCTGGAAAAATACCGCAGGGAAAAAGAACTGGGCTTCTGATTTTTCAAAACGTCTTACCGCGTCGGGCGGTAAGGCGTTTTTTGTTTGTAATTTTAATTTCGGTGTGGTATAATCTTACGGTATGGACAAGATATTGGAAAACCTCAACGAAGAACAGATTAAACCCGTAAAGGACACCGAGGGCGCGGTGCTTGTGCTTGCGGGGGCGGGCAGCGGAAAGACGCGCGTCCTCACCTCACGTATAGCTTATATTTTGCAGCAGGGCAAGGCAAATCTTTCGTCCGTGCTTGCTATCACGTTTACCAACAAGGCGGCGGGTGAAATGAAAGAGCGGCTTTATAAGCTTCTCGGCGAGGAGTGCGACACGCGCTGGATTTGCACTATCCACTCCATGTGCGTGAAAATTTTACGAGACTTTGCGGACAGAGCCGGCTTAAAGTCAAACTTTTCCATATACAGTGAAACGGAACGTGCGAATATAATAAAAAAAGCTTATCAGGAGCTTGACTTCGACGACGAAAAGCTTTTAAAAAGCGCAAAGTACCACATAGGCAACGCCAAAATGTTGGGACTGGACCCCGATTTATACGGCAAGAAATACCGCGACGAATACGGTATTGAAAACGTCGTTCTCATATACGACAGATATAACAGGCATTTGAGGGAGAACAACGCGCTCGATTTCGACGATCTTTTGATAGAGACCCTGCGGCTTTTGCGCGGAGACGAACAGACGAGGGAATATCTTTCCGATAAATTCAAATACATACTTGTGGACGAGTTTCAGGACACCAACGCCGTACAGTACAATATAATAAAACTGCTTGCTTCCAAGCACGGGAACATTTTTGCCGTCGGTGACGACGACCAGTCCATTTACGGCTGGCGCGGCGCTGAGATAGAAAATATAATGCGCTTCGACAAAGACTTTGCGGGCGCGAAGGTTTACAAGCTGGAAAGAAATTACCGTTCCACCAAAAGCATCTTGACGCTTGCCAACGCCATTATAAAAAACAATGCGGTGCGGCACGGAAAAACGCTTTGGACCGAGGCTGACGAGGGCGATAAGCCCGTCTACTATCAGGCGGAGGAGGAAGCGGGCGAAGCGCTGTACGCGGCGCGCATTATATCCGACGGGGTTTTACGCGGCGGCAGCTATTCCGACTACGCTGTGTTAATGCGCATAAACGCGCTGACCCGCTCTTACGAGCAGGAGTTTACCAAATACGGAATACCTTACAAGGTTTTCGGCGGCTTCCGCTTCTTCGAAAGAAAGGAAATTAAGGACGTCCTCGCTTATCTGCGGCTCATATCCAACCCGTACGACAACGAGGCTTGCGAAAGAATTATCAACGTCCCCCGCCGCGGAATAGGCGGCAAGACTTTGCTTGCCATGTACAATTACGCGCAGAGCAACGGTCTGACCCTATACGACGCGTGCGTGGATTGCGACAATTTGACTATACCGCGCGGCGCAAAGGAAAAAATAAAGGATTTTGCCGCGCTTATAAGGGATTTTATAATTTCCTCGCAACAGACGCCGGTGAACATGCTTGTCCGTGAGGTTATGCTTTCGGCGGATTTGCGTTCCGCTTACGACGACGGTACGGACGAGGGCGACGGAAAGCTCGCCAATCTGGACGAATTTATCGCTTCCGTCGACGACTATTCGCGGCTTAACCCCGCGGCGACCTTGGACGAGTATCTCAATTCCGTTACGCTTTCTTCAGATCTGGACGAAATGGACGACTCCGACTACGTTACCGTAGCCACGATTCACGCCGTAAAGGGACTGGAATTCCCCTGTGTTTTCGTGTGCGGATTGGAGGACGGAATAATGCCGTCGTCGCGCGCCGACCAGGACGGCAGAAGCACGGAGGAGGAGCGCAGGCTGATGTACGTCGCTATTACGCGTGCGGAGAAAAAGCTTTTTCTTACGCGCAGTAAATCACGCTATCTGTACGGACACAGGGATATCACGCGCCCGTCGCGGTTTATATCCGAGCTTGCGTCCGAGCTGGGCGTTCAATCCGTCCGTACGCCGTATTATTACGACGGCGGCGGCAGAAAGTACGCCACGGCGTATAAGGATGATTATTCTCACTCCGCGGGCAAAGCGGTCTATTCGTCCGCGGACGGCTATCAAAGCGATATTCCCGCGGCGCAGTCGGCTTTCAGACCGTCGTTCGCTTCGGCGGCGAAGCAAAACGGCGGCGGGGGAAAATACGGCGTGGGCATGCGCGTGCGACACCCCAAATTCGGCGTAGGCATGGTTGTCGCTGTAAAAAGCGGCGGCGCGGTTGTAAACGTCGCGTTCGACGGGCAGGGCATAAAGGAATTGTCCGCGTCGCTTGCCCCGCTTGAAATAATAAAATAAGGGAGAGCTTATGGACAGAGTACGTTACCTTATAGACACGCTCAACAAATGGGCGTACGAATATTACGTTTTGGATAATCCGTCGGTTTCCGACAGGGAGTACGATAAGCTTTACGACGAACTCAAAGCCATTGAGGAAAGCACGGGCAAGATAGAGTTCGACAGCCCCACAAAGCGCGTCGGCGGCGAACCCGTAAAGGCGTTCGGGCGGCATGCGCACGTGGCGCGGCTGTACAGTCTGGATAAGTCGGTGTCTTATGAGCAGTTGGAAGCGTTTTTTACGCGCGTCGGCAAGTCTGCCGTAAATCCGGAATACACGGTGGAGTACAAGTTCGACGGGCTTACCATGTGCCTTACGTACGACGGGGGAAAATTCGTCCGCGCGACTACGCGCGGCAACGGCGTAGAGGGCGAGGACGTGACCGCGCAGTGCCTCACGATAAAGTCCTTCCCGCTGACGATAAAATATAAATCCCTTTTGGAGGTTCAGGGCGAAGCGGTAATACGTTTAAGCGTGCTTGAAGAATATAACAAAACCGCAAAGGAGCAGCTTAAAAACGCGCGCAACGCCGTCGCCGGCGCGATAAGAAATCTCGACCCCAAAGTCACGGCGGAGCGCAAGCCGGAAATTCTGTTCTACAACGTAAATTACATGGCGGAAGGCTCTCTCCCCACGCAGGTATCGCATTTCGATTTTTTAAAGGAAAACGGTTTTAAAGTATTTCCCTTTCTGCGCCTTTGCAAATCTCGCGCGGAGGTCGTATCCGCGATAGAGGAAATAGAGGTTGAAAGAAAGTCGTTGGACGTTCTGACGGACGGCGCGGTTATAAAGCTGAACGATTGCACCGTGCGCGACGGTTTGGGCTATACCGATAAATTCCCGCGCTGGGCAATGGCTTATAAATTCGAGGCGGAGGAAAGCACAACCCGCGTAAAGGACGTAATCTGGCAGGTCGGAAGAACGGGCAAGCTTACCCCGCTTGCGTTGGTCGAGCCCGTCGAGCTTGCCGGTGCGACGGTCAAAAAAGCCACGCTAAACAACTACGGCGACGTATTGCGCAAGGACGTGAAAATCGGAAGCAGGGTGCTTATCCGCCGCTCCAACGAGGTAATACCCGAAATTCTCGGCGCGGTGGAGCATACCGACGGAAGCGTTCCGGTCGAAAAACCGAATGCTTGCCCCTATTGCGGCAGTAAAATCGTAGAGGTCGGCGCAAACATCTTCTGCCCCAATAAAAAATGCCGTCCGAGGATAATTGGCAAAATGGAGCACTTTGCCCAAAAGGATGCCATGGATATAGAGGGGCTTTCGGAAATGACCGCAGGCCAGCTTTACGACGTTTTGGGTGTAACGGACTGTTCGCGTCTCTATTCGCTTACCGCGGAGGAGCTTTCGAAGCTGGACGGCTTCAAGGATAAAAAAATAAAAAATCTGCTTACGGCGCTTGAAAAAAGCAAAACCGTCCCGCAGGAAAGATTTTTGTTCGCGCTCGGCATAGACGGCGTAGGCAAAGTCGCCGCAAAGGATTTATGCAGGCGCTATTCAAATTTGGGCGAGCTTGCCCGCGCTGATAAAGAACAGCTTTTAGAGCTTGAAAACATAGGCGACGTCACTGCGGAAACGATAGTGAACTGGTTTGCCGACGAAGAAAATCTTGCCGAGGTCGAACGGCTTTTTGCCGCGGGGGTGCGCCCCACGGCGACTAAAAAGGTTGCAACCGACGGAATTTTTTCCGGTCAGTCGGTAGTGCTTACGGGCACGCTCGAAGGCTTTAAACGCTCCGACGCGCAAAAGCTTATCGAGGAAAACGGCGGAGAATGTCAAAGTTCCGTCACGGCCAAAACCACGCTTGTTATAGCGGGCGAGGCGGCGGGCTCCAAGCTTGACAAGGCAAAAAAGCTCGGCATTAAAATAATAGACGAAGCACAGTTTAAACAATTGCTGGGCGCATAATTAAAAAAGCGGTAATCCGCCCGCGGCGTCAGTCAACGCCGCGGGCGGATTTTATAAAGTAATTTATTTTTTAAGTAATAAGTAATATTCGTCAAGCAGATTTTTAATATTTTGCAAACAGTTAAACATATCTTCCTGTTTATCGCTGTTTGTGGAAAAATTTTCTTCCCATAAATTGCAAACGCTTTTGGTCGGAGAAAATTTAAACGTGTTTTGGCGAATACTGCTTTTTAAACAGTGTCCGCAGTTAATTTCATGCAATTTTCCTTTATGTAAACCGTAATGCCTATAAAAAAATTTACAGTTTGCACAGTTTTTATCTGTTGTTTCTTTCATCGATACCTCGTTTTAATAATTATATACGAGAATTCCTCGTAAGTCAAGAATTTTACGAAGAATTCTCGTATAATATTAGGTATGAAAGAAATTTTAGCTAAGCGAATAAAAAATATACGACAGGAAAATAATTTAACGCAATCTCAGTTCGGTGAAAAACTTTCAGTTTCACAGGATAATGTTTCTTTATGGGAAAACGGCAAGAGTTTACCAACAGCCGAACAAATAATAAATATTTGTAAATTGTTTAATGTCACCGCTGACTATTTATTAGGCTTAACAGAATATTAATCCCGCAATAAAAATGCGGGATTTAATTTTTATAAGGCTTGCCGAAGGATCTTAAAAAGATTCTTCACTGCGTTCAGAATGACAGGTAGTAAGTAAAAAATTTTAAAAAAACGCTTGACACAAGTCGCGGAGGGTGTTATTATATTATCAACATATGAATACTTATTCATAATATAATAAAAAACACATATACTGCAAGAGAGGTAAATTATGAATTATTGCGAAAACGAAGAACATAAAGAGCGGGCGGCAAAAGCCAAAGCCGAAATGCCGTCGGACGAGCAGCTGACCCAAATGGGCGCGCGTTTTAAAGTTATATCGGAGTCGTCGCGTCTTAAAATTTTACTTGCGCTTTCGGGCGGCGAGCTGTGCGTAGAGCATATAACAGCCGTTGTGGACGCCGCACAAAGCGCGGTGTCGCACCAGCTTAAAACGCTTAAAGACAACAAAATCGTAAAATGCCGCCGCAGTGGGAAGAATATACTTTATTCGGTTTCGGACTGGCACATTCTGACCATGATAAACGTTGCCAAGGAGCATTTGGATTGCGATGAATAATGTAATTAAAATAACCGGACTCGATTGCGCCAACTGCGCGAGAGAGCTGGAGGAGGAGCTTTCTGCCGTCGCGGGGGTCAAGTCCGTCAGCGTCGATTTTATGGCGCAGAAGGTCTATGCGGACTGTACGGAAGAAGCCGTTGCGGAAATAAAAAACCGCTGTAACCGCTTCGAGGACGTCAAGGTGGTTGAAGACATGCCCGGGGATATGCCGCCTGTCGACGGGGAGCGCATTAAAATTACAGGTCTTTGCTGTGCCAACTGCGCGAGAGAGCTGGAAGAAATTTTAAACAAGACCGACGGCGTAACCGCTACGGTAGACTTCATGAACATGTGCGTAATTCTCAATGCGGATTCCGCGTCTGCGCGCGAGCAAGCCGTCTATAAGATAACCCACTTCGAGGACGTCAAAATCGCGGACGCGAAACCGCAGAAAAAAAGCGCGTTCAGAACGCACCTTAAAGAAATTATCGCCATCGCCGTTTCCGCGCTGTTTTTTATTCCCGCCGTTGCCATGGACCTGGCGGGCGTGGCTGAAAACGGGCTTGCATATAAAATTTTGATTTATTGCTTTTTCGGCATTGCTTATATTTCCGTCGGGTACAAGGTTTTATGGAACACCTTGAAAAATGTTTCCAAGGGCAGAATTTTCGACGAAAACTTTCTTATGACTGTCGCGTCGCTCGGGGCGATAGCGCTCGGTATTTTTGCGGGAGACGGTTTTGCCGAGGGGGTTGCCGTTATGTTTTTATATCAGATAGGCGAGCTGTTGCAGTCCGTCGCGGTGGGCAAATCGCGCGGTTCTATTTCCGCACTTATGGACTTGAAAAGCGAAACCGCTACTTTGAAAACGGTGGACGGAACGCGTGCCGTTCCGCCCGAACAGCTTAAAACAGGCGACGTAATTATAATAAAGGCGGGCGAAAAAGTGCCCGTCGACTGCAAAATTTTAAGCGGCGCAAGCTCGCTTGACATGAAAAGTCTTAACGGCGAGCCCGTTCCGCACGACGTGAAGGAGGGCGACGGCATTCTGTCGGGAAGCATAAATCTTTCCGGCGTGCTCGAAGCGGAGGTCGTGCGCGAATATAAAAATTCCGCCGTGGCGAAAATTTTGGAGCTTGTGGAAAACTCCACGGCGAAAAAATCCAAGCCTGAAAAATTCATAACGAAATTCGCAAAATATTATACACCGGCGGTGTGCCTTGCCGCGGCGCTGCTTGCGGGTGCGGTTCCCACTGTAATCTGCGCGGTAAATTCGTCGTTCGCGTGGCCTACGTATGCGGACTGGATATACAAGGCTTTGGGCTTTCTGGTAATTTCCTGTCCCTGCGCGTTGGTTATTTCCGTGCCGCTGTCGTACTTCGGCGGCATAGGCAGATGCGCCAAGTCGGGCATTTTGGTGAAAGGCTCCACCTGCCTTGACGCGTTGGCTGGCGCGACCGTAGCGGCGTTCGATAAAACCGGCACGCTTACAGAGGGCGCGTTTTCGGTAGTAAGCTATACCGACGAAAAAACGCTTGCCCTTGCGTCGGCTGCGGAAAAATTTTCTTCGCACCCCATCGCGGCGGCGTTTAAGGACGTAAAAACCGACTTCGGAATAAGCGGCGCGGAGGAGATAGCGGGCAAAGGCGTCAAATGCCTGTGCGGAGGGGAAGTTCTTCTGTGCGTCAACGCCGCGCTTTTGGGGGAAAACGGAGTAATTTTCGATAAAAAGCAAAGCTTTTCCACTTTGGTTTACGTTGCTTTGGGTGGCAAATTTGTCGGGGTTATAGAGATTGACGACGCCGTAAAAAGCGGAGCGAAACAGGCTGTAGCGCAGTTGAAAGCGCAGGGCGTGACCTATACCGCCATGCTTACGGGCGACGGCAAGGAGCGGGCGGAAGCGGTTGCGGACGCGGCGGGGCTTGACGGCTGTTTTTCGGGACTGCTACCCGACGAAAAGCTGGCGGAAGCGGAAAAGCTTAAACAGAAGGGCAAGCTTATTTACGTCGGCGACGGAATAAACGACGCGCCCGTTATGACGGCGGCGGACTGCGCGGTTTCGATGGGCAAGGTCGGCTCGGACGCGGCAATCGAAGCCAGCGATATAGTGCTTGTTTCGGATAATCTTTCCTCTCTGCCCCTCGGCAGAAAAATCGCAAAGGGCACGCGGTCGATAGTTTTGCAGAATATAATAGGCTCGCTTGCCGTTAAAGCGGTAATAATGATTTTAAGCGTAGCCGTGCCGAACTTTACCCTGCCGCTTTTCGTGTCGGTAATTGCCGACGTGGGAGTAATGCTCGTTGCGGTGCTAAACGCAATGAGGACGGCGCTTATAAAATAACGACAAAAATCGGCAAATTGCTTTCAAACGTTTGCCGATTTGTTTTTTTTGTGTTACAATGTGAAAAATAAGTGAATTTTTAAGCCGCCGCGGCGGCTGTTTGCCGTTTACGGCAAACAAAATTACGCTTACAGTAAAAACGGAGGATATTTTTTAATGGATGAAGAAACCAAAGAAGAAGTAGTTTCTACGCCCGAACAGCCCGAACAGCCCGCCGAAGCGGCGGAAGCTCCCTCTGCGGACGGCGCGGCGGCGGTAGCCAAAAGCCCTTATAAAGGCTTTTGGGGCAAGATAGACAACTATTTCGGAATCAGCAAAAGCGGGTCAAAGTTTAAGACGGAAATAGTCGCGGGTCTTACGACGTTCATGGCAATGGTTTACATACTTATAGTAAACCCTTCTATGTTCGGTTACAATCTCGACGCAGTTTCCTTCGGCGGCATGTACATAGCCACGTCGCTCGGCGCGATAGTCGGTACGCTGTTAATGGCTTTCCTTGCCAAAATGCCGTTGGCTCAGGCTTCGGGTATGGGTGTAAACGCGTTCGTCGTGTTTAACCTTGTCAAATTCGGCGGACTAACCTATGCAAACGCTATGGTGTTTACCCTTCTTGACGGTATAATTTTCATTGTTCTGACCGTGACGGGACTGAGAAAGTATATCTTTACGGCAATCCCCGACGAGGTAAGAAAAGCCATCAACGTAGGTCTCGGTCTGTTTATCGCGTTTATCGGCTTGCAGAACGCGGGCGTTATCGTAAACGACGATTCCACTCTTGTAAACCTTACTTCCTTCAATATAATTCACGCTATAGAGCATACCAAGTATTTCGCGACGTACGCAAGCGGTACCGTGGGCGGTATGCTTCCCGCAATAGTTGCGATACTCGGCGTAATAATTATGTCGGTACTTGCAAAGAAGCACGTCAAGGGTTATATCCTTTGGGGCGTTCTCGGTTCTACCGTGCTGTATTACATACTTGCGGGCTTCGGCTGTATCGGCTGGGGGCAATCCGTAACTGCGGAGGACGGCTCGGTTGTATTCTACGGGAGCGAGGCGTGCAAGCAAATTTTCAAAAATATAAGCATGGACAACCCCTTCAAGGCGTTCGAACTGTGGGGTAAGGAATCCGTAGGTCAGGTATTCGTAAACGGTTTCGACTTCAAGCACTACCTCGACGCGGGCAACTCGGTCGGCTCTCTGGTTCTGCTTATTATCACTTCGGCGCTTTCGCTGTGTATGCTGGATATGTTCGATACCCTCGGCACGCTGTACGGCGCTTGCTCCAAGGGCGGACTTTTGGATAAAAACGGCAATCCCCTCAACATGAACAGGTGCATGCTTGCGGACGCGGTTGCAACCACTACGGGCGCGATATTCGGAACCTCCACGGTTACGACGTTCGTCGAATCCTCCGCCGGCGTTGCCGCGGGCGGCAAGACGGGCTTCACCGCGCTTATTACCGGTCTTTGCTTTATCGTGGCGATGTTCCTGTCGCCCATAGCCAAGCTTATTCCCTCGGCGGCAACGGCTACCGCGCTTATCTGGGTGGGCGTGCTTATGATGAGCTCGGTTACCAATATAGACTGGAAAGACCCCGCAGTCGCGCTTCCCGCATTCCTCACCATTGCGGTAATGGCGTTCGGCTACGAAATTTCCTACGGTATCGGCATAGGCATCATTTCCAGCGTAATAGTAAGAATTTGCACCGGCAAGATAAAGAGCGTTTCCGTCGTAACCTGGATAATCGCAGTTTTCTTCCTCGCAACGTTCCTGCTTACACACTGATATAAAACAAATTTCAAAACACCGCTTGTAAAAGCGGTGTTTTTATGTTACAATGGTTTGCGGAGGATAAATTATGCTTGAAAAATATATTTCCGCCGCCGCGGGACGCGAAAAGGCGGAGCTTGTTTTAAAAAACGCGGCTTATCTGGACGTGTTCTGCGGGGTGATAAGAAAGGGCGATATAGCCGTCGTCGGCGGTAAAATCGTCGGCATAGGCAGCTACGAGGGGGAGAAAGAACTTGACGTTTCTCATCTTACCGTTTTGCCGGGCTATATCGATGGTCACGTACATATCGAAAGCTCGCAGCTTTCGCCGGAGGAGTTTGCTTCGCTTATCGTTCCGCGCGGAACGACAACTATCATTGCCGACCCGCATGAAATTACCAACGTCTGCGGCAAAGCCGGTTGCGAGTACATCGCCAAAGCGTCGGAAAACGTTCCTCTGGACGTAAAAATACAGCTTCCGTCGTGCGTGCCCGCAACACCGTTCGAAACAAGCGGGGCGGTTCTTAACGGAAAGGACACGGAGGCAATCTTAAAAGAAGGTTATATCTACGGACTGGGCGAATTTATGAATTATCCTGGCGTTATCAACTGCGACGCCGACGTTATAAAAAAGCTGGAAGCAGCCCACGCGCACGGTAAAATAATAGACGGGCACGCGCCCGCCGTTTACGGCGAAACGCTTAACGCTTACCTTTGCGGCGGTATTTCCACCGACCACGAGTGCGTATATAAAGAGGAAATAGACGAAAAAATTTCAAAGGGTATGTACGTGCATATACGCCACGGTTCTTCAACGCAAAATCTCGGCAATGCCAAATGTATGACAAATGCGAATATGCGCAGATTTATACTTTGCACCGACGACAGGCACGCCGCCGACTTAAAGGAAAAGGGACATCTGGACGACGCCCTGCGCCGTTTGGTGGCGGACGGCGTAGACCCGATAGCCGCGGTGACCTGCGCAACCCTGAACTGCGCGGAGTGTTACGGTCTGAAATACAAGGGCGCAATCGCACCGTTCTGGGCGGCGGATTTGGTAGTTGTGGACAACCTTAAAAATTTTAACGCCAAGTACGTTTTCAAGGACGGAAAGCTGGTCGCCAAAGACGGCAAGCCGCTTTTCGACACTTCCAAACGGTATCTTCCCGAAAACGTTTTAAACACCGTTCACGTAAAAACGTTAAAGCCGGAAGATTTTACGTTAACCCTTAAAGGCAAAAAAGCCAAGGCCATGACAATAGAGCCGGGCGGCGTCGTTACGGGCTGTGAAATTGTCGAAGTGCAAAGCGTAAACGGCGACGTCGACGTAAAGGGCACCGATATTTTGAAAATGGCCGTGGTAGAGCGCCATAAAATGACCGGCAATATCGGCAAAGGGCTTTTCAAGGGCTACGGTTTCAAGGGCGGAGCAATGGGCATAACCATAGCGCACGACTCGCACAATATAATTTTACTCGGCGACGACAACGCGGCGCTTGCGACTGCCGCCAACAAGCTTAAAGAGATAGGCGGCGGTATGGTTTTGGTCAATTCCGCCACGGGCGAAGTCGACTCGGTTACTTTGGATATAGGCGGGCTTATGTCCTCGCGCGACGCGGAAGGTCTGCAAAGGGACAGCAAAGCTTTAATAGAAAAGGCGTATTCCATGGGCGTAAAAAGGGAGCTTGAAGCATTCATGTCCCTTGCGTTTTTATCGCTTGCCGTTATACCCAAGTTAAAGCTTCTCGACACAGGTCTTTTCGACGTGGAGAAATTTTCGTTCACGGATATAAACGCGGAGTAAAGCATTTTTCCGTCAATCTGATTGAAGCGGATAGGACGCCGTTTTAAGCGTTAACCGGTAATGAACAACATTCATTTAGTAAGAAGCCAATAAGTAAAGCCCGCCCCGACGCGACGCGTCGGGGCGGGCGGTTTTTTATTTAATTTGTTATGCGCGTCGCGATAAAAGTCAAAAATTTAAACGGAACGGGCTTTTTTTCAAAAAAATGCAATTTTTTCAAAAAACAATTTTACATATCAATTAAAATATAGTACAATTAAAGCGGTATCCTAAGGGTACTGTACATTTAAGAGGTCTTTTATGGGATTGATAAAATATATACTCGGCTCCGATAGCCGAAGAAGCATAAAAAAGCTTAACAAACTTGCGTTGAAGGTTGAGGAATTGGAACCTAAATACGCGGAAATGTCGGACGAGGAGCTTAAAAGTCAGACAAAGGTTTTAAAAGACAGGCTTGCCGCCGGCGAAACGCTTGACGATATCCTGTTCGACGCGTTTGCCGCTTTGAGGGAAGCAAGCACGCGCGTGCTTGGCATGAAGCATTTCCACGTGCAGATTGTCGGCGGTATCTGCCTGCATCAGGGCAGAATTGCCGAAATGAAAACAGGCGAAGGCAAAACGCTTGTTTCCACCCTTCCCGCGTATTTAAACGCGCTTACGGGTAAGGGCGTGCATATCGTCACCGTCAACGACTACCTCGCAAAGCGCGACGCGGAGTGGATGGGTAAGGTTCACAAATTCATGGGGCTTACCGTCGGCGTGGTCGTGCCCGGCATGGACGACGACGAAAAGAAAAAAGCGTACAACTGCGATATAGTTTACGCAACCAATAACGAGCTGGGCTTCGACTATTTGAGGGACAACCTCAAAACCTCTATTCCGTCCATGGTCCAGCGCGAGCTTAACTTCTGCATAATCGACGAGGTCGACTCCATTCTTATAGACGAGGCGAGGACTCCGCTTATAATCTCCGGCAGGGGAGGCGAAAGCTCGAAGCTGTACGAGGACGTGGATAAATTCGTCCGCACGCTTTCGGGCGGCTTCGACGACGATAAAAAGGACGCGGAAAAGAAAATTCCTTCCCGCAGGAAAAAGGACGTAAGCGGCGAGGAAGCCGCCGCGCGCGAAAAGCTTAACGCCATTTTGCAGGAAATGGAGAACTGGGACTATATAATCGACAGAAAGGAAAAATCCGTAACCATAACCGAAAACGGCGCGGAAAAGGCGGAAAGATTTTTCGGCATAAACAACCTCGGCGATATAGAAAATGCGGACTTGAACCACCACATACAGCAGGCGCTTAAAGCGCACGAGCTGTTTGCCCGCGACGAGGATTATATCGTTTCCGACGACGGCGAAATTCTGATTGTCGACGAATTTACGGGTCGTGTGCTTCACGGCAGAAGATACTCCGACGGACTTCACCAGGCGATAGAGGCAAAGGAAAAAGTTAAGGTCAAAGAGGAAAATAAGACCCATGCTACCGTAACCTTCCAAAACTATTTCAGGCTTTACAACAAGCTTTCCGGCATGACGGGTACGGCAAAGACAGAGGAGGACGAGTTCAGGACCATTTACTCGCTGGACGTCGTCGAAATCCCCACCAACCGCCCCGTTGCGCGCGTTGACTACGCGGATATGATTTACTCTACGGTAGAGGGCAAGAAAAAGGCAATCGTCAACGAGGTTGTCGAGCGGCACGAAAAGGGTCAGCCTATCTTGATAGGTACCGTAACGGTTGACAAGTCGGAGGAAATTTCAAGACTGCTGCGCCGCAACGGTATAAAGCATAATATTTTGAACGCGAAGAACCACGAGCGCGAGGCGGAAATTGTAGCGCAGGCGGGCAGATACGGCGCCGTAACTATCGCCACCAACATGGCGGGGCGCGGAACGGATATTCTGTTGGGCGGCAATCCCGAGTACCTTGCCAAAAAGCGCATGCGCGAGGAAGGGTACGACCATGATATGATAGAAACCGCCATTTCCTACGCGGACAGGCAGTTCACCGCGGAGGAGCAGACCGCGCGCGACAGATATGCCGAGCTTTATAAAAACTACAAAGCCGAAACGGACGCGGAAAAGGAAAAGGTCATCGCGGCGGGCGGACTTTGCATACTCGGTACCGAGCGTCACGAGTCGCGCCGTATAGACAACCAGCTGCGCGGACGAAGCGGACGTCAGGGCGACAGGGGAGATTCTATTTTCTTCATTTCGCTTGAAGACGATTTGGCTAAACGCTTCGGCGGCGAAAGAATGAAGCGGCTTTACGAAATTTTCAAGATAGAAGAAGACCAGTGTCTGCAATCCAAAATGCTTTCGCGCAGCGTGGAAAACGCACAGCGCACGATTGAAGGCAGAAACTTCGGTATAAGAAAGCACACCTTGCAGTACGACGAGGTAATGAACGAACAGCGCAAAACCATTTACGGAGAGCGTATGAAGGTTTTGAAGGGTGAAGACGTTCATGACCAGATGCTGAAATATATTCCCGATTACGTGGCAAAGGTTATAGGCGAAACCGTGGATACGGGCGCCATGCCCGAAAAGTGGGACGAGGTTGCTTTAAACGAAGCCCTGCGTCAGAAGGTTTATCCCGACGAGTGCGAATTTGAAATTACGCGCGAGTTGCTCGAACAGTGGGACTACGAGTACGCGATAAAGAAAATTTCGCGCGAGGTTGAAAAAGCCTACGAAAAGAAGATAGAAAACATAAGCGAAATGACCGACGGTCAGGTGGACTACCGGCAGGTGGAGCGTAACGAGCTTCTGCGTACCGTCGACAGAAACTGGATAGACCAAATAGACGCAATGGACCAGCTGAGGAAAGGCATAGGTCTCAGGGGCTACGCCCAGCAGGACCCCATAATCGCGTACAAGCAGGAAGGCTATCAGATGTTCGACGAAATGATAGACCGTATCCAGACCACCACTATTTCAAGACTTTTAAAGGGCAGGATAGTGCGCGTTCAACCTTCCGCACCCGTACCCATACAGCGCATACCTTCGCCGTCGGAGGGCATATCGCCCATGAATCCCGCCGTTGCGGAGCGCGCAAGACAAATTTCGGAACAGCGTGCGGCGGAAGCGGCACAAGGCGGCAAGTCCGCGCCGGTTATCGGCGACGCGCCCCAGCCTCCCAAGGATTTGGCAACAAATATCGGCGGCAAAGCCGCGCCTAAGGTCAACGCCAAGTCAACCAAGGTCGGCAGAAACGACCCCTGTCCCTGCGGCAGCGGCAAAAAGTATAAGGACTGCTGTTACTGGAACGACCATAAGTAAAACACTTTACAAAAATTTGCGAATTAAGTTTTTTGCGGGTTGAGGGCTTCCCGCCCTCTGTTTGCAAGTCGGGCGGCATATTTATGTTTGACTTGCTTAGGGCATTTTTGCGGTAACAAATTAAGAAACATTGATTAAACGGAACGTTTATGTTTAAGGCAGACGATTACAGATTAAAACTGAAAAGCCTTGCGGATACGCTTGCGGAGGCAAAATACGCGCTGGATATAGACAATCTCGGCACGAAGCTCGAAGTTCTTAAAAAAGAGCAGGAAAATCCCGAGGTCTGGCAGGATTTGGAAAAATCCAAGCGCGTCGGAAGGGAAATTTCTTCCGTGGAAAATAAAATAAACGCCTATAAAAAAGGGGAAACCGCGCTGGCGGAAGCTTCGGCGTTTGTCGATTTAATCGAGGAAGCCGACGACGAAAGCCTTATTCCCGAGCTTGAACAAATGATTTCCGCGGCGGACGGCGACATCGCCGACATGCGCATACGCGCGCTTTTAAAAGGTAAGTACGACGCGAACAACGCCATGCTCAACCTGCACGCGGGCGCGGGCGGAACCGAAGCCTGCGACTGGACGGCTATGCTTTACAGAATGTATACCCGCTATTGCGAGCGTTCGGGCTTCAAGGTGACCGAGCTGGATTTCGAGGACGGCGACGAAGCGGGGCTTAAAAGCGTATCCTTTCGCGTCGAGGGCGAAAACGCCTACGGCTTTTTAAAGGCGGAAAAGGGCGTCCACAGACTTGTGCGCATTTCACCCTTCGACAGCAACAAACGCCGTCATACCTCGTTTGCCTCTTTGGAGGTCATGCCCGAGGTAGAGGACGACGCGGAAATCGAAATTAAGGACGACGATATCCGTATCGACGTATACCGTTCCTCCGGTGCGGGCGGTCAAAAGGTCAATAAGACGGAAACGGCTATCCGCATTACGCACTTTCCTACCGGCATAGTCGTAACGTGCCAGAACGAAAGAAGTCAGTTGCAAAACAAAGAAATGGCTTTCCAGTATCTGCGCGCAAAGCTTATAGAGCGGCAGATTGCCGAGCGCGAAGCCGCTGACGCCGAAATTAAGGGCGAAATTAAAAAAATAGAATGGGGCAGTCAGATACGCAGTTACGTTTTCTGTCCTTACACATTGGTTAAAGACCACCGCACGGGTTATGAAAATTCCAACGTTCAGGCGGTGATGGACGGAGATATTCAGGGTTTTATAATAGACTATCTCAAAAAGACCATTTAAGGGGGTTCTCATGGAAATAACTACGGACAACGCCGGAAGCGAGCTTGTCAAAGCCGTATTGAAGTTGTACAGAACGGGCAAATATTTCTGCGAAAAGGAAGTAATCGCCAAAAAATTTCTTAACCGCATTCTTGACGCGGGCGAGTTTCTGGACGAATTTTCTTCCGGAACGGACGCCAACGTTAAAATGACCGCGGCGGGCAAAGCCATGGAGGAATTGAAAAAAGCCGGTTTTTTACTGAGAATAATGTGCATGGAGGGATATTATCCCGAGCGTAACGTCCGCCCCGTTTCGGAGGCTTTGGAAAAGGTTAAAACGCTTATATCGCCCTATGTGCCGGGCACGGTTTCGGGCGGATACTATCAGCAGATTACGGGCGGTTACCCTCAGGGCGGCGACGGCTACACGGGATATTGAGATTACGGCGGTGCAACCGCCGTTTTAAATTATGTACACGGATAAATTCACTATAAAACAAAATCCCGTTATATTGGGAATAGAATCGAGCTGCGACGAAACCGCCGCGGCGGTAATACGCGGCAGAAAGCTTTTATCCAGCGTTATATTTTCTTCCGCTGCCGAGCAGGCAAAGTACGGCGGCGTGGTGCCGGAAATAGCTTCCCGCGCGCACACCGAAGCCGTGGACGAGGCGGTAAGCGAAGCGCTTGAAAAGGCGGGCGTAAAAAAAAGCGACATAGACGCGGTTGCCGTGACATACGGCGCCGGACTTTTGGGCGCGCTTTTAGTCGGGCTTTCGTTTGCAAAAGCCTTCGCCTACGCGCTCAACGTTCCGTTGATTGCGGTAAACCATATCCGCGGACATCTCGCCGCGGCGTATTTAAGCGACGAGGGGTTGGAGCCTCCCTATATAACTTTACTTGCAAGCGGCGGACATACGGCGGTGCTTTATACAAAGTCTTATACAGAGTTCGAGGTGTTGGCGTCCACTTACGACGACGCCGCGGGCGAAGCATTCGACAAAGTCGCGCGCATACTTTCATTGCCCTATCCCGGGGGACCGAACGTCCAACGGCTTGCGGAAAACGGAAAAAATACCGTTCCTTTGCCGACCTGCCTTGTAAAAAATTCGGGCGGGCAACGGTTTTCTTACAGCGGATTAAAGACCGCGGTATTAAATTACTGTCACAACAAAACGCAGAAGGGAGAGTCCTTCAGCCGCGAGGACGTGGCTTGTTCCTTTCAGCGCGCCGCAATAGACCCGCTTGTAAAAAAGACGGTGGAGTCCGCGGTGAAGCTGGGCGTGCCTACCGTAACTGCGGGCGGGGGCGTTGCGGCTAACGCATACCTGAGGGAAAGCCTTTCCGCCGCGTGCGCGGCGGCGGGGAAAAAACTTGTTCTGCCCGAAATAAAATTTTGTACCGACAATGCGGCTATGATAGCGGCGGAGGGGTTGTTGCAGTATAAAGCGGGCAACTTTGCAAAGCTTGATATAAACGCCGCCGCACAGATACCTTTGAAGTAAATTATTTTTAGTTTTGTATTGCGTAAAAACAAGCCGCCCGCGCTTTTAAAAGCGCGGGCGGCTTGTTAATCTTCCAAACCCAATAAATAATCGGTTGAAACGTCGAAAAATTTTGATATAGCGGTCAGCTTATCGAAGTCGGGTTCCTGTTTGCAGGTTTCCCACTGGCATATAGTCGTTTTACTGACATTGAAAATTTCAGCTAATTGTAATTGAGTTAAATTTTTTTCGTTTCTTAATTCTTTTAACCGAGACGCAAATGCGGACATAATTTTAACCTTAAATTTTTTTAGTAAGAAAACTTTTCAAGCGAGACTTATTTATCTTATTTTTGTTCCGTTTTCATTCTCTAACCCGACTAAATAGTCGGTCGTAACGTCAAAATATAACGCAATATTTTTAAGATGAGTGATTTTCGGTTCGTTAGTTCCGTTGCACCACCAAAGCACGGCTTGATTGCTTACTTTTAAATCTTTTGCCAAGCGATATTTGGATACGCCGTTTTCTTTTAGCAATTTATTTAATCTCGTTACAAATATTTCCATAATTAAATTATAATAGAAAACTTACATAATTTGTTGACTATGTCAGAAAACTATGATAATATATTGTTGTAAGGAGGGCGCAATTATGCAACAAGATAAAAAATGTGAAAACTGTAAGTTTTTTAAAAATTATTATGTGATAAGGGGTGCAAAACTTAATACGATAGGCGGATATTGCGATAACGACGCCGTTCATCCCTGTATAAGCAAAATTAAATATGCGCCCAAGCTTTGCGATAAATGGAAGCCGCAACAAAAGCGCGTTGAGGCCCGACACAAGGATATAAACAAAGTATTAAAGGATATACGCAAAAGCCTTGCCGACATTGCGCTTATCCTCGGTGACGGTAAAATTTGAACTTACTAAAATCGGTTCTGGTAAAAAACGTTTTCAATTTGCTTTACTTTTTTACGGAGGTTGGGTATAATTTATTTATAACTTAATTAAAGGCTTTGACGAAGGACAACGTTTTCCGGCGTATCGCTTTTCAGAGAGCTTCCGTTTGGTGCAAGGGGGCAAGCGCGTTTGAAAAATATCACCTTCCAGTCCGCATTGCGAAAGGCGACAAGTAGCTTTGCGCGGATTCGTAACCCGTTACAAGTTACGGCAGATGTCAGTTTGTTTTGGTGGTTTATAAGCGCAATTTTCGGCGTCCGAAACGGGACGCCGGTTTTTTATTTTAAAATAATTTGCGGCGCAAGCAAAACCATGATTTTGCGCAGCGCACTCAATTTGCGCATACCTGCGGCTCGCCGAGGTGAATGCCCGCAATTATATAATAAGTTTGCCCCTGAAATTGCGGGCAGAGGGCGAGTAGCCCTCAAATCACGGAAATTGTTGCGCGCAGAATAGCGCGAGAATTTCGTGAGGGAGGAATTATATGTATAAAAAGGTAGACACTTCTTTAAACTTCGTCGAAAGGGAACAGGAAGTAATAAAGTTTTGGAAAGACAATAAAATTTTCGAAAAAAGCGTTGAAAGCACGGAGGGGGGAAAGGAATTTTCATTCTACGACGGTCCGCCCACGGCAAACGGCAAGCCGCATATAGGTCATATCCTGACGCGCGTCATGAAGGATATTATTCCCCGCTACAAGACCATGAAGGGCGGTCACGTTTTAAGGAAGGCGGGCTGGGATACGCACGGGCTACCCGTAGAGCTGGAGGTGGAAAAATCCCTCGGGCTGGACGGCAAACAGCAGATAGAAAGCTACGGGATAGAGCCTTTTATAAAACAGTGCAAGCAGTCCGTGTGGAAGTATAAGGGCGAATGGGAAAAAATGTCCGACCGCGTGGGTTACTGGGTCGACATGGACAACCCTTACGTCACCTACGACGACAATTATATAGAGTCGGAGTGGTGGGCGCTTAAAAGCATGCATGAAAAAGGGCTTTTGTACAAGGGGCATAAAATAGTTCCCTATTGCCCGAGGTGCGGAACCGCACTGTCCTCGCACGAGGTTGCGCAGGGCTATAAGCTTGTTAAAGAAAATTCCGCAATAGCGCAATTTAAGGTAAAGGGAAGCGAAAACCGCTATATTCTTGCCTGGACTACTACCCCCTGGACGCTTCCTTCAAACGTCGCGCTGTGTATGAACCCCGACGAAAATTATATCGAATTGGAATCCGACGGAAAAAGATATATTCTTGCCGAGGCGTTGGCGGATAAATTTTTCGAAGATTATAAAGTAACCGAAAAGAAGACGGGCAAGCAGTGGGAAGGGTTGGAGTACGAGCCGCTTTTCAACGAAACCTCTGCGGAAATTGTTCGCATTTCCCCCGCCGCCGCTACGAAAAAGGCGCATTACGTAGTTTGCGACGGCTACGTCACCATGGGCGACGGCACGGGCGTCGTTCACATCGCGCCCGCGTTCGGCGAGGACGACTACAAGGTCGGCAAACGCTACAATTTACCCGTAGTCCAGCTTGTGGACGAGCGCGGCTGCTTCGACAACAGGTTTGAAAAACTCAACGGCGTTTTTGCGAAAAAAGCCGATAAAACTATTCTGGATATGCTTGAAAAGGGGGATAAGCTTTTTAAGGTAATTCCCTTCGAGCACGACTATCCGCACTGCTGGCGTTGCGATACGCCGCTTTTGTACTATGCTAAGTCGAGCTGGTTTATAGAAGTTACCAAGGTTAAGGACAAAATAATAGCCGCCAACAGGTCCGTGAACTGGATGCCCGATACCATAAAAGACGGCAGAATGGGTAACTTTCTGGAAAACGCAATTGACTGGGGTCTTTCGCGCGACAGGTACTGGGGCACGCCGCTGCCCGTCTGGGTCTGTCCCGACTGCGGAGAAATCGAGGTTATGGGTTCCAAAGCGGAGCTGAAAGAAAAGTGCGGAATTTCCGGCGATATAGAGCTTCACCGTCCGTATCTTGACAATCTGACCTGCAAATGTAAAAAATGCGGCGGCGCGATGAAGCGCACGCCCGAGGTTATAGACTGTTGGTTCGACTCCGGCTCGATGCCGTTTGCGCAGTATCACTATCCGTTTGAGAATAAGGAAACGTTTGAAAAAACCTTCCCCGCGGATTTTATTTCCGAGGCGGTAGACCAGACGCGCGGCTGGTTTTATACCCTGCTTGTCATAAACACCATACTGTTCGGGAAAGCACCGTTTAAAAACTGCATTGTTTTAGGACACGTAAACGATAAAAACGGCATAAAAATGTCCAAACACAAGGGCAACGTCGTCGACCCGTGGAGCGTCCTCGATAAGCAGGGCGCGGATGCGGTAAGGTGGTATTTCTACACGTCCAGCGCGCCCTGGCTTCCCTCGCGCTTTTCCGAGGAAACGGTTTCCGAAGCACAGCGCAAGTATATGGGCACGCTTTGGAACACATACGCCTTCTTTGTGCTGTATGCGGAAATAGACAAATACGATCCGTCTAAGTACGATTTGAAAAAGTGCGCCCTTTCTGTAATGGACAGGTGGATTCTTTCCAAATTGAACTCGCTTACGGCTTTTGTGGAAAAAAGCTTGGAAAATTACGAAATTTTCGAAAGCGCGCGCGCCTTGCAGGACTTTGTGGACGTGCTTTCCAACTGGTACGTACGCCGCGGAAGGGAGCGCTATTGGGGCGCGGAAATGACCGACGACAAGGCGGCGGCATACACAACGCTTTACACGGTTTTGGTAACGCTTGCAAAGCTTACCGCGCCGTATACGCCGTTTATAGCGGAAAACATGTATCTCAATCTCGTTCCGCAGTTTTTCAGCGGCAGTGAAAAAAGCGTGCATCTGTGCGCCTTCCCCGTGTGCGATAAAAGCTTTATCGACAAAAATCTGGAAGCGGGCATGGACGAGGTTTTGGACATCGTAGTTCTCGGCAGGGCGGCAAGGAACGCCGGCAACCTTAAAAACCGTCAGCCTCTGGCACGTATGGTTGTGGTTACCGACAGGAAAACAGCGCTGTCCGAAGAAGAAAAGTCGATTGTTTTGGACGAGCTTAATATAAAAAGCATGGAGTTTGCTTCCGACGCGGAAAAATACATTGCGTATAAATTGAAGCCCCAGCTTAAAACCCTCGGACCAAAGTACGGCAAAAAACTGGGCGTTATTTCGGCTTTCCTTGCAAACTGCAACGCCAAGCAGGTGGTCGACGCGGTTAAGGGCGGCGGCGCTTACGTAATCGAGGGGGAAGATATTGCGTTAAGCTTGGAAGATTTGCAAATTTTCACGGAAAGCGCAAACGGCTTTGTCGCGGCGGAGGATAAGGGGCTTACGGTGGCGCTTGACACAAATCTTACGGACGGGCTTATCTTCGAAGGAATCGAAAGGGAGCTGGTTTCCAAAATACAGAATATGCGTAAGGAAGCCGGCTTCGAGGTCACGGACAGAATTTCCGTACGGTATAAAGCCGAAGGAAAGGTAAAAACCGTTCTCGCGCGCGGCGCCTTTGCAAAGGACGTGCTTGCCGAAAGCATTGACGAAGGCTTCGGCGGCGGCTTCACCAAGGAGCAGAACGTAAACGGCGAAAAAGTTGTTTTAACCTTAATAAAGAAATAATATCATTAATCGTTGCAAACGCTCATAGGTTATTCTATGAGCGTTTACGATTTAAAGGTGGGACAAAGCGGTAAAATAGTTAAAATAAACGTAGAGGGCAGCGCGGCGGTGCGTTTGGAATCCCTCGGCATAACAACCGGCAAGCGCGTGACCGCGCTTGCCTTTTCGCTGTTTAAATCAAGCGTCATGATTGGTTGCGGCAGCGTGAGGCTGGGGCTCAGAAAAAACTTTGCAAAGCTTATAGAGGTGGAGGCGTGAAATTTAAAACAAAGACCGCGGCAAAAGCGGAAAACACGGAAAGGCGCGCCGTGCTTGCTGGCAATCCCAACGCGGGCAAAACTACGCTTTTCAACGCTCTGACGCGCAGTAACCTGCGTACGGGCAACTTTCACGGCGTAACCACGGCTTCGGCGGAAAAAAGCTCCGGCGGGATAACTTACGTGGACGCGCCGGGGCTGTACGCCCTGAACGCGTATTCCATGGAAGAAAATTCAGCCGCCCAAGCGGTGGCTTCCGCGGATTTCATAATAGACGTAATAGACGCGCTTACGCTTGAAAACAGCCTTAACCTGACGCGCAGGCTTATCGCTACGGGCAAGCCGGTCATGCTTTACGTGACGAAATTAAACCTGTTGAAGCGGCGCGGCGGCAGCCTGGACGCGGAAAAGCTTTCCCGCATACTCGGCGCACCCGTATTTACCTGTTCGCCTAAATCGCTGAAACGCCGTTTGGAAGAGGGAGTGAATTTCAGTGTAAAAAGGGAGGAAGCGCCGCTTACTTCCGCGTATTCCGCGGGCAGGTCGGCGCCGTCGCGCGCAGATAAGCTTTTTTACAACAGATATTTCGCGCTTTTCTTCTTTTTGGCGGCAATTGCGGCGATGTTTTTTTTGGCTTTTCATCCGCTTATGCCGGGCGCGCTTTTAAAAAATCTGACCGAAAATCTGATATGCGACAAACTTTCTTCCGCAATAACCGGCGCAATGGAAAACGAAGCCGTAATATCTTTGGTGCAGGACGGCATTTTGGGCGGTGCGGGCGGAGTGCTGTCCTTCGTGCCGCAGTTGGCAATTTTGTATCTTGTCCTGACGCTTCTGGACGAAAGCGGAATAATGTCCGCGCTGGCTTTTGCAACAGACGGACTGTTTGAAAAATTCAATCTTTCCGGAAGGGCGGCTTTTTCTCTCGCTTCGGGCTTCGGCTGTACCGCCGCGGCTATAATGACGACGCGGGGCTATTCTACGGAAAGTGCGCAAAAACGCACGATAGCCGTCCTGCCTTACGTCCCGTGCGGAGCTAAATTGCCGGTCTTTCTGACGTTCATTTCTCCGCTTTTTGAAAATCCTTTTCCGGTTGTTACATGTTTCTACTTCGCAGGTCTTGCCCTGTCGCTTGTATTTTCCTCTTTGATAAAAGGAAAGAAGGAGGGCATGCTTTCCGAGGTGACTCCAATTATAGCGCCGCAGTTTAAAGCCGTCGGTAAAAAGTTGTATTTTTATCTTAAAGGGTTTATAATAAAGGTGGCGGGCGTTGTCTTGCTGTTTTGTATTGCAAGCTGGTTTTTTTCGCACTTTTCTTTTACGTTCAAATACGTGGACGCGGACGAAAGCATGCTCGCCGTAATAAGCCGCGCCCTGACTTTTATATTTTACCCCATGGGCGTTACGGACTGGCGGCTGGCTTACGCCGCGCTGTGCGGCTTTATCGCAAAGGAAAACGTGGCTGCGACCGTCGCCATGCTTATGCCCGCAGGCACTGGGCTTGACCTTGCCGCTTCGCTTGCAATGTGCACTTTCATACTGTTGTGTCCGGCATGCGTTTCGGCTTTTTCCGCTTCCTGTAAGGAGGCGGGTTGGAAGTTCACTTTAAAGTGCTTCGCCGTGCAGACGGTAATCGCGTTTATCGGCGCGTATCTTATTAATTTTTTATTCGGACTATGAAAATCTTCCGCGTTAGCAATGAAACAAATTTAAAAGACTTTACTGATTGCGTCTTTCCGCAGGGCGGATTTTGCCTTGCGGCGCTTTTGCGCGGAAAGGATATTAAGGTGAACGGCGCGCGCGTAAATAAAAACGTCCCTCTAAGCTGCGGGGACGAGGTAGTTTATTACACTTCGCCCAAGCAGGAGGCAATGCCGTCGCATTTAACCGCGTACGAGGACGGAAATATTTACATAGCGGACAAATTTTCGGGAGTGTCGACCGAAGGGCTTTTGTCCGAGCTTTCCTCCCGGGGAGAATTTTACGCCGTACACAGACTTGACAGAAACACCCGTGGACTTATCGTCTTTGCGAAAAACAAGTCGGCGGAGGGGGAGCTTCTTCGCGCATTCAAAGAGAGAAAGGTTCACAAAAAGTACATTGCGCTTTGTGAAAACCGCTTTAAAAAAGATGCAGACAAAATGACGGCGTATCTGAAAAAGGACGAAAAGAACAGCCTTGTCAAAATCTGTCCGAACGCTTGCGCCGGCGGAGTCGAAATTATTACGGAATACCGCATTTTAAAAAGAAGCGGCGACGTTGCGCTTGCGGAAATTACGTTGCACACCGGCAGAACGCACCAGATACGCGCACATTTTGCGTATATCGGCTGTCCCGTCCTCGGCGACGGAAAATACGGCGACAGTGCATTTAATAAAAAGTATTCGCTTGCAAGACAGCAGCTTATTTCAAAGCATTTATTGTTTGACGTAGGGGGCGGGCTCTCGTATCTCAACGGCAGGGTTTTTGAAAGCTGTTTCGATTTTTCGGATTTTCCGTTTTAAAAACGGCATTTGACTGTGTTATAATAGTTAAGGCGACGGTTTTTATAACTTATTTAAAGGCTACACTTGGCTGCGTTGCGGCGGGGATTGGAATACCTCGGTGGCGGGGTTGTATATGACGCCTACCGGTGGATATTTCAGCTCTTACGCCGTAAAAAAGTTTGCTGTGCGGCCTGCGACTCACAAAAGCGGTTGGTTTATTATACTGTCATCCTGAGCAACGCGAAGGATCTTGGTTTTAGATTGTTCACTGCGTTTTACATTACTGTTGAAAAGATTCTTCACTACGTTTTGCACATTATTATTGAAAAGATTCTTCACTTCGTTCAGAATGACAATGAAGTGTGCAAAGCTTCGCTACGCTCGCGCAGAATGGCAATGAAGTGTGCAAGGCACCGGTCAGAATGACAAGATAGAAAAACAATGCTAAAATATTGTCGGCGACGGTTTTTATAACTTATTTAAAGGCTACACTTGGCTGCGTTCCGGCGTTGCAAATGCCTACGGGTCTCAGTACCTGACTGCTTCGGGGGCTTATCTCAATACTTACGATGCCCGTCGGTTAGCTGTGCGGCCTGCGCTTTACAAAAAAGGCTTCTCCTTGGCGGAGAAGCTCCGCGAAGCGGTGATGAGGGGCTTTATTAATCTCCCCTCATCCGTCCTGACCTAACGGTCAATCCACCTTCCCCCGAGGGGGAAGGCTAAATTAAACAACCGCGTATTACGGTATCC
>ERZ779626.193-NODE-193-length-41261-cov-17.369121_pt1 | contig 41261 bp, 35 predicted proteins | sample MGYA00514209_ERZ779626 | MGnify/ENA primary metagenome ERZ779626 (study PRJEB29562, sample SAMEA4376713) | mouse gut metagenome | isolation source: Cecum | study: EMG produced TPA metagenomics assembly of the A DSS colitis mouse model was used to assess the...
CCTTGAAGCCGGAGGAACAGGCGCTTCTGGTGGAGACGATGGAAAGCGAACAGGCCACCCCCTCCGTCTCCCAGGCCCAGCGCATGAAGAAGTTACTCGTCCTGGTAGATATAATTCATCTCATGCACCCAAAGTACCATGCATCGAATGTCCCAGCCTGTTCCGCTTGCGTACCGATTGATTTCATCAATGGCGTCCCCGAATTTTTGCAGCCCCTTTTCTGTGAACCAGAAGCTGCTGGGTTGGTCGAGGTTCATCGGCACCGGCAGGCTGTCCTTGAAGGGTTTCATCAGCCTGCGGTATGCAGCCGGTTCGCACATATCATCCAGCCCTTGCAGAAATCCAACGCCTTGATATGTGCCATCAAAGAACAGCTCGAACCGAAACAGGGGTTGTACCTCGTCCGGGACATTTTTGAGGGATCTGGAGATGGAATAGCTGCGCCCCGCTCCATCGAGGAGCGGCCTGAGCCACTCCAGGTCTTTCCGGCGTAAATCGCAGGTGAGCCGGTACTCGGGCGGTTCTTCGTTGGTCTCTGCCGCAGTACATTCGCTTTGGGTGCGGTGGATATGTAAATCCTTTTGTGCTTTCATGATGCTGCCTCCTTCATTTGATTGGAACCAGCATAGACGAACTTTCTTGAGAAAGCCATTATCAGAACCAACAAATAACAGGACTTCAAACTGGGCATGACCACTAAATCAGCAGATGGCCAATTTGCCGGAATTGGGAATCCGCTGGCAACAGTTCAGAGGACAAAAAAACGCCGCTCCTTTCGGCCCTGCCTGGGCCATTGGAGCGGCGTCAAAAGCGCATAAAATTTCTTTGTCCTTTGCGGGGCAGGTTTGCGGGAGGGCAATGCAGGAAGGTGGGCGTGTAAGTGCGAGACCCTCCTGTTTGGGAAAACAGCTTGCGGATAGCAAAATTTCGCGGCCCTCGGATTTCACTTTCCGAGGGCCGCGAATGCGTTGAAAACACTGGCTTGACGGGCAAGATAGCATTTTCACCACATGAACTTGGTGCGCCTGAAGGGACTCGAACCCACACGCGTTGCCGCACGAGAACCTAAATCTCGCATGTCTACCAATTCCATCACAGGCGCATATGGAGCGACGGGCCCGGCCCGCCGCCGTTTTTACCAAATCAGGGTGGCGAAATAATCTTCCGGCGTCTCTGCCCGGCGCATCAGCTCCACCGAGCCGTCCTCCCGCAGCAGAAGCTCCGCCGAGCGCAGCTTGCCGTTGTAATTGTACCCCATGGAAAATCCATGGGCCCCGGTATCATGGATGACCAGCATGTCGCCAACCTCAATCTCGGGCAGCGCCCGGTCAATGGCGAACTTGTCGCTGTTCTCGCACAAGGAGCCCACCACATCGTATACGCGCTCACAAGGGGCGTCCTCCTTGCCCAGCACAGTGATGTGGTGATACGCCCCGTAGACGGCGGGACGCATCAGGTTAGCGGCGCAGGCGTCCACCCCGATATACTCCTTGTAGATGTGCTTTTCGTGGACGGCGGTGGTGACCAGATGGCCGAAGGGGGCCAGCATGAACCGCCCCAGCTCTGTGAAGATGGCCACATCCCCCATTCCGGCGGGGACTAGGATCTCCTCATAGGCCCGGCGCACCCCCTCGCCGATCACGGCGATGTCGTTGGCGCTCTGATCCGGGCGGTAGGGCACCCCCACGCCGCCGGACAGGTTGATGAACGCGATATGGCAGCCTGTCTCCTCGGCCACGTCCGCAGCGGTCTGAAACAGCAGCCGGGCCAGGGCGGGATAATACTCGTCGGAGATGGTATTGGAGGCCAGAAAGGCGTGGATGCCGAACCGCTTGGCCCCTAGCTCCCGCAGCCGGGTGAATGCCTGGGCCAGCTGGGGCCGGGTCATGCCGTATTTGGCGTCGCCCGGCTTGTCCATCACCTGGAAGCCCTCCTTGCTCTCCCCCAGGGTGAACACCCCGCCGGGGTTGAAGCGGCAGCACACCGTCTCGGGCACGCGGCCCATGGTGCGGTACAGGAAATCCACGTGGGTCAGGTCGTCCAGGTTGATATAGGCGCCCAGCCGGGCGGCCAGCTCAAACTCCTCCGCCGGGGTCTCGTTGGAGGAGAACATGATCTCGCTGCCGGAAAACCCGCATTTCTCCGACATCATCAGCTCGGTGAGGGAGGAACAGTCCACGCCGCAGCCCTCCTCCCGTAGCAGCTTGAGGATGCCGGGGGTGGGGGTGGCCTTAACGGCAAAGTATTCCTTAAACCCCGGATTCCAGGCGAAGGCGGCCCGCAGTGCCCGGGCGTTTTCCCGGATGCCCCGCTCATCGTAGATGTGGAAGGGGGTGGGGTGGGTGCTGGCGATCTCCTTGGCCTGGGCCAGGGTGAGGAAGGGCTTTTTCATCGGTATATCTCCTTGGGTGGATTTGCCCCGCTATCATACCCGATTTTAGCCCGCTTGTCAACCGCCGGACAACGGTTTTGGATTGCCGTATTCCTTTGGGGGCCGCATAGCAGAGCCGGCGTGAGAACCCCTTCCCGCAGACCGCGAATATCAAAACCACATGATCTGTTCGTCCCGGAATTGCGGTTCTGGGCCTTTCTCATAAGGGTCATAACGGTCCTGATTGCAGCCAAATTCCTGGAGGAAGCAGATTTTTCCCCCGGCTGTCCAGCGGATGAGGCTTATTCCCTCAAAGGCATCCGCCTTTCCGCCGTCCATTCGGCACTCAAAAGCCCACTCCGCCACGGTCTGGTCCCCCCTGTGGAAAAACTGCCTGACCTCCCAACGCAGAACCACGCCCCGGGTGTTCCACTCCCGAAACCAGTGGCGGATTTTCGGCAGGCCGTGGTATTCAGGCCCCCAGCTCTCGATGTAGACCGCATCGGGGTCAAAAAGCTCCTCCACGCCCGCATCAGAGCCCTGAAGCCACATCTCAAACCAGGCCCGTATCGTCTGCTCCCGCTTGTCCATATCAAACCTCCTGTCCCGTCTCCCGCAGCAATCTGGTGCGCAGGGCGGAATACCGCCTCATCTGCCGGTCGTTGGCCACCATCCGGGCCATCAGCTCGCCGTCCCCCACCAGGATGAACAGCTCCCTGGCCCTTGTGATGGCGGTGTACAGCACCCCACGGGCCAGCAGGGAGGGCGGCACGTCGCTCAGGGCCAAAATCACCGCCCGGTACTCGCTGCCCTGGGCCTTGTGGACGGTGACGGCGTAGGCGGGCTCCAGCTCCCCCAGCAGCTCCGGGGGATAGGCGGCCAGCCGCCCCTCGAAGGACACGGTGATCCCACCCACGTCCACCTCCACAATGGTGCCGATGTCGCCGTTGAATACTCCCAGATCCTTTTCCCCGGTGTCGGGGTTTTCCCAGAACAGGTCGTAGTTATTTTTCACCTGCATCACCCGGTCCCCCTCCCGGAAGATGTAGGGGCCGAAGGCCCGCTCTCCCCGGCCCTCCTGGGCGGGGTTGAGCGCCTCTTGGAGGGCCCGGTTCAGCGCCGCCGTCCCCGCCCCCCGCTTCCGGGTGGGGGTGAGCACCTGAATTTGCTCCGGGGGGATGCCCATGTTCTGGGGCAGGCGGGTTTTGCAAAGCTCCACCACGGTTTCCACCGTCTTGGCCGGGTCGCGGCGGCCCAGGTAAAAAAAGTCCCTGGCCTTGTTTTTCAGCTCAGGCACGTCCCCCCGGTTTACCCCGTGGGCGTTCATGACGATGGCGCTCTCCCGGGCCTGGCGGAAAATCTCGGTGAGCGACACCGCGGGCACCGCCCCGGAGCGGATCAGGTGGTCCAGCACGTTGCCCGGGCCCACCGAGGGCAGCTGGTCCGGGTCGCCCACCAACACCAGGCGGCAGTCCCCCCGCAGCGCCGCCAGCAGCGCCGCCATGAGGGACACGTCCACCATGGAGGTCTCGTCCACGATCACCGCGTCCACCTCCAGGGGGTCGTCCTGATTTTTGGTGAAGGCCAGCTGGCCGGTGAAGGGGTCCAGCTTGGTCTCCAGCAGCCGGTGGATGGTCAGGGCGTCTGTCCCGCAGGTCTCCCCCATCCGCTTGGCCGCCCGCCCCGTGGGGGCGGTGAGGGCGGTCTCCAGCCCCAGTGTCTCAAACAGGGCCAGCACCCCCCGCAGGGAGGTGGTCTTGCCGGTGCCCGGCCCGCCGGTGAGCAGCATCACCTGCCGGGAGGCACACAGCTCCACCGCCATCCGCTGCTGCTTGGCGTAGCGGATGCCCTGCTCCTTTTGGATGGCGTCGATGAGCCTGCCCAGCCCCTCCGGCGGGGCGATCTCGGTACGGCACATCTCCCCCAGCCGCATGGCCACGTAGCACTCCGCGCCGTACAGGCCCGCAGGGTAGCAGGCGGTCACCCCGGCGATGTCCTCGCGCACCACCTCCCCCCGCTCAATGAGCCCGTCCAGCCCCTGGGCCAGACAGTCCCCCTCCACCCCGATGAGGGCGGCGGTGGCGGTGAGCAGCTTGTTTTCCGGCAGGAACACGTGTCCGTTGTCGGCGTTGTGGTCCAGCTCGAAAATCAGCGCGGCCTCCACCCGCTGGGGGTCGTCCCCGGCCACCCCCAGCCCGATGGCCAGCTCGTCCACCTGGGCGAAGGGGATCTCCAGGGTGCGGTCGGCCAGCAGATAGGGGTTGTCCCGCACCACCTCCACCGCGTAGTCGCCAAAGCGCTGGTACAGCGGCATGGCGGCGGCCAGGGGCAGGCGGTGCTCGGAGAGGAATTCCGCCAGCCGGCGCATCCCCATTTTCTGCCGGAAATCCTCGCTGATGGCGCGGGCCCGCTTGGGGGACACCCCCCGGATCTCGCACAGCTTATCCGGCTCGTTTTCAATGACGGCCAGGGCGTCTTCGCCGAAGCGGTCCACAATCTGCCGGGCCAGCCCCATGCGCACGCCCTTCACCACCCCGGAGGCCAGGTACTCGAAGATGGCCTTCTCTCCCACCGGCATACGCCGGGTGACCACCTCCGCCTTGAACTGCTCGCCGTAGCTGGGGTGGCGGCCCCAGCTGCCCTCCAGCTCCAGCGCCTCGCCGGGGGCGGCGCCGGGCATACAGCCCACCGCCGTGATCTCCCCCCGCTCCCCGCAGTCCAGCTTGAGCACGGTGTATCCATTTTCCTCATTGCGGAACAGCACGGCGGATACCGTGCCTTCCACCTGGTTTCGCTGCGCCGCCCCGGCGATATCCGGCTGCATGGCCATCCCTCCGCACAAACAAACGTTTTAACGTATTATAGCAGGCCCCGCCGCATTTTTCAAGGGGGGCGTGAAAAAAACCGGCCAGACGGTGAATTGAGGTTGTGAATACAGGTTCTAGGCGCTGTTTGAAAATTGGAAATATGCCCAGCGGGAGAAATTTTTTTCGCCAGGCGAAGCCAGTTTGACGCAGGAATACTTTGTGTATTCCAAGGAAAATTGGCAAAGTATGGCGGAAAAAGAGCCTCCGTTTGGGCGTGTTGACAATCTTCAAACAAGCCCTAAGGGCAGGCTGGCAAAAATTTTTAAAAAAATTTGCCCGTACCCATTGCGGGAAAGCTGATTATATGATATACACAAATGAGAGCTGCGCGGCTTTGACGCGCCTATGTAAACTTGCCAAATGAATGGAGGTCCTTTGTATGTTGAAAGGAATCGCCGCCTCGGCGGGGGCGGCTGTGGCCCAGCTGTTTTATCTGGAGGAGCCCGACCTATCCGTTACCAAGGAGACCGGACTGGACCCTGTCCAGCAGCACCAGCGCTATGAGCAGGCCGCCGCCCAGGCCATCCGGGAGCTGGACGGCCTGTACGAAAAGGCCCGGGCCACCGACGAGAACGTGGCCCAGGTGTTTGATATCCACCGCATGATGCTGGAGGACCCCGACCTCATCGACGGCATCGACGGGCTGCTGGACCAGGGCTTTAACGCCGAATACGCCGTGCGGGAGACCGCCGACGGCCTGGCCGCCATGTTCAAGGCCATGGAGGACGAGTATATGCAGGCCCGCTCCGCCGATATTACGGACGTGGGCAACCGGCTGATCCGGGTGCTCAAGGGCATCCCGGATACCGCCGAGTTCCCCGAGGAGCCGGTGATTGTGGCGGCGGAGGACCTGCTGCCCAGCCAGACCGTCCGGCTGGATAAAAACCGGGTGGCGGGCTTTGTCACCAAGCTGGGCTCGTCCACCTCCCACTCCGTCATCCTGGCCCGCACCCTGGGCATCCCCTGCATCGTGGGCATGGGGGACGACTACGCCAGGCTGCCCCAGTCCGGCCTTGTGGCCATCGACGGCTCCACCGGCGAGGTGCTCCCCCATCCCGACGAGGCCGCCCGGGCGGACTTCACCCGGCGCAGGGAGGCGTTTTTGTCCGACCAGGCCGCGCTGGAGGCGTATAAGGACCGCAAGGCGGTGACCAAGAGCGGCCACAAGGTTCTGGTGTGCGCCAACATCGGCGGTCTGGGGGACATCGACGCGGTGATTGCCCGGGGGGGCGGCGGCGTTGGGCTGTTCCGCAGCGAGTTCATCTACCTGGACAGCCCCGATTTCCCCACCGAGGAGGCTCAGTTTGAGATCTATAAGGAGGTGCTGGCCCGGCTGGCTCCCCGGCCGGTGGTGGTGCGTACCCTGGATCTGGGCAGCGACAAGCAGGCCCCCTACTTCGGCATCAAGGGGGAGGAGAACCCCGCCATGGGCTACCGGGCCATCCGCATCTGCCTCAAGCAGCCGGATATCTTCCGCACCCAGCTGCGGGCGCTGCTGCGCGCGTCGGTATACGGCAAGCTGAACATCATGTTCCCCATGATCACCCACCTGGAGCAGGTGCTGGAGATTAAAACCATCCTGGCCCAGGTGCGCCAGGAGCTGGACAAGGAGGGCGTGCCCTACAGCCAGGACGTGGAGTACGGCGTCATGATCGAGACCCCCGCCGCCGCCGTCATGGCCGACGTGCTGGCCAAGGAGGTGGACTTCTTCTCCATCGGCACCAACGACCTGACCCAGTACACCCTGGCCGCCGACCGGATGAACGCCAACATCAGCCACCTCTTCGACTCCGGCCACCCGGCCGTCCTGCGCCTCATTGAGCGCACCGCCAAGGCCGCCCACGACGCGGGCATCTGGGTGGGCATCTGCGGGGAGTCCGCCGCCAACACCGCGCTCACCGGCTTCTATATGAGCGTGGGCATCGACGAGCTCTCCGTCTCCCCCGCCTCCATCCCCGCCGTCAAGCGGGCGGTTATCGAGTGCGACTGAGCCCCGCCCTTTCCGGGCAGCGGCTTGGCTACGCCCCCGCCCTCCAGGGCTTTCATAGACGATCCCGGCGCCCGTTGGGCGCCGGGATCGTTTTTTACTCCACGTATGCGCCGTAGACCTCCCGCCGGGTGAAGCCCCGGGCAGGGGTGAACAGCCCGCCGGGCAGGGCGGTGACCAGTCCACCGGACTTGATCCCCCGGGGGAGAAGGCCGTGGTCCATGCACCACTCCAGCGCGCCGCAGCAGGCGTCCTCCCGCCTGCCGGTGGCGCGGATCCTGGCCCAGCGCAGGTTCATGGCCTCCTTCCTGGGAGCCATGAGCATGGCCAGCTCCCCCCAGGTCATGGGCTGGTCCAGCCGCACCCGGTTGTCCGAGTAGGCCACCGCCCGGTCCGCCTGGAGGCGGCACAGCTTGTCAAACAGCGGGTCGTCCCGGCCCAGGTCGGCAAAGGGGCTCTCCGCCATCAGCTCCGCCACCGTCACCACCTGGTAGCCGTATTTGCTCAAAAGCTCCAGCTGCCTGGGCAGCCCGAAGGCCACCGGGGTGCGCTTGGCCATGTTATAGCCGTCCTTCTGGAAGATGATCTGGCCGCAGAAAAAATCCGGGTCCTGCTCCAGGGCCTTTTTCATGGGCTCCACCATGGCGTTCACCTCCGCCTCCAAAGCGGCGTCGGGGTCGGCCAAGACGGAGGGCAGCCAGCCGGCCCCGTCGAAGGAGGCGGCCATGTACTGGTAGCCCATCCGGTCGCACACATCGTAGCTGGTGAAGCCGTCCTGCATTTGGTCTACATAGTGGGGCGGGCGGGTCATGGTCATCTGATAGCCGTATTTCTCCCGCAGCAGCAGATCCAGCCGGTTCAGGTCGTCCACCGCCCTGTCCACGCCGCCCAGGTACTCCCGCTGCCCGTAGACAAAGGGCTTTTTGCCGAAGATGATGTGGCGGTAGCCGTGGTTGGTGATCTGGTGGCCCCCGTCCAGGATGCGGCGCACCAGCCGCTCGCAGTGGGCCGCGCCCCCCCGGCTGTCCTTGCCGATGTCGGGATAGTGGTCGTATTTGACGCCGCCCCAGGCGGCGCTGCCCACCTTGCCCGCCTGGTCGGGATAGTTCTCGCTGGTGTCGCCGATGACATCGAAGGTGCCCTTGGCCCCAAATTCGGCCAGGGCGTCCAGCAGCACATCGGTGAGCGCCCGGCCCTCAAAGCGGTCCGGGGCGGCGGGCAGGTCCATGGGCCCGTCGTCAAAGGTCATGGCGCACACGCGCCGCTGTGTCTTGACCCGCTCGATCCGGCGGGTGTAGCTCAGCTGGCGCTTCTCCTCGGGCAGCAGCTTTTTTACCAGCCGCTTCCCCTTCTTTCCGATCTTCACTATGAGCGACATGGCTCAGTCTCCCCTCCAAAAAATATCCTGGGCGCAGCACTTGGCGGCGAAAGCCGCCCATTTCACATAGCTCAAGGGCTTTGCCCCGGTCTTGCGGCGCTTGGTGAGCTGGCTGCGGGCGGCATACCAGGCCCGGCTCCGCGTCCCCTGGGCCCGGGCGCACCCGGACAGCAGGGCCGTTTTTACCGCCTGTGCCGTCAGTGCGTCCGCCTCCACGCAGGTATAGCCGTTTCCCACCTCCTGGGGGCAGTGGGCGTCGCTCCCCCCGAAGCAGGGCAGGCGGCACACCTGGGCAAAGCTGGCGGCCAGACGGTTGGCGTCGCGGAGCTTCCGATCCGCCCGGCTGTTCCACACCTCTACCCCGTCCAGCAGGGGGACGGCGGGGGCCAGCCGGGCCCCGTCCCGGGAGTGCTCGAAGGGGTGGGCCAGCACTGCCAGCCCCCCCTGGCCGTGGATGATCTCCACCGCCTGGAAAAAGTCGCGGGTGTCCACCGGCCCGGTGACGAACAGCCCCAGAAGATGGCCCAGCTGGGTGGATACCTCTATGCCGGGTATGAGGAGGAAGTCCCCAAACTCCGGCGGGTCGGCCAACGCCAGGTCGTGGTCGCATACGGCAGCGCCGTCCAGTCCCCGCGCTTTTGCCAGGGATACGATCTCGTCCAGCGTCATGATCCCGTCGGGGGAGCGCTGGGAGTGGATGTGCAGGTCTAATTTCAGCTCCATAATTACCTTCTCAGCAGTGTATTTCGCAGGTAGCGCCGCCACGGCGCAGGGTCGTCCCCGGCGGACAGGGCTTCCTGGGCCCGGAACCAGTCGGCCACCCCCTGGAAAAAGGGGCCGGGCCGCCCGCGGCGCAGGTAGTCCAGCATGGCCGCGCCGTCGTTGAGGGTGAAGCGCATGCGCACCCCGGTTTTATAATCCTGGGGCCGGTAGTCCAGCCGCTCCCCCACTGCGGCCCGGGCGTAACGCTGGGCGAAGGGGCTGTCCGCCCGCTCGGTCATGGGGAAGCTGCCCCAGACGCGGGGGTTGACCTCCAGCACAAACGGCCCCTTGAACTCCACCATGGCCATGCCCACAAAGCCGAAGGAGGACAGCAGGCGGTAGGCATGGTCAATCATTTTTTCGTCATAAAAGCTCTCGCAGCAGGTGGACGGCCCGCCGGAGGCGGGGTACTCCCGGATGCGGCGGTGGCAGATGGCGGAAATGAGCCGCCCCTCCCGGTCCAGCAGCAGGCTGGCCCCCGCGCCCGTCCCCTCCACCTTCTCCTGGACGATGGGGCTGGGGTCGTACCGGGACATGAGCAGCCGGTAAACCTCATAATCCTGGGCGTTGTTTGCCTGGGCGTAGCGGTCCTGGGCCTTCAGCCCGAATTTTTCCCCGCAGTGTGGCTTGATAATCACGGGATAGCAATCCGGCTCCCCGTCAAACGAGCGGGGGACGGGTATGCCCAGCTCCCGGCAGCGCCGGTGGACCGCCTCCTTGTCGTTGAGGGCGTCCAGCGCCTCGGGCGTGGGGATGAGGAAATCACACGCTTGGGCAAAGCGCTCCCGCTGCTTCGCCACAGCGCTGAGGGTGGCCGCCCCCGCGCAGAACAGCACAGGATGGCCGTATCCCTCCAGCAGGGCGTACAGCCGGTCCGGGTAGTCCGAATCGGCGGCGGAGCCGTCCAGCCAGCGGGCTTCGGACACATAGCGGGAGGTAAATACCGGCGGCTCCAAAGGGCAGTCCCCCCGGCTCTGGACGGCGGCAACCCGCCAACCCGCCCTACCCAGCATCCGGGCGGCGGCGATGGAGGAGCGGTATTTCCCGTCGGTGATGACCACAGTGCCCATAACACCCCTCCTTTTCGAGTGGATTGGCAAACATTATATCAAAGCGGCGGGGAGATTGCAAGGGCCGCGCGGGCTTTGACAGCCCGGCCTCGACGGTGTATAATAGGGGCGGAATATCCAGCGAAAGGAGCAAAAGCCCTATGGTTTCCCTCCAGGATTATCTCGCCGACCCCTGCGGCACGCTGTCCATCCCCTATTGGAAGGCAAAGCGGATTTCCGTGCCCCCTGGGATGGATATCGTACACCACAGCCGGTTTTGCCCGCAGATGGCGCAGGGCCGCGGCCACAGCAGCTTTTTCCGGCTAATGCACCGCCTGCGGGCCGTGCCCCGCTTTGAGCCCCCGCCCGGCGTGGTTCTGGCCCCCCTCCCCCTGGAGCGGGCGGGGGAGGCTGCGGAGCTCGTCAACCGCTGTTACCGCCGCTCCGGCATCCGGGTGACGCAGGAGGAGGTGCGCGGCTGGGCCGGTTCCCCGGTTTACCGCCCCGAACTGTGGGCAGGGGCCTTTGCGGACGGGGCGCTCATCGGCTCGGTGGTGGGGGAGTTTGACCCGGAGGCGGGAGAGGGGATCATCGAGTGGCTCCAGGTGCTGCCGGCATACCGGGGGCATAGGATTGCCGCCGCGCTGACGTCCTGGGCGCTGGAGGCCATGGGCGGCTTTGCGGACTTCGCCACGGTGTCCGGCGAGCGGGAGAACCCCACCCGGCCGGAGCGTGTCTACCGCGCCTGCGGCTTTGAAGGGGACGACGTGTGGCACATCCTGCGCTGAGGCCGGCTGTTTTGCTTTTTTTAAAAATAGAGTTGATAAATCCGCCCGGCCGTGATAAAATAACTGCGGCTTGCAAGCGCCTCCGGCGTGAGGCAAGGCCGCGCTAGTCGGGGAGATAGCGGTGCCCTGTACCTGCAATCCGCTACAGCAGGGATGAATCCCGGCCCCCGGAGGCAGACTGTGCCGTCTGCCCCATATAAGCAGCGATGATGGACCGGTCCCGCGCAACGCTCACCCGTGAACCGTGTCAGGCGGGGAACCGAGCAGCACTAAGCGGACCTGGGCGTGTGCCGCGGGCGCGCCGGTCCTGAGCCGGCTGTATGGGTAACGGGCATATCCTGTCCTTCAAAGGCCGGTGCGCGGTCTTGTTTTGCGCCGAAGCGCGAGCGCAGGCCGGTTTTATGAAGCGTCCAAGCGCTCAAAGCGCAGCGTTGCAACAGCGCTGCGCGTTTCTTTTATGTTGGAGAGGTGATTTCAATGTACCAGGCCCTGTACCGCAAGTGGCGCTCCCGCACCTTTGACGAGGTGGTGGGCCAGGGCCACGTCACCCAGACCCTCAAGCGCCAGGTGGAGTCCGGGCGGCTGTCCCACGCCTACCTGTTCACCGGCACCCGGGGGACGGGCAAAACCTCCTGCGCCAAGCTGCTGGCCCGGGCGGTGAACTGTGAGCGCCCCCAGGACGGCAACCCCTGCAATGCCTGCCCCGCCTGCCTGGGTATTGAGAACGGCTCCATTCTGGATGTGCTGGAGCTGGACGCCGCCTCCAACAACCGCGTGGACGATATCCGCGCCATCCTGGACGAGGCGGTGTACACCCCCGCGGCGGTGAAAAAGCGGGTGTACATTGTGGACGAGGTGCACATGCTCTCCGCCCAGGCGTTCAACGCCCTGCTCCAGATTCTGGAGGAGCCTCCGGCGCATCTGATGTTCATCCTGGCCACCACCGAGGTGAACAAGGTGCCCGCCACCATCAAGAGCCGCTGCCAGCAGTTCGCCTTCAAGCGGATCCGGGCGGAGGACATCGCCGCCCATCTGCTCCATGTGGCGCAGGAGGAGGGCTTCGCCCTGTCCCAGGACGCCGCAGCCCTCATCGCCCGGCTGGCCGACGGCGGCATGCGGGACGCGCTGTCCCTGCTGGACCAGTGCTCCGGCGGCGGGGACGGGGTGGATGGGGAGCGGGTGCTGTCCACCCTGGGGCTGGCGGGCAATCTGGAGGCCGCCGCCCTGCTGGACTGCGCCGCCGCCGGCGACACCGCCGCCGCCCTGGAGCGGCTGGACAGGCTGTACGCCGGGGGGAAGGAGATGGCCGCCCTGGCGGGGGAGCTGTCCGCCCTGGTGCGGGACCTGCTGGTGCGCAAAACCGCCCCCAAGGCGGGCGCGGCCCTGATGACCGGGGGCTTCGACGGGGAGACGCTGAAAAGGCTGTGCGCCCAATTCGACGCGCCCCGGCTGGTGCAGATGCTGACCCTGCTGCAAAAAACGGCGGCGGACCTGGGCAGGTCCGCCAACCGCCGCACCGATATGGAGCTGTGCCTGGCCGCCCTGTGCGACCCGGCGCTGGACCCCACCCCGGCGGGTTTGGCTGCCCGGGTGGCCCGGCTGGAGCAGGGGGAAGGGAGTCCCCCCCGGCACGCGCCCTCCCCCGCGCCCCACAGGGAGCCCCCCCCCGCCCCCCGGCAGGCAGAACCGGCCCGGGAGGAGGTCCCCTGGGAGGAACCTCCCCTGCCCGACGAGCCCCCGCCCCGGGAGGAGGACGCCCCCCCTTGGGATGTGGAGCCGGAGCCCCGCCCCGCCCCGGTGAAAGGGCGCGCGCCCGGAGCGCCGCCCCGCGTCCCCCCGCGGGAGGACGGGCCCGCCCCCGCGGCGGCGCAGCCGTCCCCGCCCCAGGGGGCCATGGAGGGCTGGCCGGGCTGGCCCGCCTTCCGGGAGCGGCTAAAGGCAAAGCTGGCGGTGAGCGACTACAGCTTTATCAGCAACCCCGCCATGGCGGAGGGACGCTTCGACGGGCGGCAGGTGACCTTGTGGACGGCCAACGACTTTCTGCGGGACATGCTGGACCGCCCCGCCATCACCCGGCCCATGGCGGAGCTGTGCCAGGCCCTCACAGGCGCAGCCCATACCGTGGCGGTGAAGGTGGGGCAGGCCCCGCCGGAGGCCGCCCCCGCCCCCCAGGCCGCCCCTGTTGACGCGCTGGACGCGTTTCTGGCCCAGGGCGGGCCGAATATTACAGTGGAGTAAAAACGGGGCCCCCGCAAAGCCGCCCTTGGGCTTTGTGGGGAGAGGAGAAGCAAGGGAGCAAACGCAGTTTTCGCCACAGGCGGAAACGGAGTGGCGCGGACTTTGCGCCGACGAAGGAGGCAGACATATGGCAAAGGGATTCAACAGCCGCGGCATGGGCGGCATGGGCGGCGGGAACATGAACAGCATGATCCGCCAGGCACAGAAGATGCAGCAGGACATGCTCAAGGCCCAGGAGGAACTGGAGGCCAAGACCTACGAGGCCGGGGCGGGGGGCGGCGTAGTCACCGCCACCGTGTCCGGCAAAAAGGAGCTGGTGAGCGTGGCCATCGACCCCGAGGCGGTGGACCCGGAGGACGTGGAGATGCTCCAGGATCTGATCGTGGCCGCCGTCAACGAGGCGCTGCGCAAGGCTGCGGAGGACGCCGCCGGGCAGATGTCCAAGCTGACGGGCGGTTTGAACCTGCCCTTCTAGGGCTTGCTTGAAAATTGTCAACACGCCCAATCGGCGGGCCTTTTTCCGCCGAGCTGCGTTGCTTTGCCTTGAAATACACAAAGTATTTCTGTGCCAAATCGCCTTGCCTGGCGAAAAAATTCCTTGCCGCTGGGCATATTGCCAATTTTCAAACGGCGCCTAGCGTCCAAGCCGTTGGCAGCGGCCCCAACGGGGCCCCCGCAAAGCCGCCCCCTGGCTTTGCGGGAAGAGGAGGCACAGCGGAGGAGCCTTTCCCGAAGGGGAACGCGAGTGGGCGCTGCTTGTGCCGGCGAGGCGGGGCGTGATGACGGGAGGCAACAAATTATGTACAACAGTACGTTGTGCTACCTGGAAAACCCCCGGGGGGAGTATCTGATGCTCCACCGGGTCAAGAAAAAGGCGGATATCAACAAGGGCAAATGGATCGGCGTGGGGGGCAAGTTCGAGGAGGGGGAGAGCCCCGACGAATGCCTGCGCCGGGAGGTGCGGGAGGAGACCGGCCTCACCCTCACCCATTGGCGTTTCCGGGGGGTGGTCACCTTCCTGTGTAACGACAGCGGCTCCGACCAGTTTATGTACCTGTTCACCGCCGGGGGGTGGACAGGGGAGCTGCGCATGGACTGCGACGAGGGCGAGCTGGCCTGGGTGCCCAAGGAGAAGGTCACGCAGCTGCCCATCTGGGAGGGGGACGAGATCTTCCTCAAGCTGCTGGCGGAGGACCGCCCGCCCTTCCTGCTCACCCTGGACTACAGGAGCGGGGACGAGCGGCTGGTCCGGGCAGTGCTGGATGGAGAGCGCGTCGTTTAAACCGTTTCACGTGAAACGTTCGTTCTAAATACATCAAGGAGGAATCATCATGAAGTTTTCCCAGATGCCCTATGAGCGCCCCGACCTGGAGGGGATGAAGCAGACCCTGTCCGGCTTGGTGGAGCGGCTGAAGGACGCCGCCAGCTACGAGGAGGCCAAGGCCGTGTTCCTGGAGAAGGAGCAGGAGCTGAAGCACATCGACACCCAGGCCACCCTGGCCAGCGTGCGCCACTCCATCGACACCCGGGACCAGTTCTACGACGGGGAGGAGACCTTCTGGAACAGCGCTTTCCCCCAGCTCCAGGAGTACATGCAGGCGTGGACCGCGGCCATGCTGGCCTCCCCCTTCCGCAAGGATTTTGAGGCGGAGTACGGCGATCTGCTGTTTGTCAATGCGGAGATCCAGCTCAAGACCTTCTCCCCGGAGATCATCCCCCAGCTCCAGCAGGAGAACGACCTGACCACCGAGTATGAGAAGCTGCTGGCTTCCGCCCAGATCCCCTTCGAGGGCAAAACCTACACCCTGTCCCAGCTCACCCCCTTCAAGACGGACGCGGACGACGCCCGCCGCCTGGCGGCCTGGAAGGCGGAGGGCCAGTGGTACAAGGACCACCAAGATGACCTGGACCGCATCTACGACCAGCTCACCCACCTGCGGGACGCCATGGGCAAAAAGCTGGGCTACGAGGGGTACACCACCCTGGGCTACTACCGCATGGGCCGCAACTGCTACACCAAGGAGGACGTGGAGAAGTTCCGCGCCGCCGTGGTGAAGTACCTGGTGCCGGTGGCCGACCGTATCTACCGGGAGCAGGCCAAGCGTCTGGGCAAGCAGTACCCCATGAGCTTTGCCGACAACGCCCTGGAGTTCCGCTCCGGCAACCCCCGGCCACAGGGGACTCCCGACGATATCCTGGCCCAGGGAAAGAAGTTCTATGATGAGCTGTCCCCCGAGACCAGCGAGTTCTTCCAGACCATGCTGGACAATGAACTGCTGGATGTGCTGTCCACCGAGGGCAAGCGCTCCGGCGGCTACTGCACCTCCATCGCGGACTACCGGGTGCCCTTCATCTTCGCCAACTTCAACGGCACCCAGGGGGATGTGGAGGTGGTCACCCACGAGGCGGGCCACGCCTTCGCCGCCTGGATGAACCGGGACCGGGTGCCCATGGAGTACGTCTGGCCCGGCATGGAGGCCTGCGAGGTCCACTCCATGTCCATGGAGTTCATGGCCTGGCCCTGGGCGGAGGGCTTCTTCGGCAAGGACACCAAGAAGTTCCTGTACAGCCACCTGTCCGGCGCCCTCACCTTCATCCCCTACGGCACCATGGTGGACCACTTCCAGCACGAGGTTTACGCCAACCCGGATATGACCCCGGCCCAGCGCCACGCTGTCTGGAAGGAGCTGCTGGGGGTGTATATGCCCTGGGTGAAGCTGGACGGGGACATCCCCTTCTACGCCCAGGGGGAGGGCTGGCAGCGCCAGCACCACATCTATTCCAGCCCCTTCTACTATATCGACTACTGCCTGGCCCAGACCGTGTCCCTTCAGTTCTGGGCCCTGCTCCAGAAGGATCGCGGGCTGGCCTGGGAGAAGTACATGGCTTACACGAAGCAGGGCGGCAGCCGCACCTTCACCGGCCTGCTGGAAAACGCCGGGCTGGAGAGTCCCTTCGGCGAGGCGTGCCTGCGGGGCGTGTGCGAGACCGCCAGCGCCTGGCTGGACCAGTTCGATTTGAGCGGCATCGAGTAAGAATGATACGCAAAGCGCCCCTCCCCCGCTCGGGGGAGGGGCGCTTTTTTATCCCTCCGTGGTGGTCTTGGCCGCGTACCAGGAGTAGATGGCCCCGGCGATGCCGGCGGCTGTGAGGGCCAGAACCATCCATACCCAGCACCACACGCCCTCCACCAGCAGGGCGGCCAGGATGCTGCCCGCCCCCGCCGCCGCGAAGGACCAGCCGCCGAACCGCTGGCATTTGCGCCAGACCGCCGTGCTTTTCATGCTCCAGCGGGTGCGCAGGCCCACCGGGCCGGGCTCCTTCAGCTTGGGTATCCAGTTACCCAGGGCGATGAGCCCCAGGCCGCTCACTCCGCACAGCAGCTGGTTGAGGTCCAAGGGCATGAAGGCCAGGATTTCCACCTGCCGGAAGCTGGTATACAAAAAGTACGCGGTCATCAGGTCGAACACGGCGAACTGGACAATGCCCCCGATGACTATGATGCGCTCCCCCAGCTCCCCGGAGGAAAATTCCCGGCACATCCGGCAGGTGCCCAGAAACAGCGCCCCGTAGGGGAGCACGAGGCCCGGAAAGATCAGCATTTCAAATTTGCTCCCCCAGCGGTTCACGACACCCGCTGCGTCATAGTGGGCCGGGATGCGGTCCGGCAGAAAGGGCAGCGCCGCCAGCACCAGAATCAGCGTCAGAAGGATCAGCAGGACGCAGGCAGTATACATTTTTTTCAGCGTTTTGTTCATGATCCGCGCCTCCTCTCAAGTTGTCCAGCCACAAAATGGCCTCGTCCAGCACCGTCAGGTCCAGCTCGTAGAAGATGAAGTTCTTCCGCCGGGTCTCGTAGATCAGCTCCGCCTCCCGCAGCTTTTTCAGGTGGTAGGACAGGGCCTGGGGGGTCATGCCCACCGCCTGGGCCAGCTCGCCGGAGGAGACGCGGCCCTGCTTCAGCGTGGTCAGGATTCTGCGCCGGTTTTCGTCGGCCAGCGCCGACAGGATATCGGATACAGGCATGAGAAGCTCCCTCCAAGACAGCACCTAATTCAAAATTTATTTAAATACATGATAGCAGAGGGCGGGCACGCCGTCAAGAGGAATTTCAAAATTATTTTAAACAGCTTGCCTGCCGCCTGCGGGCACGCCGCCCGGGGTTCGACAGCGATGCACACATAAAGACATATGTTAAATATTACAGGAGCAGGAAAAAACAGGAAAACCAGAAATACAAGGATTATACCTGTCATTTTCAACAAAAATTTGTGGATAAATATAGTCAAAGAGACAAAAACATCAAAAATATGTCGTGATGTTGGGCGATATGCACCGAAAGCGTCTAAAGTCACATCTGGGCATATTCCTGAAAACACCGTCCATTTACAGCGCCGGGGCCAAAGCGGTATCATCTGCTTACAAACGCTGCCCCTGAGCGGCAGCGGCGAGAAAATGAAGCAGAGGAGTGGTGTTTATGAAAAAGATCCCCCGCATCACGGCGCTGGTCTTGGCCTTGGCGCTGCTGCTGTCCCTGTGCGGCTGCGGCTCCGTGGACGGCAAGACCCACCTCAAATTCCAGATCTGGGACGTGGCCCAGCGCGAGAGCATGCAGGCCATCTGCGACGCCTACACCCAAAAGCACCCCGATGTGGTCATCGAGGTACAGGTCACCAGCTGGAACGAGTACTGGACCAAGCTGGAGGCCGCAGCCGAATCCAACACCATGCCGGATATCTTCTGGATGCACACCAACCAGATCTTGTACTATTCCGATTTCGGCATTCTGGCGGATGTCACCGGCCTCTATGACGACGTGGAGGCGGGCTATTATCAGAACCATTTCTCCGAGATCTCCATCGGCAACGCCCAGGGCAGCGACGGCAGGATGTACGGCGTGCCCAAGGACAAGGATAACATCTTCCTGGTGTACAATAAGGAGATGTTCGACGCCGCCGGGGTGTCCTACCCCGATGAGAACTGGACCTGGGACGACCTGCTCAGCGCCTCCCAGGCCATCTACGACAACACCGGCAATTACGGCTTCATGGCCTACAACGACGACCAGATGGGCTACTGGAGCTTCGTCTACCAGGCCGGCGGGTACATTTTGAACGAGGACTTCACCCGCGCGGGCTTCGACCAGCCCGGCACCAAGAAGGGCATGGAGTTCTATGTGGGAATGCAGAGCTATGACTGGTGCCCCAAGCAGGCGTATTTCGCCGAGACTGCCCCCGGCACCGCCTTCTTCTCCGGCATCGGCTCCATGTATGTGGAGGGCAACTGGGAGCTGATGAACAAGTGCGTCAACTTCCCCAACATGGACGGCAAGTGGGATATCGCCCCCATGCCCAAGTGCCCCGACCCCGTCAGCGGCGACGGCCGGGCCACCATCTCCAACGGCCTGTGCTACTCCACCGCCGCCCGGGGCAAGACCCGCGACATCGCTCTGGATGTAATCAAGTTCTTCGGCACCGAGGAGGCCCAGCTGCTGGCCAGCTCCTACGGCGCGGCCATCTCCGCCTACAACGGCACCGAGCAGCCCTATTTCGACGCCTTTGACGAGAAGGGCTACGATATCAACGTGGAGATGGTGATGGACCAGTTCGAGTACGGCGTGCAGAACGTGAACAACTCTGCCAAGCCCAAGTGGAAGAGCCCCGTGCTGGACGAGCTGAACAAGGTCTATAACGGCCAGCAGAGCCTGGACGAGGCCATGGCCAAGATGCAGAGCATTGTGGACACCGAGACCGCCAAAAAGCTGGCGGGCGACTGAGAGGAGGGTCAACTGTGAAGAAAAACAAGCTGTCCCCGGCGGCCCGCCGGGAGCAAAACTGGGCCTACATCATGGTGGCCCCCACCATCATCGGCCTGCTGGTGCTCAACCTGTGGCCCTTCGCGCAGACCATCTACACCAGCTTCTGCGAGCACTTGGGCTTCGGCCACTACAAGTTCATCGGCCTTGCCAACTACGCAGAGATGTTCCAGACCCCCGAGTTCTGGAAGGCCACCTGGAACACCGTCCTGTTTTGTATCCTCACCGTACCCGTGGGGCTGTTCCTGTCCCTGCTGGTGGCCATGCTCCTGAACGCGAAAATCAAGTTCAAGGGCGGCTTCCGCACCATCTTCTTCCTGCCCATGGTGTGCGCCCCCGCCGCCGTCACCATGGTGTGGCGCTGGATCTTCAACGGTGAGTACGGCATCCTCAACCAGGCGCTGGGCGCCAAGATCGGCTGGATCACCGACCCCAACTTCGTCATGGTCTCCTGCGCCATCGTGGCCATCTGGAGCAATATCGGCTATGACGCCGTCCTGCTGCTGGCGGGGCTCCAGAACATCCCCAAAACCCTCTACGAGGCCAACAGCATCGACGGCGCGGGCAAGGTGAAGCAGTTCTTCACCATCACCCTGCCCATGGTGTCCCCCACCCTGTTCGTGGTGATGATTATGCGCCTGATGGCCTCCGTCAAGGTGTACGACCTGATCTATATGATGGTGGAGGAGACCAACCCCGCCGTCACCAGCGTACAGAGCCTGATGTACCTGTTCTACCGGGAGTCCTTCGTGGCGGGCAGCCGCGGCATGGGCTCGGCCATCGTCATCTGGACCGTCCTGCTCATCGGCCTGGTCACCGTGATCCAGTTCTACGGCCAGAAGAAGTGGGTCAACTACGATGTCTAAGGGAGGGCTGAAAAGATGAAACGCAGTTCGATGGAATCCTCCAAGACCTTGAACACCGTACTCACCTATGTGTTCCTCATCCTGGGCGCCCTGATCATGATTTTCCCCTTTGTGTGGATGCTCCTCACCAGCTCCAAAACCGTCCCCGAGAGTATGTACGTACCCCCCACGATCTTCCCCGAGAAAATCATGGTGGATAACTTCGTGGAGGCCATCAAGAGCCTTCCCTTCCTCAACCTGTATGTGAACACGGGGCTGATGATCCTGTTCCGGGTGATCTGCGCGGTGCTCTTCAGCTCCATGGCGGGGTACGCCTTCGCCAAGCTGGAGTTCAAGGGCAAGGGATTGCTGTTCGGCATCGTGCTGGTGCAGATGTCCCTGCCCAGCCAGATCTTCATCATCCCCCAGTACCAGATGGTGGCCAAGATGGGCCTGGCCAACACCATTTTCGCCCTGGTGTTCCCCGGCCTGGTCAGCGCCTTCGGCGTGTTCTTCCTGCGCCAGACCTACCTGGGCATCCCCAAGGAGATCGGCGAGGCCGCCTACCTGGACGGCTGCAACCAGTGGCAGACCTTCTATAAGGTCATGTTCCCCCTCACCGGCACCTCGGTGGCCGCCCTGACCATCTTCACCGCCGTGTTCGCCTACTCCGACCTGATGTGGCCCCTGGTGGTCAACTCCGATCTGAACATGATGACCCTCAGCTCCGGCCTTGCCACCCTGCGGGGCCAGTTCACCACCAACTTCCCGGTGCTGATGGCCGGTTCCCTGCTGGCCATGCTGCCCATGGTCATCCTGTACCTCATCTTCCAGAAGCAATTTATTGAGGGCATCGCCTCCACCGGAGGAAAGTAGGCCCGTTCCTCCCTCTTGACAGACAGCCCCGGCCGTTGCGGCGTCCGGGGCTGTCGCTCTAACCGGACCTCCAATTTTCCCGCCGGGAACGGGCGAGGATTTGTGCGATATTTTTTCCTCCTGCCCCTTGCCTCCCGGTGAAAAATCCCGTACAATCACTGCAAAATAACTTTACCAGGGGGTATCCCTATGATCGTACTCGATCAGGAAAACAAACTCTTCACCCTGCACACCCAGAACACCACCTACCAGATGAAGGCGGACCAGTACCATGTGCTGCTCCACACCTACTACGGCCCCAGGCTCCGGGGCGGCGACCTGTCCCGGCTCATCCAGTTCGCGGACCGGGGCACGTCCCCAAATCCCAACGAGGCGGGCCACCGGCGTGACTATTCCCTGGACACCCTGCCCCAGGAGTATTCCACCTGCGGCGTGGGCGATTTCCGCCTGCCCTCCATCGAGTTTGAGCCGGCGGACGGCAGCCGGCTGGCCGACCTGCGCTACACCGGCTTTGAGCTGAAAAAGGGGAAATACGCCCTGCCCGGCCTGCCCGCCTTTTTCGGCGGGGAGGAGTGGGAGACGCTCATCATCCACCTCATCGACTCCACCTGCAAGATATCGGTGAAGCTGTATTACGGTGTGCTGGAGCGCTGCGACCTCATCACCCGGGCAGTCCAGGTGGTTAACGAGGGGGGGCAGGCCGTGCAGCTGCGCCGGTGTGCCTCCCTCTGCCTGGACTTCCAGCGGGGGGATCTGGACTTCATCACCTTCGACGGCTGCCACGCCCAGGAGCGGAGCCTGAGCCGCGCCCCCCTGCGCCAGGGCGTGCAGAGCGTGGAGAGCGTCCGGGGCACCTCCAGCCACCACCACAATCCCTTCGTCATCCTGTGCGGCCACAATGCCGATGAGGACTGCGGGATCTGCTACGGGGCCATGCTGGTATACAGCGGGAATTTCCTGGCGGCGGCGGAGCGCACCCATTTGGAGAACAACCGGCTGATGCTGGGCATCAACCCCTACCACTTCTGCTATACCCTGGCCCCCGGGGAGTGCTTCACCGCGCCGGAGGCGGCGCTGGTGTGCTCCCCCTGCGGCTTTGGGCAGATGAGCCGTCAGTTCCACCGGGCCATCCGGGAGAACCTGATTCACGACCCCCTGGAGGGGAAGAGCCGCCCGGTGCTCATCAACAACTGGGAGGCCACCGAGTTCGGCTTCGACGCGGAGAAGCTGGTGAGCATCGCGGCGGCCGCCGCCCCCCTGGGCATTGAGCTGTTTGTCATGGACGACGGCTGGTTCGGCACCCGGGACAGCGACTTCGGCGGCCTGGGGGACTGGACGGTGAACGAGAGCAAGCTGCCCGGCGGCCTGGGGGCCCTGGTGCCCCGCATCCACGATCTGGGCATGTCCTTCGGCATCTGGATCGAGCCGGAGATGGTCAGCGAGGACAGCGCCCTCTACAAGGCCCATCCCGGCTGGGTTCTGGAGGCCCCCAACCGCCCCTTTGCCCGGGGCCGGAGCCAGCTGGTGCTGGACTTCTCCCGCAGGGAGGTGCGGGACCACGTGTACGGCGCTATTAAGCAGGTGCTGGACAGCGCTGAGATCACCTATGTAAAGTGGGACATGAACCGCAGCCTCACCGATGTGTGGTCCGCCGCCCTGCCCGCGGGCCGCCAGGGCGAGCTGTTCCACCGCTTTGTGCTGGGGGTGTACGACATCCTGGAACGGATGCGCCGGGATTTCCCCCACATCCTTATTGAGGGCTGCTGCGGGGGCGGTGGCCGGTTCGACGCGGGGATGCTCTACTACACCCCCCAGATCTGGTGCAGCGACAACACCGACGCCATCGACCGCCTGGCCATCCAGTACGGCACCTCCTTCTGCTACCCTGTCTCCGCCATGGGGGCCCATGTATCCGCCGTCCCCAACGCCCAGACGGGCCGCAGCGTGTCCATGGAAACCCGCGGCGTGGTAGCCATGGCGGGCACCTTCGGCTATGAGATGGATCTGAACCACACCACGGCGGAGGAAAAGGAGACCATCAAGCGGCAAGTGGCCTTCTTCAAGGAACACTACGAGCTCATCCAGCGGGGGGACTATTACCGGCTCAGCGACCCCTTTCATGATCCCTTCACCGCCTGGCAGCAGGTGTCCCCCGACCGGCGGGAGGCGCTGGTGTCCCTGGTGACCCACGCCAACCGCGCCGCCTCCCCCTTCCGTACCGTCCGGCTCAGGGGGCTGGACCCGCAGGCCCAATACCGGGTGAACGGCGGGGAGGCATGGCCCGGCGACGTGCTGATGGCCGCAGGCTTCCCCCTGCCCATGCCCACGGGGGACTACCAGGCGATGCAGCTCTATCTGGAGGCGGAGTGACAAAAAAGGGCTTCCCCCGAGGGGGAAGCCCTGCTCTGAAGCGGCTCAGCGCTCCGGCTGGCCCTTGTTCTGCATCCGCCACTCCCGGGGGGACACGCCGTAGCGCTTTTTGAACGCCCGGGAGAAGTGGAGCTGGTTGGGATAGCCGCAGGCGGCCGATATGGCCCCAATCGAGGCCCGGGTGCTCTTGAGCCGCTCCGCCGCCTTGGACAGCCGCAGGCGGATAAGGAATTCCTGGGGCGGGCAGCCCATGCTGTCCCGGAACATCTTGCTGAAATAGCTGCGGTTGAGCTTACACATGTCGGCAATCTCCTCCACCGTCAGCTCCCGCTGGTAGTTGTGCTCCATAAAGGTCACCGCCTCCTGGATGTAGAAATCCTGGAGCCGGGGGCCGGCGGCCTCCCGCCGTGTGGAGGAGGACTGGATGAGCCCGTCCAAAAACAGGTACAGGTGCCCGATGAGGTGCAGGGTAGACGCCTGGGAGTGGGCGGCGATGTACAGCATGGCGTCCCGCACCAGCCGGCCCTGCTCCGGCGTGCCGGGCTGGTAGATGGGCTGGAGGGGGCCCAGGCCCGCCGCGCCCAGGGATTCCTCCGCCCGCAGCCCCCCGAACTCCAGCCAGACATATTTCCAGGGGTCCTTCTTGTCCGCAAAGTACGTGTTTACCAGGCCGGGGCAGATGAGAAAGCCCTGGTCGGGGCCCAGGACATAGCGCCGGTTTACCCCGTCCGGGCCGGTGGCGTCCAGCTGTCCCCGGCCGGAGATGACATAGTGGAGCAGAAAGTTGTTGCGCACAAAGGGGCCGAAGGAGTGCAGCGGCGCACACTGCTCCCAGCCGTATTGGAACAGCCGCAGGTCCAAAAAATTCTCATTGGGGAAGACGGAGAAGGAGAAATCCTTCATGGCCGGACACATCCTTTCTGATCGCAAAGGGTCCGATGGCCCTATCATATCACAGATTTCCACAAAAACCAACGGGGAATAAGGAGGAATGAGCGATGTTTGACGTAATTGCCCTGGGCGAGCTGCTGGTGGACTTTACCGGAAGCGGCGCAAGCCCGCAGGGGAACCCGGTATACGAGGCCAATCCGGGGGGCGCGCCGTGCAATGTGCTGGCCATGCTGAAAAAGCTGGGCCGCTCGTGCGCCTTTGTGGGCAAGGTGGGGGATGACCTGTTCGGCCGGATGCTGCGGGACGCGGCGGAGGCGGCGGGGATCTGCATGGACCATCTGGTGTTTGACCGGGAGACGCGCACCACCCTGGCCTTTGTCAAGACCTTCGGCAATGGGGACCGGGACTTCTCCTTCTACCGCAATCCCGGGGCGGACATGATGCTCCGGGAGGAGGAGCTGCCCCTGGACGAGATCGCCCAAAGCCGCGTCTTCCACTTCGGCACCCTGTCCATGACCCACGAGGGCGCGCGCCGGGCCACCGTCAAGGCCGTGGAGCGTGCTAGGGCGGGGGGCGCGGTCATCTCATTTGACCCCAACCTGCGCCCGCCCCTGTGGGACAGCCTGGACGAGGCCAGACAACAGATTGAATACGGACTGTCCCGGTGCCACGTGCTGAAAATTGCCGACAATGAGCTGGAGTTCATGACCGGGGAGAGGGACTTCGATAAGGGCGCAGCCAGCCTGCGGGGGAAATTCCCCAACATCCGGCTGTTCAACGTCACCGCCGGGGCGCAGGGCAGCTATTCCTACTACGAGGACAAGCGGGTGTTTGTCCCCGCCTGCAGGCGGGGCGGGGTGGTCGAGACCACCGGGGCGGGGGACACCTTCTGCGCGTGCGTGCTGGACTTTGTGCTGGCGCGCGGCCTGGACGGGCTCACCCGGGAGGACCTGTCCACCATGCTCCGCTTTGCCAACACGGCGGCTTATCTGGTCACCACCCGGAAGGGCGCTTTGCGCTCCATGCCCGACGCCGGCGAGGTGCGCCGCCTGATGGCCTGCACGGTGGAGGAGGCGGAGGAATGAACGGATTTGAGCGCCGCCTGTCCGCCCGCCGGGACGAGCTGGACTGGCTTTATATGGAGCTGTACCGCGACCGGGAGATGCTGGATGGGCTGAAGGCCATGATGGCCCGGGCCTACGCACAGCGCAGCGAAAGCCTGCGACGGCTGGATAAAAAGCGGGAGGCGGACCCGGAGTGGTTCCGGGCGGGCAAAATGCTGGGGGTCACCATGTACCCGGGGCTGTTCGCCGGAAGCCTGAAGGGCGTGGAGGAGAAGCTGGGCTACCTCAAGGAGCAGGGGATCACCTATGTGCACCTGATGCCCCTGCTGAAAATGCCCCACCCGGACAACGACGGCGGCTACGCCGTGGAGGACTTCAACCAGGTGGACCCCACCCTGGGCACCAACGAGGAGCTGAGCCGTCTGGCCGCCGCCATGCGCCGCCGGGGGATGAGCCTGTGCCTGGATTTTGTCATCAACCACACCGCCGATACCCATGCCTGGGCCATGCGGGCCAAGGCGGGCGAGCGGGCGTATCAGGACCGCTATATCTGCTTCGACAGCCCGGACATACCCCGGGAGATGGAAAAGACCATCCCCGACGTGTTCCCCGAGACCGCCCCGGGCAGCTTCATCTTTGTCCCGGAGATGGGGAAATATGTGTGCTCCTCCTTTCACCCCTACCAGTGGGATCTCAATTATCACAACCCGGCAGTGTTCCACGACATGGTGGACAGTATGCTCCGCCTGGCTAACCTGGGGGTGGAGGTGCTGCGCATCGACGCTGTGCCCTACCTGTGGAAGGAGATGGGCACCACCTGCCGCAACCTGCCCCAGGTGCACACCCTCATGCGCCTGATCCGCCTCATCACGGAGTGCGTGTGCCCCGGCGTCATCCTGAAGGGGGAGGTGGTGATGGCCCCCCGGGAGCTGGCCCCCTATTTCGGCACGGCGGAAAAGCCGGAGTGCCATCTGCTCTATAACGCCTCGGCCATGGCCGCCCAGTGGAGCGCCCTGGCCTCCGGGGACGCGCGGCAGCTGAAAAAGCAGCTGGACGACCTTCACTCCCTGCCCGCCCACTGCTGCTTCGTCAACTATCTGCGCTGCCACGACGACATCGGCTGGGGGCTTGATGAGGAGTACGGCCGGACCATCGGCATGGACCCGGCAGCCCACAAGAAATACCTCTATGAGTTCTTTGAGGGCAGCTTCCCCGGCAGCTTTGCCCGGGGGGAGCGGTACAATTATAACCCCGCCACCCAGGACGCCCGCACCTGCGGCACCACCGCCAGCCTGTGCGGCATTGAAAAGGGGCTGTACGAGGAGGACGAGGGGCAGGTGGCCTCGGGAATCCGGCGGGATCTGATGATGCACGCCGCCGTGATGTGCATGGCTGGCTTCCCCATGCTGTCCAGCGGGGACGAGATCGGCCAGCTCAACGGCTACGGCTACCACGACGACCCCACCCTCCGGGAGGACAGCCGCAACCTCCACCGCACCCCCTTCAATTGGGACGCCGCCGCCCGGCGCACCGCGCCGGGAACGGTGCAGCAGCGGATCTGGGCCGGGCTGCGGCAGCTGGAAAAGCTGCGCGCGGGGCAGCCCTGCTTCGGCCCAGGGGCCTGGGTGACCACCTGGGACGCCCACAATAACAGTGTGCTGGCCATCGTCCGCCGGACGGGGGACGAGACCATGGCCTGCCTGTTCAACTTCTCCGGCCGGACGCAGACGGTACGGCTGAATGGGCTGGAGGGGGAGTTTACCGACCTGATTTCCGGGGAAACGGCGTGCTGCCCGTCGGGGACGCTGGAGCCCTACCAGTACCGGCTGTGCCTGGGCGGAACGTCCGGGCGCTAACATGAAACCGCCCTCCGGCGCATAAAGTGTAGGGATACTTGAACGGAGGGGTCGGAATGAAGCAGACCAAAATATTTTACCTGCGGCGCAAGGTGATTGCCGGGGCGGCTTTCGCCCTGGCCGCCGTGATGATGTTCTGGGTGGTGAACCACCCGGCGGTGGTGGGGGCGTCCGCCTCCACCCGGCAGCTGCCCATCTACTGCGTGCAGAAGGACTATAAGGTGCTGTCCATCAGCTTTGACGCCGCCTGGGGCAATGAGGACACCCAGCAGCTCATCGACATTCTGGACAAGTACGGCGTAAAGGCCACCTTTTTTGTGGTGGGGGAATGGGTGGACAAATACCCGGAGTCCGTCAAGGCCCTGTTTGACGCGGGCCACGAGGTGATGAGCCACTCCGACTCCCACGCCCACTTCAACAGCCTGTCCGCCGACGAGATTGTGGCCGACCTCACCGCCTGCGGGGACAAGATCGAGGGGGTGACGGGGGTACGGCCCACCCTGTTCCGCTGCCCCTACGGCGAGTACGATGACCATGTGATCAACGCCGTGCGCTCCATGGACATTGAGCCCATCCAGTGGGATGTGGACAGCCTGGATTGGAAGGACCTGTCTGCCGCGGATATCACCAAGCGGGTGACGGGCAAGGTGCAGCCCGGCTCCATCGTTCTCTTCCATAACGCCGCCCTCCACACCCCGGAGGCCCTGCCCGGCATCATCGAGGCCCTCTTGCAGCAGGGGTATACCTTTGTCCCCATCTCCCAGCTCATCCTGCCGGGGGAGTGCGGCCGGGACTACTCCATCGACCACACCGGGCGGCAGTGTCCCAGCGGGACGTGAAGCAGGGAAAGCCGGAAATAAAAGCGCCCGCCTGTCCATGATGGACAGGCGGGCGCTGGTTTTGGGGCGGCACTCAGAGGAGGCGGCGGTAGATATGCTCCAGCTCCCCGGCGTCCATGAGCACGGGGACGGGGTACAGGGGATTGGCCTCCCGGGCGGCGCGGCGGGCCAGGGCGGGGATGTCCTCCGGCCTCAGCTCGGGGATGGTGTCCCCAATGCCGCACCGGGCCTTCAGGCTGTCCAGCCCGTCCAGAAAGGCCAGCGCCGCCGCCTGCCGGTCCATGCCGGGCCGGGCCAGCCCCGCCGCCTGGGCCAGCTGGGCCAGCTGCCCATAGACGGCCGGACCATAGGCGCGCAGCGCCACCGGGAGGATGACGGCGTTGGCGTATCCATGGGCCACGTCATACGCCCCGCCCAGGGAATGGGCTATGGCGTGGACATAGCCCACATAAGACTTGGTGAAGGCACATCCCGCCCGAAAGGAGGCGGTGAGCATGGCCCGCCGGGCCTCCAGGTCTCCCCCGTCCCGGTACGCCCGCTCCAGATGGGAGAAGATCAGCTCCACCGCCGAAAGGGCGTCCTCCCGGGTGTCCCTGGTGGTGGAGCGGCCGATGAACGCCTCCACCGCATGGGTAAGGGCGTCCATCCCCGTGGAGGCGGTGAGGCGGGGAGGCAGGGAGCGGGTCATTTCCGGGTCCAGCACGGCATAGTCCGGGATGAGGGGGAAGTCGCTGATGGCGTACTTATCCCGGGTCTGGGCGTCGGTGATGACGGCGGCGATGGTGGTCTCGCTCCCCGTCCCGGCGGTGGTGGGGACGGCGGCCAGCGGGGGCAGCGGACGGCGCACCTTCAGCACGCCCCCCAGCTTGGACAGCGGTTTGCCGGGCAGGACCGCCCGCACCCCCACCGCCTTGGCGCAGTCCAGGCTGGAGCCGCCGCCTATGCCCACAATGCCCTGGCAGCCTTCGCCGCGGTAGAGCGCCAGGGCCTCCTCCACCGTGCCGGTGGTGGGGTTGGGGATAGTCTGATCGTAGAGCGTCCAGCCTATGCCCTCCTGGGTCAGCGCGTCCAGCAGCCACAGGGCGCCCGGCATTTTTGCCACGCTGGGGCTGGTGACCACCAGCACGCGCCCACAGCCCCGCCGGGCCAGCCGTGCGGGCAGCTGCGCCACGTCGGTCAGCTGCTCCGGCCTGCGGTAGGGCAGGACGGGGATGGCCAAGCGAAAGGCCCCCTGAAATATCCGGCACCAGCACCGTTTCCATATGTTCATGCCGCGACCCCCCTTTTTCAGCTTCCAGTATAGCCTATTCCGCCGCCCTGTGCAAGGCGGCGGGAGAAAATAGGAAGAGTTTTCCGGCTTTGCGCGCAAAAGGCGGTTCTCCCCGTTGCCTCCTGGAGAAAAGGGTGTTATAATGTGTCATACTTGCGCCCTTCCTGCTGGAGGAGGCGGAAGCGTTCCCTACCACATATGATAAAAGGAGCCGCGCTATGGAAAGTCAGTTTGACCGGCCCGTCCCCGCCCGGGTGGGCGTGGAGGCGGAGAAGTGGGACCTGATGAAGCCGGGCCTCAGCCCCGAAATCGTGCCGCTGTCGGTGGCGGACATGGAGTTCACCTCGCCCCCCGCCATTATCAACGCCCTGGAGGACACCGCGCGTTCCGGCCTGTGGGGGTATACCGGGTGGGGGGAGCGCTATTTCAACGCCCTGCGCGGCTGGATGGCCGCCCGCCACGGCTGGGAGATCCGGCGGGAGTGGATCGTCCGGGTGAGCGGGGTGGTTCAGGGGGTGAACGCCGCCGTCCGGGCGCTGACCAGGCGGGGGGACGGCATCGTCATCCAGCCCCCGGTGTACCCACCCTTCTTCCGGGCGGTGCGGGACAATGGCCGCACCCTGGTGGAAAACCCCCTTCGGCTGGCCAACGGCCGGTATGAGATGGATTTTGACGACCTGGCGGAAAAGCTGGCCCGGCCGGAGGTGACCGCCCTCATCCTGTGCTCCCCCCACAACCCGGTGGGCCGGGTGTGGAGCGAGGGGGAGCTGCGCCGGCTGGGGGAGCTGTGCCTGAAAAACCATGTGCTGGTTATCAGCGACGAAATCCACTGCGACCTGATCCAGCCCCCCTTCCGCCACATCCCCTTCCCCTCCCTGGGGGAGGAGTTCGCCCGGAATTCCGTGGTGGGAACCGCGTGCAGCAAGACCTTCTCCCTGGCGGGGCTGTGCTGCGCCAACATGCTGGCCCCCGACCCGGCCAAGAAAGAGGCGCTGGAAAAAGAGGTGGAGCGGTCCGGCTGCGGCACCTACAGCATTTTCGGCGTCCGGGCGCTGGAAGCGGGCTATGAGCAGTGCGGCCCCTGGCTGGACGAGCTCATCGCCTACGTGGGGGATAACTACCGATACCTTCGGGACTTCATGGCCCGGCACTTCCCCGGCGCCTTTGCTCCGCCGATGGAGGGGACCTATCTGGCCTGGGTGGATCTGAGCTGCCTGGGGCTGGAGGCGCAGGAGCGCGCCCGCTTCTTGGAGGACGAGGCGCAGCTCTACCTCAGCCACGGCGTCCCCTTCGGCGCGCCCGGATTTGAGCGCTTTAACCTGGCCTGCCCCCGGTCCGTGCTGGCCGCCGCCCTGGACAGGCTGCTGTGCGCCGCCCAAAAGCGGGGGCTGGCCCGCTGAACTACCCTATTATAGATCATGAAACGAGTTGATTTGACTTGACCATCATTATCGCGGGCGCCGGCAAGGTGGGCGCCACCCTGGCCGAGCATCTTGCCGACGAGGGACACAGCGTTACCATTGTGGATGTGTCCGGCGAGACGCTGGACCGGCTGGGCAACCAGCTGGACGTGATGTGCCTGAAGGGAAACTGCGTGTCCCGGGAAATGCTGCTGGAGGCGGGATGCAAGGAGACCGACGTGCTCATCGCGGCCACCGGCTCCGACGAGATCAACCTGCTGTGCTGCCATATCGCCCACCGCCTGGGCGTGCCCTATACGGTGGCGCGGGTGCGGGGAACCGAGTATGTCAGCGACCTGGACACCCTGAAAAGCGATTTCGGCATCACCATGCTCATAAACCCGGAGCTCACCGCCGCAGTGGAGATCTCCCGGCTGCTGCGCTTTCCCTCCGCGGCCAACATCGACTCCTTCGCCCGGGGGCGGGTGGAGCTGGTGTCCTTCAGCGTGCAGGAGGGGGACTTTCTGGCCGGGCGCACCCTGGCCTCCCAGTCGTCCAAAATCCAGGATCTGCCCATGCTGCTGTGCGCCGTGGAGCGGGGGGACGAGGTGTTTATCCCCAACGGCGCCTCCCTCATCAGCGCGGGGGATCGGGTATCCATTGCGGGCACGCCCAGCGGCATCAACCAGTTTTTCAAGCTGCTGGGCCGCCAGACCCACCGCATCCGGGACGTATTTATCATCGGCGGCGGGCGCATCGCCTTCTACCTCCTGGTCCAGCTGGAGCGGCTGGGCATGAGCTGCAAGGTGGTGGAAAAGGGGGAGGAGCGCTGCCGGGAGCTGGCGGAGGAGTTCCCCCGGGCCCTGGTCATCCACGGGGACGGCACCGACCCGGAGCTGCTCACCGAGGAGCGCATGTCGTCCAGTGACGCCTTTGTGGCCCTCACAGACCGGGATGAGGACAACCTCATCATCTCCCTTTACGCCCATCAGGCGGGGGTGTCAAAGGTGGTGGCCAAATCCAGCCGCCAGAACTACACCGCCATCGCCCGCTCCGCCGGGGTGGAGTCGGTGGTATCCCCCAAGCTGGCCACGGTGGGGCTGATCCTGCGCTTCATCCGGGGACTGCAAAACTCCAAGGGCACGGTGATGAACGCCCTGTACCGCATCGCGGGGGGCAAGGCGGAGGCCATGGAGTTCATCGTCTCCCCCGCCACCCGCAATTTAAAAACGCCGCTGAGGGACCTGCGGCTGCGCCGCGGCGTGCTCATCGCCGTCATTGTCCGGGGGAACAAGGTTATCATCCCCGAGGGCTCCACCTGCCTGGAGGCGGGCGACGATGTGATCGTCATTGCCCGGGACAGCGGCATTTTGGACCTCAACGACATCTACGAGGGCAGCGGCCTGGCTGCGGGGGGCTGAGGGGATGAATTTTAAACTGGTGCTGCGCATCACCGGCTTCACCCTGCTCATTGAGGCGGCGGCCATGCTGCTGCCCATGGGGGTGGCCTTGCTCTACGGGGAGAGCCCCATCCCGTTTTTGAGCGCCATTTTGATTATCCTGGCGGCCGCCGCCGTGCCGGTGCTCCTGTTCAAGCCCAAGCCGGACTTCTTTGCCCGGGAGGGCTTTTTCACCGTGGGGCTCATCTGGGTGCTGTTCGGGGTGTTCGGGGCGCTGCCCTTCTGGTTTTCCGGCCGGTTTGGACCGTTCATCGACTGCTTTTTTGAGACCATCTCCGGCTTCACCACCACCGGGGCCACCATTCTCACCGCCATTGAGGGGCTGCCCATGGGGCTGCTGTTCTGGCGGTCCTTTACCCACTGGCTGGGAGGGATGGGGGTGCTTATTCTCACCGCCGCCCTGCTGCCCTTTTTGGGAATCAGCTCAAACTTTCTCATCCGGGCGGAGAGCCCCGGGCCGGTGAAGAGCAAGCTGGTGCCCCGGGCCTCCCAGTCGTCCAAGATTTTGTACACCATCTATCTGGCGCTGACAGCGGTAGAGGTGCTGCTGCTGCGTTTGGCGGGAATGAACTGGTACGACGCCGTCACCCATGCCATGTCCACGGCGGGTACCGGCGGATTTTCCAATCGGAACGCCTCGGTGGGGGCCTTTGGAAGCCCTGCCATTGAGATTATCATCACCGTGTTTATGCTGCTGTTCTCCATTAACTTCTCCGTCTACTTCCTCGCCCTCACCGGCAAGGTCCGCCAGGCGCTGAAAAGCGACGAGCTGCGGTTTTTCCTCATTATGGTGGCCGTGTCCATCGCCGCCATCGCGTGGAACATCCGGGATGTGTACGGGACGGTGGGCGACTGTGTTCGCTACGCCGCGTTTCAAGTATCGTCCATCGTGTCCACCACCGGCTTTTCGTCGGATAACTATGAGCTGTGGCCGGAGTTTTCTAAAATGCTGCTGGTGGTGCTCACATTCATCGGAGCCTGCGGCGGCTCCACCGGCGGCGGCATCAAATGCGGACGGATTTTGATTTTGATCCGCTCCGCCGCCCGTGAGGTTCGCTCCATCGTCCACCCCCGTGCGGTGTCGGTGGTCAGGCTGGACGGCGCTACAGTGAGTGAGAACGCCATTCGCACCGCCCAATGCTATTTCATCGCTAACCTGTTCCTAGTGTTTGGAATGGCCGTTGTGGTGGGGCTGGATAATTTCTCCTTCGGCACTACGCTGACGGCGGTAATTACCTGTATCAGCAATGTGGGCCCCGGACTGGAGCTGGTGGGGCCGGCGGGGAATTTTGCCGCCTTTTCGGTGCTGAGCAAGCTGGTGCTGTCCTTTGCCATGATTTTGGGGCGGCTTGAGATGTTCCCCATCCTGGTACTATTCAGCGGCAGCGCGTGGAAGAGGTCGTAGGGACGGCGTAGATATTGTTTTAGCTTAGGCGGCTGCCGGGCAGCCGCCTAAGCACGGTTTGAACATTGACGGTGTGCCCGGCGGCGAGGGGGTTTTTCGCCAGACAAGGCGATTTGACACAGAAATACTTTATGTATTTCTGTGTCAAATCAATGATATATGGAAAAAAAAGCCCCGCCGTTTGGGCATGTTGGCAATTTTCAAACGAGCCCTAAATTTTTCTACACGAAAACAAAAAAAGGTGTTGACAAATGACGCTCTATCTGTTATCATTCTCCTTGCGTTAAGCGAGAGTAACACATGGGGGTATAGCTCAGCTGGGAGGGCACATTATCCGGTGAGCGACACCAAAGTGAAACAGCAAAAGAAGTTCTGAAAAATCTGAAAACCGTTGAAAATCAAGGGGTTTCAGCATATGGGGGTATAGCTCAGCTGGGAGCGCGAACAACGCACTTGCGTACCCCCAAATGAGCACCAAGGCCCGACGCAGTTCTACAATTTAACAACGGTTCCCCTAAAATTCCATATCTGGAAATATCTGGGGGTATAGCTCAGCTGGGAGAGCGCTTGAATGGCATTCAAGAGGTCAGCGGTTCGATCCCGCTTATCTCCACCAGGAACATGGGAACCATGTGAGGGAAAAGACTTCAAATCATAGGATTTGAGGTCTTTTTTCTTGCCTTTTGTTCAACCCTAAATGATTTATCTTTTATCCTAATGCCATTTGTACCAGAACGATACCAGAATGAAGAATTGACGGCTTGCCGCTGAATGGATTTCAACGGCACAGCCTGTCATTTATTGAAACTGGCCCGCTTGAAATTCTGCACGTACCAGAATTTGCGGGAACACAGCAAGTTTTCTATGTCATCAGCGAGAGCGTGAGATTTTGAAGGTCTTGCTAAACTTTTCTGCGGCGGCCTGCCGCACTTCCTCTTGGACGTGTAAATAATGCTGGGTCATTTCCATGTCGGCGTGGCCCACCATGCTCTGAATCGTCTCCATGTCCACGCCTAAAGCCTGGAGCTGAGACACATAGGTGTGGCGGCAGCTATGGGGCGTCAGCATACGGACACCGGGTACTTTGAACAGGGCGTTGCGGTACTTGTCCCGGAAATGGCTGGGATTCACGGGCTGTCCAGCAATAGGGCTTTCCCACACGAATTTTCCGGCCTGTTCCCGGAGGAACACGGCACAGGGCCGGACATTGGGCGGCACAGGCACGTCCCGGACGCTGGCGACACTCTTGGGCGGGCCGATATAGGGCCGTCCCTTTACCATGTTCACCGCTTGCCGGATATGGATGCAGGAGCCGTCCGGTTCGATGTGCTGAGGTTCCAGCGCCAAAACCTCCTGCGTCCGCATACCCGTTGCCAGCATGAGCCGGATCGTGTGCCCTGTCCTATCCTGGGGCAAGTCCTCCATGAGCTTTTGTACCTCGTCCTGGGTGAACGCCTCCTTGCGCTGTACGGGCCGCTGGGCTTTCATCTTTTCTGCAAAGCGGACAGGATTTTTCCGAATCAGGTCGTTGGCCTCGGCCTTGTGCATGATTTGATAGAGCATTCCCCGGCACTTGGCTAAGTAGGAATCGGACTTCCCATCGGCCCGTAGGCCCTTCAAAAAGTTCTCCACGTCCAAGGCTTTGATACTACCCAGCTTGCGGGGGCCGAAGCCCTTCACCAACGTTTTCAGTGTGTAACCGTAGCTTTCATAAGTAGTGGGTGAGACAGAATCCTTATATCCTTCGTACCACTTTTGTGCCCACGCTTGAAAAGTGAGGTTTGGGTCGATGTACAGCCCCGCCGCCACCTCCTGCTTGTAAGCGTCTGCTTTGTCCTTTGCCTCCTTCTGAGATTTGCCGTAAAAGCTCTTATAACGGCGTGTGCCGTCGTCTTTGTAGCCCACCATCATGGTACACTCCCACAGGCCGTTGGAGCGCTTACGGAGCGTTCCCTCGCCATTGGAGCGTTTTCCTGGCATTGTTTGTCCTCCTTCAGATTAGATTTACTGTCCTTCCCGTAATTTGCGCTCCTTCACCCTCTTTCTTGTCATTTTGGAGTTATAGGCACCCCGGCACCGGGGAGAACAGTATTCCGCCCGCCAATCATCGGCAATGAAGAACTTCTGACAGTGCTTGCATTGCCGGACGGCCCTGCCCTCGCCGGACACAAGCTGGGCATAGGCCAAATCGATACAGGTTGTCAAATCATACACCTGGGCTCTCAGCTCAGGTGTTTTGTTGTGCTCGAAATCCAGCGTCCATTCGGCGTTGCGAATGAAGAAATGACTGCCATCCACACCTTCTAAAAATCGAAGGTAGAAATCCAACAGCATGAGGGCCAACGTACACGCAGGGACGGCTCCGGAACGGCTGCAAGCCCGTTTAACGGCTTCATAATGAATCAGATATCCCACATCATCACCGTTATCATCTTCGCTGAAAGGGATTGCCATGGCCCGCTGTTCATGCCTTGCGGGGTAGCTTGTGGTGATGATGTTGTTCTGCTCCCATAGAGGGAGGCCATACCTCTGGACAAAAGGCAAAATCGCGTCAAGCAGAGGTTGGGCCTCGTTGGGACAGGCAGTGAAGAAATCCCCGCAGCGCCAAAAATCAGCGTCCCGCAATGGAAGCATTTTATGGGACAGGCAGTAGTCCATAAAAGCGTCACAGCCCGCCACCGCCGCCCCGGCCCGCACTACGTCCAACAACAAGCCCTCGCTATCCTCGAAGGGGTCATAGCGGCGAGGCAGTACACCGGCCTCCGGCGTGATGAACAGCACCCTCTGTTCCGCAACGGCGGCATAGTTTCGGAACCGGGGGACGGCCCCTCGGAAATGTGTGAAGTTCATTTGCGGCATATCATCAGCCCTCTTTCGTCATAGCTTTTAAGCGTACAATATCACGAATACAGCATAACACAAATTTAGCAGATTGTCAAAAAATATCCTGTCGAACCGTGTCGAACGATTTATCTTGACCAAAATACAATCGTGATATAATATATTTATATCATATCACGATGCAAAACGCAAGAGGAAATGTGTCAGGAGTATATGAAATCCTATCACGGAAAGGAGGACGGGCATTTGAAAACCGAGTGCAGACACTTTGACGAACTCCCCGCCATGCTGACGGCAACGGAACTGGCCGGGGCGCTGGGCATTTCCAAAGCCGGGGCCTACACGCTGATACACAGCAAGGGCTTTCCCACGCTCCGAATCGGCAAGCGGCTCATGGTGCCGAAGGATAAGCTGACGGCCTGGATCGACCGCAACACGGGCGGCGCATAGGGCACGCGCCGATTTTAGCAAGCACTGGATTTGTATGGCACAAATCCGCTTGGCAGGGGGAGTGTCCCCCTGACCCCCATGCGAAAGGAGGGAACTAATGGGAAAAACCGTAAAGCTGACCATCCGCCTGTCCCCGGAGGACATGGCACTTTTGAAATCCCGCACCGCCAAAACCCGGCTGTCCCAGTCCGGCTATCTGCGGATGCTCATACGGGGCTATCTCCCCAAAGCCTACCCACCGGGAATCTATTTTGAAGTGCTCCAAAAGCTGAACCAGGCCAGCGGCGCAGTAGCAGACCCAGTGATTTACCGGGAACTGCTGGGCGCTTTGCACACGCTCCAAGAGGCTGTGACCGTCCCGGCAAAAATTGAGGATATCTAATGGCAACCACGGCGATTTGGAAAGTCAAGGGCAACTTAAGGCAGGTGGTGAACTACGCCGCCAGCCCGGACAAGACCACGCTCACCACCGCGGACTTGCAGGGTCTGCGGGACGTGATGGATTACGCCATCCAGGACTGCAAAACCGAGGAGCAGCGGTATGTCAGCGGCGTGAACTGCGCCCCAGAAATCGCCAGAGAGCAGATGATGATGGTGAAGCGGCAGTTTGGCAAAGAGGGCGACATTATCGCCTTTCACGGCTATCAGTCCTTTGCTCCTGGAGAGGTCACGCCGGAGCAGGCCCATGAGATTGGCGTGGAACTGGCCCAGCGGTTATGGGGGGGACAGGTTTCAAGTGGTGGTTGCCACCCACCTGGACAGGGAACATATTCATAACCATTTTGTGCTGAACTCCGTTTCATTTTTGGACGGAAAGAAGTATAATGACTGCAAAAGTACCTGTGCCCTTATGCGGCAGACCTCCGACCAGCTTTGCCGGGAGCATGGCCTATCCGTCATTGAGGAACCGGAACAGGGCCGAACCATGAGCTATGACACCTGGGAGGCCCAGCAGAAGGGCAAGCCCACCTGGTACGGACAGATACGCCGGGATGTGGACGCCTGCATTGCCCGCGCTTTCCTGTTCGAGCACTTTTTGAGTAATTTGAAGAAACAGGGCTATGCGGTGAAGCTGGGGAAATATATCGCTGTCCGGCCTCCGGGGAAAGAGCGGTTCGTCCGGCTGAAAACCCTGGGGGACGATTACACCGAAGAAGCCATCCGGGAGCGCATTCGTGCCCATGAGCCGCCGCCCCGCCGCCCTGCACCCAGGCCAGCGTTGAAGCAAAATTACAGAATCCAGCGCAAACCCAGGAAATTGACGGGGTTTCGTGCGCTATACTTCCATTATCTCTATTTACTGGGCAAGCTGAAAAAGCCCACGGCCTCGCCCCGGCGCAGACGTTACATGACAGATGAAATTATCAAATTTGACCGCTATGTGGAACAGGCGAAACTGCTGATGAAATACCGCATTGACACCTGGGAGCAGCTTTCCATGCGGGAAGAAGCGGTACAAAGCGAACTCGACGCCCTTTGTCGCCAACGAAAAGGGCTTTACACCGCCAGGAGGAAAAATCCCACTGAAACAGACCTCTCCCCCGCTATCCTATCTATCAATCAATCTATCAAAACCCTGCGACGAGAGTTGAAGATGTGTGGGCGGATCGAGGCTGACGGCCCCGCTATCCGCCAAAAGCTCCGAGAATCGTCACTACCACCGCCAAAGGTGAAACAGGCCGAAAAGCACCGCCCCCGGAAATGGCAGCGCTGACCAGCGTTTGCCCCCGTGGGAGCGTACTCCGCCGCCCAGCCCCCGTCAAGGCTGAAATGCACCGGCCCGCCCCCCGTAGGGGGCGGGCCGGCCTTGACTGGGTCTGTTCGGCGGAGTAAAGGTGGGTAAGGGCAAACGCAGGGAGTGCCGGGCACAGCCCGGCACTCCTCATTTTGGGAGGCGGCTCCTCGGCGGCAGGGTCGCCGCTTTTTGCGTCTCATCATGAGATTTATTTTGTCGAAACTTGCCTCAATTTTGAGGTTTAATTCCAAACTGTATAACAGGCGGAAAACATACAACTTTTCGATAATAATATCCCGTTTATTTGTTTTCCAAACCTCTACCAGCAGCGGCAACAGCATCGGCAATATGCTTTGCCACCTGCTCCGGCGTTTCATCAAAGCCGTATTTAATCCACTGGTAAATGATACCGAAATAGCCATAGATGAAGTAAGACATCAAATAGGAAAGATTTTTATCCCAGGTATCCCCATCGAACACCAGCAGCTCACAGGCACGCATAACGACCACGATCAGCCCATTGTTATGGAGCAAGGAAAACAGCCGTCGATTTTCATAGATGAAACAAGTGAGAGCAAAGCCCTTGTCTTTCTCCACATTTTCCTGGTGCAAATCAGCATAGCGGCCCCATTCGTAATTGATTTTGAATATCAACAATTCCTCTTTGCTGTTCTTATGGTCAAGGTGCCGATAGAAAGTTGTTCTTCCTACTCCAGCCAGCTCACAAATCGTATTCACACTGATGCTGTCATAATCTTGAGTGGCCATCAATTTAATTAGCGCATCCGCCAGACATAACTTCAAAAATGCTGTTTGTGCTCTTTTCATTGAGGTACAAAACACTCCTTTTTGTTCCGCATAGCGCATTGTCAGTCGGTACGTTCTTGCGTCATGGCGGTCAGTGTGGTATTCTACATCAGCAAGCAGGGATAAACGTTCTTTGTCGGGATACTTGTTCCATATGCAGTTATCGTAATACGTTCCTTTGGCAAAGTCAAGGAAAAGAAGGAGATGGACGTGATGAAAAAAGTGTTAAAGATTTTAGGAATCGTGGTATTGGTACTGGTGGTGTTGTTGACGGTGTTCTTTGCTTATGCCCAGTATAAGAACTGGCAAGCACTGAATACCCCCATCCTGACAGACGATTACTACAATTCATTCGCTGAGACATTTCCCGCAGGCGGCAAACTGGAGGCACTTTACGCGGGAAAGGGTAGCTATGAAGTAGAACACCTGGAATACAAATCGAACAATAAATCCATTGGCACTATCCGCATATATTACCCCGCTGAGTTGAGAACCAGTGGCAGGCAATATCCCTTGGTGATGGTGGTAAACGGCAGCAACACCCCTGCCAAAATTTACTTGCCATTCTTCCAGCGTCTGGCCTCTTGGGGATTCGTAGTCGTGGGGACGGATGACCCCCAGGCCGGCACTGGCGAAACAACTTCCATCACCTTAGACTTTGTGCTGAATGAGAGTGAGATTGCTGATCAGATTGACCGGGACAATATTGGTATTATCGGCTACTCCCAAGGCGGTGCTGGGGCACTGGGAGCGGCCACCAAGTATGAGAGCAGTTACCTTTACAAAGCCATCTTTACTGGCAGCGCAGCCTACCCCTTTCTGGCACAAAATATGGGATGGGGCTATGACATAGCCAAGATTAACGTTCCCTATTTCATGACGGCAGCAACTGGTAAATCCGATGATCTGGGTGTGACAGATACCAATGCGGAGTTCGGTGGTGTGGCCCCTCTGGCCTCCCTGGTAGAAATCTTTGGCAATATGACAGATGACGTGCTGAAAGTCCGCGCCCGTGTCACTGGTGCAGAGCATGAACAAATGCAGGCACGAACAGAGGGGTACATGACCGCTTGGATGCTGTATCACCTCCAGGGTGATCAGGGCGCTGGCAAAGTATTTCTGGGGGAGAATGCCGAAATTCTGAGCAATTCCAACTGGCAAGACATAGAGAAGAACGGCTGACAAACTGATAGAATGAGTGCAACTCAATATTCTATCGGGCGGCACTCGTTCCGCTTTCCATTCCAGCTCAACATATCAATCAAAAGATATTTCAACATCAATATAATAAATCTGAGTATATTTCCAATTTGGAGAATACGGTGCGGATTAGAATCACCCGCCTGTGTCATTATTGTACCTCGAATTGAGGTGCGTTTCTCGACAAAATTTGCGTTATTCTATTTGACATGATATAATCATTATGGATAAATTTACGGTTTCTTTACCTTGAACCCATGCTAAAAGTGGCTTTCGCCCACTAAACCGTACCAGAATCCATACCAGAATGAGCCCGAAAAACAGCATGACAGGGTGGTACTCAATGGGAGCACCACCCTGCCAAAACCGTTGAAATTACTGCATTTTTTCACATTGAATCCTGCTGTGTTTTCGCTCTGAATCTATGGCATTCAAGAGGTCAGCGGTTCGATCCCGCTTATCTCCACCATCGGGAACCGAAAAAAGCTCGTTTTGATGAAAGTCAAAACGAGCTTTTTTATTTCCTCAATGCAGATTGATATGTCCCATGAGTGCCATTCATTCACTCTCCGATTTGCTTTGCCCAAACCATGCACAGAACAAAATTCAATACCTTGAAAAAGCGCGACAATTCATGTCGCGCTTCAGCTTGTCGAAAAGCGGCCTGCCAGGAAAAAGTTCTGGCAGGCCGCAAAGC
>ERZ779626.194-NODE-194-length-41124-cov-25.345833_pt1 | contig 41124 bp, 45 predicted proteins | sample MGYA00514209_ERZ779626 | MGnify/ENA primary metagenome ERZ779626 (study PRJEB29562, sample SAMEA4376713) | mouse gut metagenome | isolation source: Cecum | study: EMG produced TPA metagenomics assembly of the A DSS colitis mouse model was used to assess the...
TTTGCTTGAACAGGACTTCGGAGGGGATTGACATATCGTGAATACGGTCGAAAAACTCCCGTACCTTGTCAGGTATGTACTCCCACAGAATATCGTCGGGGAACACATACTCCCGCTCGTCGTCATGCTCTTTCATGGAAGCGTCAAGGTAGGCGGCGGTCAGTTTGGCGTTCGTCATGTAGAGAGCCTTTGCCGGTTCAAGACCCTTTTCACGACCGAGGGTGAGCTTGTTATTGACATAGGTCTGCCGGAGCTGCAACAAGATATGAGTTGCACGAACATCGTGCTTACAGTAGTCGATTACCTCTTGCAGCTCTTCTTCGGTCAGAGGCCGGTCAATCGTGAAATCAACCGTCGTCTCTTGGATATTCATACCCAAGTGGCCCTCAATGTCTTTCAGGCCCGTACCCTGCTGGGTGTCGTCCATGAGGTCAAATTGGTCAAGGTACACGCCGCAGTCACGGAGATCGGGGATATTCCAGCCTGTAAGCTCATGCTCAATCAGCAGATCGTTGACACGCTTGATCTCTTCCGGGGTCATGCCGACCAAGACCGCTTTCAGGATAAATTGGTCATAGTCCTTATTGTTGTACCCGACGATCAGCGGCTTCCCCTGCATGAACGCCATGACCGCTTCGTTGTCGTTGTGCATGACTGTGTACTCGCCGGTTTCGGCATTTGTGAAGACGAACACCCAATCGTAGGCGAAAACCTCACAGTCGAACACAAATAGATTATCCAGAATAGGTATCACCCCACTTATCATTTTCCATCGGAACTTTCGGTCTGTTGGAACCAAGCCCCAATCCTCCGCTCTGAACCGTCTGTCAAAGTCGTGGACAGTGTGACCGTCAGCGTGGAAAGTCGTGGGAGAGTCCTTGTCCCATTTCAGGAGCAAGGCCCATAAATCGGGATAGGTCTTCCGCAACAGGCGTAATTGATCGACGCCCTGATTGTGGCAGAACCAGCACCCCCCCCGACTCGCCGTGGTGTATATCGGAGAGAGCAAGTCGTTCTCTTCACACCACTTTCGGCAGTCGGCCTCCGTCCATCCGATCTCAACCAGAGGGAGAACAATGCCGGATTTCGTATGCCTCTCGATACGCTCAGGTTCATCAGCAGCGATACCGAGATACTGCACAATACTTATATCCGCTCCTTGTGCAAGGGAGCTTGGTGAAAACTCTCCGTTTGAGGTCGCTGGTACACCAATTTCCTCGAACGATGGGGAAGCCCAAGATCGACCCTTGTTTTGAGCTGAGAGGTCGCCCCGCAAGCTGCTCCGTGTCTCTGCCACCCGTCGATCTGGAAGCTGCACATACTCGGTTTTGAGCTTCTTGCACCAGCTTCGGAAAGTGAGCGGGAAGCCTTTCGGCCTCCCCCCCCCAAATCGTCGGTGCTGCGCTTCGCTCGCCGGTTGGGGATATGATAGAACAGCTTTTCGTAGGTGAGCTTTTCGCCGTCTTTCGTAGCGCACAGGTGTTCGACCTCAATGCCCCACCGCTCTTTAATGATCTGGTCGGCTTTCGCCTTGAACTCCACCATAGACGGCGGGTCGGCGGGAATATCGTCAGTCGCCCAAACCTCGCTGTGAATGATACGGTCAAGCGGTAGGCCAAGCTGCTCGATTGCGCCGAGACAGGCCAGAGAGTCCTTGCCGTAACTGATTGATAGGACATACTGTGTTTCAGCCATCGGGTGAACCTCCAAACAGCGACTCCAAGTATCGGCGTTGCAGGACTTCGGCGATACCCTCCATCACATAGAGAACACACGGGAACGCCATACCGTTGCCCCACATTTTGTACTCAGGAGCGTCCTTGTGTTCCACCAGAGCGCACCAGTCTTTCTCAAAACCTTGGAGTGAAGCGCACTCGGTAGGGGTCAGTTTGCGAACGAGGTAGAGTATGCCGTCCTCGGTGGAGTAGGGAACAAATAAGCTCTGATCGTTGTTACACGCCAGTGTTGCGCTCTTGTCTTCCTGTATCAAAGCCCCTTTACCCCCCCCCGGACAGCCGCCACGAATTTTAAGCGTATAGGGTATCAATAGCTCCGTCCCCCCCCCATAACTGCCGCCCTTGGCTTTCAGCGTGGGAGCCACGGTGTCAGTCTCGTATTGGTCATAGCTCTTTTGAGCAAAACCCACGGGAACCGCCACGCCGGGAGGCCGGTCAGCCAACAGGGTCGGACTCAATTCTTCCTCATAGCCGATACCACCGGCATCGCCGCTCGGATTTCGCATAAACCCGGCTGAAACTGGAACCGTTACGATAGGCTGATTGTTACCGCTCATTCCTGCGGCAGCGGTCACGGTTGGGGCCAGGTCTTCACAGGATTCAGCGTGTCCCTGAGCAGTCGCCCGGCAGATTATCAGTGGGACATTACCCCCCCCCTGTTCCCATTCTCCCGGCGAGGGTTTGAACAATGTTATCTCCTGATAGGGAAACTCGCTTGTCTTGCGGGTGGCTTTCCACCGCATAACAGCTATCGTGTTCTTCAAGGCAATCACCAGCAGCTCGGCGAGGGGCTTGCCCCGTTCGTCTGACCGCCTTAAAATCCCTTCGCAAGCCTTCACGCTTAAAAAGTATTTCTCCGGCACATTGTCCTCCAAGATCGAGGACAGCGAAGATACGCTTGCGTCTTTGGGGAACTCCCCAAAATTGGGCGTCGAGCTGTCGCCAAGCGAAGGAGTAATGATCTCCCATGTAGAGTCCAGCTTTGCCCCATTTACCGTTCGCCGGTCGAGGAACATCAGCGTCGGGGTCGCAGATTTTACAGAGTTCTTCGACGACCCGCTGAAAATCGCTGCCTTTGTTTGAGCTAAATGCCCCGACGACATTCTCCCACATGGCGATCTGCGGGTATCTTCCATTTGTGGCAACCCTCATTTCTTTAATAATGCGGACGGCTTCAAGAAACAGGCTTGATTCTTCGCCCTTCAAGCCCTTACGATTTCCCGCAATCGAGAGATTTTGACAAGGACTTCCAAAAGTTATCACATCGACCGGCTCAATTTTCCCGCCGTCCAGCTTGGTAATGTCGCCAAGGTGAACCATATTCGGGAACCGGCTCTCGGTGACTGCTTTCGGGAAAGGCTCGATCTCGCTCGCCCATGCCGGGGTGATACCGACCGCCGAAGCAGCGAGAGGGCAAGTGCCTGAGCCGTCAAACAGGCTTCCCAATTTCAGTTCCATCACCTTCATTTCACAAAGCGGCAACCGAGCTTTCGGTAGATGGTACACCGCTTCTTGTAGGTTCTGACAAGGTATTGCATTTTCTCGTCCACATAGTCATAGGCCACGGGTTCGCTCTTGCCCTCGCACGACCGGGCGATACGCCCGACGCTCTGTGTCACGACCGCATAATCCTTTTGCGGCGTTGTCAGGAAGAGCCGGTCGAGCCGGGGAATGTCCAGCCCCTCTTTTGCGAGAGCATAGGTGGCAAAGAGATACCGCTTTGTACCCTGTCTCATGTCTTCAAGGGCTTGCGCCCTCTGTGCTTTTGCTCTTTTCGAGGTCATTTTGCCGTCCACCATGACCGCTTGCGCCCTCAGATTCGGCGGCAGACTATTCGTGAGCAGCTTCAAGTGTTCCAGCCGGTCGGAGAGTATCAGGCAATAATGACCAGCGTTCTCCACCAGATCGGCGGTAATCAGAGCGTTCCGCTCACGGTTCTCGGCGAGGTAATTGACCAGTCTGGCGTAAATGATCGTGCCGTCCGTGTCCAAGAACTCACGGCTCAGGCCGACGCCGGTCGGACGGGGCTTGACGGCGACCGTCATGATCTTTTCGGCGACCGCACTCTCAGGGACTTCATAGACCACATTTCCCAGCAGGGCGTAGGTGGCGGCAATCATGCCGTCGCCCCTATGCACCGTCGCCGATAGGCCGTACTTATGCCGAGCCGCCAGCGAGTTCAGCACCTTGGAGAACTGCGTCACAGCGGTCGGAGAACCGGCGACCCGGTGGCACTCGTCCACAATGATCGTGTCCCACATATCCCGGTATTGAGCGAGGTTTAGCTTGCTCATGGTCTGGACAGTCGCAAAAGTGATACCCTTGCCGATCTGAACCTTGCCCTCCGTGATTGTCCCGGTCAGCGATTTGCGAATATACTGCTCTGCTCGCTCTTTGCTCTGTCGAAGAAGATCGTGCGTGTGCGTGAGCCAAAGCGTTCGGCGACCAAGTTTAACCGCTATTGCAATACCCATCTGCGTTTTGCCGCTGCCAGCGGGAGACTGCAAGATACCGTACTGCGATTCAAGCACACTGGCGACCGCCTCTCCCTGATAGTCGTAAAGCGGAACCTCAGCTCCATACCAGACGGGGACAGGCGTTGGCATGACGACCTCAATGGCGTCCTGTTCGTCCATGAACTCAATGATCGACCGCAGACAGCCGTAAGGCAGAACCAGTGTTTCGCCGTCCCTCTCGTAGAGCTGCAACCATTTCGGGGTGTTTCCGAGCCATAGGTGCATACGCACTTTCTTCCCGTACTCTGGATTAGCCACGATCAGGTTTTTCTTGCACCAGTCCTCCAACGCAGGGCTTGGCCTCTCGACCCGGAGCTGGTTATTGACTGTGATGGTCAACTCTCCATCACCCACTCTTCAAGGAGAATACCGGCAGTCTGAATGTCCAGACGGCTCAGGACAGTCTTGGTGTACGAGTAGGTTTCCATGACCGGCAGCGGTATCATGTAGACCTCGCCGCTGCTCATTTTCAGAGCGAACCAGCCCTCCCCGTTGCCGGTGTCCCGCCAGAGGGTCATAGCTGAGAACTGATTTTCCTCAATGCGGACGAGCCGGAACACATCATGCTCACACACCTTGCAGTCAATCGGATAGGTGCGGTTGTTGCGAGCGGCAATCACATCGAAGGGCTGACCGGCTGAGTTCTGAGCGAGGTTATGCGCCCAAAAGCCGTGACGAGCAAGCTCCTGACAAAGATCACGCTCGAATGAAGTGCCGGTCTTGCGGTTATGATTTGTCACAGTCCCGTTCCTCCAATTTCTCTTCAAGCTCGTTAATACGCTCTTCCATCCGTTCGAGCTTTTCAGTACATTCCCAGCGAACCTCGTCAACCGCTTCGTCCTTTTCAGCCATCAGCTCACGGAAATGCTGAACGGCCTCGTAGCCCATACACTTATCAATCAGCTCTTCAAAGTGCCTGACCTCGAAAAGAGTCTCAACACGCCCGTCTTTCAGGGCAATTACTTTTGGCATAAGAACTCCTTTCGTTCCCTCACGCCCCACAAGGGGGCGTGATTACAGATTGCGGATTTTGAAAGCGGGGCGAACGCCATTAGCGTTACCGGCGTCGTAGTAGTACGCATTGCCGGCGCTGATGACAATGGCGAAACCGGCAGCGGAACTCTCGACCTCGTTTTCGAGCCAATACCACTCCAAGCACTCGTCCTCGCCCCGGAAAGCGATACGGTTGCGACGGCTCTTCATCGGCTCGAACTGCCGGACGCTCTCAGGCTCGGCCTCGCCGTACTCGTTGCAGCCGAAGATTTCCTTTTCGGTCGGCAGACGAAGCAGATCGCCGCTGGCGAAAGGAACCATGCGCTCACGCAGATCAGCGGGGAACAGATCGAGAATGTCAGAGATCATGTGTTCTCTCAGCTCGGAGGCGCAGTAGCCGCCGACATTGGTATTCTGCTTGTTCATGCGGTACGCCTTGGGGAGACAGTCAACGAGCAGACAGAGATAGCCGTCCTCGTCCACACGCTGAACCATGTACTGAGCCTTTTCGCCGCTGGTGAGCTGGAAATCGACCACCTTGCCGACGCACAGCTCTTCGGACTTCTCGGCAGGAGCGAGAACGATAGACTTACCGCTCTTCTCGTCTTCGACATTGATCTCGATACTGAATTTCATATTGAACCTCCAAAGATTTTGTGATATAGTGTGTTTGAGCTTTTTCGCTTGCCGCCTTTCGGTCTGCTACACCGAGGGCGGCTTTTCCTTTTCGGTGTTGGATTTCACACCTTCACCTTCTCCCACTGGTACGGTCGCCCATACCGCTTTTCATACCAGAGTTCAAAGTCTCTGCGGTGTCGGGCGTTCTTGAAATACTCCCGAACTTTCTCGGCTACGGTCATACCGAGAGCCGCTGCCTGGGCTTGCTTCTCTGGTGTGAAGCCGCTCACGGCTTCAAGGAACTCAGGAACTTGTTCTCATACTCGTCGAGAACAGCGTGACCGACTTCGTTGATCTTGGTCACACGGTCGCCGGTGATAGTGCCATTGACCGCAGAACTGACCGTGGACTTGTCGATCACAAAGCCTTTGAGCTTCATCATGTTAATGAGCCACGCATACGAAAGGTGGTTGCGAAGCAACCGCTCCCGTAAGCTCTGACGCTCATCCATGTCCCTACCTCCCTTCTAATATTTCTTGTAAACACCAACAACTCGTCTTGACAAAGACCGTCGTCAATGGTATAGTATGAGCGTCACCTTATACACCCATTGGATAACTCCCGCCGAAAAGAAATCCGGCAGGGGGTCGGGTTTCTTTTGCCTGTTGAGAAGTTGTTGTTTACGAGTACATGATACTACCTCAAAAGGTAATTGTCAAGCCCTATTTTACACTTTGCGAAAATTATTTTTTGGAGGGTAGTGTCATGTTCTTCGAGCGTGTCAAGGAGTTATGTACTGCAAACAATATAAAAATCTCTAATCTTCTGAAAGAATTAGGCATGAGTCCCGGCAATCTGACCCGTTGGAAGAACGGGACTGTACCAGATGGGAATACGCTTATCGCTATTGCTAAATACTTCGATGTATCAACCGATTACCTTTTGGGAATAGACGATATAAAAAAGCGTCTGCTTGATATGCTCGACGACGCAAACAAACCAGACGCTCTTACTCAAAGACTGGTTACATATTTTCAACAATGCGACGAGGATGGAAAACTTCGTATAATCCAATTCGCCATGAATGAGTTTGACCGCTCCGAAAGTGAGAGAAAAAAGGCTCAGGCAGGAGCTTCTATCCCGTCCGCTGGTTGATCTTGTTGCATTGAGGGAGTTGCTATGAAGAAATACCCAATCGACTTATCCATGCTCACCCCGGAAGAGATAGCGCAGTTTGACGATAACATGGTCGTCCTCGCAAAAGGCGACTGTGATGTTGCTCTCTACCTACGGTTCAGCTCCGAACGACAAAAGGAGCAGTCCATAGAGGGGCAACTTCGAGACGCTATTGCCTACTGCAAGCTGAGACATTACCGCATTGTCGCTATCTATGCCGACCGAGCCACCACCGCCCGGAAAGACATAAGCAAGCGTGTCCAATTCCTGCAAATGGTAGCTGACAGCGAGAAGCGTCACTGGCAGTATGTGATCGTCTGGAAGCTCGACCGCTTTGCGAGGAACAGGAACGACAGCGCAGTTTACAAAATGCGGCTGCGGAAGAACGGCGTCAAGGTTCTCTCCGTCACCGAAGAGATCAGCGACAGTCCAGAGGGGATTATCTTGGAGTCCGTGTTAGAGGGCATGGCTGAGTTCTATTCGGCAGACCTCAGCCAGAAAATCACTCGTGGTATGCGAGAGTCGGCCTTGAAATGCCACAGCATAGGCGGTCATGTCCCCCTTGGCTACAAGATCGAAGACCACAAGCTCGTCATAGACCCTACCACCGCTCCCGTCGTGCGGAAAGCCTTTGAGCTATACGCTCAGGGCTGGACAGTCGCCGACATTTGCCGGGAGTTCAACACCCGTGGGTACAGAACGGCGAAAAATGTCGAGTTCAACCGCAACAGCTTCAAGTCCATGTTCAAGAACAAGCGGTATATCGGCATTTACACCTATAAGGACATGGAGATTGAGGACGGCGTACCGGCAATCGTGGACAAGGAGCTGTTCGCAGAAGTCGGTCGCCGATTAAAGAAAAACGGGGAAGCTCCAAGCCGGGGAAAAGCCAAGGTAGATTACCTACTCTCAGGGAAGCTCTTTTGCGGTCATTGTGGTCAAGGAATGAACGGGGAGTCTGGCACAAGCCACACTGGACAGGTACACAATTACTACAAATGTTACAGTCGAAAAAGACACGGTAATTGCCGTATGAAATCGCTAAAGAAAGAGCTGATAGAGACTTGGGTAGCGCAAGACGCTATGGAAATGCTCTCCGACGACCTGATAAGAGAGATTGCCGATATAGCCGTGGGACAGACGGAGGCCGAGATTGCCAAGAACACCAAGCTCCCGGCCCTGACCGCCAAGCGGGACGAGGTACAGAAAGCTATCGACAATATAGCCGGTGCGATTGAAAAGGGCGTAGCCTCCGACACCCTCATGTTCCGGCTGACCGACCTCGAAAAGCAAAAGAAAAACCTCGACCGGCAGATCACCGACGAGGAAAAGGATATATTCAGGCTTGACCGTGACCAAGTAATCTACTGGCTCAGTCAGTTCAAGGACGGGGATATAGAAGACGAGAGCTTCAAGCGGCAGCTCATTGATCTCATGGTAAACTCAGTGACAGTGTGGGAATTGCCGGACGGCGACTTCAAGATCACGACGGCCTATAACCTGACTTCCTGTAAATCCAGCACTTTCAAGGCTTCTGAGAGGTTCGGATTTGAGAAGTCTTGCTCCACCATGCGCACCGATTGGTGCAAAAAACCGTTGTAATCGAGAGATTACAGCGGTTTTTCTTTTGATTTGTTCAAAGTTGTGATTTAGCACTTGCAAGAGTAGAACGCTTGATTTTTCAAAAATATTTGACAAATCAATTCGACGGTCAGTAAGCACCTTTCTCCTGACACTCCCACGGACGCGCTGAACAAGTCCGATTTAGAGGCCATGCTTTCCAGCATGAGGGATGCGGGCCTTGCGGCTAACTCCACCGAGAGTTACATGCGGACGCTCAAACCTTTCTTTTTGTGGTGCAGTGAAGCGAAGATAACGCGGCTCAGCATCCAGCTTTACAATGCAGAAGAAACTATTGAATTAAGGACCCCTATCCAGACGAAGAATTGAAAAAGCAGCTCAACAAATCCAATACGAAGAAATACACCTCCGCAAAATATCAAAACCGGGTGATAATTAACTACTGTTCAATAATGGCTGCCGCACCGCCACCTTTACGCTGGACATTTACGGCCATGTCACTGAGCAGATGAAAAAGGAACGTACAGATCGCACGGAGAAATACATCCGGTGCGTTGCTGCCGGATAAGGGAAAACTGCCGCAAGGGAAAAAGCAGGAAAAACCCCTTAAAACCTTGCGGCTCTAAGGGGTTTTGGTGGAGACTACTGGACTCGAACCAGTGGCCTCATGCGTGTGAAGCATGCGCTCTAACCAGCTGAGCTAAGCCTCCATATAGACGGGAGCGATTCCTCCCGTCCGTGGTGACGCGTACGGGAATCGAACCCGTGTTACCGCCGTGAAAGGGCGGTGTCTTAGCCGCTTGACCAACGCGCCAAGGGCTTGGCCGGTACGGCCATGGTAGCGGCGACTGGATTCGAACCGGTGACACTTCGGGTATGAACCGAATGCTCTGGCCAACTGAGCTACGCCGCCATATCACTGCTTAACGAATCAAGCGAATGTTAATATACCCCATAATCTCCTTTTTGTCAAGAGCTTACGTGAAATATTTTGCAAATATTTTTACGCCTGCCGGAGATCTCTTTTGGCGGCCCCGCGGCCCCCGTCCGCAGAGGACGGGGGCCGCCAAATTTATCCCTCGCCAAGGTAAGTCCTGCGCACCACGTCGGACTTCAGCAGCGCCGCCGCCGTGTCGTGCAGGGCAATTCTGCCGGTCTCCAGGACATAGGCGCGGTCCGAGACCTTCAGCGCCATTCTGGCGTTCTGCTCCACCAGGAGTATGGTGGTCCCCATCTCATGGATGCGGCAGATCATGCGGAAAATATCCTTGATCACCAGCGGAGCCAGCCCCAGGGACGGCTCGTCCAGCAGAAGCAGCGCAGGCTTGGCCATCATGGCCCGGGCAATGGCCAGCATCTGCTGCTCGCCGCCGGAGAGGGTGCTGCCCATCTGTCCCAGCCGCTCCCGCAGGCGGGGAAACAGCTCCAGCACGGTCTCCAGCGTCTCAGGGGCCTCCCCCTTGCCCCGGAGATAGGCGCCCATCATCAGATTTTCCCGCACCGTGAAGCCGGGAAAGATCTGCCGCCCCTCCGGCGAGAGGATCATTCCGTCTCGCACCTTCTCCTTTGTATCGGTCCGGGTGACATCCTTGTCCTGATAGAAAACCTGCCCGCCGCAGGCAGGGACAAGGCCCACAATGGCGTTCATGGTGGTGGTCTTGCCCGCGCCGTTGGCGCCGATCAGGGTGATGGTTTCGCCGGGCTCCACGTGCAGGTCAATGCCCCTGAGCGCCTCGATGCTGCCGTAGCGGACCTGGAGCTTCTCCAAACGCAACATACTCATAGCTCGTCGTCCTTTCCCAGGTAGGCCTCAATCACGGCCGGATCCGCCTGAATTTCACCGGGGGTCCCCGTGGCAATCTGCCGGCCATAGTTGATGACGGTGATCCATTGACAGGTGTTCATCACAAATTTCATATCGTGCTCAATAAGCAGAATCGTATACCCCATATCCCGCAGCGTGTGCATGATCTCCATCAATTCCAGGGTCTCCTGTTCGTTCATCCCCGCCGCAGGCTCGTCCAGCAGCAGCAGCCTGGGCTCTATGGCGAGGGCCCGGGCGATCTCCAGCTTTCTCTGCGCCCCGTAGGGCAGGCTGGTGGCGTAATGGAAGCGGTACTGCTCGATGTGCAGCAGCCTCAGCAGCTCCAGGGCGCGTTCCTCTGTCTCCGCCTGCTCCCGGCGGTACCGGGGGGAGTGGAAAATGATGTCGAGGGCGTTGGACTTTGTCTTGATGTTCCGGGCCGCCATGACGTTCTCCCATACCGTCATCTTAGGGAAAAGCCGGATATTCTGAAAGGTGCGGGCAAATCCCAGGGCCGCGATCTTGTGGGGCGCCATGCCGGTAACCTGCCGCCCGAGTATCTCCACCGTCCCCTCCGTGGGGGCGTAGTAGCCAGTGACCACATTGAAGAGGGTGCTCTTGCCCGCCCCGTTGGGGCCGATCATGCCCACGATTTCGCCGGACTCCACCTCCAGGTTGATGTTGTCCAGCGCCACCAGTCCGCCGAAGCGCTGAACAACGCGGGAGACCTTCAGGATTTTTTCACCCATGGCGCGCCTCCTTCTCTTCACCGGCCTCCGATGGGCCGGACGGCTGCATTCTCTGGCGGATATGCTTGAGATTGACGCTGCCGAGAATGCCCTCTGGCTTGACGATCATCAAAATTACCAGTAAAAAGCCGTAGATCAGCATCCGGTACTCCACCAGGTCCCGCAGAAGCTCGGTGATGACCGTCAGGACGATGGCCCCCAGATAGCTGCCGGGAATGCTGCCAAGGCCGCCGAAGATGACCATAATGATGACCTCGGTGGAGTTGAGGGTTTTGAACATGGTGGGATCAATGTAGCTCATGAAGTGGGCGTAAAAAGCCCCGGCGAAGCCGCAGATCATGCCGTACAGGGCGAAGGCGCCCACTTTATATTTGACCACGTTGACGCCCATGGACTGTACGGCGATCTCGTCGTCCCGAATGGCGGTGATGGTCAGGCCGATGCGGGAGTTCATCAGCTTCCAAACCACATAGGTGACCAGGACCGTCATCGCCAGCGCCACATAGAAGACGCCCTGGCTGCTGGTCACTTTAACGCCGAAAAAGCTCAGCTTCGGAATATTCATAATGCCCAGCGGCCCCCTGGTCAGGCTCATCCAGTTGAGCTCGATCAGCCGCACGATCTCGCAGAAGCCCAGGGTGACAATGGCCATGTAGTAGCCCCGCAGCTTGAGCACGCACATGCCCAGCAGCATCGCAATCACACCGGAGAGCAGCGGCGCGATGAGAAACAACAGCCCCGTACCCAGGCCGATGCGCGTGGACAGAATCGCGCCCGTATACGCCCCGATCCCCCAGAAGGCCGCCGTACCGAAGGAGGTCTGGCCCATGTAGCCGGTCACTACGTTCAGTCCGAGGGCCAAAATAACGTAGATAAGGGAGGTGGCGGCCACCCGCAGCACGTAGGCGTTGGTCACAAAAAGCGGAAACAGGAGCAGGCAGGCCAGGGCCGCCAGGGTGAGCGGCCGGCTGTATGTTGCGATGAAGTGCAGAATTCTTTTCATGCCGTCCGCCTCCTTACAATTTGCTGCTGGCTGCCCTGCCCAGAAGACCGCTGGGCTTGATCAGCAGCACAAGGACCATAATCATAAACGCGTAGGCGTCCCGGTAGCCGGAGCTGATGTAGCTGGCGCCCAGGGTCTCCAGGATGCCGATCAGCAGTCCCCCCACCATGGCCCCCGGCAGAACGCCAACCCCGCCCAGAACCGCCGCGGCGAAGGTCTTCATGCCCACCTGGGCGCTCATGTTCAGATCCACCGTCCTGTAGTACATGCTGACCAGCGTACCGGCCACCGTGGCCATAACCGCGCTGACCACAAAGGTGACGGAGATCACCCGCTTGACGTCCACCCCCATGAGCCGGGCGGCGTCCACATTCTCGGCGGTACTGCGCATGGCGCGGCCCGCCTTGGTGCGGTAGACAACGAGGGAGAGCGCCGCCATCAAAACGGAGCAGATAAGCAGAATCAGCACCTGTGTCCAGCTGACAATCGCGTTTCCCACGGAAAAGGAGCCAAAGTCCAGCTGATTGGGAAAGGATTTTGTCTCGCTTCCGAACAGGAGCTGTATGGCGTTGTCAATCACAATCCCGACGCCGAAGGTGCTCATCAGGGACGCCATCCGGTTGGATTTCTTCTTTCGCAGGGGGCGCAGGGCAAAGCGGTCGACGCCGTAGCCGATGACCCCCACAATCACCAGGCTGCCGGCAAAGGCCAGCAGGAAGTGTCCCTCCAGCCGCAGGTAGAGCATCAACGCCACATAGGCGCCCAGCATATACATGGAGCCGTTGGAAAAATTGATGAGCTGGAGGACGCTGAAAATCATGGAGTAACCAATGGCCACCAGCGCGTACATGCTGCCGATGGTGACGCCATTGATCAGTTGCTGCAAAAACATGTGCTTCACTCCTTTTTCGTAGTGTGGAACGGACGGAGAGGGGGAGAGAGGGGGCGGAGAGCGCAGGGAGAGGGGAGGCGGTTGTTTTCACACAAAAACAGCGGGTCTCCTCCGCAGAGGAGAGGGATGGAGCGCAATACGGAAAATTTAGGCAAAGCTCTCGCGAAGGTTGGGGATGCCCCGCATAGTTTTGTGCGTTTTTACTAAATTATCACAGCGGCCCGGAAACTGTCAAGGGAGGTCCTTGTACTGAATTTAGTACAATAAAGTATCTTGCATTGGGCCCGTGTTTCTGCTAGCATAAAAACTGGAGAGCGGAGAGAACCTCAGCAAAGTGCCTGCCTGGCAGACAAGCGATTCCCCTGCGCACACGCATTTCATTTCCCGCAGCCGGCTTCCCCGGATCGCCTCCGGGGGAACCGCGCCACCTACAAACAAACTGCAAGGAGGTAAGACAACATGAAAAAGGTTCTAACATGTATACTCTGTATGGCGTTCTGCCTGTCCCTGTTCGCCTGCGGCGGCCCGGCGGAAAAACCGCAGGACGGCCCGTCTCCGGACACCGCGGCCCCCTCCGGGGAGGGCGGGGACTACAAGTTTGTTCTGATGGCGCCCCTGACGGGCAACAACGCCCAGTATGGACAATCTTATCAGGTCGCCATGAATCTTCTGGTGGACAAGTACAACGAAAACGGGGGTATCAACGGCCACAAGGTGGTCCTTGAGGTCTACGACGACAAGGCGGACGCCAAGGAGAGCGTGAACATCGCCACCCGGGTGGCGGAGGATCCCTCGGTGCTGGCGGTGATCGGGAGCCAGACCTCCTCCTGCTCCATGGCCGCCGCGCCCATCCTCCAGGAGAAGAATATTCTGATGATCTCCCCTCAGGCCTCCCACGTGGACTATACCGGCATTGGCGACTGCATTTTCCGCACGCAGGTCACCACCGCCTGGGAGAACAGCGAGACGGCCCGCTTTCTGGTGGAGAGCCTGGGCGCGAAGAAGGTGGCCGTCATCTACTCCAGCGACGACTGGGGGGTGAGCATGCTGGATACCATGAGCGCCTCTCTGCAGGAGCTGGGCGCGGACGTCGTGGCCGCCGAGACCTATATCGCCAGCGAGACCAAGGACTTCACCCCCCTGATCTCCAAGATTAAACAGGCGGAGCCGGACGTACTGTTTCTGGCCTCCGTGTACGCCGACGCGGTGCAGATCATCCAGCAGGCCGAGGGGCTGGGCCTGGATGTCCCCTACGTGGGCTCCAACACCCTGTTCAAGCAGGAGTTCCTCGACGTGGGCGGCGCGTCCGTGGAGGGCGTGATGATGTGCAACACTGTGCAGCTCAACAACCAGAATGAGGAGTATATGTGGCTGGAGGAGGCCTATAAGGAGAAAACCGGCAGCTTCATTGACTCCTACGTGACCCAGTCCTACGACGCCTTGCACATCGCCCTGCTGGCGGCGGAGTCCGGCGGGACGGACCGGGACGCCATTAAAAACTATGCGGCCAATCTCACGGACTTTGTGGGCGTCTCCGGCACGTTCTCCTTTGACGAGTCCCGCAATCCGGCCAAAACCGTCTATATCTATGAGATTCAGAACGGCGAAATCGTGGAGATAGACTGGTGAGGGGCCGGCCGCACCAAAAAACGGTTAGGAGTAAATGCTTATGAGATTTCATTTTGACGAGCTGCCGGTGATCGACAACCACTGCCACCCCTTTCCCACGGGCCGGGTGCCCAAGGTCATCGAAAACACCTGGACCATCTCTCTCAACCCGCTGACGCCCCAGGAGATCCGTGCCGGCGCCTATTTTCAGATGTCCACGGCGGAGATGTGCCGCTACCACGGCGTCACGGACGTGGACGAGATGCTTTTGCTGCGGGAGGAGCTGTACCGGCGGGACCCCCGCGCCTACACCCAGAAGCTCTGGGCCGACGCCAATATACAGATGCTGCTGGCGGACATCGGCTCCCCCGTCACCAACAAGCGGCTGACCCCGGAGGAGCTGGCGGAATTTGCCGCCCTCAACGACTCCGTTGAGGTCCGGTACATCAACCGCATCGAGCGGGTCACCGACGACCTCCTGCCCCTGGGGCTGTCCTTCTCGGAGTTTGAGCGGCGCTTTCTGGCCGACACGCGGCGCATGGTCGCAGAGCAGCACCTGATCGCGCTGAAGTCCATCATCGCCTACCGGACCGGCCTGGAGGTCCTGCCGGCGCCCCGCGCGGAGGTGGAGCGGCAGTACGAAGCCTATCTGAGGGACAACGCCGACAAGCGGGCGGAGAAGTACATCCGGGACTATGTGTTCCTGCTCAGCGGCGAGCTGTGCCGCGAGCTGAGCATTCCCCTCCAGATCCACACCGGCGCCGGAGACAGCCCGCTGAGCGATCTGCGGCTCAACAACCCCCTGCTGCTCTACGACGCGCTCAACGACCCGCGGATGCGGAATGTCAGCGTCATGCTGGTCCACGCGGGCAACCCCAACACGGAATACGCGGCCTATCTGGCGGCACACTATCCCAATGTGTACCTGGACGTCTCCTCCATGTGCCCCTACTTCGCCCACACCGTGGAGGACAAGCTGCGGGCCATTCTGGGCTTTGCTCCCTTCAATAAGGTCATGTACGGCTCCGACGGCGGCGGTATCCCCGACCACCACTGGTTCTCCGCCAAATATTTCAAGCGGGCGCTGGCCAGGGTGATGGACCGCTTTGTGGAGGACGGCATCCTGGGGGTATCCTTTGCGGAAGAAGCGGCCCGGTGGATTCTGTCGGAGAACGCCAGGGCGTTCTACCGGCTGTAGGCGGCGTCTCCGCATCCCAGGGGGCGGCGCGCGGACAAGGTCTGACCGGCGAAGGAGGAGGATAACATGAGTCTTCGGGAGGATTTCATCTTTTACGCGGGGGAGAAACCCGCCTACCAGGCGGTCTACGAGACCTTGCGGGACGCCATTGTCTGCGGCCGGATTCCCAAGGGGGAGCGGATGCTGGAAATCTACTACGCGGAGATCTTCAACGTCAGCCGCACGCCCATTCGCTCCGCCTTCCGCAAGCTGGCCAACAACGGCCTCGCGGTGGAGGTGCCCGGCGGCGGCGTGGAGGCCAAGGGGCTGGATGTCAGCGGAATCGAGAATATTTTCAAGTTTCAGCAGGCCCTGGAGCGCCTGGCCTTTCCCCAGGTGATCCAGAACATGACCGGGGAGGCCCTCGCCGAGCTCTTCGGCCGCCTGGCGGACTGCGAGAGGCTGATTGACCAGGACATGCAGCTGGTGGCCCACCTCAACGAGAGCGTCCACCGCAAGCTCTTTGAGATCTCCCGGTTCGAGGGAATCATGGAGGCGGTGGATCTGGCCTACGGCTTTGTACAGGCCTTCAACCTGCTGGCGGCCCGGGACCGGGGGCGGCAGATCGCCATCACCGAGGAGCACCGGGCCATCCTGTCGGCAATTCAGCAGCGTGACCAGGTGCTGCTGAACTCCGTGGCGGACTACCACCTGGAGGCCTGCCGGCTTTTTGCGGTCCAGTTCTATCAGAAGCTGCCCCGTCTATAAGACAATCTAACATTTGAAATTGATTTTTGTTTAGGAGGTTCAATCGCTATGAAAAAGTCCCCTTTTTATTATCTGAATCTGAACCAGGGCGCGGTCATGTCCGGCGGGAAGCCCTGGCACACGCCGGCCCAGTTCACGGACGTGCTGGAGGAGTACAACGCTGTCCGCACCGCCTGCGGCGTCACGGACTGGAGCACCATGTGCAAGTTTGACATCAAGGGCCCCGACGCCAAGGCCTTTCTCCAGAAGATGATCGTCAACGACATCAACCGCCTCACCCCCGGCCGGGGTCTCTACAGCTGCATGTGCAACGAGCAGGGCGGCATGTACGACGACACCACCGTCTACCAGTATGCGGAGGACCACTACCTGCTGGTGGGCAGCACCGCCGGCCGGGCCAAGGACGCCAAGCGCTTCGCGGCGTACAGCAGGGGCATGCGGGTATACATAACCGACGTAACCGGCGGCTTCGGCCTTCTCTCCGTCCAGGGCCCCAACACCCGCAAGCTCCTCAACAGCGTCAGCAGCGAGACGGTGGACGACGTGGCCTATTTCGCCTTCAAGATGATCCAGATCGCGGGCCACGACGTGATGGCCTCCCGGACCGGCTTCACCGGCGAGCTGGGCTTTGAGCTCTTCATCGCTGCGGAGGACTGCCCCTGCGTGTACGAGGCCATTCTGGAGGCGGGGAAGGACTGCGGCCTGAAGCCGGTGGGCCTGCTGGCTGCCTCCGGCATGCTCCGTCTGGAGAAGGGGTATCTCTCCGGCAAGGAATACAGCGAATCCATCAATCCCTATGAGGCGGGTGTGGGCTGGTCCGTGAAACTGGACACCGATTTCATCGGCCGCGACGCCCTGGCGGACCTCAAGCAGCGGGGGCCGGCCAAGCGGCTGATGGGCTTTATAATGGACGGCAAGGACAAGGTGGCTCCCGCCGGCGGACAGGTTCTCGCCGATGGCACGGCGGCGGGACAGGTGACGGCGGCGACCTACTCCCCCGTTCTGGACAGGAGCCTGGGCCTGGCCTACATCGACGCCGCCTATGCGGTGGAGGGCACGGCGGTCACCATCCCGGTGGACGGCGTCCCTGCGGCGGCAAAGCTCTGCTCCAAAACCATGTACGATCCGGAGAACATCCGGCTGAAGGCGTAATATTTTCCAGGCCCTAAAGACAGGGGGAGACCGCCGGCATCGCCGGCGGCCTCCCTTTATACATGTTCATTGCGTTAAAACCCGCCGCTCCTCCCCTACTCCGCGCCGCAGATCACGCCGCCGCCCACCACGGCCTCTCCCTGGTAGCACACCAGGGACTGCCCGGCAGTCACCGCCCGCTGGGGCTCGTCGAAGACAAAGCGCACCCGCCCGCCCCCCTCGGGGTACAGCACGCCCGGCGCCTCCCCCTGGCTGTAGCGGGTCTTGGCGGTGGCCGGGGCCGGCTGCGTCAGCGGGGGCAGGGAGACCCAGTTGAAGTCCTCCGCCCGCACCGTCCGGCTGTAGAGCGCCTCCTCGTCCCCCAGCACCACGGTGTTGGAGGGCCCGTCCTTGCCCAGCACGTACAGCGGCCGGCCGGCGCTGACCCCCAGTCCCCGGCGCTGACCGGTGGTGTAGCAGGGCAGCCCCCGGTGGCGGCCCAGCACCCGGCCCACCGCGTCCACAAAGTCCCCCGGAGCGAAGGCCACGCCGCTGTACCGGCGCAGAAAGGCGGGGTAATCCCCGTCGGGAATGAAGCAGATGTCCTGGCTGTCCCGCTTCTGGGCGTTGACCAGCCCCGCCTCCGCCGCCAGGGCCCGGACGGCGGCCTTGTCGTAGTCCCCCACCGGCAGCAGCAGGCGGCTGAGCTGCTCCTGGGTGAGGGGGTAGAGCACATAGCTCTGGTCCTTCCGCCGGTCCAGCCCCCGCAGCAGCCGCCACCGGCCGGTGTCCGCGCAGCGGTCCACCCGGGCGTAGTGCCCGGTGGCCACAAAGTCGATGCCCAGCTCGTCCGCCCGGCGCAGCAGGGCAGTGAATTTCACCCGTCGGTTGCACTGGATGCAGGGGTTGGGGGTGCGCCCGGCCTGATAGGCCGCCGCGAAATCGTCCATCACCGCCTCCCGGAAGAGGCGGCTGAAGTTGAACACGAAGAAATCCATGCCCAGCAGCCGGGCTGCTGCCCGGGCATCCTCCACGTCCTCCAGGGAGCAGCAGCCCCCCTCCCGGCTCTCGCCGTCATACAGCCGCAGGGTGCACCCCACGGTCTCCAGCCCCATCCGCTGGAGCAGCACGGCGGCCGCCGCACTGTCCACGCCGCCGCTCATGCCCACCAATACCTTTTTTCTCTCCATGGCCGTCAGTCCAGATACTTCTGGGTGAACGCCTGCTTGGGCAGGGCATCCGCCAGCTCCACGATGGTCCGGTTGTAGCCGCCCCCCAGATCCGCCAGATAGGTCCGCAGGGGCTGCACCTTCTCCCGCCGGTTGGGGAGGGATACGGTGACCGTGGTGCCCCGTCCCGCCTCCGAGGTGAGCAGCAGGCTGCCCCCGTGCTCTTGGGCGATGCGCCGGCAGATGGGCAGCCCCAGCCCCAGCCCGTGGGGCGGCGGGTCCAGCCGGTCGGTGTGGAGATAGCGGTCGAAGACCGTCTTCTGCAGCTCCGGGGCGATGCCCACGCCGGTGTCAGACACGGACAGCTCCACCTGATCCCGGCCCACCCGGACCTCCACTGTCACCCGCTTCTCCCCCGTCCCGATGAACTTAAAGGCGTTGGACAGCAGATTCAGCAGCAGCCGCTCGATCCGCTCCCCGTCCACGGCGATGACGTGGCCGGGCCTCTCGCTTTTGAAGTGCAGTGCGATTCCCAGCAGCTCCGCCGGGACCTCCGCCCGCTCTGTTGCCTCCCGGCACAGCCCCACGATGTCCTCGTTGCGCAGCCGGGCGGCGCTGGGCCCGTCCAGGTTGGCCGCGTCCGCCAGATTGTTGGCCAGGCGCAGAATGCGGTAGTAGCTCTGGCAGAGCACCGCCGCGTCCATGTCCATCCTCCCGTCCCCGTCCCGCGCCTCCGGCGGGGCGATGCGGGAGAGGGCACCGTAAATATTTCCCAGGGACCCCCTCAGCTGGGCAGACACCTGCCGCAGCACGCCCTCCAGCTCCCGATCCCGCTCACAATTGTGTTCCGACATGCGGCACCTCCTGCCCGTAGTCTGCGCACCGCTGGAAAATTAAAGAGTGGTAATTTTCCCCACCCGCCTCTCCCGCGGACCGCGCACAGCAAATTTCCAAGAATTACTGAGTTATCATAACAAATTTTTGTCGAAATTACAAGAAATTCTTAAGCATGTCAAAAATTCCACAAAAAATGCTTTTCATTTGAAAATCCCCGGTGTATAATACTCCCAGAACACCATATGATGCATATATCATTCCAATTTATTTTTGAGAGGAGCTTTTCATTATGAGCATCAAAGTTGGTATCAATGGGTTTGGCCGCATCGGCCGCATGGTCTTCCGCGCCAGCGTCAACCACCCTGAGATCGAGATCGTGGGCATCAACGACCTGTGCCCCGCCGATTACCTGGCCTACATGCTGAAGTATGACACCATGCACGGCCAGTTCGCCGGCGAGGTCTCCTCCACCGAGAACGCCATCGTGGTCAACGGCAAGCAGATTCCCATCTACGCCAAGCGCGATCCCGCCGAGATTCCCTGGGGCGAGCTGGGCGCCGAGTACGTCGTGGAGTCCACCGGCCTGTTCCTGACCAAGGAGAAGAGCGAGGCCCATCTGAAGGCCGGCGCCAAGAAGGTCATCATGTCCGCCCCCTCCAAGGACGACACCCCCATGTTCGTCATGGGCGTCAATCTGGACAAGTACACCACCGACATGAACTTCGTCTCCAACGCCTCCTGCACCACCAACTGCCTGGCCCCCATCGCCAAGGTGCTCAATGACAAGTGGGGCATCACCGACGGCCTGATGACCACCGTCCACTCCACCACCGCCACCCAGAAGACCGTCGACGGTCCCTCCCTGAAGGACTGGCGGGGCGGCCGCGCCGCCGCCGGCAACATCATCCCCTCCTCCACCGGCGCCGCCAAGGCCGTGGGCAAGGTCATCCCCGAGCTCAACGGCAAGCTGACCGGCATGTCCATGCGCGTCCCCACCCTGGACGTCTCCGTGGTGGATCTGACCGTGAACCTGGCCAAGCCCGCCAAGTACGATGAGATCTGCGCCGCCATGAAGGCCGCCAGCGAGGGCGAGCTGAAGGGCATCCTGGGCTACACCGACGAGGCCGTCGTCTCTGCCGACTTCCTGGGCGACGCCCGCACCTCCATCTTCGACGCCGGCGCCGGCATCGCGCTGACCGACACCTTCGTGAAGGTCGTTTCCTGGTACGACAACGAGATCGGCTACTCCAACAAGGTGCTGGAGCTCATCAAGCACATGTACAGCGTGGACCACAAGTAATCTCCCCCTATACGCAGAAAGCGCCCCCTCCGGCACCGCCGGAGGGGGCTTTTTCCCGCCCCCGGCCGCCGGATGTCCGTCAATAGCCGCCTTTCCGCGAAAAACCCTGGATTCCCCTTGAACCCCGGGCGGAAATTTGGTACAATGTTCCCATCGGTATTTTTACCCAGGAGATAAAGGAGGAACGACTGCATATGGACTATCAGAAGGAATACCAGAAGTGGCTGACAAGCGGCGTGCTCACCGACCGGGAGCGGGCGGAACTGGAGGCCATCAAGGACGACCCCAAGGAGATCGAGAGCCGCTTCTACGGCCCCCTGGAGTTCGGCACCGCCGGACTGCGGGGCACCATGGCCGTGGGACTGCACCACATGAACCTCTATGTCATCCGCCACGCCACCCAGGCCTTCGCCAACGTCATCTGCGCCGAGGGGGAGCGGGCCAGGGAGCGGGGCGTGGCCATCTGCATGGACTGCCGCAACCACGGCATGGAGTTTGCCCGGGCCGCCGCCGAGGTCTGCGCCGCCAACGGCATCAAGGTGCGCATCTTCGAGTCCCTGCGCCCCACCCCGGAGCTGAGCTTCGCCGTGCGCCACTACGGCTGTCAGGCGGGCATCAACGTCACCGCCAGCCACAACCCCAAGGAGTACAACGGCTATAAGGTCTACTGGGAGGACGGCGCCCAGCTGCCCCCCCACCACGCCGCCGCCATTGCCGCCCAGCTCGAGAAGATCGACATCTTCACCGGCATCACCTCCATGCCCTACGACGAGGCCATGGCCAAGGGCATGATTACCGTCATGGGGGAGGAGACCGACGAGGCCTTCCTCAAGGAGGTTATGGCCATGACCATCGACCCCGCCGCCATCCCCGCCGTGGCGGACAGCTTCAAGCTGGTGTACACCCCCTTCCACGGCTGCGGCCACAAGCTGGTGCCCGAGGCCCTGCGGCGGGCGGGGGTAAAGCACCTCCTGTGCGAGCCGAAGCAGATGGTCATTGACGGCGATTTCCCCACCGTCAAGTCCCCCAACCCGGAGAATCCGGAGGGCTTCTATCTGGCCGTCGATCTGGCCAGGGAGAACGGCGTGGACTTCATCCTGGGCACCGACCCGGACAGCGACCGGGTGGGCATCATGGTCCGGGACAAGGAGGGGGCCTACCAGGTCATCACCGGCAACCAGACCGGCGTGGTGCTGCTGGACTACATGCTGGGGGCCATGCAGCGCACCGGCAAGCTGCCCGGCAATGCGGTGGCCCTGAAGACCATCGTCACCACCGAGATGGCCCGCACCGTGGCGGAGAGCTACGGCGTGCCGTGCTTCGACACCTTCACCGGCTTTAAGTTCATCGCCGAGAAGAAGAACGCCCTGGAGGGATCCGGGGAGGGGAAGGTGGTCTTCTCCTACGAGGAGAGCTACGGCTACATGCTGGGGGACTTCGTCCGGGACAAGGACGCCGTCACCGCCTCCCTGCTGCTCACCGAGATGGCCGCCTACTACGCCGCTAAGGGCATGACCGTGCTGGATGCCCTCCAGGCCCTCTTCGAGAAGCACGGGTTCTACGGCGAGAAGACCCACAACCTGGTCATGCCCGGCCTGGACGGCCTGGCGGACATGGCGAAGCTGATGAAGAACCTGCGGGAGAATCCCCCGGCGGAGATCGGCGGGGTGCAGGTGGTCCAGCGCAAGGACTACCAGGACGGCAGTGTGGTGGACTGCGCCGGCGGCGGGAAGAGCGCCATGGAGCTGAGCGGCTCCAACGTGCTGCGCTTCGAGCTCTCCGACGGCACCTCCATCATCGTCCGCCCCTCCGGCACCGAGCCGAAGATCAAGGTGTACATCCTCACCAAGGGCCGGGACGCGGCGGAGCGGGACGCCAACGTGGCCAAGTACAGCCGGTGGGTGGAGACGCTGACGCCCTGAAGACGGCGGTAAAACTGGGCTGCGCGGCCCCTGCGGCCCGGCAAATCCCACTATTTTTTATTTCTGTTTATTTAGGATGACTAAATCCGAAATTTTGCTTTACAATAGGTAATGTCTGTGCTATAGTGAACGGGTATGCGGCTTCCCGCCGCGCCATTCCCTGGCTTCGCCCGGCTGGCGGCACCTGCCCCGGCGCAGCTTGCGGAGAATTTCATGAAAAGGTGGAAACTGTCCCATGATGCAGAAAGATCAGAAAACCTCGATTATCGAGTCCAACCGCACCCACGCCACTGACACCGGCTCCCCGGAGGTCCAGGTGGCCATCCTCACCGAGCGGATCAACCAGCTCACCGAGCACCTGAAGGTCCACGCCCACGACAACCACAGCCGCCGGGGCCTGTACAAGATGATCGGTAAGCGCCGCAGCCTCCTGGACTACCTGGCCCGGAAGGACGTGGAGCGCTACCGCGCCCTCATCGCCAAGCTGGGTATCCGTAAGTAAGTGAACAGCGCGGGGAATGGGGGACGCCCCCTTCCCCGCCTTTTCGCGTCCCCCGCGCCTCCCAGAAATTGGGAAAGGCCGCTGTTTTAGCAGTTGATCTTGCCGCCGGTCCCCCGCTCCGGCGCCGAGATCAAGTGCTAAAAGGCGGCTCTCATCAGACAAAAGATCAAAAAAGGAGTACGCTATGTCTACCATCATCACCAAAAAGCAGTTCCCCAACTACCGCAAGTACACCATGGACCTGGCGGGCCGCCCGCTGACCCTGGAGACCGGCAAGCTGGCGGAGCTGGCCAACGCCGCCGTACTGGTCACCTACGGTGAGACCACCGTCCTGTGCACCGCCACCGCCGCCGCCCGTCCTCGCGACGGCATCGACTTCTTCCCCCTGAGCGTGGACTTCGAGGAGAAGATGTACTCCGTGGGCCGCATCCCCGGCAGCTTCATGCGCCGGGAGGGCCGCCCCGGCGAGAAGGGCATCCTCACCAGCCGCGTCATTGACCGGCCCATCCGCCCCCTGTTCCCCGGCGACTTCCGCAACGACGTGTCCATCATGGCCACCGTTATGAGTGTGGACCACGACTGCTCCCCCGAGATCGCCGCCCTCATCGGCACCTCCGCTGCCCTGGCCATCTCCGACATCCCCTGGAACGGCCCCGTGGGCGCGGTGAAGGTGGGCTTCGTGGACGGCAAGCTGGTGGTGAACCCCACCCGCGAGCAGGCCGAGATCTCTGATCTGGACGTGACCGTGGTCTCCACCGGCAGGAAGGTGGTGATGATCGAGGCTGGGGCCAACGAGATCTCCAACGACACCATGTTTGAGGCCATCCAGCTGGCCCACAGCGTCAACCAGACCCAGGTGGCCCTCATCAGCCAGATGGTGGCGGAGATCGGCAAGGAGAAGTTCGACTACCCCCATGCCGACTTCAACCAGGAGCTCTTCGATGACATTGTCGCCCACTTTATGGACGAGGCCAAGGCCGCCATGGACACCGACGACAAGAACGTCCGGGAGGCCCGGTGGAACGCCATGATCGAGCACTGGCACGAGCGCTATCTGGAGCAGTACCCCGACATGGACAAGTACTTGGAGGAGTTCACCTACAAGTTCCAGAAGAAGATCGTCAAGGCCTGGCTTCTGGAGGGCCACCGCGTGGACGGCCGCGCCAAGAACGAGATCCGGCCCCTGGGTGCCGAGGTGGGCGTGCTGCCCCGGGTCCACGGCTCCGGCCTGTTCACCCGCGGACAGACCCAGGTGCTCAGCGTCTGCACCCTGGACACCATGTCAGCGGCCCAGAAGCTGGACACCATCTGGCCCGAGGAGTCCAAGCGGTATATGCACCACTACAACTTCCCCGGCTACTCCGTGGGCGAGGCCAAGCCCTCCCGCTCCCCCGGCCGCCGGGAGATCGGCCACGGCGCTCTGGCCGAGCGGGCCCTGTTGCCCGTGCTCCCCTCTGAGGAGGAGTTCCCCTACGCCATCCGTGTGGTGAGCGAGGTGGTCAGCTCCAACGGCTCCACCTCCCAGGGCTCCATCTGCGGCTCCACCCTGGCCCTCATGGACGCCGGCGTGCCCATCAAGGCCCCCGTGGCCGGCATCTCCTGCGGCCTCATCCAGGACGACGACGGCTCCTTCACCACCTTCATCGACATCCAGGGCGTGGAGGACTTCCACGGCGAGATGGACTTCAAGGTGGGCGGCACCAAGAAGGGCATCACCGCCATCCAGATGGACCTGAAAAACGACGGCCTCACTATGGAGATCATCAAAAACGCCCTGGACATCACCTACGACGCCCGGTGCGAGATTCTTGACCAGATCATGCTGCCCTGCATCGACAAGCCCCGGCCCGAGGTCAGCCAGTGGGCCCCCAAAATGATCACCATGCACATCGATCCCGACAACATCCGGGACGTCATCGGTAAGGGCGGCTCCGTCATCCAGAAGATCGTGGCGGACACCGGGGCCAAGATCGACATTGAGGACGACGGCACCATCCACATCGCCTCCCCCGATTCCGCCTCTGCCGAGGCCGCCAAGGCGGCCATCGACCAGATCGTCTTCGTCCCCGAGGTGGGCTCCCTGTACTACGGCCGGGTGGTCCGGCTGATGCAGTTCGGCGCCTTCGTGGAGCTGGCCCCCGGCAAGGACGGGCTGGTCCACATCTCCAAGCTGGCCAACCACCGGGTGGAGAAGGTGGAGGACGTGTGCAAGATCGGCGACATGATGTGGGTCAAGGTCACCGAGATTGACGAGAAGGGCCGGGTCAACCTCTCCCACAAGGACGCCGTCCGGGAGATCGAGGAGAAGAAGGCCCGGGGCGAGGTCATCAAGTAAGCCGTGAGCGGCGTGCTCTATCTGGTGGCCACCCCCATCGGCAACCTGGGGGACCTGAGTCCCCGTGCGGCGGCGGTGCTGGGGGCGGCGGACTTCATCGCCGCCGAGGACACCCGGGTGACCATGAAGCTGCTGCGCCACCTGGAGCTGAGAAAGCCCCTGGTGAGCTACCACCAGCACAACCGCGCCTCCGCCGGGCCGGCCATCCTGGAGCGGCTGCTGGCCGGGGAGAGCTGCGCCCTGGTCACCGACGCGGGCACCCCCGCCATCAGCGACCCGGGGGAGGATCTGGTGCGGCTGTGCGCCGGCCAAGGCGTGACGGTCCAGTCCGTCCCCGGCTGCTGCGCCCTCATCACCGCCCTGGCCGTCAGCGGCCTGCCCACGGAGCGGTTTGTCTTCGAGGGCTTCCTGCCGGTGAACCGGGGGGAGCGGCAGGAGCGGCTGGGCCGCCTGCTGGCGGAGGAGCGGACCATAATCCTCTACGAGGCCCCCCATCGCCTGCGGGCCACGCTGGACGACCTGCGCGCCGCCTTCGGCGACCGGCCTGTGGCCCTCTGCCGGGAGCTGACCAAGCTCCATGAGGAGACCTGGCGCACCACCCTGGACCAGGCGGCGGCCCTCTACCGGGAGCGGGAGCCCCGGGGGGAGTATGTGCTGGTGCTGGCCGGCGCGGAGTCGGCGGAGCCGGGGGCGGTGAGCCTGGAGGAGGGCGTGTCCATGGTGCTCTCCCGCCGCCGCGCCGGGGAGCGGATGAAGGACGCCGTCCGTCAGGTCTCCGCCGACACCGGCCTGGCCCGCAACGAGCTGTATGACGCGGCCCTGAAGGCCGTCCAGACGGAATAGGTCAGAAAAAACGCACCCCGCGAAGCCTCAGAGGGCCTCGCGGGGTGCGCCTACGTATATATAAATAGGGTTCTGCATGCTTGGGGTACAGCTCTGCGCCTCTCTTCCAGGAAAACGGCTTACAGCTCCCAGGGCTCGCCGGAGGAGGGGGGCGTCTGGCTGCTGTTGTAGGGGCTGCGGCCCAGGCGCTTCTGGGCGTCCTCAAAGTAGGCCAGATCGCACAGTGTTATGTAGGGCGTCAGCCACATGTCCAGCAGACTCATGGTGATGGCGGACAGCAGGAGCCAGCCGATGAAGCTGAGGTCCAGCACAAAGAGATCCATCTTGATGCCCGCCGTCTGCTGGCAGCTCAGCCGGATGGCCTCCCCGGCGGAGAGGTTGGAGTCGGTGAGCAGGTTGTAGTAGGCGAAGCGGTAGCGGTAGGCGGCCACGATGCCGGGGATGATGAACAGCATCGACCACAGGAAGGTCCGCACCGTGAGCTGCACCCAGCACCAGATCAGCTTCCCCGCCACGCTCAGTCCCTCCGTCAGCGTGGAGTAGGGCATCTCCACCCCCTGTCGGATGCCCATGCAGTAGATGAAGTAGCCGGCGTTCAGAATCACCATGAACAGGGAGACAAGCGTGGAGAAAAAGAAGGACATAGTGGTGCTCTCCGGCAGGGAGGCCGCCAGGGCCTGCAGCGCGGACACGTCCCCCGTGGCGAAGGCCTGCTGGTAGGCGTCGGCATAGCGCTGGATAAAGCCGATGGGGAACAGGGTGCCGTACTCCACCAGGATCATCACCCGGTTGAGGACAAAGGCAATGGCCATCACAATAAGTGTTATGAGGATCGGGGAGACCTTGGCGGAGCGGAGAATTTCCTTTGCCTCGGTCTTGATGTCAACACGACTTCTCATGGCTGTTTTACCTCCTAGAGCAGGATAGCGGGGATTGTTTTTCTATTATATCATGAAAAAGGGTAAATTGCAAGCGCGGCGCGGACAGGGGCGTCCAACGCTTTCCGGGATTGACAAAAAAAGCCGCGACGGGTATACTCAGCAAGTGATTTGCGGCTGGTATCAGCCATAGAATGTCCTACCCCCAGACAATACCGAAGCAGGAGGTAACAGAATTGAAGCATCGGATTTTTACGGCGGCGTTAGCGCTGTGCCTGTGCCTGACAGCCGCGCCGTGGGCCCTCGCGAGGCGGGAGACGCCGCAGCTGCGCGCGGATACGGCCGCAGCCCTCTCCTACGCAAGGGAGGCGGTCCCCTCCCCCCAGGAGGTCTACGCGGTCATGATGGCTCTGCAGGAGGAAGTCCGGTATGAGGAGGGCGCGCCCTGGACCAACGAGACCCACGAGTACACGTGGAAAGGCGGAACCGAGGACGGCATCGCGGGGACCGGCCTGGGCTGCGTCGCGTTTGCCTATGAGCTCAGCGATGCGGCCTTTGGCAGCCTGCCCGCGAGAATGACCGCGCGCTTCACGTTTTCCGACGTGAAGGTGGGGGACATTCTGCGGGTAAACAACGGCGCCCATACCGTGATTGTACTCCGGGTGGCGGATAACGGCGTCACAATTGCCGAGGGAAACTACAGTGAGGGCGGCAGCGGTGGAAAGGTCCATTGGGGGCGTTCCATGGGCATAGCCGAGGTTGAAGCCGCCTCCCACCTGATCACCCGCTACCCGGCGAACTATGTCCCGCCGGATAATCCCGGCGCGGATACGGTGGTTGACAGCGGAACTGCCGGCGGCCTCGCCTGGACGCTGACAGGGGCGGGGACCCTGACCGTCTCCGGCGCGGGGGCGATGCCGGACTTCGCCGATCTCGGCGACCGCCCGTGGGATGGGCATGCGGGCGGCATCCTGAAGGTTGTGATTGAGGACGGCGTGACCAGCGTGGGCAGCAATGCGTTTCAAAACAGCGCGGTCCTCAGCGCGGAAATCCCCGACAGTGTGACGGCCATCGGCAGCGGCGCTTTTTACGGCAGCGCCATCATCTCCGCAGCCATTCCCGCCGGTGTGAAAACGATTGGCGACGGCGCCTTCCGTACATGCAAAAACCTCAGCTCCGTGACGGTCGCCGGCGGGGTGGAGACTATTGGCCAAAACGCGTTTCGCGGCTGTACGGCCCTCAAGTCCATCTCCCTCCCCGCCAGCGTAACGGAGGTAGGAGCCGGGGCCTTTATGAGCTGCGAGAACTTGACAAGCGCGGCCTTCGTCCCCGGCGGCACGCAGGTAACGATAGGGGAGAATCTCTTCACGCAGTGCTGGAGACTGTCCGAGGTAACACTGCCCCAAAGCATCAACCGCATCAGCGGGGGCATGTTTCAGGTCTGCGGCGCGCTTTCCAGTTTGGATATTCCCCAGGGCGCGGCGGGCATTGACAATGAGGCCTTCGCCTCCTGCGCGAGCCTGACGAAGCTCACCATTCCGGACAGCGTAACGGAGATTGGAACCGGCGCATTTTCAAATTGCAGCATGCTGAGGGATATTTACTACTGCGGCAGCGAGGCGCAGTGGAACAGTATATCCAGGCCGGCGGATGTAACGGCGGCGCTGGCAACGGTGACCATCCATTACGACAGCGCCATGCCGGAGCCGCCCGGCCCGGATGAACCCGGCCACACCCACACGTGGGACGGCGGCGTGGTCACCAAGCCGGCAGACTGCACGTCCTCCGGCGTCCGGACATACACCTGCGTCGGCTGCGGCGAAACCCGGACCGAGACCATTGCACCCGCCGGCCACCGCTACGGGGCCTTCACCGTGACGCAGGAGGCCTCCTGTACGGAGGCCGGCCGGCGGGCCGCCTCCTGCGGCGTCTGCGGCGATACACTGACAGAGGACATCCCCGCCAAGGGGCACCGGCTGGTCCGCAATGCCGGCGGCGATTACGCGTGCGCCAACGAGCTGGATGAAAACGGCGTGTCCGTCATGGTGGTGACCGCCGCCGTCGGGGACGGCTATCTGGCGGTAAAGATGCTCGACAGCCGTCGGGCCAACTACGCCTACGAGGAGGCCGCCGCCCGGCAGTATGTGTCCGACCTTGCCCGCGCCGCCCTGGAGCCGGTCAGCGCCCTTCTCAGCTGTACCGTCACCACCATCAGCTATACCCCGCCCACCCGGGACGCCGACGGCGAGTATGTCTATCAGATGGTCATCCGATTCGACGGGCGGGCGGCGGGCCTTGTCCTGACCACCGAGCCCCTGCGCCTGGTGATCCCCGCACACAGCGATCCCGCCCCGGACCCCGCGCCCGTCCCCACGCCAGAACCGGATCCGACCCCGGACCCGGATCCGGTTCCCTCCCCTGCCCCCGACAGGGAGGAGACCTATTCCATCTCCGTCCCCCAGATCTCCGGCGGTCGGATTGTCCTCAGCAGCCATTACGCCGCCAAGGGCGAGCGCGTAACCCTGTCCGTCCAGCCCGACGAGGGGTATGAGCTGGCCGGGCTCACCGTCACCGACGCCCGGGGCCGCAGCGTGGAGGTGCGCAGCCTCTCGGACGGCCGCTTCAGCTTCACCATGCCCGGCGGTAAGGTAGAAATCAGCGCCGTATTTACGGCCGCCGCCCCCGACGGCGGTGATCCCGCTGGCACTGTCCCAAATACCCTGCCAATGCCCTTTTTGGACGTTCCGGCCGCAAAGTGGTACTATGAGAGCGTGGACTATGTCTGGAAGCACCGCCTTATGAATGGCGTTTCCGATACCCGGTTTGCGCCCGACCAGACTGTCAGCCGGTCCATGATCTGGACCATTCTGGCCCGGATGCAGGGCGTCCAGACCGACAGCGCCCCCGGCGGCGTCTGGTATGAGGCTGGCATGGGCTGGGCCATGGAGCAGGGCGTGACAGACGGGAGCCGCCCCACGAAGGACGTTACCCGTGAGCAGCTGGCCGTCATGCTCTGGCGGAACGCCGGGAGCCCCGCCGGCGGCGGCGACCTCAGCGCGTTCAGCGACGCCGCCAGCGTCAGCGCCTACGCTGGCAGGGCCATGGGCTGGGCTGTGGGCTGCGGCCTTCTCAAGGGCAGCGGCGGACAGCTGAACCCCCAGGGCTCCGCTACCCGTGCGGAAGCCGCGGCGATGATAATGCGCTTCGCCTCCGGCCTCTGAGGTACAGGCCGGAGATACATAGCGAAAACGGAGGACAGAGGCCACAGGGCGCGGCCTCTGTCCTTTTGACTGCGGTCGGCCAAAATTCGGACCAGGGCCTGCCGCAAAACTTCCTTTCTCGACTTGAAGTGCCGCCGGAAGTGTGCTATACTGGCAGACAGAGCCAGAGAGGAGGGGATGCGTATGGCGGATAAAAAGGGCGTCAAGGTGGCAGCCCAGAACCGGAAGGCCCACCACGACTACTTTGTGGAGGACCGCTACGAGGCGGGCATCGAGCTGTTCGGCACCGAGGTCAAATCCATCCGGGCCGGAACGCTGAACCTGAAGGATTCCTACTGCATCGCGAAAAACGGGGAGCTCTACCTCCACGGCATGCACATCAGCCCCTATGAGCACGGCAATATCTTCAACCGCGACCCGGTGCGGCCCCGCCGGCTGCTGATGCACAAGCGGGAGATCAACCGCCTCCAGGCCTATGTCCAGCGGGACGGCTACGCTCTGGTACCCCTGAGCGTGTATTTCAAGAACGCCAGGGTGAAGGTGGAGGTTGGCCTGTGCAAGGGCAAAAAGAACTACGATAAGCGGGACGCCATGGCCCGGCGGGACGCCAAGCGGGACATGGACCGGGCTGTAAAATCCTACAACCGCTAGGATACAGAGAGGGAGAGGGACTATGAGCCATCCAATTGTTACCATTGAACTGGAGAACGGGCAGGTCATGACCGGGGAGCTGTACCCGGAGAAGGCCCCCAACACGGTGAACAACTTCATCGCCCTGGCCAACAGCGGCTACTACGACGGATTGAGCTTCCACCGGGTGATCCCCGGCTTTATGATCCAGGGCGGCTGCCCCAGCGGCACGGGGACGGGCGGTCCCGGCTACCAGATCCGCGGGGAATTTTCCGGCAACGGCTTTGAGAAGAACGACATCAAGCACACCCTGGGGGTGCTGTCCATGGCCCGCTCCATGCACCCGGACAGCGCCGGAAGCCAGTTCTTTATCATGGTGGACGCCGCGCCCCATCTGGACGGCCAGTATGCCGCCTTCGGCAAGATTACGGAGAACGCCGAGGCCGCCGTGGCCGTGTCCCGGGTGCCCCGGAGCATGATGGACGACAAGCCCAAGAAGCCCCAGATGATGAAGTCCGTCCGGGTGGACACCCAGGGCGAGACCTACCCGGAGCCTGAAAAGAAGTAACGGCGTAACAAAAAATTTACTTGTTTTCTCACGCGGGCTGTGGTATACTCAGCCCGCCTCTATGGGGGTGTACCGGTTTCGACGGGGATGAGGAAGCGGGATTAGCGGGCGGTGGCGCCTGGCCACCTAAAAACGGGCAACTTATAAATTAAAGAACAACAACAATACTGTTCTTGCTGCTGCCTGATTAGGCGCAGCCGTCCGACTTAAGAGGACCGCGGCTTAAGAAGGGCGTCGTTTAGCGGTGCACGTGCGCACGGAAAGAGTTGACCGTGCCATGCATGATGACTCTCACCTGACCGGCAGGCGTGACGGCTTGCCTGCCGGAAGGGGAACAGGGCGGATTTGCCGCCCGCAATAACCGTCTGCGCCCGGAGAAGGTTCCGTGAAATTGTTTTCGGACAGGGGTTCGACTCCCCTCACCTCCACCACACTAAAAGCCTTGTGCCGCAACGGTTACAAGGCTTTTTTGCTGCCCTTTTCGGTGGATTTACCCTTCAAATTACCCTTTACAGATTTGCAATACCCTTTATGTATGCCTCCATCCGGTCTGCGCTGGCCCTCTTCATTTCCTCAGTGACGTGCCCGTAGACATCCAGAGTAAACGCGGCGGTATGGTGGCCCATATTGGATTGAACCGTCTTTACATCGTCCCCAGCCCGGAGGGAAGCAACGGCATAGCTGTGCCTGAGATCGTGCAGGCGCAGGTCCGGCAGGCCGATGGAGGCCACGATCTCCTTATAGTTGTGGTAGACCGTGCTGGGGGAAAGATGTTCCCCAACCTCATTGCAGAACACATACCCATGATCCTGCCAGAGCGGCCCAGACTTGAGCCGGTCCCGGAGCTGACGGGCTCGATGCTTTTTCAGCAGCTCTACCACGAATGGGGCGGCGGTGATTGTCCGGCCCTTGCCGTTCTTGGTGGAGATCAGCCGGAACTCTCCAGGTCTGCCGGGGATGTTCTGAAGCTGCCGGTCAATGCGGATGGTCCCCTTGTCCAGGTCCACGCAGTCCCAGAGCAGGCCGAACGCCTCACCCCGGCGCATACCTGTAAAGAGCATGGTCAGATAGATGGCCTCGAAGCGGTGGCCCCCTATAGCTCTCATAAACGCCGCCATAGCATCGCTGTCCAAAGGGTTGATTTCTTTGCGCTCCAGCCGGGGAAGCTCGCAGGCATCGGCAGGATTGAAGCGGATATAACCCACCTTTACCGCCTGCTGGAGTGCCTTGTGGAGTACCCCGTGGGCGTTCCTCACTGTCTTAGGCGACAACGGCGGCTTGTCCTCGTGGGGCTTTCCCATATCGTTGATGAACTTCTGGACGGTGTGGGCGTTCAGCGCGTCCAGCTTGATCGCGCCGAGGGCGGGCTTGATGTATACCCGGACATTTTTCTCATAGCCCTGCGCTGTAAAGGGCTTTACCCCGCCGAGATAGTCCTTTTGCCAAATGTCCAGCCACTGTCCCACGGTCATTTTACTGGGGGCCTGATACGTGCCGTTGTCAACCTCTGCTACGGCCTGGGCCAGCTTCTGCCGGACCTCCTTCTGTGTGGAGCCGTAGACGCTGCGCTGTATCTGCTTGCCGGTCCCTGGGTCCCGGCCCACGGTGAACCGGGCCTCCCACCTGCCGTCCGGGCGCTGCCGGATCGTGCCGCCGCCCTGGGCGGCTCTGGTGCTTTTTCTTGCCATTGCAATTTCCTCCTCTGTCTGGTATGATAGGAGGGCAGTTAGGCCGTTGTCAGTCTGCTGCCCTATAGCCGCCCCCGGTGTTGTCAGCGCTGGGGGCGGTTTTTTTATTTCCCTTTTCCGTTTGAAATGCAGATCTAAACTGGCCTTTGAAATCTAATAAAGCCTCATTAGCAGCGTTGTTTATTATCCCAATGGCAGTCGATGTGCAAATATACTCATAGTCAGACAAAGGAACCTCTACAGCTGTTGTCATTTCCCCGGAATCGTCATTTGCTATCTCTACCAAATGTATGTCCGCGCTGTGTCGTGTCGCTACGAGTTTGTCCGTATCTATAGCACAGCTTGACATCGCGGCTCTCCAAGCCCAGGTAACAAAATCGTCTACACGATAATTTAGAATCTTGTCTATCACAAACAAAACTGATCTGAGATGTGCAGCAGAAGATGTCGATAATTGGTGGAGTATTTCTATTGATTTTGCAGGCACTCCCGTATATCTTGCGGCTTGTGCTAACTCTCCGTTTACCGTGCGCTCTTCAGACAACCCAAGCAGCCAATCTGCCGAAACATCACACTTTTCTGCAATTTTTACAAGCGTAACTGCATCCGGTACCCGGTCCCCATTCCAGTAAAAGCCAACAGTCTGCCGCGATATACCTAGAAACTCCGCGAACTCTGTATTTGACTGTTCTCCTTGCAGTTTTCTAAAACGCTCTGTGAATATGGGAAGCCGTTCATTCATTCGCTCTATATATTTACACCTTCCTTTGAAACGCTCTATAATTGTCGACGGCTGTTGAAACTTTTGTTCCCCTATTGCAAACGCTCTTGTTGTGTGCTAGAATCAGTATACCAGCTACAATCATAGCTGTCAACAGAAATTTTAGGAGGTGCGCAAAACATGACGAACCAAGACATTAGGCGGACCGCCGCCGGTGCTGGTGTGAAGCTGTGGCAGATCGCGGGGGCGTTGGGGATCGCGGACTGCTCCCTTTCCCGCAAACTCCGCCGGGAACTGCCCACCGAGGAGAAGGAAAAAATCTTCTCCATCATCCGGGAGCTGGCAAAGGAGGCGGAGTAATGGACAAGCTTTCTCCCCTGGCGGTATCCGCCGCCGAGGCGGCGCGGCTATTGGGTGTATCGCGGCCCACGCTGTACCAGTACATAGCCCGGGATGATTTCCCCAGCTTCCGGGTGGGTACCCGGGTCTTGGTCAGCGTGGCCGGGCTGCAAGCGTGGATCGAGCAGCAGACAAAGGTGGTGGCCCAATGAGCAACACGAGAAAAACCCGCCCCGGTATTGCAGTACCAGGACGGGCGGTGGAAAACGGGACAGCCTCACAAACTTCCCACGCTTCCGCCAATCATTCTACCATTTCCCCAACCAGCCGTCAACCTTTCCGGATTGCCGATTTGCTCCACCCCGGCGCAGAGAATGCCATTTCTCGGCGGGACCTGATGGCCCTGACCGGCCTGTCCGACCGGGATCTGCGGCTGATGATCGAGGCGGAGAGGCGGCAGGGAATACCGATCCTGTCGGACAACATCCACGGCTACTTCCTGCCGGTGGATTCGGCGGAGCGTGACCGCTGCGTCCGGAGCCTCCGCCGCCGGGCAAAAGAGATTGAGGCCACGGCGGCGGCAATCGAACGGTCGGAGGTATAGGTGTGGCAGACGTTAAAGGAAAGCATCCCAGCTGGTTCAAGATGAAGCTGGAGCGGCGGGAATTGGTCCGCCAGCTATCGCCGGAGACTGCTGTCAATGTGCTGCTGGCCTGTTGGGATTACTTGGAGACAGGAGAGAAACCGTTGGGGCTGTCTCCCATTGAGAACGTAGCATTTTCCTCATTTATGCCAGATATGGATGAGGCATGGAGCAGGTACATACAGCGTATTACTGCAAAAAGTAACCGTACGACATCGACCGACATCGACCGACCTCATACGACATCGACCGAGACAGAAGTAGAAGAAGACTCTATATCCCCTAAAGGGGATATGAGAAAGAGTGGGGCGGACAAGCCGCCCCGCCGCCTCCGCTTTGTACCTCCAACAGTGGAACAGGTGGCGGAGTATGTTCGCTCCCGTGGCAGCAGCGTAGACCCACAAGGCTTCATTGATTTCTATGAGGCGAAGGGCTGGATGATTGGCAAGACCCCCATGAAAGACTGGAAATCGGCTTGCCGAAATGCAGAGAGCTGGGAGCGGTGGAAGAAACCAGCACAGCCCCAGCCGCCCCAGCCGAGAAGGACCGGGCGGCTGGACATAGATGAAAACGGGGAGGAGGTGGTCCGGTTTGACTGAGAACTACCGGCTGCCGGAGAACGCGGAAGCCTCCATTGTGGGCTGTGTGCTGCTCTGTCCGGATACCAAGCCAGCTGTTGGCAAGCTGGTGAGCGAGGGGGACTTTTCCTCTCCTGCCTATGGGGCCATGTTTTCGGCAGCAATGGAGCTGGACGAACCGGACAGCACGGCGTTCCATGACGCGGTGAAGCGGCGGGGCTACAGCCTGCCGGACGGCTTCTTCGCCGGTTTGGGGGACGTGGCGGTGTCCCGGCACAACGTGGAGCTGTACGCACGACTGCTGCGGGAAGATTCCCAAAAGCGGCAGCTGAAGGAGCTGTCCCGGCAGATACGGGAGCTGACGGACGAGGAGACGGAAGTCGCCGAGATCATCACAACCGCCGCTTCCTGCCTCCAGAAAATTGAGCGCGGGAGTATCACCGGCGATATTGCCGCCCCCGATGATTCCTTCCGTGCCTTTTGGGAACACCGAAAGCGGGTAGAGTCCGGAGCGGGCGCAGTGCCCACAGGCTTTACCCCGCTGGATACCATCCTCGGCGGGGGTATGCTACGGAGCGGACTGTACATACTGGCCGCGCGACCCGGAATGGGCAAAACGACCGCCGCTCTGCAATTTGCCGACAGTATCGCGGCCAATGTGGGGCCACCGGCGTGTCCTGGATGCCCACAACGAGGCCCGCGCCACCTTTTCCAAGCGGTACGGCGTGGACGGGGACGAATATGACCGCTGCTATGATGTATTCCGGGTGCTGCGGAACAGGGAGTACCTGGCAAAGATCAAAGCGGATCACAAGGCCCGCAGGCAGGCGGAACGGGATAGCTGGAGTAGTTACCGCGAAAGCTGGAGCGGTACCTACTCCGGGGGCGGCGGGGGTAGTTACTCCCTCCCTTCTGTCAGTACCTACAGCGAGACGGAGACGGCCACACTCAAGGAGTTTTACAAGAAGCTGTCCAAAATCTACCACCCGGACCTGAACCCCGGCAAAGACACCACGGCGGCTATGCAGCTGCTGAACAAACTGAAAGAGGGGTGGGGCGTGTGATTTATACCGACTTTTACCGAAGAAAGGAGGGGCGGATGAGCGCAGAGGAGCAAAATGCACAAAAATGCGCACATAAAAAAAGAGCCGAAATCAGACATTTTCGACACCATAAAAAATACCGGAAAATAACGGTTGTCTACCAGTAAAAACTTGGTGTTAGCAAATGTTAACCTGGCAATTTCGGCGGTCCTAAAAAAGGACAGGAACCTTAGAAAACCTTAGTTTCGGCGGCAGCAAGGAGGCGGGAGCATGACGGTTGAAGAAATGGAACAACGTATAATGGAGCTGCGCTCCCGTCCCTTGCTGCTGGTCTGCCGGGACAGGAAAGGGCGGCAGAAGATTATGAGCCCGGAGGAATGCCGCCGGACCGGCAGTATCTTCCTCCACATTGCCGCCGATGATCTGGACGCGCTGCTGTCGGCGGAGCTGGGCGGGGATAACGCCCAAAATCGCCAGAAAAACGCAACATAAAAAGGGGGCATGGAACGCGACAGGCCGCTCAAGAAGGTGCCTTTTCTGGGCACAGACCTCATGGCGGCCCGTGACGCTGATGGGCAGATTTGGGCAGGTGTCCGGTGGATGTGTGACGGGATTGGATTGAGCAAAGCACAGAGCAAGAGCCAGGTTGAGAAAATCAACGAGGACAAGGTGCTTTCTAAAGGGGTCGGAAATTTCCGCCTCCCTACTGCTGGTGGTATGCAGGATGCTTACTGTCTCAAGCTGGACTTTATTCCCCTCTGGCTGGCGAAAATCAGCATCACGCCTACAATGGAGACGGAGACACCGGAGCTTGCGGCGAGGCTGATGGAATACCAGCTCAAAGCGAAGGATGTGGCAACAGCATTGGCGTATCGTATAAGGACACAGATGATGCAATTCGCCGCCATTGCCCCCATGCGGTGAAACACCAGGTAGGGGTACAGACCGGGATAAAGGCGTAGAGTTTTCCCCGATTTTGGGGGAAACCTCCGATAAGGGTGGCAGGCCTAAATTCGTCAACCTCCTGCATTTTTAGGAAATCGCTGCCGGGGTCTCCTCATTTTTGAGGAGGGCTCAAAGGAAGATCAAATTTGACCGGCGTTTTTTTTGACGGTGAACGATGAACACCGCCAATTTTGGCGATATTAACCGGGCTCAATTTTGAGCAGCCCCCTGGAAGGGTCCTATTTGAAATGATCCCCCATTCCGGGGAGCAAAGATCGAGTGTAAAAACACGTAGGGCCGGGGGCATCTTCACCCCCGGCCCTGCTGTCTGCCAAGACTTTTCCCTCTATGCCGCTCCTAGATGCCATTTGCCAACAGCCCTACTACCACCGTCCCGGCCAGCACTGTTACCAGACCTGGGACATCGCACAGCGCGGCCACGGCCCAGACCATACCCGCATATGCCCCCGCCGCTGCAAGGACGCAGAGGGCCTTAAAACGCCCTTCCGGCATCGGCCTGCGCTCGAACTCGAAGACGGTGCCGTTGTGCTCAAGCCTGATCCTCATACCGACGTCTCCCTTACTACCGTTGTCTTGGCGCAGACCCGGCAGGGCTGGGACGGAAGCAGCACCCGGTCGATCACAATATCGCCAAAAACGGCGATTAGCGCCTTGTCCTCCTTGCTGATCATGATCTCCTCGCCGTTCCCCAGGTCCAGGGAGAAGGAGCCGGGGAAGTCAGACACGGAATAGAACTCTTTCACCGTCATGCCCGCGCCCTCCTCTCCGCCTTCGCCGCACGGTAGCCTTTGGCCTTGCCGTAGTTGAAAGCCAGGGAAATCACTTCCAGAGGGAAGTCATCGGAATTTAGCGCCTGGATTGTCAGCTCGAACGCCTCTGCCATATCCAGGTAGAACCTGTCGGCCTTTTTCATCTTCGTCCGCTCGATGTACCGCTTCATTTTCTCGATTTCGCTCATAATCAAAATTCTCCTTGTAATTCTCCGGGGGCCGTGGTACACTAAGAGCACCAGGGCCCCCGTGGTTTTGGTTCGTGGCTCCCTGCATCGTGCTTTGGTTGGCGGTGATGCAAGGGGCCTTTTTCACGCTACGCAGAACCGGCGGCAGGTGGTGGTCTTGGTGAAGTGCTGGACCACCTCCGGCAGCGCCTCCTTGAGGGCCTTGCTGTCCAGCCTGGAGGAGGTCACGGTCTTCCACGTCACCTTGTACTCCCCGGCCCGCAGCTCCTCGTTGTCGCCCATCTGGGCCTTGATGGTGTCCTTGATGGCCTCCGCCTCCGCTGTGGCCTCCTCGATCAGGGCTTGCAGCTGGCGCAGCTCCCGGACCTTGTTCTCGATTTCCTGAATGCTCATGGTGTGTTCTCCTTTCGATTTGTTTGGGGGCCCACTGACCATCTTCCTGGCTCTTGCCTCCCGAAGGGCTCACACGGTATATGGATCAGTGCGTTGGGGCGCTTTCGGCCTGGACGGCTTGGATACCGCTTTTCCCGGCCCCCGGTATTCTGTTGGGTTCGGAAGAGCTTCGGTAGTTTGTGGCTCGCAGCCCCCTTGCCGATCTTCTCGCCTACATCGTTTGCCCTTGCGGGCCGTGCTTTCGGCGGCTCTTCCGTGCCCTCCTGACATTATGAATTATAGCATATCTCCGACCATATAGCAATAGATATATTCAATAAATATAGTCGTAGATATTTGGCTATTATGTGTATAGTCGTAGATGGATTTCTGTGGTATACTCATGGTAAAGGTGGAGAAGATGCCCCCCAAATTGGGGCCTCCCCCGGAAAGGAGAAAGGCCATGCCAGAAAAGACAGAGGCACAGAAACGGGCGCAAAAGAAATACATGTCCAGTTTTGTAGAAATCAAGGTCAGAATGACCCCTGAGAAACGCAGCATCATACAAGACCATGCACGCACTATGGGAGAGAGCACCACTGTTTTTATTAACCGTGCTATAGATCAGACTATGGCCCAGGAGGCCACAGGAGGCTCTAAAAGGGCCGTTGACGCATGGATGCCAAAGGATATTGCTACGGACGAGAACGCTGTTCTAGGCCCCTCTGAGGGCCGGAGAGAGGGCATTGCGGATGGAGATTAGATATTCGAAGTCTGCGGCAAAAGCCCTGGAGGGCTTGGACAAGCCTACAAAGGCCCGTATCCGGGCCGGGATACTTGGCCTGACGCAGAAGCCGCCGAAAGGCGATATTAAGACCATGCAGGGTTACCATGACGGGCGGCAGCGGCTCCGGATCGGGAAATACCGAGTGGTCTACCGCTATGGCATAGAGGGACAAATTGAAATCCTACATATCATGGAGATTGGAAGCCGCGGGGACATCTACAAGAAGTAAGGAGGGCTTTATATGGCACCGATTTCGCAACAGATCGCACAGATGGTTGATATGCTCCCGGAGACAGACCAGACGTTGGCTTTTGAACTGGTAAAGAAGCTGGTCCTTGCCTGGGACCCGGACTATACCAGGGCTACGCCCAGCGAGGATGCCGCTATGGAGCAGGCCGCCAGGGAAATGGAGGCCGGAGACTACGTGCCGGACAGTGCAATCAACTGGGACTGACAGAGAGAGCCGGGGGCTATTCACTCCCCCGGCTCTAATCATTTTTTGACCCTTTATTTGACCCTTTAGAGGTTTTACAGGGCTTTACAGCATTTTCCGCCGAACACGGGAAACCCTTGCAAATACTGGATTCTGCAAACAGCATTTTACAGTATTTTCACCCGAATGAATAATTCGACTCCCCTCACCTCCACCAGTGGGGAGCCAGGCGAACTCTGCAGCAATTTATTTGTTGGAGCAGTGTTTTGTTCTGGTTCTCCCTCTATAAAAACTGAAGACCGAGGCTATCACGCCTATATTAGTGCGGTAGCCTCGGTCTTTTATTGTGTTCTAGCTTATTCCGTATTGCCAGAACCTACCCCGTGATAATGCAGTTACGCCATCTCCGCCGCTCTCTTGGCTATAATGACAGCTTTGCAATTGGCGCCCCCCTGCCGGTTACCGCCCGCCCTCCCGGGCGTCGTGGTACATGGCGGCCACAGCCACGGCCTTGAGGGTCTCCCGCCGGAGGTTGAGGTCCGTTGCGCACACCTCCTCCGGGGTACCGCCGTTTACGGCTCCGGTGTACGTCGTTGTAGGAGTACCCGGACCCGATCAGCTTCTCAATGTTGGCGGCGT
>ERZ779626.195-NODE-195-length-41082-cov-40.569430_pt1 | contig 41082 bp, 31 predicted proteins | sample MGYA00514209_ERZ779626 | MGnify/ENA primary metagenome ERZ779626 (study PRJEB29562, sample SAMEA4376713) | mouse gut metagenome | isolation source: Cecum | study: EMG produced TPA metagenomics assembly of the A DSS colitis mouse model was used to assess the...
CCGTCCTGATCTGAAAATTTCTTTCCACAAACAGAGCACTCCCAATATTCCAAAATCCCCGTATGTGTGCAATCCGCTTCCACCCTGTCATGATGGGTAAGCGCCGCACCGTTATTGTGGATACATGGAAGAATTATGACGGTTTTTGAAATAGTTCCTTTGTCTGCATGGGTATAAGTGGCAGTATATTCCATATCAGATACTTTTGTAACACTCAATATCCAGCCACTCGTATCCACCGTAAAATCCTGATTGCAGATTGTAACATTCCCCGCAAGGGTTACTTTCCCCTTAATCTCCGCCGCCATGTCCGCCGAGGTATAGTGCATATCCGAAGGAACAGAAATCATGTCTGCTGTAGGTGCGGATTTAATATTATAGGTTCCCTTAGAGCCAAGAATTGTATTGCTGTCCAGCACATTGGCAGAACTGAGAGTCAGTAAGCCATCGCTGCTTGCTTCTGTTGAACCGCCGATACCGGGAGCATCGGAGATTCCATCGAAGCCTCCCTTTGCAACCACTTTACCGCCATTAATAGTGATATTACCACCCTTACCATCGTTAGTAAAATCCCCCGCTGCACCACCAATTCCGGCGGACGCATAACCTGCACTTCCACCAGTAGCTGTGATGTTTCCGCCATTGATTATCACTGTTCCACAGTCAATATCGCCGTCATTATTATTTAAATCATAAAGTGAACCACCAATGCCAGCACTATATGGTCCAGAAACATCCAATGAACCTGCGCTCTCTGCGGTAATTACTAAGGTTGCTCCTTTCGGTACATAAATTCCACATTCAGAACCCTTTATTGTATTGCTGCCCTCTAAGGTCAGATTCATGGTCGCGTTGGGGGCGATGCCTACATATGCCGCCTCGAAAATATTTAAGCCGGAAAACGTCACATTATGGGTGCCGCTTTCCACAGAAATCATTGCAGCTTGGCCTGTGCCGGTAAAGGTATGCCCCGGACAGCCGCCGTCTTCTGCGGTTAATATATTTTTAAGAGTTTGAGATATGTTAATTTCTTCCGCAGTCTGCACCGGTGCGTTGGCATTGTCAAGTGCCTCTTGCAGTTCGTAGCAACGAGACAGGTCAATCTCCTCCTGTTCGTCCTCGTTCAGTTCCCCATAGAGAACAAGGATTTCTTCAAGCTGCGCCCGCACATCCTCTGCATTATCCTCCGTTACCTTATCCGGCAGGGCAGCAATCAAATCCTCAACAGGACAGATGCGGCACTTATAGGTACACAGGCTGCCTTCCCCATCCTCCGATTTTGGTATATAGCCGCAGTCCGCATCATGCTCCTGATGATGTTTGCAGATGCCTGTATCTTCCTGATTCTCCGTATTTTCTTCCGGCGCTTTTCCTTTGCAGTCTAAGAGACTGGCATCATCAGCACCGCACACAGGGCAGTCCCCGTTGATGCTGTCCTCCGTGCATAATGTCTCACAGATACATTTGGCGGTATCTGTTCCCGTATCTTCGGTATTCTCCCCGGTATCCTCCGGCTCCGTGCCATTACAGATTTCACAGACATAGCCGCAGTCCTGCGCTTCTTGATAACCGCAGCTTTCGTCATGCTCGTGATGACAGTCCAGCACCTTTGTGACACAGCCGCTTTCCTCACTGCATACATGGGTACAGAGTGACGGCTCCCGATTCCCTGCATCAGAGGGCGTAGCATTTCCCTCTCCCATGCTTTCCTCCGTTTCCCCCGTTTCCGGATAGCACCCGTCCGTATGCGTATGCACACACTCCGTAACAGTTTTATAACATTCTTCCGTATGCTCATGGGTACACGGCTGTGCTTCCCTATAACCGCAGTCCGGCGTATGCTCCGTGTGATGTTCACAAAGCCCCGCTTCCCTGCCCGAAGCAGACACGGCAAGCCCGCTGGCAGGCAGCGTATTGAATATTAAAGCCGCCGCCATCAGGAAGCCCATGCTTTGACGCAGCCTGCCCCCTTTTCGTTTTCTTCCCTCTTTTTCATCCAGAAAATCCCCTACAGGGTGTTTTCTGAAAGAAAATAATCCTTTATCCTTTTCCATATCGTTCCATTCCTCCTTGCTTTTCCGAAGGAAAAATGCTCCTGCCCCTGCGGGGGCAGAGGAATTTCCCTCCGTTCCGAAACATTTCCTTCACAGATATCCTGATAAACCGGGGCTTTCACAGACCATCTCTGCCATATGGCAATATCTCCTTCCTTTATCCTCCTAAGCGGCTCCCTGAACCTCGTTTCCTCCAGCGGGCGCACGATAAAGTCGAAACTATGCGTCCGTATCGCCTCCCTTGCAAAATAGGGATCGTCCGTAATCCAGATCACCAGCGTATTTCCATACAGTTCCCGGTATTTACACACCAGCTCCATCCCCTGTGCGCCGTTTATGCCCACTACCACAACATCATATTCCCGCTCAAGATGGTACTCCCTGTCAATCACGCCCCGGCTTACCGTAACATCTGACAGTTCATCCGCAAGTATCCCGGAAAGCATTTCATATTCCGGTATGCTCTTTGTATAGATGACAGCATCCATATCCCACTCCTCCTTATCCTGTTTAAAGACGCAAAAAAACCGCCGGGGAACGGGTCATTCCACAGGGCATAAAAGCCCCGCAGGAAATCCCCGCCTCCGGCGGTCTTATATTTAATAACACGATATATAAAAAGATACGGCAAAAAGACAGATTTATAATGTCTGTCTGTCTGTCTGTCTGTCTGTCTGTCTGTCTGTCTGTCTGTCTGTCTGTTAATTATCAGGCATTCCGGCATATCCTGTCAACCTCCTTTGGCAAAAAATTTCACTTTATTATAATAGATTTCCGAAAAAAAACAAGACTTTTGGCAGGAACGTCAATTTTCTGGCAAGAACGTCAGGCAGATTTTATAAATCAGGTCTTGACAGGTTTGAAAAATGTCTTTTTTTGTTGTATGATTATATTTGATTTTTTATGGATTTGAGGTGAAACCAGTTTGAAGATTGCTTTAGTAGATGATGAACAGAACTATCTGGACGAAATGGCAGGGCTTGTCTGCGACTTTGGCGCACAGCGCCACTGCCATGTGGAAACTGTCCCATTCCTGAATGCGGAAGGCTTCTTTAAGGCATTCGGGGACGGCAGCTTTTCTGCAGGCGGCTGTTTTGATGCCGTTTTTATGGACATTTACATGGACGGCATGGACGGCGTTGCCGCCGCACAAAAAATCCGGAGCATGGACAACAGGTGTGTCCTCGTGTTTCTGACTTCCAGCTCGGACTTTATGCCGGACGCCTTCTCCTGCCATGCGTTTGAATATATTATCAAGCCTTTCTCCCCGCAGCGTATATTCAAAGTCCTTGGGGACATTCTGGAAATGCTTCCCCCACTGCAAAAATACATAGAGGTAATAAACGGCAGGAAAACCATTCATGTATTCCTTGACGAGATTTCCTCCGTCATTACGGACGCACATTATCTTGACATCGCCCTTTCAAACGGGGAAACCCTGCACTGCCGCATGACCATGCCGGAATTTGTAATGCTTACAGATGGGGATTCCCGCTTCCTTGCCGTCAATAAGGGTATCATGGTAAACGCTGGCTGCATCCTTGAATTTACGGACAACTGCTGTGTGCTGGAAAACGGCGCAAAGCTGCCAATCCGTGTGCGGGACCGCCTGAAAATCGAACAGGCGGCGAGGGATTACAATTTCAGGAAGATACGGGAGCGTCAGGCACACTTTGCCGGACGCCCTGTGCCGGAAGGCATCAGGAAGGGGGACTGAACATGGATATGGAAAAATGGTTATCGGCGCTGCTGGTGCTTCTGGTACTGCTTCCTTCGGGGGCATCCTGCTATTATGTAATGAAGAACCAGATGAAGTACACCCTGCGTAAGACAGCCGCACTATTCATGGCTGTCCTGCTCCCATATGCTTTTCTCTGCTCCGCTTTAAGCGTCTTACTGCGGATTGATGTAAATATCATCCTCCTGCCGTCCCTCATCCTGTTCTTTTTCCCATACCGCTGCACCGTGACAGCAAGCCTGCCAAAATGCCTTGCCGTCTATGTGGGTGTCTGTGCCGTCCATACCTTTCCGGCACAGTTCGCCTATGCCTTTGACGCTTTTCTTCATCCGGCGTCGGGTGCGGCGGACTTCTCTGTGGAAGCGGCTTTTTTCCGGCTTGTGCTTTCCTGTCTGGTTGCCACCGCTTTCGCACAGCCTGCCTGCGGGCTTTTTTTCAGGATTATCGACTGTCTGGACACTCCAAAGATATGGTACTCCACCGTCATATTGTCCTCTGTCTTTCTGTTCTTCAATATAGCGGCTGTCCCCCAGTCCTACAGCACCCTCCATACAGGGCGTATGTTTTCCCTTTTCCTGCTACTGGAGGGCTGCCTGTTTGCAATCCTTACAGCAATTTATGTGCTCCTTTACCTGGGGACAAGCGTTATACTGGAACACGCCGAGCTGAAGGAACACACACAGCTTCTTGAAATGCAGGCACGCCAGTACCGGACATTGCAGGAGCATATGCGTCAGACTGCACGTCTGCGGCATGACTTCCGCCATTCCGTGCGCCTGCTTTCTTCCCTTGCAGAAAAAGGGGACATCGGCAGCATCCAGACACATCTTGCGACATACGAGGTCAGCCTTGCGGAAAATGCACCCTCAAATTACTGTGCCAGCGCTGCCCTCAATGCGCTGTTTAGCCACTATCACGAGATAGCTGTTTCAGCAGGCATAGACACAGACTGGCATATTGAACTGCCGGAGCTTACGCCTGCCAATGAACTTGACATCGTTTCCCTGTTCGGGAACCTGATAGAGAACGCCATCGACGGGTGCCTTACCGTGCCGGAGGGCAGGCGGTATTTCTGCCTGACCACGGAAATCCGCCATAAAAGCAGTCTGTACATCGTTTCCACCAACAACTTTGACGGCAGGGTGCGGAAAGGGAAGGACGGCTACCGTTCCACGAAGCACGGCGGAAACGGGATCGGGCTTGCTGCCATTGCAGCAGCAGCAGAAAAGTACGGCGGTTCGGCACAGGCTTCCAACAGCGGAACGGAGTTTTATGTAGATGTGGTGCTGAAAATATGAGTGGGTTCAGAGGGTTCAAAAATGAACACGGGTTTTTTATAACCAGTAATTTTAGCAGTGGCAAGCAATGGATAACGATATTCTTTACGAATATCGCTATCCCCGCTCCGGCACCTTACGGTGCCTCGCTATGCTTGTTGGGGACACCCCAATCCCCGGCAAAAATCACTTTCGTTCTTTTGCGAACACGCCTTGCGGCGTGGCTTTCCACTCATGCACAGCCTGAGTTTTCTCCCATGCGGTCGCTGCTTCCCGCACCTCCGCGCAGGAAGGAAAAACTTATGTTCCTTTTATAGCACAGGCAGAATCAAGTCTGCGGTTTCTTGCTTTTTTCCCGGCCCGCCATTATAATAAAACCTATCATACATGGGAGGAAAAAACATGTTCACTTATGAAGATTTCAAATCGTTATCCGGGATAACCGACCGCGATGAACTTATGTCCGCCGTCGCACAGATTCCCGAAGAAGATTTACGGACTGCCCTCTTTATAACGCTCCTTTCCTGGGGCAAGAACATAGAGATCAATGAGGAATTGTGGAAGCGGGAACATGAACGCGCAAATAAAGCGGAGGCAATGCTAAATTCCCAGCCTTCCGAAAAATGATACCATTCCCCGCAACCGCCATTTCCTGAAAAAGAGCAATAAAAAAAGAGGAAACCAAAAGGGCAATCCCCTCCGGTTTTCCTCTTTTTTTACTGTCAGCGCTCCGTTTCTTTTTTCTTCTCTGCTTCCTGCGGTTCCAGACCTAAAATAATATCAACATTATGCTTCGCCGTCTGGTAATCTACCATTTCTTTCCGCGCCGCCTTATATTCCTCATAGCACTCTTTTTTCTCTGCCAGGAGCGCGGCATATTCTTGAGATAATTGTGCCACTTTTGGTATCGGCTTTCCATTCAGCGCATCAAAGGCCGCCTTTGCCGCCTCATGCTTTTTAATTTCTTCCGCGTGTCCGGCAAGGTATTCTTTTTTGTGGCGTGACTTCTTATATTCCTTATAAACTTCCCGCGTTTTGGAATAATTGATGATGTGCGTTTTTAACTGCGCGTTCTCGGCCATGCGCCCCTCAAGCTGCCTGATGCGGACGGAAAGCGCATCAAATTTTTCCCCGGCAGCATCCGCCCGTGCCGCCAGTTCCCCATAATCGGCCACGCCGTTCTCCACAAGGAAATTTAAAGTCTTTGCCGCTTCTTTCAGGTTGAAAACTTTCGCCCACCGTTCATAACCTTTCCCTTTTCCTGCCTGCATTTTTGCCTGGATATCCACAAGGAGGTTGACATTCCTTGCTGCTGTCTGGCGTTTTGATTTTGTCTCCGTCCCGGTACGGGCTTTGCCGATCCGTTCCTTTAATGCGGCCTCCGTATAATCCTCCCCAAGACGGAAAGAACGGGTGAAATTCTCCTGCCCCGGCGCACGGAACTCCAAAGACTTTCCCCGGCGCTTGATCTCATATCCCTCTGCCCGCATACGGGATAAAAATTCTTCAAAATCCCTGCATCCGGGAAGCGCCCCGTCAATCGTCTGCCGTAGCCTTTCCTTAAAGCTGCGTCCCCGTTTTGCCGCCGCTTTTTCCTGATACCGCTGCCCTTTTGCTTTCGGGTTTTCGATCACGGAATAGCCGTGTTCCCTGCATACCTGGTCATTGAGCCTGCGCAGGGCAAAGGCGGAATTTTTATAATTATTGAATTTGCCGTCACACTCTAAATTGGTGCTGTTAAATTCCACATGGTTATGGATGTGTGCTTTATCAACATGGGTTGAGACAACAAACTGATGCTTCCCTTTTGTGAACTTCATAGCCAGTTCATACCCCAGCTTATTCGCTTCCTCCGGCGTGATCTCCCCCGGCTTGAAGGACTGGATGATACGGTAGGCAATGATATCCCTGTCTTTCGGCTGGCTCCGCCCGGTGGACGTTTCGTAGATCAGCTTGCTCATCTCAAATTCTTCAGCGGCGGTTTCCGGGCAGCACATATAGGACGATACCAGTTCCCCATCCTCGGTCTTTTCCTTTTTCTGGTCATAGTCCAGCCGGTCATGGAGTGTCTGCCCCCGCGTCTTGCTCCCCATTGCCTTTCGTGGGAGCAGGTCAGAAATTGCCATATCCGTATCCCCCTTCCTTTTTATTTTTCCATGCCGCAGCCCGGCTTTGTCTTTTCCCTTTTTGCCGCTGCATACCTGGCGGCTGTTTTCTGTAACAGTTCATTATAGTCTTTCCCACCAAAATCAGGCGGCGGGTTATCCACTACCACCCTGACGCGCCGGGAAAGTTCTGCATCTTCCTTTAGCGCCTCCCTGATTTTCTCCATGCCGGAAAGCCCTGCCCTGTCATTATCCAGGCACAGGCTGATGCAGTTGACAGCCGGATGGTCATGCAGGAACCCAAGCAGCGCACGGGGAGCCGTGCCGCCCAGGGAAAGGTAATGGTTCTTCGTCCAGTCCTCCCCCTGCATTTTAAGTAAGGACGCTACGGAAAGCGCGTCAATGGGGCTTTCCGTCACGGCAACATAGGGGCTGTCTTTCTCCGCAGAGGGCAGCGAAAAACTGTAACGCTTATCGCTCCCGTCCACATCATTTTTAAAAGTGCCGTATATCCCGCGCAGGCAGGCATAACGCGCTTTCCCCTTACTGTCTTTTCCCACAAAGACACAGTTATGATAGCCGCGGGATTCATACAGAATCCCTTCCCTGATGCACTGGCTGATCACTTCCGCGTCAATCCCCCTGCCCAGCAGATAGGACACTGCCGCCGTCCCGCACCGGTTTTCCTGCGGCAGTGTAAACGGCTTTTCGGGTTTCTCTCTGCGAGGAACCTCAGAGGGCGTCCAGACAGCCGCGCCCCGTTCCCCGCAGAGCGTCTCCACCGCTGAAACAAAATCCATGCCGCGCACCTTGACCAGATAATCTAATGCCGTCCTGCCCCCGATCCCCCGGCTGTGCCAGTTCCATTTGCCGTTGGAAATTTTCAGGCTGTCATGGGTCACAGTCCGGTATTCCCTCCCGCCGCATTTTCGTAATTCCTGCGGTTCAAAAGCCTGCAAATAAGAAAGCAAATCCCACTCCTTCGCCCGTGCAATCTGTTCTTTCGTCACTCCCGGCATATCCCTATCACCTCCAAATCAAAAAAAGTGGGCGCAGAGAGGTTATCCCCTGCGCCCGCATGTCTTTACAGGCTTGCAAATTTCCGCAGCAGTTCCAGAAGCCCCGCCTGTGCCGCCGCATAGCCTTTGCGCAGATCCTCCACATCCTCGGCGTAAAGGTTGCGTGTCTCATTACAGCGGCGGGCAATCTGGTTTGTGTTTGCGGCCAGGGAGCGGAGCAGTTTTGTAAGCTCCTTCACGCTCCCCATATCCAGGTGGACGATATAACCGTCCACCGCCATCTTCCGCAGGTAAGCCCGTTTGTTCTTCGTGCCCGCCTGCTCCATCTTTTTCTCAATCAGGGCCATTTCCTCCGGGCTTACCTTAAAATAAAGCCCGATGGTGCGCCCTTCCTTCCTGCGCATCAGATCGCCTCCCTATCCTGCCCGCGCCCCGTCCCGTAGGATACCGGCGCAGGCCGTTCATATTCTTTCAGACTTTTCAGGATGGAGGGTTTTTCACCCTCCCGCCCTTCCTCTTCCTCCGTCTCCCGCGCCGGTTCCCCGCCGCGCCCTTTTTCCTCGTTGTCAAGCACCGTGTTAAGTTCTGCCAGACGCGCGGATTTTTCCAGAAGTTCCGCCTCCTGTGCAAAGGGCCTCTCCGCTTCCTCTTTCGCGCTTTCCAGTTCTTTGTGCAGGCGCGCCATATTCTCCTTGTGGCGTTCCAGGCTCTGGGGGATTTTCTCCAGCGCATTGTTGATACGGGTAATGTTCCCCACCACATCATCGGAAAGTTCCGCCGTATGGGTCAGGTGCTGTTTCATGGTCACTTTGAATTTCGCGCCGTCAAAGCACAGTTTCATGGGAAAACCACGGTACTCCCCAAGTTCAATCTCCTTGCCTGGGTCATCCATCAGGCGGCAGGCCGCCACGATTGCCTTGCCCGCTTCCTTGCGCTCCGTATATGCCGTCCCCATAACGGTCATGGAAAAAGCATCTTCTTTGGCCGGATGCGCCTCCAGTACCGGCAGGTCGGCATTCAGGCAGTCGATGTAAAGCTGGGTTTCTTTTATCTTATTGGGGTAATATCCCCGCACTTTATCCTGCATCTCATACTGCTGCGCCTGGTGGTTTGATTTCAGCATTTTCAGCTTCGTCACCTGTATATCCAAATCCATTTTTTCCTTGATCCGCGTATCGCCCGTGGCTAACATCTTCACCTCCGCATAGGACAGGGCAGTGGCATCCACATCCTCAATGGATCGGGCCGGGCTTTTGGAGGTCATGATCTGGCCAATAAATTTCTGCTTCGACTCCACCAGCCCCCAGGTGTAGGCATCAAAGGTGCCCTTTGTGACATACCGGAAAATCCTTACCTTTTTATTCTCGTTGCCGCGCCTTACAATCCTCCCGGCGCGCTGCTCCAAATCCGCAGGACGCCAGGGGCAGTCCAGGTCATGGGATGCCACGAGTTTTGTCTGCACGTTGGTTCCGGCCCCCATCTTCTGTGTGCTGCCAAGAAGCACGCGCACCTGTCCGCTTCGCACTTTTGCAAACAGTTCCGCTTTCTGCGCCTCTGTATTGGCATCATGGATAAAAGCGATCTCCTGCGGCGGGATTCCCTTTGCGATCAGCTTCTTTCGGATGTCCTCATAGACGCTTGCCTCCATGATGGTTTCTTCCTCCGTTGCTGCGGCTTCCCCCTCAGCTTCCGCTCCCTCTGCACCCTCTTTTGCTTCTTCCTTTTTCGGCTCTGCCCTCCCTTTCGGCGTGGAGAGGTCTGAAAAGATGAGCTGTGTGCCCTTTGTTTCCGCGCTTTCCTGCCAGATTCTAAATACATTGTCCACGCAGGCGTTCACCTTGCTTCCGGGGTCGTCAGGAAGCAGCGGGTTCATAATGCGCTGGTCTAGGGCTAACTTGCGCCCGTCCGACGTTATCTTCAACATGTTGTCGATCCGGGGGTCTATTTTCTCCTTCCGTATTTTTTCCGCCCTCTCCGCAAGGGACTGTACCATCGCTTTCTGCGCCTGGCTGGGTTCCGTCTGTATTGTGATATACTCCGCTTCCGGCACCGGGAGCTTTAACATATCCGCCGTCTGGATATCAGCAGCCTCTTTCCAGCGGTTAATCAGTTCCGGCAGGTTATAAAAACGCGCAAACCGGGTCTTTAAGCGGAAACCCGTCCCCTCCGGCTTTAATTCCACCGCCGTCACCTGCTCCCCGAAGGTCGCCGCCCAGTTGTCAAAGTGTTTCAGGCTCCGCACCTTCCCCGTGCTGTCCCGGTATCCTTCCTCCAGCATACTGTACTGGAGATAGCGCATCATGGTATAAAGTTCCACCATTGAGTTGCTTACCGGGGTGCCAGTGGCAAAGACCACGCCGCGCCCGCCGGTGATTTCATCCATATAGCGGCACTTTGCAAACATATCGCTGGACTTCTGCGCGTCCGTCTGGCTGATGCCCGCAACATTACGCATTTTCGTATGCATGTAAAGGTTTTTAAAACTGTGCGCCTCGTCCACGAAAAGACGGTCAACGCCCAGCTCCTCAAAGGTAACGGTATCATCCTTTTTCTTGTCATAAAGTTTCTTAATCTTAGCTTCCAGGTTCTTTTTTGTTTTTTCCATCTGCTTGACCGTGAATTTTTCTTCCCTGTTTGCCTTTGCTTCCGCAATGGCATCCACGATCTCGTCAATCTGCCCCTGTATGATGGCCGCCTGCCGCTCCGGTGAAATAGGGATTTTCTCAAATTGAGAATGGCCAATGATAACTGCGTCATAATCGCCGGTGGCAATCCGCGCACAGAACTTTTTGCGGTTCTTCGGCTCAAAATCCTTTTTTGTGGCCACAAGCACCTTCGCGCCGGGGTAAAGGGTTAAAAAATCGCCGCCCCATTGTTCCGTCAGGTGGTTCGGCACAATCATGATGGATTTTTTGCATAGTCCGAGCCGCTTGCTCTCCATCGCCGCCGCTATCATCTCATAAGTCTTTCCCGCACCTACCACATGGGCGAGCAGGGAATTACCGCCGTACAGGATACGCGCGACCGCGTTCCTCTGGTGCGGCTCCAGCTTTATCTCCGGGTTCATCCCGATAAAATTGATATGCCTCCCGTCATATTCACGGGGACGGGTGGAATTGAACAGCTTGTTGTAAATGCCGCATAAATCCGCGCGCCTGTCCGGGTCTTTGAAAATCCAGTCATGGAAAGCCTCTTTCATGGCATCCTGCTTCTGCTGTGCGATGGCCGTCTCTTTCTCATTCAGCACACGGGTTTCTTTCCCTTCTATATCCGTGTGCGTATCGAAAATCTGGACGCTTCTCTGGTTTAAGCTGGCTTCAAAAATCTCATAGGCATTGATCCGTTTTGTGCCGTAGGTGGTGTGGACGCGGGTGTTCGTGATGCTGTCCTCCGATTTTCCCTTTATCCTCCATTCCCCTGTCACATCTGAATACATCACGTCTATTCTCCCGTTCTGGAGCCGCCCCGGTGTCTGGAGCAGTTCAAACAGGAACTGTTTATAGTATTTTGTATCTATCCAGGGTGCGCCGATGCGGACGCTTATTTCCGGCGCAGTCAGGTCTTTCGGCTGCACCGCAGCAAGTGCCTCCACGTTGGCGGCAAATTCCGGGTATTCATCCGCTGCTTTTTTTGCCCTTTCCAGTTTTTTCCGCACATTGCCGGAAAGGTATTCATCCGCAGTCTGCCAGCCCTTTTGCCAGTCCGTATTTTCCTCCGAAATGACAGCCGGGCCGCTGTCCGGGTCTTTGAAGATAATGCCCTTTAAGTCTGAAATGATCTGCGGTATTTTATCGCTCCCGCCCATCAGGGATGCCATGAATCCCAAATCCACACAGGCCCTCTCCCCGATGGAAACGCCCAGCGCCTCCACCGCCGTATCCACGCTTGTAACGCTTTGCCGGTGCTGGATTGTCCGCTTTGTGAACATATCAGCCTTGCGCTTTAAATTCCCTTCCTCGTCTAATACCTCCAGGGAACATAACAGCGGGTAAGAAGAATCCTGTCGGAAAGCAAGGCGGTTCCCGGCGCTGTTAAGCAGGCCGTATTTCTTCTGGAAATTATCATAGAGTGTGTTGAGCCGCTCCTGCTCTTTCCCGATCTGTGCATCATCCGCACCGTTAAGCTGTAAATCTATGAGCTGCCTTGCGCTGTCCCGGATCGCGATCATGCCCCGGATGCGGGCGGCAGGCATTTTCCCGACTTCCATGCGCTTCATGCGCGAGTTTTCCCGGAAATAGAGTTTCCCGTCCTTTTCGGCAAAACTGAAATTGCGTACCTGCGGGTCTGCCGGTATGGTTTCCTCTTTTTCTTTTCCTTCCTGCTCCGGCGCGTCCATGTGCAGGAGTTCTTGATCCGGTGTCCCGATATGCGTTACCGCCTCTGCAAGCTGCTCTTTCAGGTCGGCCCCTTCAAGCGGTATACATGCCGTTTCCGTGGCATTTCCGTACATATTCTCCCAGAAAGCCATCCTGCCCAGCACCATCTCCGGGTGCTGCAGATAATAATTGTTTAAGGGTACGCCGTCCTCTGTCTGTCCTACGTTCACCCAATCCGGGAGCTTTTCCGGCGCGCTGCCCCGTTTCTGGAAAAACAGGATGTCCGCCGTCACCTCCGTGCCCGCATTGGCTTTAAATGCGTTATTCGGCAGGCGCACTGCCCCCAAAAGGTCGGCTTTCTGCGCCAGCGCCTCCCGCACCCTGCCGTTTGCCTTATCCATTGTCCCCTTTGAGGTAATAAAGGCCACAACGCCGCCCGGACGCACTTTGTCCAGTGTTTTTGTGAGGAAATAATCGTGTATCAAAAGATTCTGCTTATCATACTGCCTGTCATGCACCTTGTATTCCCCGAAAGGCACATTCCCCACCGCAAGGTCAAAAAAGTCGCCCGGATGGTCGGTGGTTTCAAACCCGCCCACGGTAATATCCGCTTTCTGGTAAAGCTGCTTTGCGATACGCCCGGTCAGGAAATCCAGTTCCACGCCGTAAAGGTTCGATTTTTCAAATTCTTCCGGCACAAGCCCGAAGAAGTTCCCGATGCCGCAGGACGGCTCCAGGATATTCCCCGGCGTAAAGCCCATGCGTTTTACCGCTTCGTACATTGCCTTAATCACAACAGGACTTGTATAGTAGGCATTTAAGACTGTGCTGCGCGCCGATTCGTATTCTTCCGGGGTCAGCAGTTCCTTTAGTTCTCCGTATTCCTTCCCCCATTTTTCGTTGTCCGCGTCAAATGCCTGATAAAGCCCGCCCCACCCTACATATTTTGATAAAACCTCCTGTTCCTGCGGTGTGGCAAGGCGTTTTTCCGCTTCAATCTGTTTCAAAGTCCGGATTGCAGCGATGTTATTCTGGTATTTTGTTTTCTGCCCGCCCTCTCCCAGCGAATCGTCCGTGATGCGGAAATTGCTGCGGTCAGGGCCGGTGTGGAGTTTCTCCACAACAATCTCATAAGGAAGCCCCTTGCTGTAAACTCCCACCGTTTCTGCGGTGATAACCTGCCCGCCCTCGATCTCCACCATCTCCGGGGGTTCTTCTTCCTCCCTGTCTGCGCTTTCAGGTTCCGTAGGGAAAACGCCTTCCCTGGCTCCCTGCATTTCCTCCCGCCAGATTTTTTCATTTAGGCCGGCCTCCAACTGTTCCTCTATATGTGGTTCTACATAGATAAGCTGGTCATAGTCCAGAAATTCCAGTTCTCCATCGATCAGTTCCCGCAGGCTGTCATACTGCCGTTTCTCCACACATTTCCCATCCACAAACTGGCTGAGTGAAAAGTGAATCAGGTCAACATTCACCTGAACCTCAAAACCGCCGTTTTCCGTGGTGCCGTAGGCAATCCCGACTTCTTCCAGGTTGGTAAAATCCACGCTGTCCTCATTGTATTCTTCAAGGCAGAAATCTTCGATCAGGCGCTTCGCTTCCTCCATATCCCGGCTGTCCGGCACCTGCGTTTCCGCTTCTTCTCTGTAAACGGCGTCTTTTTCCGGCTCCGGCGCTGTATGTGCTTCCTCCGCCTGCCTTCCGGCATCCATCCCTGCCTGTGCCATATCTTCCGGGAAATTTCCGTGTTCTAAATCATTCTCCCACTCCTGTTCCACACATTCCCGGACAAAGGGGACAGATTCCTCCCGGAAAATCGGAAACCACCCCTGCATATCCAAATCTTTCAGGCTGACACGCCCTTTTTCATAGTCAATGCTGTCAACCTCCATGTGCCGCCCGTCAATGGTCAGTTTCATCCCAAGGGGGATGTAGTCGGCAACGTCCCTCTCCTTTACAATCTCATAAGAGGCGTTTTCCCCACGCTCCGGGTCCGGTCTGGCAATGACAACGCTCTGCCCATGCTCCAAAAGGTCTTTTACCACCGCCTGCCATACCCTGCCCCCGGTAACGGAAGTCTCCCCAAGCCCGTCAATCTCTCTTGTAAGCAGCTTTGCGGAAAGGGCAGGGGCTGCCGCCTCCGCGTCTTTGCCGTAAAACAGGATGTATTCCCCCACCTGTACGCCCACCAGCTTATCCGGATGTTCTGTTTTGAGGTTTAAATATTCCTCCACATTGGGGGCAAGGTCTGTTTCTGCCTGCACGGTTCCGGTATCTTTTTCTGTTCCTTCCAAGACCGGCGCGGGTTCCTCCTTAATGACGGGTTTTCCGTCCTGATAGAAAATCTCTTTCCGGTCTCCATCTGCCTCCATAACGGCCCGCTCCGGGCGGTACCTCTGTTCTTCGATGTTATGGAACCATTGGTTGGCAAAGCGGTTTAAATCTTTGCGGAGTTTCGGAATCCATCTTCCGGGTTCGGGATAAACCTGCTGGTACATCCCCATGCTGTCCTGCTGATAAGTAAGCGGCTCCAATGTCCCTTTTTCGTGGTCGATCCGGAAGGTCATCTCCGGGTCAGCCATAGAATCACCGTTCTGCCGGTAATAATGTGCTATGGAGATTTCATTGCTGCCCACAGCCTCTATGTGCAGCGGCATCATGGCCTCTCCCGCCCGTAACTGCATAGCGGTGTAATGCTGGCCGGTAAAATCAGGGAACAGCCGCATAAATGCCCGGTAATTCAGTTCCGGTAACGTCCTGCCCTTCTTCTTATCCTGTGTCTCCGCCTCTCCCGCGCCGGCTTTTTCCTGCCCTCTGTTTTCTTCCGTCAGCAGATTGTCCGTATTTCCGGATTCTATCGGTTCCGCATCTTCCGGGGCGGCCTGTCTCTGCACAGAAGCTGCCCCTGTTTCCTTTGCCCATTCCGGCGCATCCGGCTCCCCGGCATGTCTCTCTATCGCGTCCCTTCTGTCTGTCACCACATCCTGATAGGTGCGCTCTAAAATATCCTCCACCATCCACGCCCTGAACATGGGAAGGGACTGGAAAGCATCATATAAATCCGGCTGGCTCTCCACAATCTCATTGATAAAAAATCCAAGTTCATTGTCCAGTTCTGCCGCTGCGCTGTCATAGTCCGTCTCACGGTCACGCAGGTAAGAATAGAAACTGCTCTGCCGCACCACGTCACTCAGCATGGAAAGCGCTTCCCTGTATAACTCTGCCGCAGATTTCCCCGCAGGGGACGCTTTTGTATCTTCCTCCGCCCGTATTTCCGGTTCCGCCTGGGTTGGTGTAGAAAATACAGGCGTCTCCTGTATGGCGGAAATATTCGTCTGTGTCTCGGCCGCTACTTTCCGTATCTGTTCCTTGATGGCCTCCGGCAGACCTTCATCGTAAAATGTCACACTCCTGTCAGCGTCTATATGGGCAACCGTCTTATAATCCCCATGTTCTTCTTCCAGGCGGTTCCACACGGTCAGGCCGTTCCCCAGAAAGCCATAGCCAATATCGTAATGGGAAAGGACGGCTTCCTCCTGCTCCTTTATCTGTTCCAGGTCAGAACCGGTTTTACTTGAGGCAGTATCCGCCTGCCCTGCATCTTCCTCATTTACAGCCATAAAATCAAAAGTAAGCTGGCCGTCCGGCCTTTCTTTCACTTTCCCCGGCTGTTCTTTTGCAAGGTTCTTCTGCTTTTTGGCAAGGGCGCGGGCGGCGGCTTCCAGTTCCCCTAAAGGTTCCTTTTCCTTTCTGGATGCGTCCTGCTTCTCTTTTGCTTCCTTTTTTGCCGCCTCCCTTTTCTGCCTTTCCGCCCGCAGGGTTTCCTCCGGCAGCGGCGTAAACAGGGAGTATTCTCCCCTCTGGTATGCGCCCATATCTTCAATAGCCCTCTGCATGATGCCGTAACTGCGGCTTTCTTCCGGCGTTACGGTGGCAAAGGATTCCAGCATATCCTCATACAATGCCGCGCTGATTTTGGCATCATCCAGCATAGGCTTAAAATCCCGCTCCGCCGCATCCACATCCCATTCAATGGAATTGCTGGGGTTCGGGGTACCTGGGCAGTAAAAATAAAAGGCGTATATGCTCCGCGCAAGCCGTATCTTTTCATACTCGGAGGTATACGCCATTTCTTTCGGGTTTAAGTATCTTCCGGCATCAATCAGTTCCCCGATCCGCTTCTGTGCCTGGTTCCAGTTCATTTTTACCGTGTCATACCCTTTAAAACCGGAAGCGTCATCACAGCGGGTGAATTTTATCCCTTTGGAATCATGCCATTCGTCATATCCAATGTTCCCACCGCCACCAGTTCCGTACTCATTTTTCAGGAAATCCGCCCGCTCCTTCGCATCGTGCCTCTGGCAGAAAAACGAATAAATACGCATTTTCCCCTCGGAGACACCGCTTCCGCGCATAAACATCCTGTCAATCTCATCTTCCGTGATAAAGCTGCCCTTTGCCGGCTCAAACCCCTCCGTGCCGTGGAACTGCCTCGGCTCTATGTCAAGATTGAAAAGGCTGTTTAATATCTCCTGCGGGTTATGGAAATGGAAACGCATAAGGCCACGGTCTGCCTCATAAGCGCGGACAAAATCGGTAAGTTCGGAAACAAAAATATCACGGCTCTCCTTTTCCTCCAAAAGCCCTGCAATCTTTTCCGTGCTGTCAGGGAATCCCCCGTACAGTTCTGAAACATGCGGCAGGAAACCGCCCTCCACTGCTTCTTCGCTTAAATCCTGCCGCAGATACCACAGCTTTGCCGCCAGTTCCTGGTACTCATTTCCCCTTGCGGTATCTAATATTTCCTGCGTGGCATAGATGCCTTCTTCCAGAAGTTCCGATACCTGCTCCGCCGCCTGTTCCCAGGTTACAAGGGTAGCGCCGGGGACATTGGCAGTGCGTCCGGGCGCGATCTTTATTCCTTCCTTATCAAACCATAAAGCGTATTTTTCCCCGGCAACCGTAAGCCCCTTGCCTCCTGTGCCGTACTCTTTTTGCAGGAAAGCGGCGGCGGCTTCGACAGAGGGGGATTTCTGGTAAAAGGCGGCAATCCGCATGGCGCTGTTTTTTTCATTCCCGCCGCTGGTGAGCGCGCGTCCAATCACGCCTTTTGGAACTTCCGGCACCGGCTTTTTTCCACGGGCGGTGGAATCTTTTGTTTTTTCTTCCGTTTTTGCCTGTGAAATGCGCTCTACCTGTTCCTCCACTGTTGGGAAAAGGGAAAGCTGGAAATATGCGGGCGCAGAAACGGCGGGTTCATCACCCGCCGTTTCCTGCTCTTTCTCATTTTTTTGTTCTTCCTGTCTTACCTGTAAACGATCTCCTGAAGCACCGCTTCCTCCGCCTGTGCCGTCAGGCTGTTGACTGCCTGCACCCACGCCATCTGATCGCGTTCTTTCAGGCTCTCGTCCACTCCCTGCTGTTTCATCATCTCTGCCACTGTCCGGTCTACCTGCTCCTGCGCCTGTCCGTCTATCTGCCGTAAGTGGGGGATCAGCCTCCCCGTCAGCAGCATGGAGGTGTACGTCCCGTGATGGTTCTCCATGAGGAAGGTCTGCCGCAGCATCCCGTACTTCCCGATCGGCATCTCCTCCAGTTCTTCCTCCCCGTCCAGCATCAGCTCCGGTATCTGATAATCCCCGTTCTTTATGTATGTCAGTGCTGCCATGATCTTCGCTCCTTTCTTTGCTTTCACGCTTTAAAGTGTTAAACTGCCCTGTGACTTTAGTATACTCTATGTCCGTGGATTTTGCAAGGGGATTTTCTGCCGTTTTCTGGATATTTTTCTGCCGGCCTGCCATTACCTCCCGGTCATAATTCCTGATCACTTTTCCAATCTCCTGCAAAATCTCCATTGACAGGGTGCTCGCCGCGCTCCCTAAATGGTGGAGGACAGCCGGCGTGGAAAATTCCGTGATGCCTGCCAGTTCCTCATCCTCCATGTAATCGGAAGGGTCAAGGTCGCAGCGGGTAAGGAGGGTGTACTGGACGCTTGCCGTCAGCGTATCCCGGAAGCATACCTCAAGGTTTAACTGGTCAAGCCCCTCCAAGAAACTTCCTTCCGCATCGTAGGCAAGTTCGCGCAGGTATTCCGGGCAGGCTTCCTCCACGGCTTTCGCCGCAATCTCCATCAGCCCGCCCCCTAATTCCTTCCGGCTTCCCTCCCCATAGCGGTTCTCTAAGGCGGCAAGGACAGGCGCATGGTGTTCCTCCCGCATCTCCCATAAGTATGGCATTCTTGCGCCGCGCACGGGCCTTGTGTCCGCCACGTCAAAAACATATTCCAGATGGGGCCTGCCGGTTTCCGCGCCGCGGATTAAGGCGATCCCTTTGGAGCCGGCTTTTACCCACCGGCGCATTTTTTCATTCCACAGTTCCATCTCCGCACAGGCCGTGGCATCAGGCCGCTGCGCATAGATTAAGAGCTGCTCGTCAAACTTATACTTGTATAGCCGTGAAGCCGTGTCAAGGTACTGCTTCCAGCCGTCCACATCCCGCGTGATGTTACGGGCGGTCTGGTTTGCCAGTTCCGAGACAAGCTGTAATTTTCTTGCCATGTGTTCCCTCCTTTTTTGCAGAAAAAAAGCCCATGACCGGCGCTCTGCCTTTGTCATGGGCTTTTCTTATTTTATGCTGTTTTTATAGCTTGTAGTTTTATACGCTTTCCCGGACTTTTCCCGCCGCATACCGTATAAATTCCTCCGGCGTGGGGATTTCCCCTTTCCGCGGCACCTGCCTCTGGTAAGCTGATATGATGCCGCCGTCCTTTGGCGGGTTTTGGTATGCCGCCGCAATCGCCGCCTGCATATCCCTTTTTACATCCTTTACGCTCACGCCGTTTTTCCTCGCGATCTCCCGGTAAATCTTCCTCATACTCATCGTAGTATCCCCCTTTATCCTGTGCATATACTGAAAATCTATATGTAGCCTGATTATAGGGAATTATATTCTATATGTCAAGTTCTTTAGAGAATACAATTCCCAATAAATACCTATCCTATGGAATACAATGATAGGAAAAGGAAGGTGATGCACAATGGAAGAATTTTTTCGGCAAAGGCTGTCGCAGCTCCGCGCCCAGAAAGGCGTGTCCGCAAGGGATATGAGCCTGTCTTTGGGGCAGAGTGAAAGCTATATCAACAAGATTGAAAACGGGAAATCCCTCCCGTCCATGCAGGTTTTCTTTTATATCTGCGACTATTTCGGCATCTCGCCGCAGGAGTTCTTTGACGCGGAAAACCGCAACCCCACAGCGGCCGGGGCGCTTGCCGACGATATCAAAACGCTGACAGACAGCCAGATTGCCAGCATTGCAGACATTGTAAAGGGGCTGAAGCGGTAACTGAAAAACCGTCAGCCCCATCTTTTTTTGTTCATCCGCTCCAGAACCTCCTTCTGCGCCGCAGACAGGACGCGGGGCGGTGCGATTTTCAGCCATTTCTTCGGGAGTGCAAAGGTAATCCCGCCATAGCCGTTATCCTCCGTCCGGCGCACCTGCTCCGGATGGGATTTGCACAGTTCCCCAAGCTGTTTCTTTAAGGCATCATTATAGGTGAACACGCTTGCCTCCCGGTCTGCCTCGTTAAATAAATAGATCGTCTCTTTCTCATAATTGGATAATTTCATAACGCCGTTTCCCCTTTCTCCCGTCCCCCTGCCGGAGCCACGGGGCGGGCAATTTCCTCCTGGTTCTTTCTCAGGCTTTCTAAGAGCGACGGGCGGTATTCCCTTAAATACTCCCGTTCCCCATCAGCCCGGTCATGGAAATTCTTTTCCGCCGCTTCTGGATCGCAGAAATATTTCCCCCAATAGAAATTTTCCTCTCCCCTGCGCTCATCCTCCTGCATGTTGCGTTCCCATGTGACATAGGGCTGCGGCGCGTTGGGGTTCTGTGCCAGGACAAATTCTTTATGCCCCACAACCTCACTCTCCAGAATCACATAATTCTGGTTTACGCGGGGCTTTTCATTGTTGGGGATTCCGTCAAGCATGTTCATGTTCTGCTCCGCTGACAGTTCTGCCGCCAGCAGGTGATCCCCGTTCCGGGGCTGCCCTCCGGCCTCTCTTTTTAATTCCCGTTCTGTTTTCATCTCCTATTCCGCCTTTCCTTTTTTCTTATCAAATTCCAGCCTGAAATTCACATACTTTCCGCCTGTGTCCTCCATGACAATCGTTGCGTCATACATGATCCCTTTCTTTTCGGAATACAACCCGGTCATTTTCACCTTCCCGTCTTTTAACAGGGCGGCGGCAACCTTCTTTGTCAGTTCCTTGCGCTTGCTCTTAAAATAGGGGTTCTCTTTCCACAGAGCAAAGCCGCAGGGCACAGCGTCTTTATAAGCGGAACAGAAAAAACTCTTTTTCCCCTCATAGACCGGTTTCCCGCACCGTGGGCACTTTCCGACCGCCTCCCTGCCGGAAGCGGATAAAGCATTCCCCGTGATCGGTGCATCGCCATAGGATTCCACCAGGCTGCGCACCATACCGGTAATCCCTTCCATGAAATCCTCCGGGGAGCATTCCCCGCGCTCCACCTCCTTTAAGGCAGCTTCCCACTCGGCGGTCAGACTGGCAGATTTTACACTGTCCGGCAATACCTTGATTAGTTCCATGCCCCGCTCAGTGGGGACAAGGAGTTTCTTTTTCCGCTCCACAAACCCGCCCTTTACCAGCTTTTCAATCACGCCGGCACGGGTAGCCGGGGTGCCAAGACCCCTGCGCTCCGCGTCCTCGATCTGTGCAAATTCCTCCGCCCCGGCGTTCTCCATTGCGCTAAGGAGGGAATCCTCCGTATAGCGCGGCGGCGGGCTTGTGGTTCCCTCATGCAGCACGGCTTCCTTTACTGCCACAGCCTGCCCCTCGCTAAATTCCGGCAAAAAGGGCTGTGCCTTTTCTTCCTCCGGCCTGTTCTTTAACGCCGCCTGGAATGCTTTTTCAAGCCCTTTCCAGCCTGCGGCAGTCTCCGTATGTCCCTTTGCCATAAATTCCACTCCGGCACAGGTACATACCACCGCCGTATCTGCATAAATATGTTTCTCCGGGCAGACAGCGCATAAAAGCCGCGCCGCGATCAGAGAGAGGATGTTGCGCTCCCCGGTGGGGAGTTCCTCTAAATTTGCCTTTGCCGCCTCTTTTGTAGGGATGATCGCGTGGTGGTCGCTGACTTTGGCATTGCAGACCACCTGCGCCGCTTCCACTCTGCCGTCAAAACCGGATGCAAAGGGGAAGGCTGCCGCCACCAACCGGCAGAGCGCAGGGAGGCGTTCCGCCATATCCTCCGTCAGATAGCGGGAATCCGTGCGCGGGTAGGTTGCCAGCTTTTTCTCATACAAAAGCTGGATATAGTCCAATGTCTGCTGTGCGGTATAGCCGTATATCCGGTTAGCCTCCCTCTGCAAAGTGGTCAGGTCATACAGTTTTGGCGGTTTCTCTGTTTTTTCCTGCCTTTCTGCCAGCTTCACCGTGGCATCTTTCCCTACGCACAGCTTCCGCAGCTTCTCCGCGTCCGTCCTGCTTTTAAACCGTCCGCTGGATATACAAAACCCACCGCAGTCCAAATCTACGGTATAAAATTTTTCTTTCTGAAATCCGGTAATTGCCTGTTCCCGGTCTGTAAGGAGCGCCAGTGTCGGCGTCATGACGCGCCCCACGTTCAGGGTCTTTCCCTGATACAGCGTTGTAAACAGGCGCGTCGCGTTGATCCCAACCAGCCAGTCCGCTTTGGCGCGGCACAGGGCAGCTTCATAAAGGGCATCATACGTTTCTCCGGGAGCAAGGTTTTCAAACCCCTTCCGGATAGCGGAATCCTCCATTGAGGAAATCCAGAGCCGCTTAAACGGCTTCCTGCACCCTGCCTCCCGGTAGACCAGACGGAAGATCAGTTCTCCCTCCCGGCCTGCGTCCGTGGCTTCTACAAGTTCCGTCACATCCGCACGTCCCATCAGCGACTTGATAATCCCAAACTGTTTCTTTGTTCCGGGGGATACGGTAAATTTCCACGGGTCAGGCAGGATCGGCAGATCCTCCCTGGCCCATCTGGAGTAGCGCGCTTCATAATTGTCGGCATTGGCAAGTCCTACCAGGTGTCCCACACACCATGAAATGATATATCCGTTCCCCTCTATGTACCCGTCTTTCTTCCCTTTCACGCCGAGTGCGGCGGCGATTGCCTGTGAAACGCTGGGCTTCTCCGCAAGGACTAAGACTGCCATGAGCGCGCACCTCCTTTCTTCCGGTTCCCACCATCCATACGATGCAGCTTAACGGCGCAAAGGAGGGCGGCTGCAAAACAGAGGATGGAAAGGGCATATGCCCGGACAGGGGGTGTCTGGCCCGTTTTGGGGATAATATCCTGCGGGTTTACATTTGTCAGGTCGATCTCGCTTGTCACCTCCGCTAATGTAATCTCTCCTTTTGATATGGCAAACACGATCCGGGCAGGTTCCACGCCATACCCGGACGGGGCTTTTCGCTGTTTCAGGTAATAATCACCCGCAGGCAGGGAGAGGGAGGCTGTCCCTTCCTGTAACGTAACTTCCCCTGCCTTTGCGCCATCCTTTTCATAGACTGCGAACACCGCGCCGGAAAGCCTCTCCCCGGTGCCCGCCGCAGCGTTCTGAATCCGCAGGGTGCCGGAACTTTTCATGGCGGCCTGCGTCTTTGCTTCCGCCTGCCCCGTCTCTGCTTCCTGCTTTGTTCCCTTCTTTTCCCCTGCTTCCGGGGACGTTCCCGTTTCCTGCTTTGCTTCCGATACTCTTTCATAATTAGCGCTTCCCACATCTTCCCCGGCATCCGCGGGCTTGCCCTCCATGCTTTCCGTCCATGTGGCAGGTTCCGGCTCCGGCGCTGCAAACGCCGTCATAGGGACAGACAAAAATATACACAAACATACCGCTGTCAATAATGTTTTGATCTGTTTCATTCTGGTTTCCTCCTCTCATTCTTCCACACGCAGCGCACGGACAAGGAGCCGGTGCGTTGCCACTTTCACAGGGGTGCAGGTATAAAGGGTAAGCTGTGAAGCCCCCTCTGTCGGTGCATCAAACACAGCGGGATCGTCCGGCAATACCGTCAGGATTTCACTTACAGCGAAACACATTTCCGTGCCGTCCGCCGCCGTATAAAATATCTCATCCCCTGCTTCCAGTTCCCCCAGGCGGTTAAAATGCTTCCCATAGGTATAGCTGCGGTGTCCTGCAATGACCGCATTTCCCCCGCTCCCGATCAATGCGGTCTGCATGACCCATCCCTCGGAAATTTTAAGCTGTTCTTCTGATACGCCCGCCGTCACCGGCAGCCTCGCATCAATTTTGGGGATAGAAAGAATCCCGATCTCCGCGCCTGCCTGCGGCATATCCCCCTCCGGCCTTTTTGCTGTCACCGGCTCTGCCGCCGCTTCATCCTCTCTTTCTGTTTCCTGTTTTTCCCCTGTCTCCGATATTTTTTCCCTCTCCGGCTCCGCTGCTGTTTCAGGCGCTTTATCCACTGAAACCGCTGTTACGGAAGCTGCCTTTACCGTTTCCAACGGTTCCTCAAAAGCCTGTATTTCCGGCACAGACAGTTCCAGCCGGGAAAGCATTGCCTCCTGTTTCTCCTCACACCTGTGCCGTTCCCATGCCGGGAACAGGGCGAAAACTGTCCCCGCAAGGGTGGCGGCAGCTAACACGGCAAGCAGGGCTGCTTTTTTATGTGTCTTTCCCAATTTTTGCATCTCCCTTTCCATGTTTTTTTGACGCAGGGAGCAGTTCTTTCATGCACACGCCTATGCAGGGCTTCCCGCTCCCATAAGGGCATCCGGCGCACCGGCTTTCCGGCGGATAAGGCGGCGGCCCCGCATCCGCCTCCTTTCCCGCATAGGGTCTTTGTGTCATCAGATATTCATAAGGGGAATCCGTAAAGCGTGTCATTCTTCCATCCCCTCCTGTTCCGGCTCCCCGTCCGGATCATCGTCCTCCGGGTAATCATCATAAGCGGCGGCATCCATATCCATTCCTGCCTCCACTGCCATATCCTGTCCGTCCGAATCCTCATTGACTTCCGCCTCATCTTCATCCTCCAGAAGTTCATCCAAATCCTCGGCATCATCCAGGTCGTGCTTCGGCTTATATATCTTGAAATAATATCCGGCTCCGCCCACTGCCAGGGCCGCAAGCAGGACGAAAATAAAAGCGCCGCCGCTTCCCTTCTTTGTTTCCTCTTTCGCGGGTTCCTCTGTCTCAGGCGGTGCCTGCTCCTTTCCGGTGCAGGCCGACAGGTCATTTTTGCACACCGGACAGGAAGTGTTTACCATGCCTGCCTCACATTTGTCCGTGCAGGTGCAGACAGCCACTTCCGGCACAACGCTCTCGCTCTCCGCCCCGCTCTTTTCCCCTTTTTCTGCAAGGGCCATCAGGTCATCCTCCGTAACGGCATTTAAGAAATACACGTTTTCAGAATCCCTCTGGTTGTCGATCACAAGGTAAAATACATTTTCCTCCGGCGTGATGAAGGTATAAAACTCCTTGCCGTCCCCATCGGTGGCATTGTCCAGTACGGAAGCCTGCCCCGCAGGGGTAAAAGGGTTCGGCTCTGCGGAATTTTCCGCTTCCGTATCTGCCGTACCCTCATAATGAGGGTTCTTTACCTCTACCACCTCCGACTGGTTCCCTGCAAAATCAATGGCATAAACACCCACCGTTTCTGTTTCCGTCCCGGCATAATCCTCAAATTCCACGTCTATCGCATGATCCACGCGGTAGTTGATACGCTTCGTGCCGATATACACCGCATCCACGCCGGAATCCTCATCGTCTGCTTCAATATGGAGCGTATCCCCTGACAGTTCCGCGCTGATGGACGGCGGCGTGGTGTCGCCGCCCCCTTTTGCGTATGCCGTCACAGGCGTAAAAAATGCGCCTATGCAAAGCACAAGCGCCGGTAATGTGTACCATATGCTATTCTTCTTCATTTTGATCTGTTTCCTCCTTCTGGGTCAGTTTGTTTTGGGGCAGTTCCTTCATGGACTGGATCATCCCCAGGATTTTTTGCAGTTCCTCCGGCGAGGCGGTGACACTCCGCACGGCCTGTACGATTTCCAGGTTTTCCTGTTCCGTAATCTGGCGCTCGATATCCTTTATGCGCGCCTGCCACTCCGCCGCTTTCTGCTTTGCTTTTTCCAGTTCTGTCTTTAATCTGTCAAGTTTCATTTCGGTGCAATTCCCTCCTTTTATGGCAGCCTGCCGCCGCTGTAGAATTTTGCGGACCAATAGCTTGTGTTGATATTGGCGTAGGAGATTGGGTAGAGTAGGAAAGCGCCGCCTTGCCACATTTCTATGGTAGGTCTGCGCAGCCCCCTCCCAAAACCGTGCTTGCACCTCTCAATGCACACGGCTCGCCCTCTTTGCTCCATTGCAGAAATAACTCTTAGAATCCATGATGTATTTTCTGGTGGCAGTCATAGCAAACCACCAAAGTTTTGCGCCGTTTTGCTATCATTACCTGTTCCCACGGTTCTTTTCCTTTCAGGTTCTTCACCTTGTTTACATGGTGAACCTCCAATTTCCCACCTGCCTTTCCGCAAAGTTCGCATATTCTGGCTTTTAACCGGTCATCAATCGTGGTTCTCCCTTTGGAAATAACCGTTACTATCGCAGGCTCTATGTCCTCACACTTTTTGCCGTCAATCTCATTGAACTTTGTAAGGCGGCGGATTTTCTTCCCGGCTTTCGTTTCATAGGGAATCCCCCAGCGTTTCTCACCAATGCGGTACTTGTCATAAATTTTAGACAGCTTGCACCGGTGTTTGCCGGACAGTGTTTTCAGACAGCTGTACTCCATTAGATAGCTGAAATAGTTTAGGTTCCGGTAATTGCTGGCAAGATGATAGTAGTTGCATATCCCCCTTAGTTCAGCGTCAAAGACCGTCACAATCTCTAAATCTGTGTGGCGCAACAGTGACAGCCTCCCAGCCGGTTCCAGTTTCCCGTTATCGGCTCTTTGTTTGACAATGCCTTTAGAAAACAGAAACTTTTCGATTTTATCCTGGAAGGGTATCAGTAATTCCACGGTATTATTCATTGTGCGCTGTCTGCATTTCTTCCACGGCTTCACCTGCTGGTCACGGCGCACCCGCACATCATAGCCCAAAAATCTTGCGGGTGTACTGCTATGGGTTATCAGCGTCTTTTCTTGGCTTAGTTCCATTTTCAGGGTATCTTGGATAAACTCCGTGAGTTTCGCCTTAATCCATTCGCAGTCCTGCTTGTTCCCATTTACGGCAATCAGGAAATCATCAGCGTAGCGGACATATTTAATCTTTTTGTCATCGCATAGCTTCGCCGGGGTTTTATACAACTCTCCCGACAGCTTCTTGTATTCCGCTATCAGCAGGTCACGCTCTGTACCGTCCTCCCGGCGGTCTATCTTTCTTTTGAGGTTTGCCCGCTTTCTTGCTATCGCCTGATATGCCGGCGTTGTTTTGTACGGTGTCTTGACATCAAACTCCTTTTTCAATTCCTCAACATAGCTGTCCAGTTCATTCAGGTAGATATTCGCAAGGATTGGTGAAATAATCCCGCCCTGCGGACAGCCGCTGTAAGTACCATAGTATTTCCAGTTCTCCATGTAGCCTGCCTTTAAAAACAGCTGAATGAGGTTTAGGAATCTGGCGTCCCTGATTTTCTTTTTTAGTACGGAAATCAGCACCGTGTGGTTGATGTTGTCGAAACAGCCTTTTATATCGCCCTCAATAAACCAGCCTGCCCCAATAAACTCCTTCTTGAGTTGCGCTAATGCGGTGTGGCAGCTTCTTCCTGGGCGAAACCCGTGTGAATAGTGTGAGAAAACCGGCTCGTAAACTGCCTCCAAAACCATTCTCATGCTTTCCTGAACCAGCTTGTCCGCAAAAGTTGGCAGCCCTAAAGGGCGCATTTTCCCGTTGGACTTCTGGATATAGGTTCGGCGTACTGGCTTCGGGCAGTATGTTCCCGTCCTCAACGCTTCAATAATCCGCTCTACATATACCTCACTGAATCCGTCCGCCGTATCCTCATTCACGCCTTTTGTTCCAGCACCGTCATTTGAGTACAAATGCTGGTAGGCGGTAAAGTATATATCCGGGCGGAGCAGATAACGGTAGAGCCTTGTAAATATTTCATCATGGTGTTTCTTTGAGTTTTCCTGCAATTTGGTTAAAATCTCCATTGTTGGTTTCATTGAGGTTTTCCTCCCTAATCAATTTTTGATTTTAATTCGCTCAGACTGCTTCCCTTCGCCATGTGAGCGGCTTTCCCGCATCCGTATTTACGGCTTTCCCTGTCTTTTCAGGGTTCTCGGACTACTATGGAAGCTCCGTTGCCATGCCAGATTTTCAGTGTCTGCCACATAGCCCTTGCGGGCATTCTGGTTTAGGCAATCTCCAGTTAACGAAAGTAGTAGGTAAGTGTGAATTGTCGGATATGCTTTCGTTCCGTTGACACCGGTTCTCCGGCGTGCCGTGCGTGATAATTGATAACCTGCCGGAAGGCAACCCTTTCCGGCATTGCTGATAACGTGTCTGAAGGTTCGCCTTTCTAACACTGTTCGCACCATAGGTTTCAGGCAAATTTCCTATGCCCACACTGAACAGGGACTGGGAACTCACAAGATTCAAACCCAGAATTATCCTCATATTCACTTATCCTTGCGGTTCAGTCGCACCCGATTGCCTTTAGGTGACTTTCCGCTTTCCTGACGTGCTATGTTCCCGTGTCAGCTTTCGCCTTTCGGTTAGTCAGGTGGATTCCCGTGTTATCTTACGGGGTAGTACCTTCAATCTATCCCCCTTTCATCTACTTCTACTTTCGCCCTATCTGGACGCACGTCGCCGCAGTGTATCATTTTCCCGTCCCCTATATAAATCCCCACATGGGTGACGGGGTTTGCCGTGGAATAGGTCCCTGTGAAGAAAATCAAATCCCCCGGCTGCATGTTTTCTTTGGAAACCGGGGTACACAGGTTATACAGCCCCTGCGCGGTCTGCCTGCCCACATTCCCCACGCCGGAATGGTTGATCACCCAGGACACATAACCGGAGCAGTCAAAAGAGGTGGAAGGGGACGAGCCACCCCACACATAAGGGTATCCTAAGTATTTTTCCGCTTCCGCCAGCATAGCTGCAAAACTGCCGTCCCCCATAGCCGCGCCGGGGTCTTCTCCAAAATCAGGGCCTCCCGCCGCGCCTCCGCCCGGAAGGTAGCCGTCCCCGCCCCCTGCCACATAATAGTAAGGGTCTAAATACTCCCTGTTATGGGTCACTTCCAGATGCAGGTGCGGCCCGGTGCTGCTTCCGGTGCTTCCTACGGCGGCGATCACATCCCCGCGTTTTACCGCCTGCCCTGCGCCTACGGAAAGGGACGAACAGTGGGCATACCGGGAACAGTAACCATCTTCCCCTTCAATCACCACACACAGCCCGTAGTCCCCGGCATTTCCCGCCGATACCACGGTGCCGTCCTGTACCGCTTTAATGGGCGTTCCTTCCGCTATGCCGATATCGACGCCCCTGTGCAGGTTTTTCTCCCCGGTAATGGGGTGTACCCTGTATCCGTAAGGGCTGGTGACATAGCTTATCCAAGCAAAATCAAAAGGGCTGCCGTAACACTGGCGGTTGCCGCAGGTCTGCATATATACCCCGTACCGGTTAGACGCATCCCCCGGCGCAAGGCTCCCCGCGATTATATCCGAAAGGGGCTGTACGGACAGCGTTGTCTTTAGCACATGCCATTCATACTCATGTTCTTCCCCTTCGTCATCCGTATAAGTGCGTATCTCCGTGACTTCCTCCCTTGTAAGCTGGTACTGCTCTCCGAACAGGCGGCTTAACTCCGCTTCCACCTGGGCATAGGTGAAATCATCATAGGCGGCGGAAAGATAGCCCATCAGTTCATAGGGGTTGTGCCCGATCTCCCCGATGTTATAGCGGTATTCATCATATCCGGGGTAATCTTCCTCCGTCCGGTCAATCTCCATCTGCAAATCCGTTTCCAGTTCGGTATACCTTAATTCGCTCTGGTTGATCTCCGTATCATCCGCCACATAACAGGTGGATATGACGGCGGACTGTACGCCGGAAAGCATGGCGGAACAGGAAGAAAACAGGGAACCGAACATGGAAATGATCAGTATGCCGATCCCCACGATTCCCAGGACGGCCTTATGTGAAGCTACAGCCTGCGCCAGCGCCCGCACCACCTGTCCGGCAGCGGAAAGCACATTTGTGGTGTGTTTTACCTCCTTTGCCGCTTCCCTGGCCGCAGCCGCATATTTGCGTTTCAGCTTCTGTTTCTGAATCCACTTCGCCAGGGCTTTTTTCTCCAGTTCCGGATTCTCGGAAAGTATTTTTTGGTAGGCCATATCCATGTTTGCCTGTGCAAGCCGCCCCTGCGCCTTCCTCACTTCACGGTAAGGTTTTTCCCTGAGACGATGCCGCCTTTTCCGCAGTGCCGCCCCTGCGCCCCTCTCTACAGCAAACTCCGCTTTGTGTGAGGCTTCCACGCCCACGTTATCCGCTTCCGTTTCGCGGATTTTCTGGTGTACTTTCAGGACAGCCGCCGTGTATGCCGTGCGTCCGGCCGCCCTGCCCGCCCTTTTTATCAGGGGCGGTTTTTCATTCTCAGGGATGGTTTCTTTCTCAAAGCGCAGGCGGCGCTTTACCTTTCCGGATTCACTGTCATGCTCCTTTTGCAGACGCACACGGGTACGGACCGGGAGGTTTTCCTGTGCTTTTATCAGTTTCCCTTCCGCTTTTTCCACCCTCCTTTGTGCTTTTTCATACTGCTTTATCCGGCGCGGCTTTGCCGCCCCCTTTTCCCCGGCAGCCTTTTCCCCTTCCGGGGCTTTCTCCCCGGCGCGTTCCTCCGGCGGTATCTCGCTTTTTTCATAATGCAGCCGTGCAGCCTTCTCCGGTTTTTCGCTGTCAGCGGAGAATTTTGCCGCCATCCGCTTTTTTCTGTCCGCCCGGATTTTGGAAACATCTGCCGCCTCTGTCCTGTCTGCCTCAAAAATATGCCTGTTTTCCGGCATATCGGGCATAGCTGTTTCTCCCCGTGCCGCTGTTTCCTCTGGCGCTGCCGGTTCCCTGTCCTGCCTTTCTTCCTTTGCAGTTTCCTTTACCGGGCTGTGCCGCGCTGCCTTGTACCGGTTCCTGCCCTCCGCCGCCCTGCCGGTATCACGCACAGGTACGCCGTCACCGTGCATGGTTTTCTGCGTCCGGCTTTTTGCGCGGTGCCCTGCCGCCGTATCTTCCGCCTTTTCACGTCCAAAAGATACGTCCGCAAGCCTGCCGCTGATCCTCTGCTCAGTACCTGCCGTCAGGTTTTTCTCTGTCAGGCCGTCACGGGTCATTTTCTGGACTTTTTTATCCCGCGCCCGAAATTCCTGCCCCCTCATAGCGCTGCCTCATAGACTTTCTTCTCTTTTTCCGGCGCAGGGGAAGGGCGGGCGGCGGCCTGCGCTTTCTTTTCCTGCAAATCCTTCAGCACGGACGGTTTTTCTTTCCCTTTATCCGGAGACGGCTCCAGATCATCCAGGTCAGCCGCCTCCGGATGTTCTTCCGGTTCTTCCTGCCCGGCTTCCGGGATCGCATCCTCCCTCGTATGCCCCGCCGCCTGTTCCAAACGCTCCATGTTCCCGATTGCGGCAAGGGCCATGTTATTTAATTGGTTCAGAATCGTTTTTTCCATGCGCAGGGGCGAAAGGACAGCCGCCTGGAAGCGTCCCTCGCTCCCGCCGTCTACCACCTGCTGTTCTTTCCCCATCAGGGCGCGGCCCGCATTTTTCATATGCCCGCCTGCACTCCGCAGTTCATGCCCCAGGTTCTCCACCTTCTCTATGGATTTTTTTACATCCGCAATGGACTCCCCGATGCCCTTCTGTATACTTTCCATCGCCTTTTTGATACCAAGCGCGGAAACTGCATGGTCTAACGCCTTTACGCCGGTGCGCTTAAAGCCTTCCACAGCTTCCTTTGCGCCCTCCACAATACGCTCTTTCATCTCTGCAAGACACGCCTGCATCACCTGAAGCCTGCCCTCCACCGCATCCGCTATGCGGGATACAAAGCGCTTTGCCGGGTTCTCCTGCATTTTTGCAAGCTGTTCCCTCACATCATGCAGTTCATGTAACGCCGAATTAAGCTGGTTCATCATGTTGTCCATCTGCCAGAGCATCATGGAATAGTCCTGCCCCTTATCGGGACGGTTCTCCATCAAAAGCTGTAAAAACTGTTTAACCGCTTCATTCTCCTGAAGCTGTCCTGTCTGCACATTTTGATCGTTCATGTTCTTTTCCTCCTTCCTGCTGGCTTCTTTTCATAATAAAAAGGCGTAGCAGAAAATACGCCTCCCTGCAAAAACTGATTTCATTGTCCCTGTCTAAAAAAGTCTTAATCAATTCATCCCCATCGTTTCAAAAAAGATTTATAATTGCTTGATTCTATTCTGTGAAGTTCTAAACCACCTGCTTTCTATTTCCACGCCTATAAATCTTCGGTTTAACTTGATACACGCTTCCCCTGTTGAGCAGCTCCCCATAAATGGGTCAAGACACACTTCATTTTCCTGCGTGGAACATCTGATCAGATGCTCTATCATAGCTACCGGTTTTTCTGTCGGGTGGCGCTTTTCTTTTCCTCTCGGTATCCTTTCCTCTATAACCGTTGAACCCGCAAAATGCCCTTTCCTATAACTCCCTTTTCTATACATAAGGATAAACTCCGCCCTTTTGGGATAATAAGTAGAAGGCACCGTCATTTTTTTATCCAGCACTAACAATTCACAGAATTTAAAGTTACAGTCGGTGCAGGCTTTATGGATGGAAAAAAGATTCCTGTCATTAGTCATCACATAAAAATACCGTTCATTTTTCAATATCCGGTATATTTCCGGTATCCACCTGTTAAAAGCAATGTACTTTGTACTGAAACCGCAATTCCTGAATATTTCTCCATTCTCATAATTCAGCTTCCCATTTTTCATCCCACCGCCTGCCAGTTCAAAAGGCGGGTCAGTAAAGACCAGATCAATGCTGCCATCTGCAAAGCCGTCTGCAATATTCAAAAAATCGGCGTGATATAACGTGGCTTTTTCCGTTTCGTACATGGCTGCAGTATCTTTATCCATATCCCTCTTTCACCTCCTTCCAGCAGACAAAATAGTAGATTTTTATACATCCCCATCCTCTCAACATAAAATAGCTGCCCTTTTTCTGTAATCGCCCGGATCATAGTCCTTAAAATCCTTTACAGAATAGAACAGCCGTTTATTATTTACCCATCTCTGCATCTTCCGTGTTTCTTCCGGTGCGGTGGGTTTTTCGTACACCATCACATACGGGTCATATCCCATATCACGCAGAGTATAAATGCGGTATAAGTCCTGTTCATGGGTACTGCCATAATTGGTAAGGACATAGACACGCCTTTTCCGCTTATCCTTTACCTTTGTCAGTTCCAAGAATCTCCTGAAATACGGTATCAGGTCATCTTCCGGGTTATCCCATGCAAAATGCAGCATTTTTGTTTTTACCTTATTTAATGCCGCTGCCTTTTCCGGCGTAACCAGCCGCACATCAAGCCCCTGCGTAAAGTCAACCATTGCACCGCTGTCCGCAAGCTGCCCTAAGAGCCTTTTCCAATCCGGACAGGCTAAAATGTTCGCGTCTAAAAGTTTGATCTCTTTTTCGCCGCCCCAAAATTCTGACAGGTCAGCCACCGCTTCCGTTTTTCTTCCCTCCTTTTCCCCGACTATGCAGAATCCGCACCCACGGGGGCATCCTCTGGAAAGGAAGCCGTAGGCTGTCCCCGCATACTGCGGGTACAGCCCATAATCCGGGTGCATATGCTCTATGGCGTAAGGCAGCTTATTGTCAAGGCCGTATCCTGTGCCGCCCTTTATGATGTGGTCTGCTTTTATATCTCCTTCGTAATCTTTTGAATAGGTATCCGTGAATACCCTGCTCATATAAACAAGGTCATACCGCTTTCTGCCATCGTGCCATTCCACCAGATCGCCCCTTGCCTTATGGTAAGCAGACAGCTTCATCAGGCAGAGATTGGGAAAACGGTGCCCGTCCACGTCGATCAGCCCTATCCTCATTTCCCATCCTCCGCCAAATCCTCCGGCCTGGTTGTAAGCAGGTGGTACAAATGGGTGTCCTTCGGAAAATGGTCGATAAAAGGGATGATCACATTCCCGTAAAATAAAAGCCCCTCACCGGCATTGGAATTAGTGACATACGAAAGCTGGTGAGGGGAAATATTCAGTTGTTTCGCCAGAATCTGCCTGTCTCCTGCGGCCTGGTTGAGCATGTAGATAAAATCACTGTTCTCAAAAATATTCTCAATCTCCCGCGAAGAAAGCAGGTCTTTCACGTTCTGGGTAATGCCGGTCGGGACACCGCCCCATTTCCGAAAGCGTTTCCAGATTTCCACACTGTAAGCCGCCGTCTGTTCCTCTTTTAAAAGCAGGTGGAACTCATCAATATAGAGCCGCGTGGACTTATGCACTTCCCGGTTTACGGTAACACGGCCCCAGACCTGATCCTGCACCACCAGCATCCCCAGCTTTTTAAGCTGCTTTCCGAGTTCCTTAATGTCATAGCAGACAATGCGTGATTTTATATCCACATTTGTCCGGTGGTTAAAGACGCTGAGGGAGCCTGTCACATAGATTGCCATGCAGTCCACCACATGCCGCGCCTTATCTCCCCCGTACTTTTGGATTTCCTCATATAAATCCTGCAAAACCGGCATTTTTTCCGGGCGCGGGTCGTCAAAAAACCGGTGGTATACCCTGCGCAGGCACTGGTCGATGATACTCTTTTCGTCCGGCTCCACCTTCCCCATCATCAGCTCCATGAGTGACAGGATAAAATCACTCTTTAAGATCAGCGGGTCATCGTCCTCGCTGTAATTTAAGTTAATATCCATCGGGTTAATGTACTGCGTGGATGTGGGGGAAACTTTGATCACCTGCCCGCCCAGCGCTGTCACAAGGGGAGAGTATTCCGCCTCCGGGTCAATAATCGCTATATCGTCCGTGGTAATCAGGAAAGAATTAGTGATCTCCCTCTTTGCTGAAAAAGACTTGCCCGCGCCGGGTGTGCCGAGTATCAGCCCGTTCGGGTTTTTCAGTTTCTTCCGGTCGCACATGATCAGGTTGCTGCTGAGCGCGTTTACCCCGTAATAAAGGGCCTCCCCGCTCTGGAAAAGTTCCTGTGTCGTAAACGGCACAAAGATCGCCGTGCTGCTTGTGGTAAGCCCCCTTTGTATCTCCACCTGGTTTACGCCAAGCGGAAGCGAGGATACAAACCCCTGCTCCTGCTGGTAGGCGAGCCGCCTGAGGGCGCAGTTGTATTTCTGCGCGATTCCTGCCGTCTGGAACACATTGTTCTCCAGCTTCTGCCGCTTGTCCGCCAGGTTCATTACAAGGATCGTGACCAAAAACATACGCTCATTCCGGCTCTGCAAATCTTCCAACAGCGTTTTTGCCTCATTGCCGTATGTTGCAAGGTCGGACGGGATGATATCCATATCGTACCCTGCGCGCACTGCCTTTTTCTGTTCCTCAATCTTCATTTTATCAATATCCGTCAGCTTGCGCTTGATGGTCTTGATCGCCGCACTCTGGTCGATGGACTGGATATGCAGCGTCACCACCATGCCATTCTCCAGGTCAAGAAAATCCGCCAACATCCGGTCAGTCAGTTCCGGTGCTAAAATCTGTATAAAGGACGCTGCGCCGTAAGTCCGCCCCACTTTAAAATACTGCCCGTTCTGGAAAGTGAAGCTGTCCGGCGCAATAAAATCCTTGCTGGAAAGCCCCGTCCGCCAGATTGCATCCCACGAAAAGTGAAATTTCCTCTCCCCGGCAGGGTGGAACATCTGGTGTAGGATAACAAGGCGCTCATAACCGTCCAGGGATTTTGCTTTTACCCCAAGCACCTTGAAATTCGCCATGATGTCGGCCTCAATCCTCTCCAACCGTGTCTTTGCGGCTTTCAGGTTTTCAGCTTCCACCCCAAAGGTGATGTATTTTGTCTTTGTCAGCCCATTGTTGCCGCGCGAAAGCTGGCCCCGGAGCATCCCGGCATATTCACGCCGGATTTCATTAAATGCGTCCCCCTGCTCCGGTATGTCGATGGACTTTCTGAAACGCTCCATATCCGCCCTCTGGTTGATAAAGGAAAGCTGGAAGCGTATGGACGAATCAAAGTAGTTGAGGAAGTCGCACCAGTTCTCAAAAATGATGTTCTTATCCTCATTCTGTGCAAGCTGATAGTTTATGTCAAAAAACTCAACCTGTTTTGTAAAATAATGCCCGTCCACGTCACAGATGCCGTCCCGGTGCATTTCCCGGTAAGGGATCGTCTCCTGTGCGGACTTCGGGATTTTCCCGTCCCGCTTCGCTTTCTTCACGGCGGCGACAAGCCTCTTTTTTTCCTGCTTTGCCAGTTTCCCCTCCGGCATGAGCCTGATCGCCTTTAAGTCCTCCTTATCTTTTCTGTACTGGTTTTTTGCGGCCTGCAGGTTTCTTTCCTGCCTTGCCTGCTGTCTTGTTTTCAATCTGCTCTGCCTCCTTATCAAAATCCGCCTGCCGCATAAGCGCGGCATAGCCATTATTCGTGCGGTAGGGCCTTCCCGGTGGCCGCAGGAAAGTAACGTTTACAAAGTTTTTCAGCACTTTCTCAAGCGGCTGCCCGTCCTTTTCATATATCCCAAATGCAAAAAAAGGCAGCATCAGGCCGATCATCAAAAGGGCGGCGGATTCATTCCCTATGCTGCCACGGGTAAAAAGATAGGCAGGGATTCCCACAAGGCCGCCCAGCCCGAACGTGACAAGCTGCCGCTTTGTCAGGTTGAATGCCACCTTTGTTTTTACTTTTGTCAAATCCTTCGGTACAGGCACAAACGGCATCCTACCTCACCTCCCTGTCTTTGTTTTTTGCAGTGTTTTTTTCTCCGGGGACAGGCGGCGCGGCAAGCTGGCCTTTAATAGACGGTTTTTCCTGCTGCTTCCTTACCGCCTCCCTTTCTTCCCGCACCAGGCTGACAAACCCGTCCAGCACAGCCGGGTGGCTCCCTACTATAAAATCCAGCCCCCGGTCAGAGCCGTGCATACTGCCCATATCGAAACTGCCTGCCCACTCCTTATTGCTCCGGGAAAAACGCCCGTCATAATTAAGGTGCTGGAGGGTATTTGCCAGCACCCACTCCACGCGGTCAGGGCCGTACTCCTCCATGACCGGCCTGATGCACTCTTTTTTCAGATGCATCCCGTCAAAGTTCTCCCGTATTGCCGCCTCAACCGCTTTCTTGCAGGCAATATTCAGCTTATGTGACTCCCTGAAAAGGGCTGTTTCTTCCCTCTCCCTTGCTTCTGCCGGGGAGCGTTTATAAATCTGCGGATATTCCAATCCTTTTCCCTCCTTCCGATCTCATGTTCCATGCAGCCACAGGCGGCATATCACCGCGCCCCCTTATCCGCTACCCTCTGGCCCTCCGGGGCGGGGCGTGCTGCAACCTCCTTCGCGGCGTTCTGCAAGGCTCCGCGCAGGGACGGCTTCTCCACCGCTTTCTCATATTCCCCCAGGACTGCCGTATTTATGGCCTTGCGCATTTCCGCCGTAGTCGGGCAGCAGATATCATGGTATTTCCCATCGCCGCCTTTGCTGCTGGGCATGGCGACAAATTTCCCTTTTTCGCTGTCCATGATGCGGATTCCGTTGACCGCAAAACAGCCGCCGATCGTTGCACTGGCAAAGGCAAGCAGGTTCCCTTTGTCCTCCTTCATGGGATAGACTTTTACGTTAATTTCCAATGTGTTGTTCTGGTTCTCCATAGCATCCTCCTTTTGATGTTCCATTTCCTGTAAGGGCATAAGCGCCCCGTTTTCGTAGCTGTATCCTGCTTTCCTGGCCGCATTAAGCGTTTCATCCGACACGCGCCCATACAGTGCAAGGTCGGTATCTGCCGCAAACAGCAGCATATCCCGCTCATTAAATTCCTCCGGCAGTTTGCCGTTCCATGTACGGCGCATCTGCCCGGCTTCATCCATGCGGTATCTGGCAGGCATCCTTCTTCCTTCCATATACATCCGTCCCCCTTAGTGTGCATTAAAAATCGAGCGCGAGATCGAGCTTGTTTTAAAGAGCGAGAAGCATAAAAGCAGCGTATACCCGGCGCACTTCCAGATTGCCCCGTGGATATTCGCCGCGCTCCCGATATTTGACACAAGGACAGAATAAATGGCTATACATACCATGATAAAAAAGCCCTGCAATCCAAGCGCCACAAGCCCCCTCAGGTAGTTGTTCCCCATCTGTCCCCACTCCCGGTTGGTCATGGTGGCAAAAGGGATTGCGCCCACGGAACAGTAAATATAGATTTCCACCATGCGCCCCACCAGCACCAGCATGACGCAGACAGACAGGATCGGGGTGGTAATCCGGATTAACACCGTTTCCACCAAAAGCCCGAACAGTTCCCCGTTCCCCATTGTCTCAAGCTGCGCCGTCAGGCTCCCCATGACGGCATCAAACTGGATGCTCGTATTCCCGGTGATCACCCCGGCGCTCTGGCGCACCACGTTCTGCGAAAGTTCAAAGATCGCCATTGTGATGTCAAAAGTGTGTGAGACAAGGTAGGTCGCAACAAATACCTTGAAAATCCATTTGAAAATATTGAAAGTGTCAAAATCGTGCATGTTATTTTTTTCAGTAATCATACTGATCAGTTCATAGCACAGGACGAATGTTAAAATAATTCCGGCTATGGGGACGATCACGTTATCCGATAAGGAGCGGATCATGGAAAACACCCCGGCATTCCAGTCCTGGGGTGTTTTTCCTACATCCGCCGCCACGTCCCCGACCGCTTCGTTTACCTGATCGAACAGCCCGGAAAGGTTCCCTGTGATGCACTCAATCAGGAACTCTTTTATCCACTGCCCGATCTGGTCGAGGATATTCAGCATAGGCGCTCACCTGCCTTAGTTGAACAGGTTCGCAAGCAGGGGGATAAGCTGCATCCCGATCAGTGCCACGCCGCCGCCCGCCATGAGCTGCTTCATGCCCTGTGATTTTGCTCATGTGAGATAAAGAAGTAAAAGAAGTGTAAAAAATTTTGCCGTTCCCTGTCCGGCTGACTGCCGGACGGGTCGGGCTTTAGTCGGGCAATTCTACCTTGCCGACAAAAGAGTAATAGATTTCGATTTCCTGTCTGCGGAGCTTCCCCCGGCGTTTCCCGTCAAGGGCTTCCGATTCGTGGATTACGATTTTCTCCACAAACTCCCGTAACAGGGTAGGGGTGAGTTCCTCAAAGCTGGTGTACTTGCGTACCACTTTCATAAACTTTTCAGCGTTTGCCGTGGCTTCCAGCGTTTTAGAAAGCTCGCTCTGCAAGGCGGCGGCTTTCTCTTTCAGTTCCTTTTGCTCGGCTTCGTAGTCTGCCGAAAGCTCCGTGAAACGCTCGTCCGATATGCGCCCGGTCACGCTGTCCTCATACAGCCGCTTGAAGATAGCGGAGAGTTCCGCAATCCGTTTTTCTGCCGCTTCCAGCTCTTTCTTCTTGGCGGCGTTCCGGCGTTTGCTCCCGTCCTCGGTCTGCTCGGTCAACAGCTTCATAAACCGGGCTTCATGCTTGGCGGCGTAGCTGGTGACTTTCCGTAAATTCTCGGTCACTCCGGCGGTCAACAGGTCGGTGCGGATAAAGTGCGCCGTACAGTCTGCCGTGCGCTTCTTGTAGCTGCCGCATATGTAGCAGTCCTGCCGCCGTTTGTCCGTCTGGTATCTCTGCTGGTACATGACGCTGCCGCAATCGGCACAAAAGAGTATGCCGGAGAACAAGCCCACTTCATCATAGCGGTTGGGGCGTTTGCGCTGCTTGCGTAGCTCCTGCACACGCTCCCATGTTTCCCGGTCAATGATTGCTTCGTGGTGGTTCTCAAAGATTGCCTGTTTTTCCACGGGGTTCTCTTTGCTCTGCTTCACCTTGTAGGACACTTTCTCGGTCTTGAAGTTCACAAGGCAGCCCGTGTATTCCCGGTTTTCAAGGATATGCGCCACGGTGTTTGTCGCCCACCTGCACTCATAGCCGGGGTGGTAGCGGCGGGTTCTCCCTGTCCGGCGGTATTCCAGCGTTCCCGGCGTGGGGATTTCCTGCTCCGTAAGCATACGGGCTATCTTGGTCGGTCCGTTCCCGGCAAGGCAAAGGCTGTATATCTGCTTCACCACGGGGGCGGCTTCCTCGTCAATGATGAAATTTTCGTCCTCGTCCATGAGGTAGCCGTACACGGGCTTGCTTGTGACGGGCTTCCCACTCATGCCTTTTGAGCGTTTTACCGCCCGGATTTTCTTGCTCGTATCTCTCACCAGCCATTCGTTAAAAATGTTACGCAAGGGGGCAAAATCGTTGTCGCCCTGTGCGCTGTCAACGCCGTCATTGATGGCAATGAAACGGACGCCGTTCTGTGGGAAAATCATTTCCGTGTACATTCCCACTTGCAGATAGTTTCGCCCTAACCGTGACATATCCTTTACGATAACCGTTCCCACAAGCCCCGCTTCAATGTCGGCAAGCATGGACTGGAAGCCGGGTCTTTGGAAATTTGCCCCGGAGAATCCGTCGTCCGTGTACCATTTGAGGTTGGAAAAGCCGTTCTGTTTTGCGTAGGCTTCCAGAATCCGCTTCTGGTTGCTTATGGAGTTGGATTCGCCTTGAAGCGTGTCCTCGTGCGACAATCTCGGATAAAGGGCGGTAATGAGTTTTTGGGTGGTCTGTCTTGGCATAATGTCCTCCGTTTCCGACAGCCAGCCCCACTATTCCGTAAGTTTATCATACCACATGGGGCGGCTGTCTGTACAGTCTTTTTTGCTTCTTTACCGCCCGTCAAAATGACGGTTTTTATCTGCGGGTTGTCATGCGCTGTAAATCGGCTTGTGTCCGGCTGCGCTTTCGGCTTCCAGCACTTTCATCATCTTGTCGGCGGCGGTGGCGGTAGTGCCTTGTTTGAAGTAGCCGGAAACCACAAGGACGGTGTTCCCCCGGCGTACCTCGGTCACGCAATCCGGGCGGCGGGCGGTGGTGGCGGTGCTTTTCTTGGGCGTGTCGGTCATAGGCAAATCTCCTTTCCGTTCAGCAGCTTTTTAAGGCGTTCCATTTTCTCCCTTGCTTTGGCTTTTCTGAAATTCTCCCCGGTAATGCGGACGGGGGTACACATTTCCGTAAGGCGGTCATAAATGCGGGCGTGGGCGGTGTCCTCCGGGTTCTGCAATTCTTCCAGCGTCAAATTTGTTGTCACGATTAAGGGCTTGCCGCTTCGGTATCGGCTGTCTATCACGTTGTAAACCTGTTCAAGCCCGTATTCCGTGCCACGCTCCATGCCGAAATCGTCAAGGATAAGCAGAGGGAAGCTGCAAAGACGGGCTATGTATTCGTTGCGGTCTTTGAAATTGGCGGCAAGGTCATTGAGGATAAGGGCAAAGTTTGTCATGCACACGGAAACTTCTTTCTCCATGAGGGCGTTGGCGATACACCCGGCGAAATAGCTTTTGCCTGTGC